>Ga0326511_10000845_pt1 | contig 26503 bp, 39 predicted proteins | sample 0_2496_0518_D_FD_203701 | JGI IMG/M metagenome (GOLD analysis project Ga0326511, IMG submission 203701) | Bovine rumen microbial communities from UC Davis, California, United States - 0_2496_0518 | ecosystem: Host-associated > Mammals > Digestive system > Stomach > Rumen | place: USA...
GTTGAGTGACATCCTATACTCCTTTCTTTACAATTTACACAAGGTGAATCACCTATATTTGGTATATCAAAAATACCTGAACCTGTTGCCATATCATTTCTCCAGCTTTAACTTACTAACATCACCTTTAAAGACAAACAATGATATTGCAGCCGAATCTGCCGCATCATTATTAAACATTACTTTATTGCCATCTTTATCTATAAATGTACCTTTTGTTTTTCTTGAATCTGACATGTCTATTAATATGTCTTTTTTAAACCCTTGTTTTATACACCATAAAACTGTAGGCCATTTTTCATCTGGTACATTATATTTATTTTTACACGGTTTACTTGTTCCTATAATTTGTGATTTCCAGCAACGTGTATCTACCGAATATACTTTTATATCAAATTCACTCATAACATCTACAATTATAGAATTTAAAGCACCTATTGACTTTATATAATCTATATTTATAAAACCCTGACTTCTAAGTCTTATTCTTTCTATAACACATACAACTTCATCGGCCAACGGTTCTATTCTATTTATTATATGAAATAATTCATTCCTTAACACTTTTCTTTTTTCTGAATTTGTTTTATATTTATCAAGTCTAATTGAACTTACCTTTTTCAAAACTCCTTCGGCAGATACACTTACACCTGTATTGACATATGATTGGTCAATGCCTATACAAATCTTCTTATACTTTGCCATTACATTTTTCCAATATATCATCAAACACAACCGGTAACTTACTACAAACTTTTCTCAATAATGGAACACTTACCTCTTTCATTTGTGGATGTACTTTACCTGTAACCTCTACTGCTCTTAAATTAAAGAAATGTCTCCACTCTCTATAATTACCAGAAACTATTATTTCAGATTTTAAACTATTTGGTAACACCGCCCTCGCTTCCTGCGGCGTTGCACCATTCCTTATAAGACGGAAATAATATTCTTCAGCAAAAAACATGGCACGTTTCCAGTTTGCAAACGCTTCAGAGTCTTCTTCCCAGTAACATGGCTTAATAACTGTGATTTCATTCCCGAACTTATCACCAGCATAATTACAATAGCGTGTACTTTCCTGGGCAAAACTAAATAATCTATGTCTTACCAATTCATGTGTTATTCCTCTATCAACTATAAACTTTACAGACAATGTAGAATGTTCAAGCATTGCTTCATGTCCATTTGCTATTATATTTCTTACAAACCTTTTTGCTGAACTTCCATCATCTGATATTCTTGCGTTAGACTTATAACATGTTCTACCTGCACTTTCTATAAGCTTTAATTCTTCAATACCACCTTCTGATATATTAGTCAATATTTCTATACTTGGATTTATTACTTTCATTTTTTTATCCTTTCATATAAAATCAACATGATATAAAATATTATTACATTCAAACACAAATTCAAAATAATTAATATATTTTGTATATCATCCATTTGGTTCTCCTCTCATATCTGCGCTGACCTTCTCATAAAGCCGTTCAAGGAACTCAATTTCTGTAGCCGTGTCTTCATCATACCGCCAATGCTGAGCTGATCGCTTTGACAAAAGACTTAATGAAATTCCGTGAGCGAATACCCTTAGTTCTTCCTCAGTGTATCGTTCTGGCTGTGCGGACGGCATCTGCTCAACATATGTCTTTGCAAGTGCCGCACCGCAAGCAATCCCTTGTACATATTCTGACTTCATCGGGTCAACTGGGAACACTGCGTCAATTACTTCTATCGCCGCCTGTCTGCTTATCAGGTCAGAACTGTTCGGAATTTCCGAATCGTTCCCGGCATTTGTGTTGATCGCATCATTTGGTATTCTTATTCCGTTTTCCTCAAGTTCTTCCTTGCTCATGCAAGGTATGTCGCACGGGAAATAACTCATTTAATTTATGCTCCTTTCAAACCATTATTCAAACATTGATACCATTAAAATAAAAAAAACAAATCAAATCACAAAATATACTTATCCATATCCATATTATATCTAAATCTTTTGCTGTTAGTGCTGAAAAACTTGACATACAACTGATAATAACTAAAATGATTAACCAAATAAGTCTACATGTTTCCATTTCTAAACTTTCTAAACTCATTCTTTCACTTCTCCTCTAAATAATTCATCCATTGTAACATCAAGTGCATCAGCCAACTTTTCTAACATAACGGCATTTACACCCCTACTGTTTTTTAGATTCATTATAATACTAAGTTCTGCCTCAGACGTACCGCATTTTGCTGCAACATACTTTCTTGTAAGACCCTTTTTTCTAATAATAGTATTTATATTATTTTTAAATTGCTCTACACCCATTTATATCTTTATACCTCCACCATCAATATTCCAACACGCATTCCTTAGTGCACATTCCTTACACCTCTTACAATCTGGCGTTTTAGCATCCGGTGGACGTTTAACCATTTTTCTTTCTAACATCACTTTTTTATATCTATACTTTATTTCTTCAGCCCTATCTATAAATGGAGCAACTATACCGCTATCATAATCATATACTTCAAGTTTTATATCTTGGGTGTTCTTATCTTCTGATAGTACGAAACCTTTATGAATACCTGTTAAATACATATACCACTGTAACTGCTTCCATGCAGATGGATGGCGTGTCATTCTCTGAAACTGAAACGTATTTACAGACTTTAACTCACCAACCATTTTACCTTTATGAAATTCTGGTATCTCGCATATTATATCTGGTGTATAACTTATTCTATATTTTTCATTAAACTTTGTAACATCTAAATCATTTGCTGTACTATAACCAGCTCTTATAAACATTCTCTGCCACTTCTCATGTATTGCATTACCTTCTTCAAATATCCTCTTTAAACCGACAGATATTTGCTCACCCTGTAATTGCCTATATATCAAACTTAAAACCTGCTGCCTTAAACAAAATTCTTTTTCACCTTTAATTAAAGCAGATGCATGTAAGCCTATTCTCTCTTGTGTATCTGCACCCCTTGTCATTACCTGCTTGATAAACTCTGTCTCACCATCTATATCTTTTTGCAAGAAAAACATCCTGTTAAGTATTTTTTCTAATCTTGCAGCATCAGATGATTGTATTTTTGTTCTATTACCAACAGCATCTTTTTTTATTTCATCTACAATTCCCACTTAATACATCTCCATTCATTCAGCCGGTAATAAGCAATTATATACTAAAATAAAATTCAAATAACTAATATTTCTTTTACAATAACGTATATTTTTACTTTTCTTACTAGCCCAATCTATAAAGTCATTTGTAAACATCTGAAAATTATATTCTATAAACTCATTTACATTTTTTATATCAATAAAGTATGATAATTTATGTAAAGCTAATACCATTATTAATTTTACATTTTCTCTTGGTATCTCACATCCAGTTAAATATTCTCTTGCCTCTCTTGTACAATATTGTGATAACGTTTGTAAATAATCTAAATCTAACCAACCATCTACAATCAATTCACATACATATAGTATTTCATTTTTAAACCTTGATATAGCACCATTATCCAGTCTTTTACTTTTTTTCAATATACTTTCTGCAGATGGAAATTCAAACCAATCTATTACTTGACCAGATATTGTTTTCTTTCTTTTTCTACCCACAAGCTGAGATAATATATCACATAATATATTTGACTCCGAAAACGATTTTGTTTTCTCATAAAATATACCATATATAATAACCCTAAAAATATCTTGTCTCAATATGTGTAAACCTTTACATCTATTACACATTGGTCTTAAATCTTCTTTATCTATTGTTCTAAAGAAATTAAAATACAATGAATAATCTGTACCTAAATCAAAGTAATCATACCACGTATTATAGAACTCTTCTTCACTACACGAGAATGAAAAATTTTCTTTTCTCTGTGTTACTTGTACTATTTTATCTTTATGTGTAACAATATATTTATTCTCTGATACTTTTCTCCACCCAATTGTTTGACCAGAATTATATATATTACTTAGGTTAAGGTACGGTATTATCATATAAAACATATTTATACCATTATCCTTCCATTAATATTTACTATATACTTTATACCTGCATTAATAATCATTCTTTCACATATTGGGCATGGTTCTGGATTTTCTATTTTTGTCCATTCCTCACACCATGTATCAAAACCTTCTCCATATAAATACATTGTTGCACCTATCATATCTCGTCTTGCAGCTGATAACATTGCATTCTGTTCTGCATGAACAGAATGACAATCAGAATAATCACCAGAATTATGAGGTTTGTTTAGCCTGTTACAATACCCCAAATCACAACAATTCATTAAACCCCTTGGGTTACCATTATATCCAGTTGCAATTATTTCATCATTATTAACTATAACACAACCGTAATGTCTCTTTAAACATGTTGAACGTTCACTTACAGCTCTTGCAATGCCTACATAATAATTATCTTTTGATATCCTTTCCATTTCTATTCACCACTTTCTATTATAGCTTTTTTAATATCAACAATAACATCATCAATGGGGTCAAATACAGGACAAAAACAATGACCACAAAACTTTGGTATAATAGGCTTTTCTTCCTTACCACTCCATGTAACTATCGTATCACCACATTCTGGACAATAATATGTCACCTGGGTGCTTGAATGGATTACTCCAACTTCTTTTGGATTTTCAAAAGCTCTATAATCTCTTATAATACTCATTTTACTTTACCTCCAAGAACATCTAAAATAAATTCTTTTTCCTGTACAATAACCATTGCTAATCTAAATGAATCAGACATTGGCACACCACATTTATCTCTAAGATAAACATTTATTTTATTTACAGCATTCATATCAACTTTTTCTTTATCATCGTTACTACTCATTATTCACCTCTGTACAATCCAAACTTTTCACTTTAAGCTCATTCATCCACTTAATAAAACCATCTTTACATTTATCACATAAATCAACCTGCCTATAATTAAGCGGAAACCCTTCTACAATAGTAATACTATAACTTGGTAATTTTACTTGCATAAATTCAGGTTGCGGATAATATTGCTTTCCACATCTATCACAAACTTTAATTATCATTTTACTTTCTCCCTAATGCTGTTATAATTGTAATTGTTATAGACATACATGATAAAACAATAGAAACAACAAACCATATACTCATTTTATTTACTCCTCATCTTCATCTAAAGAAATGTCTCTTATTCTTCTACCATACTGCTCTGCTCTCTGTTTCATAAGTTCTTTTCTTATGTCTTTGACATCATCGAAACTAACAAAACCTCTATCAAAGAAACAAGGTATTTCGCATTCGCCCATGGGATTACACACCTTGCTCTTCACCACTTTACATTTCATAATAAAACCAACTTTTTCAGTTGATGCAGAATTTTTTGGATTCTTATTAGGTATTTCAATCCACGCCCTTCTTGCAACCTGAATACGAAGACTTGCTGAATGCTTTAATTTTCTACCACCAGGAGTGTCTGTCTTTTCTCCAAACATCATAGCATTCATTTTATCTCTTACCTGATTTATAAATATAATAGATGTACCTGTAACCTCTATTATCTCCTCTACTGTTGGAAGATATTTATTAAGTAATCTTGCTGTACCACCAATTCTCTGCTCTTCTATACTATCTTTATCTGATGATTTGAGAACCTTTTCAGCATCTTCTTTAGGAACCAATGACGGTACAGAATCAATACCTATAATTGGTATACCTGCTTTTGCAAATTGTATGGTTTTATTTAAAGCATCTTCACCATACCTTGCTCTATAAACAAGTAATTGCTTTGGCCTATTTCCAAATACAGACGCCCTCTCTGCATCAAACGTACCTTCTACTGGTATATCTAACGCTAAATCATTCATACCCATTAAATGATATAAAAGCGTTGTCTTACCTGAACTCTCTGGACCAAATATCTCTACAACCCTTCCCTCTGGAATACCTCCACCAATTATTGCATCTAAATCCTCAATACCTGTACTCCAACGATTAATTTTAAGATTGGCATGTTTTGAACCTATCGAATAAATTGTACCTTCGCCTTCCTTTTTATTTATGTCGCTACATAATTGAATTATTTTCTTTTTGTTTACAGACATATGTTACACCGCCTCGTCCACAATTATTTACACCAAAATTTACACATCTTAAACATTTCTTACAATCTGTGTTTTCTCTTGTACACCCATGCCCATCAAATAAATCACATCCCGCACAAAATTCTTTACCCACAATACACTGAATATTTTTATTTATTTTAACCATAAATATTACTCCATGTTAATGGGTGTACCGACTGTTCCTACACTTTCATCTGAATCAGTTACTTTAAAATATTCATTAGGCATAGGATACATAAACCTAAACATAAGATAATTTGCTGCATCTACTAGGTGTTCTGTGTTTTTATCTTTTTTAAATGCCTCAATACAAAGTTCTGCTGTTGCTAAAGCATCTACTCTACCTGAACCAAAATTATCTCTTGCAGGCCCATACTTAAAGTGTGAAACATATACACGATTTTTTCTAAGCTTATCAAATTCTTCACTATAATCTGCTTCTAAAACTCTTTTATACATAATTTATACCCCTATTATAAGTTTTCAGATATTAACACTGATTTCCATTTATTTACTTTAACTAAGCAATCAAGAATTTTTCTCCACTCATCAACAGTTAAACCGCCACAATCATATTTTTCTTGCAAATTGTACACACACTGTCTTAAATATCTAACGTTATGCCATTCGGCAAAAAGTTCATCAAATGATACAAAACTTGTCTCGTGTGGATATGTAAAATACTTATTGAATTTATCAATATCACATTTATATCCACGATTTGACATCTCCATGTACACCAAATATCCATATGTATAAAAATGTGTCATTGGATATTTCATAACTTTATTAACCAACAAGTGATTCGGTGTACCATCTAAAGAAATATTCTTAGCGATAGCACAACATTCTCTCCACTGACCTACAAGCTGTTTCTTTGGTAAATATGTTATTAAATCCTTGTGCCATAATCTCATTACTTTGCTCTCCTTAACACTTTATATTTTTATATTTTGTAACTATAATTTATTATATCATATAATATAATAAAAATCAATATAATGTATAAATTATTTTCTTTGACCTCTTGAGTATAATGCTGAATTATATTTCTTAACCTTTGAAATATATAACTTTTTATTAAAATCAAGGGCTCCATACTCTAATAATAACTGAATAATTCTTTTATTAACTTTTGAACCACGAGGATTACTATTTATCCTATCAATAAAGTTATCTAAATCTGTAAATATTCCATTGTTTCTTCTTTCTTCTACAATAACAGAAGCAGCAACTTCACCAATGCCTTTTATTGCACTTAATCCCTGCTGTATTGCAAACTCCCCATCTATCTTTCTAAGTGATGTTTTCTCTTTTGAATAATTTACGTGTGGTAAGAAAACAACTCCACCATCTGCAACTGCATTTTCACAATACTTATAAAAATTAGCATCATCTTTAGCAAACTTTATTTTACTATACCAAAATACCTCTGGATAATATACCTTATAATACATCTGTTCTGCAGATATTAGCGTATATCCAACCGAATGACCTTCATTAAATGAATAATCGTAAAACTTCTTAAATATATCTTTGGCTTGGGTTTCTGGCACACCAATCTTTGCACAACCTTTAACAAACGCTGCTTCAAATTTAGGGTACTCATCTTCAAAATACCAATTAAACTTTGGAACACCTATTTTCATTTTTGTTATAGCGTGTGCTTCATCCCACGTCATACCTGCAATCTCTACAGCCATTCTCATAATTTGTTCCTGATAAATAATTGTGCCATATGTTTTTTGCAAATATTTATCAAGTGCCGCTATCCTTGTACCTTCCTCGCCTAATTCATATGCCTCTTTATTTGCTGCATATATTTCTGGCTGTTTTTGTTTTAATGGTCCCGGTCTATTCATGGCTGTTGCAGCCACGACATCATTAAAACAATTGGTATGAATACTAAGTAGCAATTTCTGTACAGAAGATTTATCTAACTGAAAAACACCATTACAATTTCCCTCTGAAAAAGCTTTTATAACATTTTCATCCTCTATCATAGATATATCAAAACCTGGCGTACCTGTAACTTTTCTGCAATCCCTTAACTCAGACATTGTCTTTAGCCCAAGTATGTCAAATTTAATTACACCTATATCTTCAATATCTACCAAATCATAATTTGTAAAATATCTACCAGATTTTGAATCTATCTTTATTGCCGTATAATCAAGTATATTTCCACCTGTTATTGCAACACCTGCAGCATGTGTTCCTATAAATCTTACCTTCTCATATAACTTAAGAAAATGTACCATTATATCCATATAACTCTTATTATATTGATTAAATCTGCTATCTTCTTTTAACTTATCAACAAGAAGAAAACCTTCATCTATATACTCGTGTACATATCCCTTTATTTCTTTTATAATTGACTTGTTTATCCTTATATCATCTTTATCTAAAGATTTATCTGTAGGTAATCCACAAACCTTTGCTAGGTCATTTATGAGGTTCTCAACCCTATATAAACCATAAGAACAAACCTGAGCAGAATGGCCATCATACTTATCTAATAAGTAATCTATAACCTCTCCACGCCTTTCTGTTTCAAAGTCTAAGTCTATATCTGGCATCTTTTTTCTTTCTTTCATCAAGAACCTTCTAAACTCAAGATTAAAATATATGCTGTCTACTTCTGTAATTCTTAAGGCATAACATACAATAGAGTTACAAGCCGAGCCTCTACCTGGGCCAACCGCAATACCATTATCTTTTGCCCAATTTACATAATCCTCTACCATTAAGAAATAATCTTCAAACCCATGATAATGAATTACATCTAACTCTTCTTTTGCTCTATTAATATACTCTTTGTTATATTTTCCTCTAAACTTTAATCCATCTTTAACATGCTTAACAAGAGTTTTATAATTATCTACACCATCACCTAAAGACGGTAAAATTTGTGGAAGCTCTTTTAAATATTCACATGCATCAACACATTTATTTTCTATTTCATCTAAATTACTATACATTTCGCTTGCCAAATGCCTTGCCTCTTTAAGGCCATAATATTCTTTATGCATTTTAACAAACCTATGAAACATATCTTCCGGTCTTGGCATATAACGTTCTTTATACGTTTCCTCTATATGTTCAAGATTATGACCTGCAATCTCGTGCATCTTTAAATAACTCTGCCAATCTTCTTTTCTACCTCTATGACTATCAGAAGTTAATATCATCTTTATACCAAGCTTCTGTGCTAATCTTATGCTCTCTATATTTACCTTTTCTTGTAATCCTTCCTCAGAAACTTTATACGGTTGAACCTCTACATAAAAATCATCACCAAATATACTTTGCATCTTTAATAAATATCTTTCTGCATTTTCATACTTATCATTTATAATACACTGTGCAAGGTATCCGGCAACACATGCAGTAGAACAAATCAAACCTTCATGATATTTTTCTAATAACTTAAAATCCCATATTGGATTATAATACTTTTGTTTCTCACCTTCAAACTGAATCCTATTTAGATTACCATAACCTTTCAGGTTCTTTGCTATTAATATTAAATGATAACCTCTTTCTTTCTCTTTCCACTTTGGTAAAAAATAACCTTCAACACCAAGTATAGCTTTTATACCTTCATTACAACAAGCTTTATAAGTCTGTATTAATCCATTTGTATTTCCATGATTTGTTGTACATAGCGTTTTATAACCTAACTCTTTTGCTATAACAGCAAGTTCTGCAGGTTTACCAAACCCATCAAATGTACTATATTCATCATGCCTATGCAAATCAAACATTTCTGCCTCCATTTCTTATATAAGAATGTCGTTATAAAACCCTCTTATATATTCTTCATCAACAATCATTTTAAAACTATCTGTATTTTTTATTAAATCACACACCTCCATATCTGGTTTTTTAAAATCGCCTGTTTCCATTTCGTACCTCTCTTTAGCAACGGAGCCATTTAATGAATCCTCAAAATACTTTGTCAATCTGGTACACACCTTATCTGGGGTTATAATCAGCCCCCTTTTATCTATTATATCATATATATCTGGAAACGTCAATATTAAGTCATTTATATTTACGTCTTTCAAAATCAATGGAACACAATTACAAATAGCTGCCTCCATAAACCTAACTATGTTAAATCTATCTTCATTATAACTTGGATTTACTAATGTATATTTTGACAACATTAAATTATATAAATATGTATCTTGTTTTACCCTATTATCTCTATCCTTAGCATTAAAATAATCAGCTTTACCTCTTGATGGGTTATTTCTTATAAAACCTACCCTTCTTCTACCGAGTTTTTTATTTATTTCACTCGTTATATCTTTTAAATAATCTTCTCTCGAATCTGTATATGCTGATGCTATAAAATATAACTCTTGAGCTTTAGGTATATTCTGAATAAAAGTATTATATAAAGCCCATTCATATATTGGAGCATATTCTATATCGCCCCATTTACAAACAGCATATCTACTATAACTATTAAACTTCCATACAGAACTAAAATCAACCTCATCTGGGTCAATCATAAGTTGTATAACGTTCTTTTTTCTACAAGCCTTTACAAACACAATTCTTTCTATTAGTCTTTTCATGAAATCATATTGCATATTCCATTGCGTGTCTTTTATAATATTCTTACTTATATCTTTTAACATATCTTTATCTAACACACAATTATTGTCTCTTAATACCGGTGTTTTTATAAGAATAATATTATCGCATTCTGACAACATATATTTATAATGGTCATACATCTGATTCCACGTATCATATTTCCACTGCTCTGCTTTAACCGTAATAATAGAATCTGTATTTAACACTTTATATATTTTATTGTTTTTATAAAAATCAACAATAAATAAATCAGAAATAAACTGAGATAATTGATTTAACATTGCTGCAATTATCTCAGTTTGATGTGATTCTATATTAGATAGCAGCGCAACCGCTGTTACACCCATCTACATCTCCTTATAATTTATTTAGTAATAACATTCCTATTATAAAGATGTAAACTTCCTGCTATATGAGTATACGTTCCAAGCTCTACACCTAATTCCATACTCATTTGTATCTGCATACATGTAAACTGAAAAACATCATATGGGAAACCCATCCATATATCATTTGACCTCATATATGCAGTACAGAATAACTTACCTTCTCTTATAAAGAATTGTAAACAAACTGTACAATTTACATCCTTACTTTCCTTATCTGATGGTTCTTTAATATGAATTACCGCTCTACGAGAGTTTGGATTCTTTCTAAGCTCTTCCTTACACCATTCCCACTGATTAAACCCATATTTATTTTTTATACACCATCCATAATTAGAATTTACAGTTACACCATCATCTGACATCCTATTCCAACCTGATGTATACTTCTGTATCTCTTTTAAACTATTATTACCTGAATTATACCATAACAATTCACCTATTGCATATTTCATAGGTAAGTTTCTTAACTTACTTTTCATTATATTATTTATTGGATAATTCAGCACAGATACTGCATTTATTATCTCGCCATGTATATTTCCATCCCTTGAAGTATCATCAATATTCTGCTTATATAAAAGCTCATACCAATCTTCAAATAATTCATCAATCGTATTTGCAACGATAGTAACATTAAACCTATCACTAAGCATTTTACTCTCCTTAATTTTATTTTACTTTTTATTCATTATATCTATAACTTTATGTACATCATCTACAAAGTATCTTACATCCATAAAACCAGCAAGACGTTCTCTTAAATAATATATAACATTACTTCTCAAGTCTTTATTATACTTAAACATCATTGTTCTCTCTATAACATCTGATTTTGAACCGACAGTCAATAAAGAACTATATACACCGGCATATCTTCTTATACACTCTTCACCATACTCTTCTATAAATAACGGTACACAACCATAAAATATAGACTCTATAATTCTTGCTGTCATAAACTGTTTTTTTACATATTCTTCTTTTGCAAATAACAGTGTACATACAGAATCATTATATACCCTAGTCATATCTTTAGTTTGTAATCTCTTACCGAACTTTATATTTGGCCATTTCTTTTTACTATCTCTTCCCGATTCTAACCAATTACCATATACAACAACATTATCTAATTCTGTCGGTACATACTTATCTATACACCAATCTCTCTCATATCTGTTACCAACATATACAATATTATTCTCTAACATACCTGTATTATTTACTGGTATCTCAGATATTCCACCAAAGTCAAAAGGAATCTCAACATGCATAGCATTTGTATCCCATTTATTACCAAGCTCAAATATAAATATATTATCTTTATTTGGTAAACTATCAATGGTATATTTATTTAACTTATAATCTAAATCAAATATAATCATTGGTATATTATTTTTAGCACAATACTCACATAAACACTCTTGAATAAAATAATCAGGTTGATAATTTACAAAATCAATACTTGTATCATCTTTTAAGGCAAACAGCCTTGTTGGATTATCATTCCTACCAACTATAGGCATTCTCCATTCATGAAGTATAGCGTCACATTTATCTAACAATCTATTATCCCATAACTGAAATATCTGCTCTTTTGATAGCAATCTTGTATATCCTGTGCTTGGCATTTTTAACATATGATTATATGCAAATAATCTTCTCTCTTTACACCATGAGAATAGATTATCACCTTCTTTTAAAAAACCTTCATAATCTCTATCTGGCATTACCTGAATAACTTTATCACCGGCTTTTAATAAACCATAAATTATAGACCAACTATAGAATGCATTACCATCTGGCGTACTTGCAACATTTCCATCTATATCATACTTTGTATCACCAAGGTAACCCCAATAACTATAACCTATAACCATTAATCATACCTCCTTTGACATAATAAATTACATTCTTTATCGTATGAGCATTTTGTAACCTTTACACTATCAATTATATCATTGAAGTCACTTTCGTATATATTACCAATAACACATTTAGACATAAAGCTTTGACATAAAACAACATTTCCATTTGAATAAACTGTAAATACAGAACCGGTACTATCACATGGTTTCTTTTTACCTTTAAGTAGCGATTCAATATATAACCTATCTTTATCATAAAGCATATCGCTTCTCTCTAATATCTGTTCTAGACTACTTGGTTTTACACTTTCACCACTTCTTAAAAGCAAATCCATATCCTGAGCTATACAGAAATATACCTTGTCAAAACCTAAAACTTTTTTTATGTAATCCATATCTGCAATAAAGTACTTTTCATTATACTTACTATATGTATAGCTTAACTTTATATTCGGTATCTTATCTCTATACTTATCTAATATAGTTGCTATATTAAATAAATTACCATGAATACCTCTTATTTCATCATGTAATACGCCATCACAACTCATTGTTAAATTCTTTATATTATGCTGCTGTATAACACTTTCTAATAATGGTAAACTAACAGCATTAGATAATATTGTATAATTTACACCCTTTCCATTTAATGCATGTAATAATCTATGTCTACCACTATACAGCGTATATTCACCACCACCAAAAACAAAATCTGCATCTTTATTTTTTAAACATATTTTTACTACATCCTCATATGGTAAATCTTCAAACCTACTATTTGTTCCCTTCCATATATTACATGTCTTACATCTTGAATTACAACGTGATGTTAAATAAAACTGTATTAACTTTTTATCCCTCGCCATTTAATACACCTCTAACCTTATCAATAACCATATCCATTGAAATTAATGAACATGCACATTTGTTTAATTTACTATCGTTGTATAACTTACTAAATTCTTTATAGTGCTTTGTCAAATCACTTCCATGTTGTCTTGAACTCCAGCCTATATCCATTGGCACTACATGTATAATTATATACTTATCTTTTTGTTCAAGCATATCTCTCTCAATAAGTTTCATATTTTCATACTGTGATGGGCCGTCCCTATCAACCAAACTATATACCGCTTCAGTCCAATGAAACCTATCTATTATTATATTTTGAGTAAAACCTGACCAATTCCAAAAATCTACAAGTGTCTTAGCTCTTACATAATTGTCTAATATATTATTGGTAGCAAAAACATTACCACTTCTACTTTTACTCAGACTAACAAAATTACCACCAATCCTATTCTGCTTATATATAGGGACATTAAACTCTTTGCTTATTTTATTAGCTAATGTTGTTTTACCAACCCTGTCTATGCCTTCTATAATAATTACCATTTTATTTTCTCCATTAATACAGGTATGGGATAGGTAAAACCTATCCCATAGTTTAACTTAATTATTTACAACAACTAAACATAAAATCAAGAATAGACATTGCATCTGGAATATCATATGACTCACCATCAATAACAATTGTCTTTTTATTTGTTTTGGTATTCTTTCCTTTCTTCTTTTTTGACTCTTCATCAACTCTAGATTTTATTGTATTAAGCTTTTTATAAATAGCATTATAAATATCTTTTGCATCAAACCCGGAAAACATAGAAATATTCATAAGCTCAATAAAACAATCAGCAAGTTCATCAAGCTTAGCTTCCTTTTCATACTTCTCATTTCTAAAGTTCTTCCATCTCTTATCGGCATCAAGCAATTCGCCAATTTCTGACATAAGCTGCTGTACATGATACGACGTTAAATTTACACTATCAATAGGTAATTCTGTATCTAACGATTCACCATTGTACATTCCATGCTTAAGCATCTCTCTCTGATTTTCACCCTGAGCATCAAAGAGTTTTCTAAAATCTAATTTTTCAGAATCATCATCACTATCACATGTTTCTTTCTCATAATGCTTTTTATACTGCTCAAGACTATCTTCTGAAACATACATGGCCATTATTAATGAATCTAATGCATCAATGTGCTCTTTTGACATAAATATCACCTCTTTATTTTATTATAATACTTACGTGTTTCTTATACATCATTCATCTTCCCACTCATCTTCTTCTTCATCACCCCAATCATCCTGGGCTTCGTCGTAATCCTCGAGTAATTTAATATAATACTTCTGGCTCTTTCTTGGCATTGCATCTATATTTCTCTTTTTACAGAGATTAAACAATTCTTTTGCAGACATAGATTCATAATCTTCTACATCTTCCTCTTCATCTGCAATATCTTCATCATAATCATCATCTACATCTTCGTCTTCTTCATAAACCTCTCTTTTTGTTTTAGGTTTGCCTGCCTTTTTATTGGCACGTTTTACCGGTACATCATCCTCATCATCCTCTTCCGAATCCGTGCTTTCATCACACGGCCATGCTTTATCTATAAACTGAAGTACAGCTTTCTTTGAATAAGGTTTAGCCTTTGCATTTCTAAACTTAACCTTATCCATAGGCACAACAGAAAATGTTTTATTCTGCTGTTTACCAGATGTAGAAATAACATAGTCTCTATCAAGTAATGTACCATATGCTTCATACATAGACACAAGGGCCGGTACTGGTGAACAATTGTTTACAGCAAACATAAAAAGCTGAACTTCAGACGTTTCATAATTCCAAACAGACCATACATACTGGCTTCTTGTTCTAAGTGAATCATCATTACAATACGGGCATTCTCTTCCATATAATTCCTGACAAGGTACATTTATGCCTTGCTCAAAACTATCATGAAAAACAATCTCCATACCTTCATCCATATCCTGCAAAAATCTTATGCGCTGTTTCTGGCCTTCTCTAAAATAAATAAACTTACTCTTATTCTGGCCAGATTTCTTTGCATCATTTTTAATCTTGTCTAATAAACCCATTTTAAATCTCCTTTACTTTTTGTTAAAATCTAACAACGTCTTTTTATAACATTTACATAAGGTTTCTTTAGACATTTCACCTGGGTCTTTATACCCCTTCAAATATCTAAATCTTGTAACCTTAAATAATGTCCTTAAATAATTTGTACCTTTTCTACCGCTCTTATCGTTATCAAGCGCAGAAATTACTTTATTTATTCCTTTGGCTTTTAATTTGTTGCACTGTTCATCTGATATTTTCCATCCAAGTATTGCAACAACATTATCTTCCTCAATACCACATTGAACAAATTTAAGCCTATCCATATAACCTTCAACTATAACTACATAATCTTTTTTTCCATAATCACCACATAATGTAGTGGCTCTGCTAAAACCTGTATTATAAAGATACTTTCTTTTTGCTTCAATATCTTTCCTCATTGTCCTGCAGACCCAACCCCTAAACTTACCATTATCAAGCATTGGAAATATTAACCCATACTGACTATTATATGTAATCTTGGCTTTTACTTTATTCAAGGTACTTGGTGAGTATCCTCTTGACTTCATATATTGACTAGCCTCTAATACCTCCATGGACTCCCCTGGATTCCGCCAGTCGATTTTTGATAATCCATGGTAATAATCATAGGCTTCATCATATAATTGACGATTAGGTTTACGAGTCTTAACAAACCTTGTTAAACTAATATCACTATATTGCTCTGATTTTATAACCTTATTATATAATATTAAGGCATCCAAATCATTTAAGTTGTGATATTTTTTTTCCATGAGTTTTACAAATCTTTTAGCATCACCAAACTTACCGCAACCAAAACAATACCACGTGTTGTTTTCCAAGTCAACAGATAATGATGGATTGGCATCATCATGGAATGGACAAACTATCTTTTGAACAGCTATAGATGAATATGGCAATATACCATAATATTTTAACACCTTAGCTAATTCATTTGCCATTATTTCTTCTTAGACACTCTATATTGAGGTTCTTTAGTTACAACAATACTACAATCTTTTACACTATCTGAATCAATGTAACCTAAATCAATAAGCTTATCTATTGATGGTTCTAAAACATATTCCTCACAATCAAGATATTTTTTAAACTCATCAAAATCTATTCCTACATTTTTTAAGTATTGAAACATACCATGCCAATCTGTAACATTATACTTCTTTTTTATAACAGATTTTCTATATTTTTTAGGAATAACTTTTTTAAGTTTATTTATATCCCATGAAACTTTAGAGCTTATAATTCTTGTTATTATAAACTTTTCGTTGTCTATGCCTTCACATTCAACAAATACATGTTTACCATCTTCTGAAATATCATCAAAACATATTCCCATTATCTTTGAAAAACTTTCTTTAACATCATCAAATTCTGCCTTCAAAGAATCAATAGAATATTTATGTTCATAATACTCTTTTACTATACGGGTAACAATTGATAAATAATTATCCTTCTTTCCCATCTGTATTCACCGCCTTATTCTTACCGAACAACTGATAAATACCTTTGGGCCACCTTTTTGACGTTCTAACCCAAAGAATATCACTATAATCTACGACAAATACTTTGCCATATGCGGTTTCGAGTTTAAGTTTCTTACGACCAGAAGACCTATTAACTATCATTGCCGACTTTACTTTTGTACCTATCTTAAATGCTACAATTGTACCAACTGGCGCATTCTCAATATAAGAAAGTCGTTTACTATCTATACCATCACAATCATTATTATTTGTTTCAACAGCCTCTTCTACTTCTTCTACTTCTTCTACTTCTTCTACTTCTTTTTCAGATTCAACCTTAAGAGCTCTGAGCTCCTCTTCTGTACCAAACTCTTCTTCAATTTCATGCTGAACCCTAATCACCTCTTCAATAAGCTCAGGTTTCTTATAGGTTCTAATTTTTTTAACCTTAATACTACTTGCATACTTTCTGAGATTCTCTACATTCAGCATATTTAATTCTTCTCTCGTAAGCATCTCTGTGCTACCTCCATTTTTAATAACATAAATTAATTAAACTTCCTCTACTGAGGGCTATCTGTTTTAATGATTGTGTATCAATCATCATACAAATAAATTATATCATATTTAATTTAATCCGTCAATAAGATGTAAAAATATTTTTATTACGCGTATATTAATAATAAGAAAGATTTTTACTAAAACTTCAATTATTTACAAGCGGTAGTTTATTTACCTCTTCGATAAGTTTTGCACATGTACCATTACCTCCCTTTTCTTTATATGGTTGGTATAAATACTTTAACAAATCTTCATACTCATCTTTTGTTATACTGCCTCTTGCTATATATTTTTCACATAATTCACAAATCGAACGATAGGCCAATCCCAATAATAATCTATCATTAACGTCCTGCTTATTTACTTTATTTTGTTTACTTTGCCATTTATTCTGTAATAACGCTATTATAAATTGCCAGAAACCTGCACTTGCAAATATTGCTAAAAATATTTTCATCAGTGTATCTGAATCTATATTGATTGTCATATTATACCCCCATATCAGAAAAATCAATAGAATGCTTAATTTTATTTTTATATTTTTTACAATATGCATCTTGTTCTGACATAATAACTATAATATCATAATCTATAGCTTTGTTTTTCAAAATACTTTCGTTTATTGTTTTTATTTCACATTCAACATCATATATAAGCTCTTTCAATAAAAAACCGAATGTTACATCAACATCAATTACATATTTATACGCTTCTGTAAATATGTTTAATGTTTCATTCTCCCACTCTAACCATTTTGATAAACCTGTTTTTATACCACTTCTTATATTTGAAACATCAACATCTAATTTAGTAAATTTATACCAATTTTGTGGAATTATATTTATATCTGTATTTGGTTTTACTTTTATTAATTTATTATATTTATTTATATAATATTCCAATAAACAATTATAAGATTTTAATTCGCTCAAATAATGATATTTATGGCATTTACTAAAACCATTTAAACCTAAAAAATTATAATATATAGACATCTGCTCATGAAACATTACTCCATCCAGAAGTCTTGTTATTACGTTAATATAATGTTCTTCAACAGCCATTTTATTCTCCACTTATTAAATAGGCGGAGACTAAGCTCCGCCATTAAATAAACACAATAAACAATTATGCAATCTTATGTACAACAACATTTACGTCATTAAGCGTAGTGGCTATTGTATTTGAAACCTGAATTGTAACAGGTGTTGAACAAGGATTACATTGGCAGTTATTTTTCTCTACCTGTACAATCGTTTCAAAACCCAATGAAGTACCTGTCGATTGTGCCTGTGGTAGCGATACACCATTTCTCAATAACTGAAGTGTTGTTTCTGCAGCAGCTGAACCATTAACAGAAACAAGATAAACACCACATTTATTAAGTTCAATTGTACCTGTGCCAGTTAGGGATTCTGAACATCCTTTATCTACAATGACATTATCAAAAGGAACAATACCGTTAGCAGCAACGACCTTACCAATACTATAAGCTTGAAGCATATTTAACACCTCCAGTTTAAAATATTAGCATCCACCCTGACAACCACACGGGAAATTACCTGCATTAAATGTCCATGCATTAGGATACCTTACAACACCTGACATCGCCTGCTGCAACTGAACATTCTGGAGCTGGTCTCTAAGGTTCTGAATCTCATTTGCATCAATCTTTGAAGTGAGTCTCTGTTCAATACCTGCAAGCTGCATAGACGTATCATATCTACTCTGGGCGATCTGTGCATTTGTATTTGCTGCCTGCTCTGCAATCAGCATTTTTGTGGAACAGCAACATTCATTCTGATTACCAAGAATATTCTGCTCCATCGCTTTAACATCGCCAATCTGCTGACTAAGTGCCATCTGGACATCTTTCATAACATTGATGTTGTCATACTTTGCCTGCTGTGTAGCAGCAACTGCCTGAGCCGTACCACCTGTAACGGAATTCATAAGGTCACGGTTCTGGTCTTGAAGGTCATTGAAATTAAATCCATTTTGGACAAAATCCTGAGTAGCATACTGTGGACGATAACCACCACCATACATACCACCATTTCCAAAACCACCCGCGAGAAGAAGCAAAGCAAAAATCCAGAAGAAAGCATTGTTTCCACCCATACCATCATTTGACATCGCCATTACATCAGCCGGTGAAAGAGAACCACCATCAGTCATAAATTACCTCCTTAAATAAATTGTGATAGGTTAATAAGTTACAAGTCTAGCCGGACTTTTATTTTAGCATACCAAGAATTTGATTTGGGTCGATTCCTCTTTTCTTAGCCTCTTCATAAAAAGCTTTCTGCGGGTTACCGCCATATTGATTAACCAAATTAATGGTATTAGCTACAACTGGATTACTCGACGCTAATTGCTGTAACATCATATTTGGATTTTTAGCATTCTTTAACATACCAATAATACCAAATGCATTATTCTTGTTGTTGATTCCTATTTGGTTGCTGCCGCTGTTGCCTCTTTGATTTTGCATCATTTGTAAAATTAGATTTCCCATTATTATCTCCTGTATTAGCAATTACATTCTGCAACTCAATTACCATAGCTTTCAAACTATTTACTTCATCATTTAATGCATTTACATCAATTTGTGGTTTTTCAACATAAGGTGAAATTGTGAATGGTGTTGGCGTCTTATATCCTGCACCATCTGTCTGAACAAACCAAACTATATTCTGTGTTTCATCTAAAAGAAGAACTGAACTATTTGGCCCCATTTGAAATGCATCAACACCTGGTTTACCATTAACCTTAATTACTTCATAATGTGGAAGTTGCTGCTGCTGAAAATTTTGCTGTACTGCATACGGATAATTGTTATACATATTTTGTGGAAAACTATTATTGTACATATCAATTACCTGCCTTAATTAAATTCTGGTCAGCCCAACATTTTGGACCCCATGCTGTTCTTTCCCCCAAATCTGCACCCTGCTTATTTCTATCATCAATATAATTTCCAATTGCAAACATCGTATTAGATTTATCATAATCACTTCCAGTTTGCCCATCTAAAACAAGCGGTTTGTTGTCCCTGCCTTTGTATCCTCTGGCCTTCAATATTTCTTGAACCAAAAGAACGTCTGACCCTTCCATTCCAATTTTTACTGTTCTAAGCTTATAAATTTGACTCAAAACTTTCACCCCCACTTCATAATCTTTATGCTCCTGCATTTTAGAACCATTTGTTAATACAACAACTGTATGTCCCTTTGTTTGAGTAACAAGAATGTCACCAGCTTTTAAATATTCTGGATTAACTGATGCTGTACCTGATGCATCAATAAAGCAACCTGTTTCCATAATTACTTCTTTTTCATTTCCAGTATAAAAATCATCAACAAAAATACCTGCATACGCCAAACACAACCTAACCAATGCAGAACAATCTGTATTTACATTTTCTGTTATATACTGTGGATTATATGTATTGTGATTCCTACACCAATCCCATGCCTCATATCTTGTATTCTGGCTATAGCCAATATGGTCATTATCACAAGCTGCATTCATAGCAAAGGCTATTTTATTTGCATGCTCTTCTTTCTTTGGCCTTAATACATACCACATTTTAGAATGCTTATACCATTCCTGCTTTGAAACTTCTCCACCGGTTTGGTCTCCAGAACGACCATAATTAGCACTTCCATTTTCACCAATTCTTGCCGAACCAATTATAACACTCAATTTAATCACCTACTTTCAAATACACGACTGTCTCATCTTCTTTGTTATCAGCATATCTTGCCTCTTTTGACGTATAACCAAATGGGTCTGAATTTGGTGCTGGAAACTCCCAAAAATAATATACTGAATACCATCTGTTTACAATCTTTGTAACATCTCTTTTATATTGTGTTCTATCCCTTTTGTCAAAATTTATACCATTATTTGAAACATACAAAATATCAGAAAAACAATCATGTTCATTAACAAACTGCGGTAACGTTCTATTACCATTTACAAGCACATCTTTTACAGCATCAACCATTTCTTGTGTAGCCGTACCATTATCCATAAAATATGATGCCCTTGAAAACCAACCTGATTCTCTCATAAATGAATATATATCATTACCGAATTTATTTTTATATTTTGAACTTGTTTCAAGAATATTAGCCGCAAGCGATGCTTCTGCTTTTATACCCGCAATTACACCTTGCTCCTGATAACACAATCTTGCTATTTGCAATAACTGTTTTTTTGTTAAATTATAAGTTAACATAAATTATACCTTTTATACTGCATATAACTTTGTTGATTTAATCAATTATTTCCCAATCGTCAGATGCAACATTTGAGAACGTATATGCAACATTGTCTGTGTCCCGTATGTCAATTACAGATCCGTCCCGGCAGTGCATCATGATCGTATTATTTTCCCACGCCCAATATCCACTCCATGAGGGAAGTTTTATTTTCTTTCCATTAAGCATCTGGAACCACGCATGCCGGAACGGCATCACGTGCTTTGTCCTATCCATCATAATATATGTCTCCTTTATGTTCTAAACAGGTGTTTAGTTCCCTTCCCCTTCTGTCTCGGGCTCAACAGGTGCAGGTGTCATATCAGGAAATGCTCCGATTGACTCCCTCATAATCTGCCGACCGTCTGCACGCTCAAGTGTAACAACCATCATCACACGGCTTGCATTCGCATTGGCATAGTTTGTAGAAAGCTGTGCGAGGTATGTAGATTTAGCCATGTTGAGAGCTTTTTCTTCGTTTCCATTTGGATTGCCATCATCAGATGGATAAGATCGTGAATCAAAAGTCTTTGGATATCCACTAACCACGATAAAAAGTCCTTCAGGATGTGATTCAGAAGTTACTACCTGTGTTGCGTTTACGATAAATATATTTCTCATATTGTGCCACCCTTTCTTATGCAATTCTTTCTAGGTATACAGTCCACAATTTACCGGGAAAATTTACATTTACGTCATACCAATATGCACCGTCCGGAACTGGTATGTCTATGTCGCCTGTTGTCTGCTGTGCATAACTATATCTACTTATAAAATTCATATCTTTGTCATAAAAGTCATTCTCATATAGTCTTTGACCACCTGTTCTATGTAAAATCATTCCTCCCCGGACAGGTATAAGGCAATCTCGAAATTGTCCTTCTGGCGGAGTGTCGGTATTTTCATAAACTCCAACAGCAAACTTTGCTCCTACGGGATACGGCTCATCATTACCTTTTTTACTCCCCATCAGCACCCTTCTTCTAATTTCCATCATGTCCATGCCATCACCGCCCCGTATACGCCATCAAGAATATTGATTTCGTACGTTGTGTTAGCTTCCGGCGTAAAAGCACCGTCAGGGAACTTCACAGTGTTCGGCAGAGTCAGAACTGTTGCTGTACTTCCAGATGTAAACACAATATCACAGATACCACTTACACAAGGTGTAACGTCAAGTGTCGATACCTCTCCGCATACATATCGGATGCCTGACAGTGCCGCGATCGTTGGTGTTGTTCCCGATACCGTAATCACACTTCCAACATTATCCAACTTCGCTTTATCCGTTGCTGACATAAGTCCATTCGCTGCCTGTGTAGCAACGTCCGTACTTGCTTTACCAGCAAGTGCCGTGTTCATGTCAGCCGTATTCGCTTTTCCAGCAAGAGCAGTGTTTACATCAGATGTATTTGCCTTACCTTCCAAAGCAGTTTCCGCAGTCGCAAGCCTTCCACCGATACCCGCCACAGTCTGGTCAACGCTGTCAAATCTCGACTTGACAACTTTATTCTGTACGGGATTCTCAGATGTCCCTGACAGCTCATCGTCTACCGTTACGGAACCGCCACCTTCCTTTGCGTTGACCTCGTTGATAGCTTCGACAAGATTATCCTTGTTGGTTGTGGTCAGCTCCGACAAGTCACCAACACTCTGTACAAGCTCATTAATAATGCTTCCTTGTGGTGGATTGACAATTTCAGAATCGATTGCCCTGCTCACGTTATATCTGTACACGGGTGACTTCTTAACGAAATCCGCTCCTATGTAGGCAATCTGCATTTCGCCATGTCCTTTAACCGATAACTCAATACCAGTGACGGTCATGGTCAAAGTCATGTTCTCTCTATCGTCTACAATCTGCGTAGCGTTGTATGGTTCCGTATCGCACGGACGCTTGACCCGAATTTTAAATTCGCCAGCTCCATGCGAAAGCCACGCTTCATCATAACGGAATTTTATGAGGGTGACGTTATCTTCACCCTCATATCCGATATTTATAATTCTACCCAGAGATGCGTTAATTTCTATCATGAGATACTCCTTAAATTGAAATCAATTTTCCGCAGATTTTTCTGATACCTATTTGCATACCGAGTTTCGACCAGTGTACAGTATCCCCAAGTGTCCCATTGTCGCAATTAAGAACTGTTTTAGCAGGAACTTCACATTCATATTGAAGGTCTAAGAACGGAATCGACCAGCATCTGTGAATGTCTCTTATGAGATTATGCCGCGCCATGTATTCTGATGAAAAAAATTCATTTCTATTTGCACCCTGAATCGGAATAATCCCAAGTAATCGAACATCTGGATCTGTAAACTCCAAAAGAACCCTTTTCATGAACGTGTGTGCGGCACCACACATGGTTCTAATATCTGTGTTTAATACTGAGTTTTCAGTTTCCCAGAAATTGCCCTGAACAAATCCATTTGTTCCCATCATCCACACAATAGCGCCGATATCCTGTTTTCTGACTTTTCCCTCACTTATATCGGAAAGCAACTTGTTAAACTGAGCATGAATACCAAGTGTTGCAGCCGTTGGATCTGTCTCTGTTTCTTCCGTTGTTTCCCATGCCTTTCCTGCAACCGCATAACTACGATACGCAGATATTCCAAGAATATCTTTATACATCTGTATATTATCGCTATAATCATGTAAGTACTGCATTTCGGAATCTCCGAACATAACAAGCACCTTCCCGTAAAGAGGTCTGGTATTTCTTATAATCATATCCGACAAATCTTGACTACTCTCGAATATATGAGACACTAACGACTCTTTATACGGAGTATTGAAATCTACATCTTTGTAAGAATATGGCACATTCTCACCATACGGTGAACCTTTTGTAATAGTAAAAGGAGTTCCCTCAGCACCCAGCCACTGAGCTCTGAAATATTTAGGTGTTCCACTTAACTCTTGAGATAAAGACACCACATCATTGTTGGCAGAATAAAATATAAGATTATCGTTTTCGTCAATTTCAAAAGACTTGATTCCAACATAGAGTGTATCTGTTGAATTAAGTTTTGTTAAATTTTCATCGTATATACATATTTTTGAGAGAGTAGTTACACTATAATACCTACCTACATAATCATCACCCATATCTATACGATCACAACATGCAGCTCCATTATAACTCACCATAGCGTCGGCGTTGGCGATTCCAATTCCATAATTGTAATGGAGTTTCGTGGATGTATCTATTATATTTATGTCGGAAACAGTAAGAAACTCTCCGGCAAGACTGTCAATAGGAATTTTTAAATACTTGCCTTCGCTATTGATTAACATTCCCATTTATTCTACCCCCAGATAATCCTTAATCTCATTTTCTGTTATTGTCCCAAGTCTTGCATTTAACTGATAAATAGTACCTTTCATGCTTGCAGAAGTGGAACCTCCAAGATTAACGGGCCCCCAGCTACTACCAATAGAAGCATTCGGCGTTAAAGATTGTAGTGCTCCGTCATTATTACCGTGTATTGTGAGTTTGCGTGTGGTTGAATCATAAGCTATAACGTATCTGTGCGACACATTTAAAGCCTGCGTCTGAATCTTTGCCTCATGTGTTCCACTCGATGTTGGAATTGCCAACATAAGTACTGTTGCGTTTTGCTGTTGCACTCTCCACGTATCACATCCAAAGATATTCCCGGTCGCCGTTGCCAGCATTTCCACAAGAATATACCAATCATTTTTATACAAAACATCATCGCTTGATTCTACTTCAAGAGTTGTTTCAACAAGCCTATCCGCATTAAATGTGATTGGCGAAGATAGTTTATATATTCCAAGCACATCATATCGAAACTTTTCAATTTCTGCTTCAGGATCTGGAAGTTTTTCACTGTCATATACTACAGCTCTTAAAAAGGAACATATCTTATCAACAAGTGCGGCGGTCGTTTCTTTTTGCTCTCCTAAAGACTCATTTACTTCACCAATCGCATCCGCTTGTGCACTTATCGCATCCCCTGTTGCTTTAGCATCAGCTGCCGCTCCAGATACAGAAAGCGTTTCATCTGTCATTATTTCGGCACCAGCAATAGCATCATCAACCTCGGTCTTTGTATATGTATTTGATTTATCAGCCTTTGAATTATCAATAGATGCAAAATCTGCATCAATGCGAGCCTTTAAATTCTGATATGTTGTACTAGAATAACCACTTAATCTTGCATCAACAACCTCAGACAAACTTGCGTCACCATCTGGGGCAAT
>Ga0326511_10000846_pt1 | contig 26502 bp, 16 predicted proteins | sample 0_2496_0518_D_FD_203701 | JGI IMG/M metagenome (GOLD analysis project Ga0326511, IMG submission 203701) | Bovine rumen microbial communities from UC Davis, California, United States - 0_2496_0518 | ecosystem: Host-associated > Mammals > Digestive system > Stomach > Rumen | place: USA...
CAACTATTTTTTATCAAAATATGAAATTTTTCTCTTTTTTTGTTGTTTGTTTGAATACTTTCTTTTATATTTGCCAAAGAATTCGACTATACAACAGTTATTACTATTAATAATTCATTAAAATTTTAAAGATTATGAACAAAACAGATTTGGTAGAGAAGATCGCAGCAGGTGCTGGCATCTCTAAGGTTGACGCTAAGAAAGCTCTCGACGCAGCAGTAGCAGCTATTAAGGACGGTTTGGCAAAGGGCGATAAGATCGCTCTTGTTGGTTTCGGTACATTCAGTGTAAGTGAGCGCCCAGCTCGTGAGGGTATCAATCCTCTGACAAAGCAGAAGATTAGCATTGCTGCTAAGAAGGTTGCTAAGTTCAAGGCTGGTGCTGAGCTTGCTGCTGCTCTTTAATTACAAATTTGTAATAAATAATTATGGGGACTCTTTTCAGGGTCCCCATTATTTATGATGTGTATCAAGTGAGCTTATTTAGGCTGCTTGCCAATGTAAGCCAAGATGCCACCATCAACATAGAGTACGTGTCCGTTAACTGCATCTGATGCATGAGAAGCAAGGAATACAGCAGGACCACCTAGCTCTGAAGGATCGAGCCAACGTCCGGCAGGAGTCTTGGCGCAGATGAATGAGTCGAATGGATGGCGGCTACCGTCGGCCTGACGCTCACGCAGAGGAGCTGTCTGAGGCGTTGCGATATAACCTGGGCCAATACCGTTACACTGGATGTTATACTCACCATACTCAGAGCAGATGTTGCGAGTAAGCATCTTCAGGCCACCCTTGGCAGCTGCATATGCAGATACAGTCTCACGACCCAGCTCCGACATCATAGAGCAGATGTTGATGATCTTACCCTCGCGGCGCTCCATCATCTCAGGAATAACGGCCGATGAACAGATAAATGGACCAACCAAGTCGATATCGATTACCTGCTGGAACTCGGCACGCTTCATCTCGTGCATTGGAATACGCTTGATGATACCTGCGTTGTTTACCAGGATGTCGATCTGACCAACCTCAGCGTGGATCTTCTCAACGAGAGCCTTAACTGCGTTCTCGTCAGTAACATCGCACACATAACCCTTTACATTGTCGATACCAGCCTCTTTGTAGTTGTCGAGACCGCGCTGCAGGGCTGCTTCGTTAATGTCGTTGAAGATAATGGTCTTAATGCCTGCAGCTACGAAAGCCTTAGCAATGTTGAAACCGATACCGTAAGATGCACCTGTAATCCATGCATTCTTACCTTCCAATGAAAATAGATTTGCCATAATTGTTTTTTAGAAGTTTATTTTATTCCTTTTGTTTTAATTGTGTGCAAAGATACGAATTATTATACGTTTGACAAAATTGCAAGACTTAAAAAAGACAAAAATCACTGAAAACGTTTTCGCGCGTACCTTTATATTATAGGAAAACTTACTAGGATTGCCCTAATTTGTCTGGTATCTGAGCAGCGCCTCCAGATAGTAGTAGTCTGCATAGATGATGCTGGCATCAATCTCACTGCCTGCAGGATGATGACCTGTGGAATGCATCAGGAAAGCTTCATTCCTTCCACGGCTCTGGTATTTGTCAGTACTCAAGTCTCGGAGCATGTTATCTGCGGCAGATCGGTAGGTGGCACTCTTCTCTGAATCTACATATTTACAGAGTTCCAACAGCGCACTGGCTACCACACATGCTGCCGAAGCGTCTTTCGGTGCTTCCTTTCCACGAGGGTCATCCATGTCCCAGATGGGCACCCAGTCGTCACTGGTTTCCTTCAGACGCTTTAGATAGAGGTCTGTAACCTTCTGCGCGTGGTCTAAGAAGCGTTGCTCTTTGGTATATCGGTACACCATCGTATAACCATAGATGGCCCACGACTGTCCACGTGACCAAAGCGATGAGTCGGCATATCCTTGATGGGTGACACCCTTGATGAAGTGTCCGTCGAGTGTATCGTAGACTGCCACGTGGTAGCATCCCCCGTCATCACGGAAGTGATGCCTCATTGTTGTTTCGGCATGTGATGTGGCTATATCGCGCAGACGCTTGTCGCCTCCATTCTCACTGGCCCAATATAGCAATTCCAGATTAATCATGTTGTCCATAATGGTATTATGCCCGCCGAAGTCCTTCACATGGCGGGGCCAACTGAGGATGGTGCCAACAGTCGGATTAAATAAGGTGGCGAGTGAGTCGGCAGCAGCCAGCATCACCTGTTTGTAGGCCGGATTATGTGTCTGTTCGTAACCTTTGCCGTAACTGTTGAGTATCAGGAAACTGATGTCATGGTCGAAGACAGGCTCCTTTGTTACAATGGAAAGTGCCTCTGTATAGCCTTCTGCAGCTTTGCGTACATGTTCATCTTGGGTATAACTGTAGTCCATCCACAGAATGCCAGGCCAGAAACCTGAGCACCATTCCGCAGGTGATGCCTTTCTACAGTTCCATACCAGTTCCCCCTCTAAAATATTCCTTGGTTCCATGGTGAAGTCATACGTCCCTTTTCCTTCATCTAGATTTTCCAGGGCGCGATTCACTTGACTGGCACAGTACTGCAGGTCCTTTTCTGCACTGAATTCCGTATTCTGTTTCTGGCAAGCTATTAGACTGCATATTGCCAAACCGAAAATCATTTTTTTCATTTTGTTTCTGTTTTTATTATGAATACGGATAAGTGAGATAATCTACTTAAAAAACTTTCAATTAAAATTATTTGCGTATATTTGTAGCGGCAAACGTATTTTAGGAAAAAGAATGATGGATATGAGACGACTGAATCTTACATTATTAATTATTATTTGTGATTTGGCTTTCTGCTATGCACAATTTGCTGACTATAAACTGGCTGGCCCTTATGAGGTGGTGGCCCGTGACGGGCAGTTCCGTGGTTCTAAGGGCGGCAGTGAGCGCGACATGAAAGCGGCCTGGGACTGTGCCCGGAACGGACAGCACGAGAAGGCGCTGGAGATTATCAATGCGTATGCTGATAAATTGCAACGCCTGGACGGTCACGATGCACCGCTGTGCTTGATTCAGGGTTATTGGCTCTGTCGCGCAATGATGATTGAGAAGACTCACCAGACACCTGCTTGGGAAGCGATGCTGCGCAGGGCGATGGTGCCGACGATGGATCAGTTTGAGGCTTACAGTCCGTATGCCAACGGCAACTGGGGAGCTATTGTGAACCGCTTCCGCATGGCCTGTGCACTCGTCATCGATGACAAGGCGATGTATCAGGCGTCAATCGACCATTACCTACATGCCAATGACAACGGATCGTTACCCAACTACGTGAGTGAGACAGGCCAATGTCAGGAGACAGGACGCGACCAAGGACATGCCCAGTTGGGCTTAGGAGCCATGTGCGATATTTGTGAAATGGCCTGGCAGCAGGGCGATGATCTGTGGGGAGCACTCGATAACCGCATGATGAAAGGCATCGAATATACCGCAAAATATAACTTAGGCTACGATGTGCCTTTCGAAACCTGGACGGACTGTACGGGGCTATATAACGACTGGACAGAGCCAGGTGCTATGGGACGCGGCAAACTGTGGGATGTTTATCGTATGCCCTACAACCACTATGTGGGTCGGAAGCATCTGAAAATGCCTTATACTAGGAAAGTGCTGGCCATTCAAGAAAAGGCAAGGAAGAAAAACGCAAACAAGGGCAATATCGAGTCGGATATGTTTTTGGCTCCTGGTGTAACTGAAGGTGCCAAGCTGCATAGCATCTATACCTATGCTGCCCCAGTGGGCGCACCATTGAAGCACGATTATGATGTCTTTATCCAGCCGCGAGGACATAAGGAGTGGACGAAGATCGATACCTATATGGCAAAAGTTAATGCTCCGCAAAACGACGGCTCACATAAGGTGACAGAAATTTCCTACTGTTTCTTTGACTACACTGGCGATGTGTTTGTGCGTGTGGTATGCAAAAACAAGAAGTATAAGACCGCTCGAATCCGTCCTGACTACCGTGGTACGATTGCCAACGTACAGAATGACTCTACAGTGCAGTTCCTGCTGTTCCAGCCTGAGAATGTCAGCGTGGAGTTTGACGGGAATATTGCCGATAACCTATTGGTATTTACATCCAAACCAACGATAAGCAAAGAGGATGCCGAGAAGACAGCCAAGTCACAGGGCCGTACCTTCCGCTACTATGCCCCAGGGCTGTATACGGAAGAGTCTATCAAGGTGCCGTCGAATACTACGGTCTATCTCGATGGTGGCAGTTATTTCTCGGGCACCTTTGCTATTGAGGATGCGGAAAACGTGAGCATTCTGGGGCGTGGCATCGCCCGTCCGCAGAATGGTTATGAGGGCTGTCATATTTATCGTTCTAAAAATGTACTTATTGAAGGTCTCATTGTGAATACCTGTCCTATTGGTGAGTCCAGTCATGTAACGCTGCACGATGTGCGCAGCATCTCACATCCGCAGTGGGGCGATGGTCTAAATGTATTTGGCGGCAGCAGCGATATCCTGTTCGACCGTGTATTCTGCCGTAATAGCGACGACTGCACCACAGCCTATGCTACTCGCAAGGGATTCAACGGCAGTGTGCGCAATGTCCGCATGACCAATTCTACACTATGGGCTGACGTTGCACATCCTATATTCATTGGTCTGCATGGCAATCCAGAGATGGGTGACAGCATCGTGGGTTTGAAATACGACAATATCGACATCATCTGTCAGGCAGAGCCGCAGGTGGACTATCAGGGCTGTCTGGCCATCAACTGCGGTGACGGAAACTTTGTTAAGGATGTCATTTTTGACAATATCCGTATTGAGGGCATCCGCCAGGGCAGCATCACTCAGGTAAAGGTAGGCTGGAATCAGAAATACTGCACAGCCGCAGGCAGTGGCGTGGAGAACATCCTGTTTAAGAATATCCGCTACTATGGCAATCTGTCTAATATGTCAGTTATCACTGGCTATGATGACCAGCACAAGGTTAGGAACGTCACCTTCGAGGGGCTGAAGATCAATGGGCAGAAGATCTACGACGATATGCCAGGTAAGCCGAAATGGCATGTCACTGCTGACTATGTGCCCATGTTTGTAGGTTCACATGTAGAAGACCTTATCTTTAAGAAATAATGAGAAAGGTCGTATTATTTGCCTTATTGGCATTGCTCTCGGTTGAATTGCAGGCGCAACCCATCACGTTAACAATCAGTAATCCTACATTGGCACAGCGTAGCGAACTGGTAGCCATTGATGCCAGCCAGTTGCCATTTTCTGCCAATGAGGGGCTCATTGTTCGTGACGCTTCTAATGTAGAGCGCCCTACACAATGGACGCACGATGGCAAGCTGCTGATGGAGGTGCATGTGCGGCCAAGCGCGAAAGCCGTATTTTCCCTTCAGCTGGGTACCCCTGCCGCTTTCCGTTCGTGGGTTGACGGGCGCCAGTATCCTGAACGTCTTGATGATATTGCTTTTGAGAACGACCGCATTGGCTTCCGCATCTATGGTCCTGCCCTGCAGAAGAAAGGTGAGAAAGGTTACGGCTACGACTTGTGGGTGAAGCGTACCACGGAGTTGGTGCTTGGCGAGTTGTACCGCAACGACCCCCGTCTGTCGTTCCACTTAGACTATGGTAAGGGTGTCGACTGTTTTGCTGTAGGTCCTACGCTGGGTTGCGGAACTCCTGCCATGTTACAAAACGGAGAGATACGCTTCCCATGGTGCTACGAAACTTACAAGATATTGGATAAGGGCCCGTTGCGCTTCACGGTACAGATAGATTTTCCAGCAACCTCCGACGGCATCACCGAGCACCGCATCCTGTCTATTGATAAAGGCTCAAATTTCGTTGAGAGCACCGTGTGGTATGACAATCTGAAGAAGCCCACAGATGTGCTGGCAGGTTTCCCTATTCGTAGTGCAGGTGCAGAGACGTTAGTGAAAGGCAATAACTATATTCAGTATGCCGACCCTACCATCGAGCCTGAGCGATATCAGACGCAGGTTTATGTGGCCCTGCTGTTTCCCGATCAGAAGGTAGATACAGACGTGGTGCAGCAGCATGCTGTCGGCATCCTTCGCCGCTGCCAGAGTGGTCAGCGCTTCCATTATTATATCGGTGCAGCATGGAGCGAGTTCGACGTTCGTTCACAAGACGAGTGGCAGTGCCGTATCAATGGCTTTATACAGGCCAGACAACAACCTATGCAAATAACAATCAGTAAATAATAGAGAAATGAAACATTTACTCCTTAGCATGATCGCTTTTTTGCCGTTATTGGCTCATTCCGCAGAGATTTCTTCTCCCGACGGGAGATATTCTATTAATATTGATGGTATGACCTATACCATTAATTTCAATGGTAAGACAATCATAGGTAAAAGCCAGTTGGGTGTCGACATTGACAACCGTTTGTTTGAGTCAGCACTTGGTGTACCTCGTGGAGAACATAAGAACTGGTGCAGCGACCTGGAACTGAAAGGCGAGGAGCGAACTTCCGTTGATACCACATGGACTCCGTTGTATGGCGAGAATAATCGCATTCGCGATAATTATAATCAGTTGGTGCTGCATTACGAAAAAGGTTCCAACGGACAGGGCACTGTCTCTGAAGGTTACGACAAGCGCAAATATTATGCGATGGACATTGTTATTCGCGCCTATAACGAGGGAATCGCTTTCCGTTATCATTTCCCCGAAACGGCCAATAGTCTCTTCTTGCATATTACAGGTGAGCAGACCTCGTTTGCTATGCCCAAAGGTGCTATGGCCTGGTATGAAGAGTGGGCCCAAGGTGATTTCGATAAACGTCCATTAACAGGTGAGTGGTTCGAGAGTGAGCGGCCACTCTTGATGCAGCTGGCTGATGGTACTTATGTGGCCCTGCTTGAGGCTGCTATGAAAGACTATACCCGTGGCAAGTTCCGTCTGAAAAAGGAGAATGAGCTACAGGTAGCTATGTACGATTGTGCCGATATCATTTCACCTTACGATACCCCTTGGCGTGTTGTTATGGCAGGTGATAGGGCTGTTGACCTGATAAACCATAAAGACTTGATGTTGAATCTGAATGAAGAACGAGCCCAATGTGATTGGTCGTGGGTACGTCCTGGCAAGGCTTTCCGTTGTTGTAAACTGGCCAAGGATGCTATTTTGAAGAGTATCGATTTCTGTGCAGAGTTTGGAATACCATACGTTGAACTGGATGCCGGCTGGTATGGCCCCGAAGGAAAAGTGAGCAGCGATGCCCGCAAGGTGATTGAAACACGCGACTTCACTATGCCCGAAGTCTGTGCTTATGCAAAATCAAAAGGCATTGGCGTATGGGTGTATGTTAATCAGCGTGCCCTCTACCACCAGTTAAACGAACTACTACCACTCTATAAGCAATGGGGCATCAGCGGCATTAAGTTCGGATTTGTACAGATTGGCAATCAGCAATGGAGCACATGGCTTCACGAAGCTGTTGCTAAGTGCGCCGAATATGGTATCATGGTAGATATCCATGACGAGTATCGTCCTACAGGTCTTTCGCGTACCTATCCTAACCTGCTTACACAAGAAGGTATTGGCGGTAACGAGGAGATGCCTGATGCCATGCATAACGTGACGCTGCCTTTCACCCGCTATCTCTGCGGTTCTGGCGACTATACACCCTGTTACTTCAATGGTCGGGTGAAGAACACTAAAGGTCATCAGTTGGCGATGGCTGCTGTCTATTACTCTCCTCTGCAGTTCCTGTTTTGGTACGACAATCCCTATCCTAAGGGATGGGACTCAGCCGAACTGAAGTTCTGGAAAGATTGTCCTACCGTCTTTGATGAGTCGATAGCCCTTGATGGCGTTCCTGGCGAGTTTATCATCCAAGCCCGTCGCTCAGGTGAAGACTGGTTTGTGGGCGCTATGACCAATACCGAAGCCCGCACTGTCAGCATCTCAACAGACTTCCTGCCGAAAGGAAAGTACGCTGTCGAAATATATAACGACGATTCTACACTCAATACCCAGACAAAGGTTTCTGCAAAGACACAAATTATTAAATCTGGCAAGTCCATCACATTGAACCTCCAGCCCAGTGGTGGCGCAGCCCTACATTTTCGACCCATCAAGAAATAATGAGAAAGCTAATTATATCTATACTGCTACTGACCTCTACGGCCATTTATGCTGTGGGTGCCAGTGGTATGTATCAATGGTCGGTGGCCTTGACGGGGTATGTTTCTAACGAGACAGGCAAGGCTCCTACTGCATATCTGTGGATTCCTGAGGGTTGTCAGCAGGTAAAGGCCGTAGTGTTGGCCCAGCAGAACATGACGGAGGAGATGATTTTTAAGATGCCGGTGTTCCAGAAACGGATGTTGGAGTTAGGGGTAGCTTTGATATGGGTGGCACCATGGTTTACGCAAAACTGGGACCCGACCACAGGTTGTCAACAGACTTTTGAGGAAATGATGGTGGGACTGGCAGGCCAGAGTGGACATCTGGAACTTGAACACGTGCCTGTCATTCCCTTGGGTCACTCTGCACAGGCCACCTTTCCATGGAACTTTGCAGCTTGGAATTCTGAGCGTACACTCTGCATCATCTCGTTTCATGGCGATGCACCACGTACCAACCTCTGTGGCTATGGCACTGCCAATGTGGAATGGGGCCGCAAACGCAATATCGATGGCATTCCAGGGCTGATGATTGAAGGCGAATATGAATGGTGGGAGGCGCGTGTTCGTCCGGCACTGGCCTTCCAGATGATGTACCCCAAGGCCTGCATCTCGTTTCTTTGCGACACGGGTAGCGGCCATTTCGAGTGCATGCCTGAGACGGCCGAGTATATCGCTAAGTTTATCGAGAAGGCTATACAGCAACGCTTACTGGCTGATGGCACACTCAAACGGCTGAATCCGCAGGACGGTTGGTTGGCATGCCGTTATAATCCAGACCTTCTGCCGACGGATGGTGACGGTGCCAACGGACGGAGCAGCGAGCGCCATCGAGCTCGCTTGAATAGCCGAGTCGTGACGGACGAAGACGAAGTCAAGGATGACATCTTTGGAATTGCCCAACGTCCGGAACCTGCACCTTATAATATATATAATGGTGACCGCCACGACGCCTTCTGGTACTTCGACCGTGAGATGGCTGAAATGACCGAGTCGCGCTATGCTGAGACACGCGGCAAGAAGCAACGTGAGATTGAGGTCGGTGAGCCTCAATGGAGCAGCGATGGCAAAACTGTGTTCATCAGTGTACCTGAAGGTGTGCGCATGGAGGTTATCAGCGGTCCGCTACGTCCTGTTCGCGATAGCCAAATCGTAAATCGTAAATCATTTGAGGTTTATCCATACGAGCCAGGCCTTGACAACCCCAAGCGTTCGTTTACTGCTTGGCTCATCGCTATCCGCAACGGTGACAATCGCTACAAACGGGCGGTGAAACCCATCTGCATTAATCTGCCGCGTAATTAGCTCTTCGCCATCGTATTATATAAAAAAAAGGAAAATGAGAAAGTTGTTGTTTATTCTAATGCTGTGTCTATGTGGTAGGATGGCACAGGCTCAAATTGTCGTAAAGCCTTTTGCACTTGCTGATGTCAAGCTGTTGCACAGTCGTTTTCAGCGCAACATGCAGCGCGACTCCGCATGGATAGCTAGTATTCCTGTCAAGCGTCTGTTGCACTCATTCCGCAATACGGCGGGCGTTTGTTCTGCCTTGGAGGGCGGCTATGATGCAGGGTTGAGGCTCGGCGGCTGGGAGTCATTAGACTGTGACCTGCGTGGACATATCACTGGCCATCTGCTCTCGGCAATGGCCTATTTGCAGATGAAGGAGAAAGCCGATTCACTTGTACAAGGTCTGGCTGAGGTGCAGCGACAATACGGTACGGGTTACCTCTCTGCTTTTGGCGAAGGGCTGATAGACCGCAACATCCAAGGCAAGAGTGTATGGGCACCATTCTACACACTGCACAAAATCGTGCAGGGACTCATAGACCAATACACGATGTGCGGCAATGAGAAAGCATTGGAAGTAGCAAAGGGTATGGGTGACTGGGCTTACAACAAGTTGAAGCCGCTCAGTGAAGAAACTCGCACCCGAATGATCCGTAATGAGTTCGGTGGATTCAATGAGGCTATGTATAATATCTATGCAATAACGAAGGATGAGAAGTATCTTTGGGTTGCCCGCTTCTTCTATCATAATGACAAGATTGACCCGCTGAAGGCAGGTAATAAAGACCTCGGTACTAATCATGCCAATACGTTTATTCCCAAGCTGTTGGGTGAATGTCGGAATTATGAATTGTTTGGTGAAGAAGACAGCCGTCGTGCCGCCACCTTATTATATAATATACTGGTCAATGATCATGCCTTTGTCACTGGTGAAGTCTCTGATAAGGAACATCTGTTTAAGCCCGAAACTCAGTCGAAGCATTTGACGGGATATGACGGCGAGAACTGCTGCACGTACAACCTGCTGAAACTCGCTGACCGTCTCTTTACCTATCAGCCCGACAGCAAGATTGTCGACTACTACGAGCGTGCGCTCTACAACCACATCCTCGGACAGCAGGACACGCTTACCTCGATGGTGTGTTATTTCACGCCTTTGATGACAGGCGGTTACCGACTCTATAGTACCCGCGATAGCAGTTGGTGGTGTTGTGTTGGCTCAGGCTTCGAAAGTCACGCCAAGTATCAGTCGAGCATATATTTCCACAATGCCAAAGATCTGTACGTCAACCTGTTCATTCCTTCTGAACTGAATTGGGATGGTACCATCGTTCGTCAGGAGACAACTTTTCCAGAGTCGAACAAAACCACGATTACAGCTTCATCGAAAGTGACACTGAAGATTCGTTATCCCTATTGGGCAACCTATATGAAGGTCAACGGCAAGAGGGTAAAAGCTGGCAAGGACGGTTATGTGGCCGTCAAAGCCACCAAGAAGGCGGAAATAGAATTCGGCATGTCGCTCCACGAAGAGGCAACCAAGGATGATCCGTCACGCGTTGCCTTGCTCTATGGCCCTATCGTTCTTGGTGGTCGCTTAGCCAATGTCGCTCATCCTTTCAGCGACTCCACGAAGCATAATGACTACTACACCTTCGACTACGGCAAGCATGCAGATATGAAACTAGGTGAGGTCAAGCATATGGGCGGTCTTGGTTTTGAGTCCAATGGTATTCAGATTCAACCGTTCTACGACCTCCAGCACTGCCGTTACGTGGTCTATTGGACGAAAAGTAACTTACCTGTTCTGTTCCAGATAGCGGGGCAGGAAGAGGCCTTTTAAATGACTATGGCTTGAAGCCGGTTTGCCAGACGGCTTTGACGCCTTCGCAGAAGTCGTAGAGAATGTGGCGGCCCTGCATACGGCGGCCTGCTGGTAGGAAGCCGCAGACGATGCGGGTGATGTGCCGACGGATGTTGAAGTCCTTCGGATCCTCCACACCGATGCTCTCTACGCGCAGACTGAAACGGCCGATGCCAGGCAGAATGACCGTCTGCCCTTCAGAAAGACGTTGTTTGAGAATATCCTGTAGCTCTGTTGTCACGCCGATGACGGCACCCTCGGAAAAGCCGCTGTTGCGACAGGCCTCTGCGGCTATCTCTTCGAGTGTCACCTCACCTTGGCTTACTGTCTTTGCGAAATATTTGCCGTAAGAACTGCTGCTCTTAATGTTGTTCTTGATAAGTCTGATATGTACTGCCATTTCTATTATCTATTTTTCAATTCACATTCACTACTGCTGTTAACTCTTTGTAATACAGGTGTTTATCTAAAGTGACCCTGTTTGATCCACGTTCACATATCTGTGCTATGGTAAAACAAGTTGTTTTACTGCTGCTAAGATATGGTTATCACATTGAAGAGATACCCTCTAAGAGAGTAAAACAACTTGTTTTACTTCATGTGATTACTTCTCTTTCATCCTATATGATGCCCCTTTGTTCTGCCGTTTGTATTCATAACCCATATCGGTAAGCTTCACTCCGAGGTCCTTATCCGTGTTCTTCCTGACGGTGAAGGTGGGGAATGCTTTCTCAAGCCGTTTCATAATGTCCTTAACGAGGATGAACCCTGCATCGTCAGGCGTTTCCTCAACAGGAAGATAGGTGAGGTCGATCATCCGTTCATAGTCGTAAACCTTCTGAAAATCGAGGTTCTGACTGATGACACGGGCATTTTCCTCATCCTCAAACCAGTATCGACGGCCCTGCTGAAGCTCAGCATAGAGCTGGGCGTAGAGCTGTTCGTAGGGGATGACACCAGTGTTGTCGATCTCATCGGTATAGATGCAGATGAAGCGTCGGGAGCCTGTGGGATCCGTCAGCGGACGGAGGTTGTTGGTGGTGGCGATGAACGAGGCAAAGCGGCGGCGCTGTTCCATCGCTTTGCCGTATGGCGGGCGGAACTTCACGTCGTGCTTCGAGAGCAGGTACTTCAACAGCGGCTGTTGCGACTTCGACATGGCATCGAACTCGTCGATGTTTATCAGCGCATAGCTCGACATGGCGAGGAAGATGTCGTTGTCGTTCTTCAGCGATATCTTGTCGTTGAAGTAGGTCTGGAGCCAGCCTGGCAGCAATCGGCTGCAGAAGACGGTTTTGCCGACGCCCTGCGGACCGATCAGCAGCGGCACGATGGCATTGCCGTATTGGCTGTTCTTGCCCGTCCACTGTGCCACCATCGAGAGCATCCACTTGTGGAAGTCCTCTTCCCAGTATGGGTTGTCGGTCTTCACCCTCCTGGCCATGTCTGCCACGTAGTCGTGTTTGTCGTTCCACTGGGGCAGGTGGCGGATATAGTCGTCCATCGGCTCATAGCGGGGGATGAGGTCGGAGTCGATATAGCGGGCGAGGTCCTTGTCCCAGGAGTCGACTCCTGCCTTCAGTGCATTGATGGCCATCGTGTTACGGGCTGCCTGGTCCAACGGCAGGAAGCCGTAGCCTGCGGCATTCTTTCGATACTCGGGAGTGCCTGTCATCACATTCAGCCGCAGGGTGTAGTGCTCCTTCATGTAGGCCTCGGTCTTGTAGGCGAGCAGGGCTGACGGGCGGGTGAACTTCATGGGGATGGTTTTCAGGGTATCCTTCAGGTAGGCTGTATTGAATATGTCGCGGATAGTATCCTGATTGTCAAGGCCTCCGAGCAGGGGGATGAAGGTGGCTACGCGGGCAGCCCAGGCCTGAGGGAGTCCCATCTGTCGGCATCCGTCTGCCAGATGTTCCAGCACGGCCACCTGAAAGAGGTCGTCGTCGCGCATCTCGCGGCAGGTCTCGATGGCCGTGTTGAGACAGTCGTGGAAACGGCGCATCCTACTGGTGCGCAGACTGACACCTGGAATCTCCTGTGGGTCGTTATAATCGCTGATGTCCTCCTGTATGCTGCGGAACTTTGGGGTCTCCTCTTCTTGCGGCAACACGGTGATGGGCAGTGCGTCGGGGTTGAAATAAGGCTGAGGGTCGTAGCAGGCCTTGCAGGAGGTGCTGAACGTTGGTTCGTGGTCAGCCACCTGGGTGCCCAACTGTGAGGAATAGATGTAGTGCAGCTTGCGAAAGGCGTTGAGCAAAGCGGTTTCTGCGAATTGCAAATTCGCCAACTCGTTAGTTGCGGATTTCAAATCCCCAACAACATCGGTTACATCGTAGCGGCAGACGATATGCAACGAGTGGCCGTCATGGCCGAGGAAGCAGAGCAGAGTATATGGCTGGAGGGCGGCGCGCTCCTTGTACTCTTCTGCCGTTGCCAGGTCGCTCAGGTTCTCAAGTGAGAGCAGGACGAGACTGTTGCAGGCCTTCATCTTCAGGATTCCGTTGAGTTTCTGCCATTCTGCAGCGAAACAGACCTCTTTCGTGAAGTCACGCAAATATGTATGGCGGTAAGTCCCATTGCGCAGTTGCTCAATAAACTCCTCGAGTTCCACACGTGTGTACCTTTTTTCTTTTCCGTCGTGGTTGATAATCGTTATTTTCATATTTTTTTAAGTTTTGTTTTTTGCCCTGCAAAGATACAACAATTTCAGGCGAAATGCAAGCTTTTCGGATGAAATTTTATAAAAAGGCCCAAATTAGTGAATGTATTAAATTTACATTCACTCGTGTAACCTATTGAAACGCAATAAGTAATACAAGTTGTGAATGTGAACCATATTCTTCTTCTTAAATTATTTGATTCTGTATCGAAATGAAAAGGTACCAAGCTCGCCACCTTCGACCCACGTACCTCGTGTCTTGGACTCCTTGAACTCCTTGTCTCCTTAACCATGCGGAATATCTATTTAAGTATAATTCCCTGCTGATTCGTATATATATAAAAAGGTAAGAGAGATGAGAAGGAGCTATTTCCTATTTGTTGTTTTTTCTTTGTTCTTGCTCCCTGCAGGGGCGCAGACTGTGTGGTGTCCGGATAATGGCGACGGGACATATACCAATCCTGTGTTGTATGCTGACTACAGCGACCCCGATGTCTGTGCTGTGGGTGAGGACTATTACCTGACGGCTTCGTCGTTCAATTGCATTCCTGGTCTGCCGATATTGCACTCGAAGGATTTGGTGAACTGGGAGATTATTGGTCATGCCCTGCAGGAGCTGGAACCGAAGGAGGTCTTCGACAAGCCGCAGCATGGCAAGGGTGTGTGGGCTCCGTCCATCCGCTACCATAACGGTGAGTTCTATATCTACTGGGGTGACCCAGACTATGGCATCTATATGGTGAAGACCAAAGACCCGGCTGGTAAATGGGAACGCCCTGTATGCGTAATCGCTGGGAAGGGTATGATAGACCCCTGTCCGCTGTGGGATAGTGATGGCCGCTGCTATCTGGTCAATGGATGGGCCAACTCACGTTGTGGTTTCAACTCGGTGCTGACGGTTCGCGAGTTGTCTACTGATGGCACAAAGGGAATAGGTCAGCCGCGCATCGTGTTTGATGGCGGGCAGGAAAACCATACCTCAGAAGGTCCGAAGTTCTACAAACGCGATGGCTACTACTGGATTATGAATCCGGCAGGTGGCGTGGCGATGGGCTGGCAATTGGCCATGCGCTCGAGGTCACCCTACGGTCCTTACGAATGGAAGCGTGTGATGTGGCAGGGCAAGACCGATATCAACGGTCCTCATCAGGGAGCATGGGTACATACCGCTTTTAATGAAGACTGGTTCCTGCACTTCAACGACAAGGGAGCCTATGGGCGGGTGGTCTATCTACAGCCTGTAGACTGGTCATCAGGTTGGCCGATGATGGGAAACAACGGTGAACCCTATACCAAATATCGTAAACCCCAAACGTCGTCCGACACGATTGTCAATCCGCAGGAGTCTGACGAGTTCAACGATGGCATATTGGGCAAACAGTGGCAGTGGCACGCTAACTACCACCAATTCTATGGTATGCCCACCGCTGATGGCAACATGCGGCTCTATACCTACGACCTGCCTGAGGACTACGTGAGCCTTTGGCAGATGCCCAACCTGTTGTTGCAGAAACCCACGGCTCCCCGCTTCACGGCTACGTCCAAGGTGCGCTTTGCCTCAAAAGAGGATGGTCAGTATGGCGGCATTGTGATGATGGGACGTGACTATAGTGCACTTGTCATCCATCGTCAGGGCGATAGTTTCTTGCTTCAGCGCCACACCTGTATGGAAGCCGATGAAGGTCAAACAGAAACTCAGCAGACTTTAGCTACACTGAAGCCTACCTATCGTGATACCATTCCTTATTCGCCTGCTATATATATAGATATGTACCTGCGCATGTCTGTAAAGGATGGTCAGTGTCGCTATAGTTATAGTCTTGATGGCAAGCATTTCAAACCTGCTGGTGATGCATTCCCGATGCGTCAAGGCAAGTGGATAGGAGCCAAATTCGGTTTCGTGGCTGAATGCAAAGACCGTAAATCTAATCGCGGCTGGCTCGACGTAGACTGGATCAGAATTGCTAAATAATTGAATAATTTCTGCGTAGCTCGATCGTCTCATCCGTATATATAATAAAATGATAACGTTAGTTTTTCATCATACTTTAGGTTAATTGTTAGTTAGAGTTAGTTAGTAGTAATTTAGAAACCTTACAATGCTTCATTGGCGAATAGTTTTCTAAGGTAAAAAGAGTGCCGGGCGCTGGGAAACGTCTGGCACTCTTTTTGTGCAAAAAAATCTTAATAATGGACTAGAATTGCTTTATGGGCGATGTTTTTTTACTACATTTGCCGGAAATTAGTAATTACTAAGCCTGTAACAATTGAGACTACTAAAAATACATAGATTATTAGGCTGGGCATTGATGCTTGTCTGCATGAATGCCTATGGAGCGATTATCGGCGAAGAGACGATGGTAAACCTGACGCTGGCCGACGGCTTGGCTGGTGAGACCACTTATAAGGTGATGACCGCACACGACGGTACTACATGGATAGCCACCTCGAATGGTGTGAGCGTCTTTAACGGTAAGCAGATGCATACCCTTCGCATCATCGACGAGCAAGGGCAGTCGGTAGCCGTCAGGGATTTGTGTGAGCTTAAAGACCATACCATCTATGCCGCTACCGATGCAGGCCTATATCATATTTCTGGGAATACTTGGGGATTCAAGCGGGTGCTGCCACAAGTAGAACGGATAACTTGTCTGATGGCTGTGGGTGATACGCTTTATATTGGTGGCGAACAGGGCTTGCAGTACTACGTGGGAAACGAGTTGAGACATATCGATATTGACGTCAGCAAAAGTGGTCTTAGTAACATCGTTCGTCAATACACCAGAGACGAAAATGGCAAGATATGGTTTTTGGGACGCTTTGATTTGAACAGCTTCGACCCGAAGACCGGCAAGATAGAGCAACACCAGCCAAGTCTGAATGAAAGGCGTATTGCATTGTCGGATTTTGCCTTGCTCGGTAATGGCCGCTTTGTGGTAGGAACGAGAGCCAATGGATTGTTTCTTTGTAATCTCCTATCTGGAACTACTGAACCTATAGAAGGTATCGGCAATATCATCTCTACTGTTCAGTACAGTGCCGACGGCTATGTATGTGTGGCTACAGATGGGGCAGGGGCTTATATGTTAGATGGAAAAACACTTGAAATCAAAGAACATTTTTCGACTGAAGGCAGTGGCAGGAACCGATTGCCCAGCAATGGCGTGTATTGCTACTATCGCGACCCGAACGGTGTCAACTGGTTCGGTTTCGTACGCTACGGTCTGGCTTTCACCTATCATTATGGACATACTTTCCAGCCATTTAGTGTAGCCGACTTTACTTCCGAGGGGTTCAATGTGCGTACCTTCTGCAAGCATGGCGACGATCTTGTTATCGGCATGCAAAACGGATTCTATCACGTCAATGCGCAGACAGGTAGTAGCAGATTCTATTCTTCTAAAGACTTAGGTGGCGGGCATATAGTCAATAAGGCTGTCTGGTATAATGGCTGTTTCTATATCGGAACTTTCGATGGCGGGATGCGTGTGTTTGATCCTGACAAACAAACTGTTGGCAAACAGACTTTTTCTCCCATATTCGATGATGGTTCGATAGGCGATATGAAGGTAGACTCGTCGGGGCGGCTTTGGGTAGGATGTACTGAAGGACTTGTCATCATTGACGATGGAAAGGTGGAACAGCACTTCACAGAACAGAACTCGCGCATTCTGCGAGGATTGATACTCTCTATTACCTTCGATGATTCAGACAACGCCTGGTTGACAGGTGCATCGGGTTGCTCGCTCTATAGCTCGCGCAGCAAGAGCATTGTTGAGACTACATTCCCCAAAGGGTTCTTCAGCCGTATGCCGTGGATGTATGGTGCAAAAGGACACGATGGACTTGTATTTATGCGAACCGGTCCTCAGACTTTCTACACCAACCAACAGATGACCGATTTCGGTGAACTGACGTTACCCGTTGCATTTTCCGATAAATGGTGCCGTAGTTTCATCGATGATATGAAAGGACACTACTTGTTGGGAACAGAGCGTGGCGTGTTCTGTTTCGACTACGATCTGAAAGGCATGCGTCACTTTGGCTACGGTGAAGGATTGCGAGGCGACTTTATCAACGATATGCTGCTTGATCAGGATGGCAGACTGTGGGTGGCTACTTCGCAAGGGCTGTTCTATGCCGATTTGACAAATCTAACAGTTACCGACGAGCAGTCACCTTATAAGGTAAGACTCTACGATATACGCCGAGGTGTTGATCTGTTAGAAATGTATGAAGAGTTCTCGGCAAACGAATCTCGTCGTATCAAACTCGGTTGGAACCTGACCTCTGAGGTGATGCAAGCCTATCCGGTATTACCCGACTATTCCAAACAAGCAGGACGCCTCTATGAGTATCATATTGACAACGGAGAATGGATTCCTGTTGATGACGGGCAATATCTGGATATCAGGCATTTGGGTCTCGGCAAACATCGACTTGAAGTCAGGCTTGCAGGCAAAGCAGGTACGGCATCGGTCTATACGATAGCGGTTGTGCCATCGGCCTGGGCTGTCTTTGAGATGATACTGCTTATCATTGCTATCGGTTTGCTTTGGCTTTGGTGGCGATTTAGAAAAACAACCAAGGTGCTGCTGTCTGAGCGTGACGAGATTGAAGATGCACTTATTGAGAGTGAAGAGTTCTTAGCGAAGCTAAGCGACGAGGTCGAGCGAGGAGTGAAGAGCGAACAGTTGTTTGAAGAACCAACGGAAAAATACCAGAAGGTTAAGGTAGACGAAGACGAATGTGCAGAGATAGTGCAGCGGATGAAGGATTATATAGAGAGGAATAAGGTTTATACAAATGTTGACCTGAAGATGAAAGACCTTGCCGACGTGTTGCATCTGTCTGCTCCAAAACTCAGTCAGGTATTCAACCTCTATCTGAAGGAAAACTATTATGATTTCATCAACCGTTATCGACTCAATGAGTTCAAACGACTGATAGAAGAGGGAGCCTATAAGCGCTTTACTATCACGTCGCTTAGTGAACAGTGTGGCTTCAAGAAGTCGAATTTCTTCTCTACTTTCCGCAAGGTGGAGGGGATGACTCCTAACGAGTATATGAAGAAAAAAGGCATAAAAATATAGTATAGGGGTATTCCTAATTTAGATGTACTATTTTGTAAAATGCTGATTATCAATAGATTAAACAATTTGGACTAACTGCTAAACCATTTGGCGGCAAACAAGGCGGGAAAGCTTGTTTGCCGCCTTTTTTTGTTCTATCTTTGCACCACAATTAAAATTTCAAAACCAGTAGCGTATGGATACTATTAACTCATTAAACCGTCAGATTATCGGTCAGACTTATCAGGAAGTGAGAACTGAACTGTTTTCTATTTTCCGTCAGGCGTGTATCGCTGCAGACACCTGTGAGGATCTTGTTCAGGAAGTGTTCATGAAGATTCTCGGTCTCGATATCATTATAGCTGAGCAGCTGAAGGCACTGGCAGTAACCATTGCTTACCAGAAGCGAACCGACTATCTTCGTCATCGCGCATATATAAATAAGGTGAAGGGTAATATGACCGGTTGGGAGATAGAGAAGAGCTATACCAATCAGGAGGCTGAAGTCAACGATATCAGGAAGGTGGAGATGAAGGTGATCCGCTGTATGTCGGAACTCGATAGCAAAACTTATGTGATGAGTCGTTTCGAGGAAAAAACAACCGACGAGATTGCTCTGGAACTGAATCTCTCAAAACGTGCAGTAGAATCCAGACTGTACCGCACGCGTAATGCCGTAAGGGGAGAAATAAGGAAAGTAATTGGATTTTGAGTAAATTTAACAACTGACACGTATACATTATAAATTTTAAATATTAACTTTGCTAAAACTTATTTTTATGAATCAACTCAGAAAGCTATTTGTTTGTGCTGCATTGCTGATGATTTCGGTAGTTGCTTCTGCACAGATTAAGGTGAAGGGTGTTGTAACAGATGCCCAGGGTGAACCCGTGATTGGTGCTACTGTGAAGGAACAGGGTACCACTGTTGGTACGGTGACTGACTTCGACGGAAAATTCCAGATGGAGGTGAAGTCGCAGAAATCGGTACTGGTAATCTCTTACATAGGTTATCAGACTCAGAACATCACTGTTGGCGGGCAGACTACCATCAACGTTTCAATGAAAGAAGATGCTAATCTGCTGGACGATGTGGTGGTTGTAGGTTACGGTACACAAAAGAAAGCCACATTGACGGGTGCCGTAGCCAGTGTCAGTGGTGATGTGCTGGAGAGCCGTCCCGTTTCGAATACGGCTATCGGACTTCAGGGTCGCATTCCTGGCCTGACCATCACACGTACATCTGCACGTCCTGGTAATGAGGACTTGAGTATCAAACTACGTGGTGCATCGAGTATCAACAGTGTTGAACCGCTGATTATTATCGACGGTGTACCAGCTATCAGCAACACCGAGTTCAGTTCACTCAATCCTAACGATATCGAGAATGTCAGTGTGCTGAAAGATGCCTCTGCAGCTATCTATGGTAGCCGCGCTGCCGGTGGTGTCATCCTCGTTACCACTAAGAAAGGTAAGACTGGCGACAAGATAAAGGTGACATACAATGGTATGGTTACAGCCAACACCACTGCCAATATGCTGCCTTTGGCCGGTATGCAGACTTGGGCCTCGAAGATGGTGGAGGCACAGTATCAGGACTATGTGGTTTATGATGAGAGTGCACCAAATCATGAGCGTGTAACCCAGCGTAACTTGAACGGACAGATATGGAATAATGCCCTGACAAATGCTGACGGATCGACAATGAGTCTGAACCACACATACGCTGGTAATGACCCCGACGGTGTGTATCGTCTGATAGACAAGATGGCACTTGGTGGAGAGATAGACTATACTGATCCCAGTGGTGTTCTTCATCACTATGCATCTAACAACTGGCTCGATTATATCTATGGCACTACATGGTCTACCCAGCATAACATCGGCATCTCTGGTGCCTCTGAGCGTGCCCGCTGGAATGCTTCACTATCGTATGCTAACGACCGAAGCGTCATTACGGCTGTCTATGACGGTGCCCGTAAGTACACAGCTCATGTGAATATGGACTATGACTTGACAAAGTGGTTGACCTTTAACACAAACATATCATATAACAACCGTTATGTAGTTGGACCACGCGACGGTCTCGACGGCAACAACTCTGGTTTCTATGATGCACCAGCAGGACCAGCCTATACACCTAATGGTGACTTTTACGACTTCTATGTCTGCGGACGCAGCCCGCTGTCAGCCATGAAGGGTGGTGGTGAGGCCAAGCAGGAGTTTGAGACCATGCGCTACTCGAATACCTTGACAGCTCATGTGACAAAGGACTTCACGATTACCGGTCAGTGGTCGTTCATCAAGAACAACAACGTACAGACTGAGACCAAGACTCACTACTACGTAGGCTGGTGGGACGGCTCAAAGCAGGTAGAAATCAACGCTGGTAACAATCAGTATGTGAAGGAGCGCATTCAGCGTACATTCTACGAGAACTATATGCTGCAGGCCGACTACAGCCATGCTTTCGGACTGCACAACGTGGCAGCCATGATTGGTGTAAACGCAGAGAAGCGCCAGTACAAGAATGTAACTGCTCAGCGCAAGAATCTGCTCTACGACGGGCTCTACGACCTGAACACTGCCTCTTCCGATGCTGCCAACCAGAGTATCTCGGGTGGTTCGAATGCCAACGGCTATGTGTCTTACTATACCCGTCTGAACTACAACTACGCAGAGCGTTACCTGTTGGAGCTGTTAGGTCGCCGAGACGGAACATCGAAATTCCATCCTGACTACCGTTGGAGTAATTTCGGTGCTGCCAGTGCCGGTTGGAGAATCTCTGAGGAGCCATTCGTAAAAGACAAGGTGCTGTGGCTGGATAACCTGAAGCTCCGTGCCAGCTATGGTATTACCGGTGGTGCTGTGAGCAGTCTGGGCAACTACGACTACCTCTCGGCCGTTACCACTACAGGAACGTATTATTTCAACGGTGGACTGGCAGGTACAGCTTATCTTTCTTCAATGACAGACTATACCCGTACTTGGGAGAAACTCCGTAACTTCAACGTTGGTATTGACTTCGCTGTACTGGGCGGACGCCTGAGCGGTTCTTTCGACTGGTATCAGAAGAATAACAACAATATGCTTGTAGCCATCACTTATCCTGATGTACTGGGAACTACAGCTCCTGCTACTAATAATGCCAAGCTGCGTGTCCGTGGTTGGGAGGCTGCCATCAACTGGCAGGACAAGATAGGTGATGTAAGCTACTGGATCGGTGCAACACTGGCTGATGCCAAGACCATGGTGACAGAGTACACGGGAACCGACAAGTGGACGGCAGGTCTGGTATCTGTACGTGAAGGTTATCCATTGAATTCTATCTTTACCTATAAGTGCGACGGATACTTTACTTCATACGCAGAAATCGAAGCTTACTACGAGCAGTATAAGGGCAACAGTGCTCTCTCAAGTGTTGCGCAGTCCAATGCCCTGCAGAGTCTGCGCCCTGGTGACCGTAAGAAAGTGCTGATTCTGGATCCTGCCAATGATACGACTGGCGGTAAAGGTAACACAGGTGCCGGTGATGTATACTTCTACGGAGATGCTGATCCTCACTACACTTTCAGTATGAATGGTGGTGTTACATGGAAGGGATTCGACTTCTCGTTCTTCCTCCAAGGAGTAGGCCGTGCATATATGCTTCGCGGATCAGGCTCAAATGGTGGTATGAACCTGAGTGCTTTCTATCGCAACTACAACAATATCCTCACTTCACACCTTGACACGTGGACTTGGGATAATCAGGATGCAAGGTATGCTCGTCTGTCGCTCGACAACAACAAGAACAACTGGAACGTGAACAATAACGACGCAACCATGCAGAACGCCTGGTATGCCCGACTGAAGAACATCACTCTGGGCTACACGTTGCCTAAGGCACTTACCGGTCGTATCGGCATTGAGAAAGTACGTTTATTCTTCTCTGGTGACAATGTTGCAGAAATTACGGGCCTGGATGATGGCTATGACCCTGAAAAGAGTTCGGCAAGCCGTACATCGCTGCCATTCAGTCGCAGTTGGACTTTCGGTCTTGATGTAACCTTCTAAGAAGTGAATAGTGAAAAGTGAATAGTGAAAAGTTTAAAATGAAGACATTTATGAAAAAGAATATCATATATATCGGAACGCTGGCAATGGCACTCTCACTGAGCGCATGTTCGGACTTCTTCCTCGACCTGGAGCCGACAGACCAGCAGACAGAGGCAAATTACTACAAGAGTGCCTCGGAATTTGAAGCAGCCGCCAACAGCACCTATAGCTTTTATGGTTTCCACGACCTGACGGAGAAGGTGAATGGTACTAATTATACACATACAGTGTATAATATTTGGGATAACAATTCTGATGTTATTGCCGGTGTACACGATGCCGCAGCCGGAACACTCGGCGCACAGACTACCGATGCCTACTGGAGTATCTGCTATGCGAAGATCCGCAAGTGTAATACTGTAATCCTGAAAGCCTCAGAATATACAGGTAGTGAAAATATTTCCGCATCGGTCGGTACGGCTAAGTTCTTCCGTGCATACCAGTATTTCTGGCTGCTACGCCGCTTCGGTGGTGTGCCCATCGTGCTTACTCAGCTTTCTTCTGACTCAGAAGAACTCTATGCAGCCCGCAACAGCCGTTACGAAGTAGTAGCACAGATTATCAGCGATCTCGATGATGCTATAAGTTCACTGCCCGATGAATCGGCTTACGATGGTCATGTAACCAAGCAGGGGGCTCAGGCTTTTAAAGCTCGTGTCATGCTTTTCGAGGGAACATGGGAGAAGTATGTCGGAAATACAACAGATGGTGACGGTTCCAGCAGTGGCGCAGGCAGCACCAAGCCCAGTGGCTACCCCTCTGCCGACAATATGATCAGCGAAGCTGCTTCTTTGGCTCAGAGTGTCATGAACTCTGGCAAGTATCAGTTGTGGAATGCTGCAGGTACAGTATATGAGAAAATTGCCTACAACTATCTCTTCAACCTTGAAGATGAGAACACCAATCCCATGGGCTTCAAGAAGGATAAGAACAAGGAGTATATCCTCCAGATCCCTCACGACCATACATCTTATCGTGGTGGAAAGAATATAACCCACTCATACGGTGGCGACAACAATACTCTCGGTGCTGTAACCCTGAAATGGATGAACATGGTGCCTTGTGAGAGCGACGGTCTGCCTTACCTCTATTCCAAGGACTATAAGGGTTATAACCTGATGACGGATATCTACGATAACCGCGACTCACGACTAACCTCATGCATCAAGCGTCCTGGAACTTATTACTATATGATGGGTAGTCTTGGTGCCGATGCTACACGCTATAAGAGTGCCGACTACGTGACTTGTTTTGACTTCCCTACAGGTGAGCCTATTTACTATCCAACCTTGACTTCTAGTGGACAGACTGGTTTTCAGAACCGCAAGATGGTTTCCGAACGTTATAACTACGGCGATACCGAGGAGTCGTACAATTATCCGGTACTGCGCTATGCAGAAGTGCTGTTGATCTATGCTGAGGCAAAGTGTGAGATGGGGAATGGCACTATCTCTGATGAAGACCTTGACAAGTCTATAAACCTGCTTCATGATCGTGCTGGCTCTGCACGCATCTCAAATGCCAGCGTAGCGCAGGCCAACGCCAACTATCAGGCCAATACCGGCAAGGCTGGCAATATGACCATGCTCCAGTTGATTCGTAATGAACGTGCAGTAGAGCTACGCTGTGAAAACGAACGTCCGTTCGACCTGCTCCGCTGGGCTGTGGCAGAAGAGGAACTGAATTCAAGTCGTCTTGGTATAGTAGTTAAGAATGCCGACGGCACAGATACGCAGATTGTGAACTTCACCTATCAGAATGGTGATGTGACTACCGCCACTTTTGATAACTCTGCCGCACCATACGGATTTGAGACTACAGAAGACGGCTCTCAGGCTCTGATTGTCAACGACAAGTCGCAGTTCAACATGCAGCGCAAGAACTATCTGAACCCGATTCCCCTGAATCAGATACAGCTCAACGGCGCATTGGTTCAGAACCCTGGCTACTAAGATATGATAAATAAAAACTCTCTCATGTTGTTGCTGCTCGCCTTCGTTGTGGGCAGCAACAACCGCATTTTCTCGAAGAAGAACTACCTACAGCCTATCCCGGCTAATGAAATCGCGCTGAATCCAGAACTCAAGCAGAATCCGCAGTGCTAATCGCTTCATTCCTTCTAAAAAGTTGTCCCGACGGTCTTAAATGACTGTCGGGATTTTTATTTGCGTAAATCGTAGTTCATGTTCGTATATCGTACTAAATAAAAGATTAGTTCGTTAATTGTTAGTTATAGTTAGTTGGTAATTGATCGGTAGGACTTAGTTTTCTAAAGTAAAAAGCCGGGCACTGGGAAGTGCTCGGCTTTTTAGTTGGACGACTCGGATTCGAACCGGGAATGACAGAACCAAAACCTGTAGTGTTACCATTACACCATCGTCCAAGAATATGTGGCTGCAAAGGTACGAATATTTTTTGAAGTACCAAAATTTGCAGCCAAATATTTTACTTTACTATCAACAAGTAGTAATTCTTCTTGCCTTTTTGAGCCAAAAGATATTTGCCGTCAATCAGATCCTCGGCTGTGATAGCGCGATTCTGATCGGTAATCTTCTCCTTGTTCAGCGATACGCCTCCACCCTGAACCATCTTGCGCATTTCGCCCTTTGATGGGAATACTGGTGCTGCAGTGGTGAGCAGTTCGATAGCGGGCTGACCAAGCTGATCCTTTGAGATTTCGAACTGAGGCACGCCGTCGAATACATCGAGCAGTGTCTGCTCGTCAAGTTTCTCAAGTCCTTCCTTGGTTGATTTGCCAAACAGGATATTTGATGCCTCGATAACAGTGTCGAGAGCCTCCTGAGAGTGAACCATTACGGTTACCTCTTCTGCCAGGCGCTTCTGCAGTACACGGCGGCCAGGATCCTGCTTGTGCTCCTCTACGAGTGCGTCGATCACGTCTTTCTCGAGCGATGTGAAGATTTTGATATAGCGCTCAGCATCGTCGTCGCTCACGTTGAGCCAGAACTGGTAGAACTTATATGGAGTGGTGCGCACTGGATCGAGCCAGATGTTTCCGCTCTCAGTCTTACCAAACTTCTTGCCATCACTCTTGGTAATCAGAGGACAAGTAAGTGCAAAGGTCTCAACCTCGTTGCCCAATGTGCGACGGATAAGCTCAGTACCTGTTGTCATGTTACCCCACTGGTCGTTACCACCCAACTGGAGTTTTACACCAAGGTGCTGATACAGATACAGGAAGTCATAACCCTGAAGCAGCTGATATGTGAACTCTGTAAACGACAGGCCATCGCGTGCAGTTCCGTTCAGTCGCTGCTGTACGCTTTCCTTAGCCATCATATAGTTGACGGTGATATGCTTACCAACCTCGCGTGCGAAATCCAAGAAAGTGAAGTCCTTCATCCAGTCATAGT
>Ga0326511_10000847_pt1 | contig 26494 bp, 26 predicted proteins | sample 0_2496_0518_D_FD_203701 | JGI IMG/M metagenome (GOLD analysis project Ga0326511, IMG submission 203701) | Bovine rumen microbial communities from UC Davis, California, United States - 0_2496_0518 | ecosystem: Host-associated > Mammals > Digestive system > Stomach > Rumen | place: USA...
ATACGCTGCAGCGTAATCAACCTTGTACCTCTTAAATTTCTTATCCATAATGCTTGCGAATTAATAAACTTGCAGGCAAAGGTAAACATTAATTTTCAGGCGACCTTGCGGAGAAGTGGACGTTTACTATAAAAGTGTACTATTGTGGGGTTCTATTACTCCATATAAACAATCTCTCCTTCTGTATTGATATATCCCATCTTACTATCTTTCTCAACATATAGTGATCCATTCCTGAGCTTTTCGTGCCTTCCGTTCTCGTTCCTCTCTTGCCCGACGTTCGGCCTCCTCACGGGCTTTGCGTTCGTGTTCTTCACCATCCTTGCGTTCCGTTTCCTCTTACAGGTTGGAAAGGTCCGTTTCAAGCTGACGATAGTTAATGCCTTCACTCTCACAGAAACGAGGTAAATACTTTTTATGGTTCTCAAAGGACTTCCTTCCGAGAACGACCTCTTCCACCAGCGCTTCAATGCACTGGCGCAGTTCTCCTGAGATATGATTCATTTCCATTTTATCTTCCATATTCGTTTCAAATACTTAGAATGTAACGGGACGTACGGAATTACCGAAAAGGCGATAGTTATAGTCACCCCATCCCACACGTCCTTCCCTGAAGCCGAGATGATATGCCTTGTTCTTTTCTTCCGGATGCCTTGAGCCTGACCAATAGAAACCCTTTCTAGCTTTTTCGTTAGTAACATGATTCAGGCGGTACCCCGCAGCAGGAAAGAAAACGGAGTCGCCATTTATCTTGCTAGTAAACATACCGCCATAAACACCATGCAGTGAAGTCCATTGATAGGTACAATAATCGCACAGTTCCTTATATTGTTGTAGAGCCGGCAGTTTCCAAATCCCATCCGACTTGAAGAAGGCGACATCTTTCCGTGTCGCACATATATTGGCCCCGATATCATAACATGAGTTCTTGTCACCATTACAATAGTCATATGTATTCCATCCAAAGTCATCCTTTTCTGTCGTCTCTCCCCATGCATAGTGAATGCCGACGTCTTCTGGCTTGGTTGCCCCGACATTCATATTGGCCCATTTTGTTCCAGAGGGAAGTCCCAAGTCGATAGCCTCCATTCCCTTGAATAAGTCTGAGGCATCTTCCTCTTCTTCCTCCTGCTGGTTGTCGGTCTTCAGCATCTTCCCACCAGGCATTTCGTTAAAAATATCACCGCCTCTTCCCCTCATATAGGAAGAATAGGTGGCAAGACTCTTTTCCCAGGATGACAGTCTTTCCAGGAAGTCCTCTACGAAACTGTCTGGCAGATAACAATGCTTTACCAGGTATTTCACTATTTTCAATGACACCTCAGACTTCTTTTCCTTATAATCTTCCAGTACATCAGTAAGAAACCTCAGGTTTTCCTGAAGGGTGTCATATTCGCAACCCTCAATGGCACTATACCTTTGCAAATATTTTCTTCTAGAGGGTTGCTCACCGTTAAATACGGCATCCTCAACATAATAAACAATGAACTTACTAAAATAATCAGAAACCGGCATAATCGTCAATTGTTAAATCTATTTGGACATAATAATCGTATCAGAGGGGAATACCATTCATCGTATTATAAACGGCATCGTCCAACTCTTTGATTTTCTCCTTGATTGCAGAAATCAATTGCTTCATTTCTTTCTTATTCCTCCTGGCGCGACCCTTTGCTCCCCACAAATGGGTGAACAAGGTGTTGCTGTCATCAAAAGGGTCATCAATCAGTGCTTTGACTTGGATATTATTGCATTTTGCGCACATCGGCAGAATACGCTGCTCCGCAAAAACCATCTGCGACGACGGCTTTTCGTCCACCCCGGGATTACCCGTCATAAACCGAATGGCTTCTCCAGTATAAGTATCCTTAAACTCTGTTTGCGGGAAATAGGCAAAAGCAGTATTGCAGGGATACAGCTTCCAGTCCCAGCGCTCATCAAACTGATAACCAGCCGGGATACCCAGCAAGTCCTTAGACACATAGCAATCATGGAAATCTTCTCTGTGCAATACCGTCACGCATCTCAGGTCAATAACCTCACTGATATCCCTCCAGAAGAACAGGTCACCGTCCACCATGGCAACCGGTGCCTCGGCATCACGTAATGCAAACAATTTGGCAGCAGCCCAGAACACTTTCTGATTGACTGAAGGAGGTATCGCCTCTAGGATACCGGTATCGATCCCTCCATCCCAACAATCAGCCAGACCATTCGACGTGAGGAAAGCATAAAAGACGGAATCTGTATACAATCTGATCGTTCCGCAATACTTTCGCCACAAGAGTGCAGACAGCACCATGGATGAGACCTCAAGGCAAGAGGGGTGATAGCTTTGCCCCCTGGCTCTTGACGGTGCCGTACTCTGTATATGTATGCCTCTAAGCATGGATTACTCCCTAACAGTTGCACTTAAAGGATATTATCCAATATCGACTGGTCAATATGGGCAAGACTGGCTTGGAATGTAAGGAACTTCTTTTCACTGCTTTTAAAACCCTCTCCCTCCGAATGTTCCTGTTGGAAGTCATCATACATTTTCAGGAAATCCGACAGGGATGAAGCAACCTCATTCCCATCCCATCCTGATTCACGGGCGAACCTCTTGACGAAAGGCAAATGAAACTCAAGCTTCTCTTTCTTTTGTAGTAAGTCAGGTACCAGGTCCGACATCAGGTTTTTGTACTCTTCCTGTGCCTGAAGCTGTCTCTCTCCCAAAGGCATTACCTCGTGCTCATCCATTTGCGGCAATTCCGGCACATCAGCCTTTCCTGACAAATTGCCGATGGTAGAGATCAACTTCTCTATTTCATCCTCAGTGAAACAACACTTCATGCCAAGCATCCTTACCAGGCGCTCATGCATCTTTGACCCATAAGTCCTCAGCTCTACAATGGTCTCGAACAAATCAGAAAGATTTGTTTCAAGCTGAGTGTAGTCAATACTCTCTGTTTCGCAAAAGCGGCGCAGATATTTCTTTTGGTCCTCAAAGCTTCCGCCTTCAAGGACAACGCTCTCAACCAATGCCTTCACGTATTGGCGAAGTTCTTCAGAAAGTTCTAATGTCATTTTGTCTTGCATATTGCTATTTGTTTAATGGCTGCCAAGCACGGAGTAATACCTTTATTCCATCTGGATTGGAACAAAGCAGAAAAGACAAATACCCGTCGTCTGAATGTTTATCAGAAGACCAATGTTGAAGCAGTCGGACGATTTGGCATCTTTCATTGGCAGATTTATATAGCACCCCCGTTAAATTATCCTCATCGAATTCTACTTCAATCTTGTCATTCTTTGCGAAGATATACTGAAGATTGGCCAAGTACTGCTGTTTCCCCTGGGTACGGTAGCGGATGCCTTTCCCCCGAACATAAGCTCCTGTGATGATTTGAGAATCAGGACTGAGGACGTTTTCTATAAATGCTGTATCTTTCCTGCAATAAGCTGATCGCAGATGCTCCAGGAATTCCAAAGGCCAGCCTGATATGTCAGATTGACCTGTCGGTTCTAGGGATGCATCATGGTTCTTCATCTCTTCAGCCGTCGCGAATAACGACATAAGGCTTTTTCTAAGCAGATGATAGTCGACACCTTCTGCCTCGCAATAGCGTGACAGGTATTTTTCATGATCCTCAAAGGACTTTCCTTCAAGAATCACTTCCCCAACTATATCTTCAATTAACTGGTGAAGTAAAGCTGAAATTTCCAATGCTGCATTGTCTTGCATAATCTTTCCTTATTCTTTTGTACGGAAATCTTTTGACCATAGAAAAGGGATAGCAAACAATCCCATGGTAGCCGGAAGAAAGAATAGGATTCCCACCACAATCTGAACGGACACGGGATAGTCCCCAAGATGATTCATCCAAAAGCCCTCTCCTTCACGGATTCTCCCCCAAATGAAAACAAGCCAAAGTAAAGCAACTACAATTGTCCAAATGAGCGCGATACGTGTACGTTTCCTCTTCAGGTTATTGAGGGCGGCTCTTTTCCGCTCATCCCTGGCCGTATATCCCATCATCCGCCCTCTATCGACAAGGTTTTCACCCCTGTTCCTCATGGCTTGTAATTCTTTACAATGGACATTCTTGACTTGCGACAAGAAAGAATCCGCCATGGACTTGAAACTAGAAAAAACTCTCGCCTGCTTCACGTCTTCGTCATCTAGATAATGACATACATCATCGCAAAGCTGCAGCGTTTTTTCCAATATATCTTTGTAGCCACAATAGTAAGAATAATAGTCATCTGACCCGACAACAGTCATAAGTTCTTTCTGTACGTTCGGGAACTTATTGAAAGGATAGCCCTCCAACTCTTCTTGACGGCTCCTTTTCATTTCCTCTTCAGCCTTGTGTTTCGCCTCTGCTTCCGCTATGCGTGCCTGTTCTTCTCTTTCCCGCCGTTCCGCTTCTTCTTTGGCTTTCCGTTGCGCCTCTGCCCTGGCTATCCGTTCCGCTTCCTCCTTGGCCTTGCGCTCTGCTTCCTCACAGGCTTTTCTTCTAGCTTCCTCTTGAATGCGGAGCTTTGACACATTCTCATTTCGTTCGTTGTCAATGGCAGAAATGATTCTCTCCATTATATCGTTGGAGATGTAGCAATCCTTACCTAGTGATAGTAAATGAAGTCTGATGTCATTAGATTCGCGAGCCTTCAGTTCTTCAGCCGACTTGAACAACTTAGTAAGATTCGTCTCAAGCAGGTCATAGTCCACACCACCTTCCTCACAGAAACGGCGCAGATATTTCTTCTGGTTCTCAAATATTCCACCTTCAAGGACGACATACTCTATCAATGCTTCGACGCACTGCCTCAGTTCTACTGAGATTCCAAATGAGGTTATTTCCTGCATACTTACTTTCTCTTGTAGGGCTTTAACAATTTATCTACTGTCGTTTTGTCCACTTTTATGAGTTTAGCCTGAAGGACCAATGCCCTATATTCAAAATTGGTAATAACACCATCTTTTACGCTATCCATAAATAGGGTGACAAAATCTTCCATGTCGTGGAGATACCTATTTCCGTCAAGGCCGTTCATTGATGCCATTTTGGAAATGTAGCCCTTGTGCATTCTTATACTTGCCTTGCCAGAAACCAAATCCTCCAGAAGCTCTTTTATGTAGGAATCAAACAGTTGGCTGTCTTTCTCACTACCTTGCGAATGCGAGGAAGCGGATAGAGGATGGTCTGGAGATGGTTGAGGGGCATCTTGAGCTACCGGTTTTGATTTGGAGGATAATCCCCGATTTGGCGATGATGCCACCTCGCTGCTGATATGATCCTTCGAAAAATGCATCCTGTTTATCCACGCTTCAGGAACAGAGCCCTCTTTTTTCGACTGGATATCCGGAAAGACATCCAGGTATTCTTTCAAAGTCCGCCATTTTACATCCACCTGGATTGGGCTTTTCTGGACACATTTCCCTAATACCGGAATCCACCACATGGCATCATGCCGAAACGACAATTTGAAGGCTCCATGCCCGAATGTGTATTCAAAGCCTTTCTTTACACTGTTATCCAACCGGTCATAATATTGACGGTATTGTGACATGGCCTTCAGATGCTCATCATCATACAAATCCTTGTATTTCGAGTCACTATGAATGTCAGGCCATACTGTCGAGCCGTCACGGTACATTTCATCAAACAGTTCGATGGTCTTGGGAGACATGTCCTTGGTAAAGAATGCCTGGTAGCCCGTAAACAGATAATGAAGCGCTATCGTGAACGCCCAGTCGTCAACTGCTGCCGTGAGCCGTTTCTCTTCACGATCACCAACCATTTCCGGTGGAGTCCAATCTGCATATTGTTTCCCCTCTGTGGTAGGGAAATCCGACTTTGAGTCAATAATCGCTCCACTATCATAGTCAATAAGGACACAAAGTGGCTCAAACTTATGGATAAAAAGATTATCAGGCGTAATATCCGCATGAATAAAGTGAATTCTCCTTAAGAAAGCACAGCTTACCGCAAAGTAATATGCCATCTTATACTTTACTACCATGCTTCTGTTTTGGAACTTCTGCCATTCTTCGGGATTGTCTCTCAGACAATCCATTAAGATATAATTAGAGGCTACAAATCCCAATCTTTCCAGGTTGATAGACAAATATCCGCAAACAGGCTCCCCTTCCAGAGAACCCTCAAAGGACAACAATGGCAGGGCAAGTAAAGACGGGTATTTCTCGAAAAACAGTATATCTTGCTTGAGAAGGGCCTGCGCTTCCTGCCTCACCAGTCTCTGAAGGCGGACAACGGTTTCGAAGTTCTTGTCCTTTCCCCGGACAAGGATCTTAGCGACCAGGGGCAGTGGAGGAGTCCGCCGGTCAATTCTTTCAACCTTGTAGACAACGCCGAATCCTCCTTCGCCAAGACGGTCGTCTTCAAGCCCTATTGTAGAGATCCTCTTATCGAAGAAGACATCCAGTCCAGAGGAATATGATTCAGCTATCTTTATGGCCTTCATACTATGAAAGAGTTACTCTTTTTGAAATACCTTCGGAGACATAATAACGCCTATCGTGGTATCATCGTCCATCCTATCCTCGTTTCTTAGCGTGATCATATACTTCTCGAGCATCTGATACAGGAGTTCATCACTCAGTTCAGAAGACGATTCAAGAGTTTTTTTGATCCGGTCACACAACAGGGACATGCTCCAGCTGGATGTCATCATCAGTTCATTGTGGCTAAAAGCAAACTCATCATGCTTATCCAAAGAATCGACGCCATCGGTACCAATAACAAAGATCTCACCAGCATGATGGTTCTTGCTGATACTGATGACCGTTGGAACGCACTGGTCGATAATTGCGGGTTTGTAACTGAAGTATTTGCATAGGGCTTCCTGTCCTGTAACCTCATCGGGCAAACTATGTGGAACAAGAAGGTTGTTGATGTTCCATGGCAGGTAATTAACATCGGGGAATTTGACGAAGTCGCCCATCATATAGTAGGCACATCCATTTCCCAGATAGGCTATGGTAAATGTGTCTTGGGTATCAACGCCAACAATCAATGTAGTACCGAAATCCTTCCTACTGATAGTAGACAGCTGGTCCGAGAATTCACGATCCACCATGGCAGTCAATCCTGCTTGGATATCAGAGAATATCTGGGTGTAGTCTAATGCGGCATCCCGCTCCAGGCAAGATGAGACAAGCTCCAAAGCCTTATCAACCACGAAACGACTACCCGCTTCCACGTGTTTATTGCTTCCGATACCATCGGCAACTGCCACAACGGTAGTACCGGACAATTCGTCATAATACGTCCCGCAGGCATCCTGGTTAACCTCCTTTTCGGTATCACTGATTACGGCACACAGACTTCGTCGCTGATCGTCAAGACATGACTCCGCGCCATTTCTGTCATCTTCGCCAGATTGTTCAGCTTTCTTTATGCCAAAAATATTAAATAGATTCATCCCGAACATCCTCTTGATTTAGCGTGAGACGCTGGCGATGAAGAAACTCCTCAAATCGGCAGCCGTTGAAGTCTCAAGACACATGTCCTCATCGGTCACAATGGTCCGAAGGAATTCCATGATCCGAGTCCCTTCACTTTCTAGCATATCCCTGGTCCCAAAGCAACTGGCTGTTATCTTTAGCTTCTTCCCATATTTGTCCTTCATGCGCTGAGCAGTTTCCTTTGCTTGATCCATCTTCATGTCAAGCCCGTCAGTCATGATAACAACAACCACGGAACGTGTTTCCTTATCACCGGAATTCATGAACTCGTCGGCTATCTTTTCCGCTTCTTCAAGTCCGGAAGAGAGATAGGTACATCCACCTTTTACATGCATGGGATTATAATCTGCATATGCGTTAATGTCCTCGGTTTCTGTAATATCCATCTTACGATAGGCCTTCTCGTCGAAATCGACCACCGCAAAGCTGAAGTGATTATTGATCCGGCTACCCTTCATCTTCTCAAAGAGCTCTGTCACCGAATGGGATACTGCCTCTGCTTTAGTGATTAGTTCCTTAGTCTGGGTTACCATGGAGCCACTTCCATCAAGGACCAAGATACCAAGTTGTTTGTAGGAGACAGATGGAGAAGGGGGTAGGTTTCCAATACGCTCCTTTTTCATATTATGTCCACAAATCGGGCATACCCCGTCTGGCGAGACTAATCCCTGCTCTATTTCTTCTTTTATAAACTCTGCCCCGCATTCCGGGCATTTCCAATATTTACTCATAGTTTTATTAGTTGTTAAATTATTACTCATCCAAAGACAAAGGTGCGTTCCCCTTGTCGCATTCGCAAAGCGATATCAGAAGCCCACAATCCTTACAACGTTCAGCATAATTGGGATGTTCGTCTTCAGGGCGTTTCATGTCACGATTCAGTTGCATTTTATGATCTCTCAGCCCATCCTCAATCCTTCTGCGGGTTTCCCACGTTTTGGGGGAAGTGCCAGACTGGCAGACGTAACTGTCATCGTAATCCAAGCCTTTCTTGAGTGAACAGAGCAGTATGTCGTTAACCGAGGCTTCAATTACTTGCATTGCTTCACCGAACTCCCGTCTCATATGTGACCACAGAAATGTAAGCATTTGGTTGCAACTCATATTTTCCCCCATAAGATATTGGTGATAATAGTCATCCTTATACATCTCGAACTGAAGGACAATTTCCTTGGATTCCTTTAGATTCGCTTCCCGTATCTTGCACATCCTTTTTGCTTCTTCATATTCCTTTTCCGCAACATGAAACCTCTGCTCAGCCTGGTATTCTTGCTGTCTTGCGTAACTCAGGTCTTCTACCGCATTCTTCTCTAAGTCTTTAGCCTCATTCAACTCAGCCTTCTTCTGGTCAAGGGTTTCCTTTGTCCCATTAAGAGCATCCTTCATTTCAAGGAAGTCTTCTTTCTTATCCCTGGTGTCATCCATATAATCCTCAAACTCATCATGGCTGATCTCGCGGTCTTTCATCCTATCATATGCATCTTGCTGTTCTTCTTTAGCCTCTCGCCATTGTTCTTTCGCCTCTCGCATGTTGTCATAGGCTTTCTGATTCTCATCTTTGGCAAGCTTGTACTGGTTTCTTACACTATTAGTATTGGCTTTAGCTTCATCCAATGCATGCTTGGCCTTAACTTTCTGTCTCCTCGCTCTGTCCCATTCGGTTTGCGCGTCTTCTTTTTCTGTTTTACACCTCTTCTCCTCGGCAATAGCGTCCTCCAGCCTTTGTTCAATCACATCCAGTTGATGGGAGAAATCAGCAGATGCATCCTTCAAGTACTGATCGATACATTCTTGGATGTCCTGTATCGACCTACAGAAATGCAGCACCAGGCTTTCAGCCTTCTCAAAGACATCTGTATTTATCCTGCATCTTGCTCTGTCTGCCATAATATATCAGAATAAAAATCATTTGGGATAGTTGTCATAGTCAACCATCCTACGTCCTTCCTCTTCGTCACTGTATCGCTTCTTGTGCAGGTCATCCTCACCGTAGCGTATGGTCAGCGGATGTTCACCTAGGGAGTTGAACTTGGTGTCTTCTCCCGAATACTTGGATAATGTCGTCGCAGCCTTTTCGATGAATTCAAAGAAATCAAACATTCCACGTCCATAGACATAAGTTCCTCCATATTGGCCGTCCAGACACAGTTGTATCGTGTTCCGGAAGGTTTCAATAAAAGTTTTCTCTACCTCGTCACGAACCACATCGTCCCAAAGGCTCCGAGTCTCATCCCAATGAGTCTGGAGTAGAACGCTCGCATTTTTCAGCTCATCCAACAAGGCATTAATGCCTCCCATTGATTTTCCGTCTTGCATCACATATTACCGTTTAACCATGCACATCAGTTTTCTCATAATCTTCGGCAGCTTGGATAAGGGGAGGAAGTGTCACTTTGACAACATTGTCCAGATTGTTCTCAAACTTGGTAATCCCCGCCTGATATCCCTTATATGTCTTTTGGAAATCATCGAATTTAACATCCTTCCATGTCTGACTGGCAAAATTAATTGCCTGCGCTATTTGTTGATTGACGTTCCCTAACTCTGTCTTGAGTTTTAACATCATTGCCTGCAGCTCTTTGAGCTTGTCAGAATTGGTTTTACCTTTTTTCTCAGCCATAGCATACTTGTTTTATGATTCATTACCTGCGAAAAGCACTTTTAAGTTTCAAGTCCTCGTAATGTTTCAACTTCGCTTGCAAATCTAACAATTTCTTGTCAAATTCCTCCATCTTTTTGAACAACAGGATAACCGTTTCCGTCCCTTTGTCAAAGTCCTCTTTGAATGCCTCATACTGATGGTCTGACCAAGTCGAATGAATGTCAACAACGAGTTTGCCTGATTGTTGATACGTTTGTTTCAGATTCCCGATGCTTTGATTGAGACTATTCCTCAATTTCAGCACACCGGCGGAACTATTGTCTATTTGCGCCATAATAAATTAAAATTTGTAGGGTTTAAACTTCTGAATGATATAAGGGTTCGTTCTGTTAAGATACAAGGCTCTGTAAAGACCGGGATTCATTTGTGCTGATGCCTGGTCGTATAGGAATCGGTGGTCATTGATCAGATTGACTGATTCCATTATTTCCAGCTGAAGCACGACAACATGAGTGAAAAGAGCATAATTACTACCAATATTAAGCATCTTCGAAAGCAAATCAAGCCTACCCGTGAACTGGATCATCGTGAATATGCCATAAAATGACCCATTAATCAAGATATAATTCAGGAGCTCCGTTGCCTCAAGATAGTTGTCAAGATAGCCTCCCGAATTGCTCACGTCTACACCAAACATATTTCCGCGGTCAAGCCCGAATATGGAAACATACACATGATGGTCTACTTTGTCTGGCGATTGCGTCATGCGTTCTTCGAGCATCGCTTTGATTTCCCTCAGCTTCTCCACGACTTTTCCTTCATCGTTCGGTATCACCTCCGACCTTGGGTCGAACGGGCGTCCATTCACCACATCTTGTAACTTACCGTATAGCGGATCGTTATTCTTCGTGAAATCAAATACATAATCTACGCGTTTGCCTGCTGGATATGGTACCAGGCTGGACACCAAGCCATTATAAGCTATGCCCTGCCCGACGGGAGCATCACTTGCTCCCATAATGAGAATAGCCTGATTCCTCTCATTAGTCAAAGGTATGTATATATGATCTGACATTGCTATTGGCTGACCAAGATACACCGGTATCTCTTTAGGCAATCCTCCTGCAGTCTTCCGATGTCCCTCCTTCATCAGTTTTTTCGAGAACAACATCAGCGGATCGTCATGATGGAAAAAGAACGCCTTCTCACCCTCGCGACAAGCCTCCTTATGGGTTTGGGCAAACATGGCCAGCCGTTCCACCATTTTCTTAAGTTCAGAGTTGTCTATGTCTTTTCTATCGTATTGAATATAGAACGATTTTGCATGGTATTCTTCAATTGGCGAACTGCTGTTCATCAATGTATCCTTAACATACAAGAGCTCGCCTTTTTTGAATGAGGTTTTCAGGGCTTCCATCTCTTCATTGCTGTTCCTACGGCTGAACAAAGCGTCATAGTCCCTTGCTTTCGGCTTGGCGACAACACGGATAGCAATGTTTTCATACAGTGATGATGGTATTCTCGTAGTATTGGACGACAATTCCTGCGTAGCGATAATAATGTTTATTCCGAATTGTCTTCCTTTTTTTATGATACGCTCCAAAATGCGTGTTGCTTCATTGGCAATATTGTCGTCAAGAAAGAAATCTTGACACTCGTCAATAATGAGTACTGTCCGCGGATAAACTTTCTCTGGATTGTTTATTCGTAGATTCAGTTCCAGCTCAAGCTGATTCAGGATGCTAAGTCCAAATTCCCGGTCTGCACCTCCGGCAACTACCCGGGCATGAGGCAAGTTGTAACGTTCGAAAGGAAGGAATCCCGCATTTTTAAAGTCAATCAGATAAAGTTCCAATTCCTTTGGAGAATAACGCTGGGTAGCACTTATAATAAGTGCTTGGAGGAACGTCGTTTTCCCTGACCCCGTTCCTCCAAGGACAAGGGCAGCATTCGACATCGCTTCTTCGTTTTCAAACCAGAAAGAGACAACCCTATCCATATCGTTTTCTCTGTCAATATGGATACCGAAAGGCACATCGAAAACATCGGCACAACTTTGTTTCCACCATTCGTCTTCGGGAAGCATATATTCCTGGAACCTGAAGACTCTTTGATAGTCGTATTTCTCTTCCTCTGCAAATTCTTCGATAAGATCTTTCTGCACAAGGGCAGAAGATACTTCCGTGTTTCTATCGGAGGTGCCTGTTACCTCTTCCGCAAAAGGCTTTTGCGGATTAGCTTCAGCTTTCTCTTCTACAGCCCTCTCAGGAAGAGGCTTGCTTGTTGAAGAAGAGGGAGATGATGCCGTGGGCTCCTTCAGGTATCTCTGTATGATTTGCCTTGTTTTTTCGACGCTAAAGGAATATGCCTGACACGGAGCGCCTTCAAACAAGAACTCATCCCCGCTTAATGACAAAGATGTATCCTCTTCCCTCAAACGACTTGACCTATCATGGCGCATGGGGCCGAATGATATCTGGTAACCTTCAAATGCACGTCGCCTCCTTGAGTCGTCCATAGCGACATCTGTTGTCACCAACACAAAATGAAGTCTCGGCTTTTCAAGATAAAACTTGTCAATTACATATTTCCTTATATCATCATTTTTACCAATGATGAAAGCCAACAATCTCTTCCCTTTTCCATCATTATAGAATGGAGGGAATAACCTCGGGAACATATTGCCAATCTTCTCCTTTGACACAGATGTCTGGTTATCCGTATTCAGGCCAAGATAATAAAAAGGAGCCTCCACAATGTTCATCCGCCCGGACAAGGCTGCAAGTTCATCATTACCTGTGAAATCGGCAACCATAACATTCAGCTCCTCCGGATTATACAAGGTAAATGCTTGAGCTATCATGGCATTGATCCATGGGAATACATTTGAGGTGGCCCCACGGTAATTAACCAACAAAGACTGTTGGATGATATTGTCTGTAAGATGCAGATTCACATCCTGTAAAGAGCCGTTCTTTCCAATGTATAAGGAAAAACCATTCTGGCATTTTGACAAGCCCCATCTTTTCTTCTCTTCAAGTAAGGCACCTACGTCTATGTCCTTGGACTGGGGAACCTCTATGTTATGGATCTCCTTGACAACCTCGAATATCTGTTCATCGCTCATCAGCTCCAGCTGTTGCGTCTCATCCGCCCATTGCTTCTTCAAATCAATCACGGCACAATTTGGAAGATCCGACAAAACATCACCTTCATCCTGTCCGTGATACGGATCTTTGTCTGGCTTGTTGTCGTCGTTTACCATAAAAATAAGACAATAGCCGGCCTTAATATTATTACTTGCCAGATTCTGCACCTCGTCAGTGCCAACCCGATCTCTCAACGAAACATACCAGTCCTGAAACACGAGTATCTGGTAACCCAGCAGATTGTCCCCTGCCTGCCTGGATTGATTATAGTCCTCCACAGACCTGCCTCCGGTCATCTGCAGAATACGCCTCTCTTGTTCTAAGAGTCTTGACGTGTCTATTCTTTTCTCCACACTATAGAGCTCGGGCGGCAAGCCTTCCTTGAAATCCGGATTCAGTCCCAATCCTATCTGGGGGTCGAAAACACATATGTGTAACAACTGGCCTTCCGTTGCCTTCAACATTCTACCTAACAGGGTTGATACCAAGTGAAGACACTTGGCCTTGGTATTACTGTCATAATGCAAGACGAGATTCTTGCAGTTAAGCAATTCCAGATATTCACGTCTGGAAATGGCCAGATCATTCCCCAAAACATGATATTTGCGATGGATCCTTCCGATATAGGAGAAACGCCGGGGCAACTGCACAGATGCAGGAATATCCTTCCAGTCAGAGATGGAGGACAATTGGAATCCCTTACATTGGCTGAACGGCTTCTGCTTTTTGAATTCATCCACCATCCGTGTGACTAACGAAAGGATTGCATCCTTCTTCTCTTGATAGGCACGCTGTAGAGACCTCTTGCGTGCCGGCAGATCCCGCTCAAGCTTTAAGGCGGCTGTCCTGTATTTTATATCCAGATCCTTGGATAATGCTTCAATCTTTCCCATCGAATCATCCATCTGCTGGAAATTAGCCACGTATTTCCCGTAAATATGTTTTAGCTCCTCGTCCGTATAATTCTTCAAAGCGCCAAACGTCTTCAGACTTTGATTGCAAGACGCAGCTTCATCCTTGATTTTTTCAAGAATTTCATCAGACGACATCTCAAACTGGATGATTGGGGCATCACCATCTTCGCTGCCCATATTGGTTGACGCTCCCTGGACGGGGGGTACTGGGGACGGAGTGTTCCCCTGGTCAGGCTCATCCTTGGAGAATCTATAATCACAATTAGGATTTGTGCAATAGTTCGCCCTGCGGATATTTTTCTGTCCGCATTTGGGACATATTTTCACTTCTATTTCCATATTTACAAATACTTTATTCCAACACGATATTATAATGAGCGTATAAATGCAGTAGGTACGTATGCTGTAGAGACAAGCCCCACATTCGAGAGGGTTAGTATAACTCTCTGCTGACCTGACACCCGCGCGACTTTCCCTTCAACACCCCTGAATTGTCCATCTATGATCCTGACCTTTTCACCACCCTTGAAATGGCACTGCCTTTCTTCCACAAACATCAGATGCTCGTTGTTGTTGGATGTTGCCAGTATGAAGTTCTCCATCTCATCGGATGAAATAGTCAATGGGGGATTCTTGCGGTCATCATCCAGTTCTAAGTGATTATAATAATAGGTAAGATAGGACAAAGCAGGAGTGGCATTGACATATTCTTCCGCTTTCTCCTCTGTAGTATAGGCAAACAGCAAATTTGGAATCAGGGTTTCAAGAACCCTTTTGTCTTTTCCTTGCACCGTTTTACACACATAGCGCTTGGCAATATAGACAAATGTGCCATCCTCAACTAAAAAATCTGAGGCCTTGTCCTCCCTTCCGTAGGAAGCCCGGAATACGAACCAGCGCTTGTTTTCATCAGGCACATATCTCACCGACACCCCTGACTTTGAGTTTTTGGCTTCAGGGAAGGTCTCAGGGACAAACCTGACACTTGGAGGTTTTGCCTCGCCTCTTCGAGTTTCCACATTAGACAATGTGTTCATATCAAGATACTTTTAGCATCGATAGCATTAGTTTGCAAAAATAGCAAAAATAACAGGAAATACATGAATAACCACGGAAAATTAATAAATATTAACCGACGACGCACGCTCAATACGGCCCGTTGTGAAATATCGTATCGCCCATAGCGAAGTGAGGGTACCACTTTTGACGAGAATATTGCTTTCCCTTGCTTATTTGCCATTTCTGAATGGTATTGACGTTATTTGCCTAGAATCATCCTTTTTCTATATGGGTCGGTTATGGACGACCAGCCAAACCAGAGCTTGCAATCGTACCTCATTTCCCACGGATCCATGATCTCCATCCTTCTGTATGGGAGATATTCATATCTCTCCATTTTCATTAACTGCCGCTCGATTCTCCTGAAGAGCCGGTTACACAAGATCTTGGAACCCTTGTTGCCTTTGGTCTTTCCTGCACCTGCAGGATTCTTTCTATAGCTTCTACTCATAATCCTGAAGAATTTTCGTTTTTCGACTCTCCGACATCATATAGGAATAGATCATAGAACATCCAAACCCTAGTCGAGTTCCCACGGACATCCATCCAAGTATCCCTTGAAATAGGATTTTGGGCATGATGGATGACCTGCCTTGGGCATTCCTCATAACAGTTCTGTCGCATACAAATAGCATGACAGGACATGCCATCAAAGCAAATCCCATTGCCCTTATACAGATCATTAATATCTTAATCATCAATCTTACCATAATTTCCATTTTCTGTTTTTATCAGGTATCACAAAAGGATAAAGGTTTCACTTATTGGTTCTATTTTTGCAAAAAAACATAGGTATATGACGGTGTATTCAGGAAAAATCCGTATCTTTGTCCACGAATTCCACCAATGCATAAGTAAAAGGGAAAGTTTCATAAACAGGAAGAAGAGTATGGACGTTTTTATCAGTTACAGCCGGAAGGACAAGAAAGTCGCAGACCGTCTTTGCAGAGAGATGGGGAAAGTCGGTATTACCTGTTTCATTGACAGGAAAGGCATAACAGGAGGAGAACATTTCATCAAGACCATATCCAGGGAAATCATATCTTGTAAAGTGTTCGCCTTCATTGGCAGCAGTGCGGCCTACCAGTCCATCTGGACAATGAAAGAAGTAACTTTTGCCTTCCAGGAAAAGGGCGGACAGAATATCATTCCCATATTGACAGACAAGTCACCCCTGCCTGAAGACCTGCGGTTCCTCTTCACGAATGTCAATGTGATTCAGCCTGGCGAGGATTCTGTCAGGCAAGCTGTCGATGCCATGCTGCGGATGCTGGGACGGACGCTTTCCGAACCATTCAATTTCCAGGACGCTTATATGAAACTCAAGGAATCACGAAAGAGCCAGATGGATGAGCTCTTATTCTGGAAGTTTGAGGAGACCTACGGGCCCATCTCGGATTTTGACCTGTACAAATCGCCCTATATCAAGGAGGCGCTATATTCCATTGACTTGTTGTTCAAGATTGTGCGGCCCAAATTCCCTTGCACGGACAACTATGACTGGGACCTGTTCACACGCCTCTTCATGACATCTGAAAAATATGACGTGAAGTCCATCTCCGGCACGGACTACTTCTTTGACTTCTCAAGAAAATGGAAGCTGAACCCTCAGAACGAACCAGAGATTGTCCTGAAAGTACTGGGAAGTAACAGTGATGGCCTCTGGACAGACAGGGGAATCCATGAAATGGGCGAGCATGAGGTCTATTGCCTACAACAAGACTTGCTAATGGAACTAATGGATTCCATGCTCATGTCGAAAGACAGAGAGGCCACAATGGAGGAAAGCTGTCCCAAGAAGCTGAAATTAGAGAAAGAAACAGCTCTTATTGAAAAGTCCGTGTTCCATGAGCGTACGAAACTTTTTGAAACGGTGGGAGAATTCCATGAGGAAAGGGCAAAGGTATACCTGAACAACTCCATAGGCTTCATCGATACAAAGGGGAAGCTGATAACGCCTGTCGAGTGGGAAGATGCCAGTGACTTCAGCGAGGGACTTGCTTGCGTATGTGACGATGAGAGTGACTATGGCTACATTGACAGAGAGGGCAATGTCGTCATCCCCTTTGTATGGTTTACTGCCGGTCCTTTCAAGAATGGCGTGGCGGAAGTTCAAGACGAGGACTATAACCGTTATCTGATAGACAAAAAAGGAAAGGTCATTGATGACTGACGGGGCGCCCACGAGTTGGACGTCCCTCAGTCTGTTTGCTAAAAAAATACGTATCTGATTGTTTGCCCATTATCGTTAGTCAGCACCACCTTTTTTGAAATAGCCTGGCCTACCCTCTTTGTCTATGCGTGCATAAGCATGGCCGAGATATTCTTCATTATACACTGTACCCTTCCCGCCTACAAGACTGCAACACCCTGCAAACATATCGTCCGTATATTTGAGTTGTGACGTCCGCCACTCGTTACGCACAAAAATACTCTTCAGGCTTGAACAGCAGAAAAACATCCTTTCCGTGTCCGTCAGATGATCCGTAGTGAAGCCGCCCAAATCCAAAGTTGTCAGATTGCAGCAGCTTTCGAACATCCAGCACATATCCTTCACTTGATATGTATTGAAGTTGCTCAAGTCCAGGCTCTCCATGGCGCTGCAAAAACTGAACATACTGCTCATGTCAGTTACCGCGTCAGTGGTGAAACTGTCTACGACAAGACGGCGAAGACCGGAACAGAAAGCAAACATGCTGCTCATATTCATGACGTGGCCCGTGCGGAATGAACTCAGGTCAAGATCTGTGAGACCCGAACAACCCATGAACATATCGCTCATGTCCGTGACGTTCGACGTGTCGAAGCCGTGGACGTCAAGGGTCGTTAAGCCCGAGCAGCCATTGAACATTCCGCTCATATCCTCTACACTTGAAGTGTTGCCCCCCCTCATATCGAGACTCGTCAATCCTGAACACATATGGAACATACAACTCATGTCCTCCACGGCATCCGTCACGAATCCGCTCACGTCAAGTTCCCGCAAAGACTCGCAGAAAGCGAACATATGGCTCATGTCGGTAACACTTGACGTGTCGAAATTGCTGACATCAAGGCGCCGCAGGCACGAACAGCCATCAAACATGAAGTACATATAGGCGACATTGTTTGTCGCAAAGCCGCTCACGTCAAGACTTGCAAGTTTTCTACAGCCACGGAACATACAGCTCATGTCGGTCACCTTGCCAGTGGCAAAGCCGCTCACGTCAACATCCTTCAGGCTGGAACACCCTTCGAACATACTCTTCATATTGGCCACGTTGTCCGTGGAGAAGCCGCTTACACAGAGGTCCTCGAGACTCGTGCATCCGTCGAACATACTTTCCATGGATGTCACTTTTGCCGTATTGAAACTGCTCATGTCAAGTTTCCTCAGGCTGGAACACTTGTAGAACATCCAGCTCATACTCCTGACGTTATCCGTATTGAAGTTGCTCATGTCAAGCTCTGTAAGGTCAGAACAGCCACTGAACATTCCATCCATCAGCCGGATATTGTCAGTCGTGAAACCTGTCATATCAAGATGCCTAAGACTCGAACAGCCCTTGAACATGTACCCGGTGACTTCCAGCTTGAATGTCCTGAAGCTGCTCAGGTCGAGCTGCTTGAGTCTTGCGCAACCGAAGAACATGGCATTCATGATTACCACCTTCTCGGTTTTGAAACCACTCAAGTCAAGGCTCGTAAGCATGGAACACCCGCGGAACGCACTATTCATGTCCACAACATTGTCTGTCCTGAGGTTTTCCATCCCTTTTACGTCTGTCAGCATTTCAAACCCGTCAAACCAGAAGGCAATACTGGTAATGGTGGTACAGGCAGAAAAGGTGCTGTCAAAGACGACAGTCTTTATTTCACCGGCATGACCGCCCCAACGCACACTGTCATGGCCGAAAGGCCCAATGTCCAGGCCTCGGCGGGACTGTTTCTGGCTATCGTAAAAGAATGTCAGTACTGTATTGTCATCACTCAGCACGGCATAGGGCTCAGGAATAGGGAAGATACTGTTCTCAATCATTTTTGCAGTGTTTTTAATTGTGAATAAAGAAATTAATGGAATCCTAGCGATTACTCTACAGGCTCTCCTTTGCTGTTGAGTATAACGTAAACGTCTTCTGCAACCTGGCACTGGAAATGGGTCTTGTCCAATGCCTTGATGCAATCATATACAGGCTCTGTCATTTTCTTGAGATCTCCGTCTAAAAGCCCGTATCTCCCGTCAATCATGTATTCATAACACGCTGCATTCATTGTCGTTTCATTACCCTCCCGGTAAGTGAGGCGGTCGACGTCGTCATATACTGCATGGTACAGCATCTTACCTTCGGAATCCATAACGGCCTTCGTGCTGTTCGAACAGTTGATGATGAGCTTACCGTCCTCAATGTCCACGTCGATGCAGCCCTTGGGCAGGATAACCTCTTTCATGGATTTGCTTTCATATACCTTGCAGAGGCAGGAATCCCTTACTATCCAATAGCCCTCCTCATAAACGATGCTGTCATAGAAATACGGCAAGCTGAAGCCTCCATCGATATCGATCAGATTGACCTTCCCTCCATACATAACCGGACAGTGCCCGTCACGGAACATGTAATTGTTCCTATGTGCTTCTTCGTATTTTATGTCGCTCATCATATGGCTGGTGATGGCAACCTCGCCAAGTGTGTCGATAAACTCCAGAGTCGAGTCTTCTTTCATGACGCATGCCAGCCCTTCTTCGGAGAAAAGCCACGCCTTCTGGTATCTGGCAGGAATAACGGCCTTGCCGGTCCTTACATCAAGGTAACCACGAAGCCCCTTGCTTTTAAACCATGCAAGATGGCCATGCTCAGGTTCCATGACCTGTTTGACATCGCGCAGCACTTTCTTGCCGTCAGCACCTGTAATGTACCCATGCTGGCCATTCTCGTAGAAAGTAACATCGTCACTCAGAGAGGTCCAGTCGGTGTAATCATCGTACAGGTCGTCAAGGATGATGCCATGCACAAGATAATTGACCGGTTCTTTGCAAAGTGTATAACCCAAATAGCCTCCTACAGTCAAACAGACTGCAAAAACGAGAACCTGGAGGATTTCCCTCATTTCGATAAAGATGCGTAACATCTTCCTTTTCTTGATCTTTTCCATAATCTGACAAGTTATTTAGTTGTAAAATAATGATTATCCTTCTTATCAACAGCTCCTGCATTACCTGATTTCGTACTGATAATACCACTTGTGGTGACAGTGGCTCCCATTCTCATCATAGTAAACTGTAATGTCGCATCGATGACTACCCTTACTTACCTGCTTGAGTTGTATCTTATGGGAAAAAGGCATACTGTACTCTGTAGCGATATAGCTTTTGTCCCAATAAAACTCCACAGAGTCTATAGCAGACAGGCCGTCAAGTGCCGGAGGCACGTTGACATTGATTGTTTCTCCATTATGAAAGGTGAGGAAAAAGTCCTCACTTTCAACTTCTTTTGTGCATGCGGACTGTAACATGGCAAGCATGCAGATACCAATCATGAATAACACTTTCTTCATATCTTTACTATTTTGATTTTAAAGTCGCTTTACATCAATATTAGGTACATAGATATGCAGTTCGTTACAAATCATCAATCATTTTTAGATTCCATTCCCTTATAATAGGATAACAATCCGTCTGCAATCCTCCTGAAAAGCGGGCCGCACATGCCGCCTGCACTGGCGGGCAGATTCTCTTTCTCCATGACTACCATGACAGTGTACTGGGGATTCGTCACAGGGAAATAGCCGCATAATTCAAGCCTGTAGGTCGTATCCGAGATTTTAAGGATGCGCCCACAAGCTGCGATGTCAACATGCTCGCTTCCTGCCTTCTTGTACAATCCTTCTGACACACAACGCTCCAATCCCTGCTGAAGCAGGCGGATATGCTCCGGGGATGCTAGCTGTCCGTTGATGACGGTAACCGTGCTGTCTCCCGGATTGCAGATCTTCACCATACACCCGCCGTTGGCAATGGCGTTGTAAAACGTCAACAGGCCCGTCAAGGTCTCAGGAACACCTGCAGTGTAGTCTCTTCTCTTTAGGAAGTAATCGCACATACTATTACCATATGCCAAGTCCAGGGCTTTGGTATAACCGACGATTGAGCGGTGTGTAAGGACTGACTCCATACTGATAAGGCCATAGCCGCCTCTACGCCAGTTGTGATCCTTGACAAGTTCACCATGGGGCATCACATATTGCCCGTTCCCAGTGTCAATCTCCGTGTCAGGCGTGATTTCCCCGGAAGAGAGCAAGGCGAGGTAAGTGACTGCCCCCTGCACAAATTCAGCTTCCCTATAGAACATGTCGGTAAAGGGGACGATGCGGTCTGTACCCTCTAATGACGAATGTGCTATCAGCCTCCCCATTCTTGTGTCAACGACATAGACTATACCCCTATGACAGCCGTTGGCAGACATCTCCTGACGTGTCAGACTGTCAATCATCTCTCCGATTCCCGGATCTTCATGTGCCGGATCAGCCTTTATGTGACCTGTCATCACTAAAAAGCCTAAAAATAGAACTATCAGCTTCTTCATTTGAACATATCTTTACAAATTATCACTTCATCAGGTTGTTTGCGGAGGTCATCAAGCGTCTTGGCTCCTCTCCAGTAGGCACGCCGGAAGGTACCATCGGGCATGAGGTCTGTCTGCTCAATGCCAGCAGCACTCATCTTGTTGCCGACAGTCCGCTTGTAGCCGCGCAAATCAGGATTCAGCCACCATGCTCCATCTGTATCATCGTACCGGAAATCCGTTCCATCAAACTTGAACACATCGAACCGCCCTGTGTATTGTAGACAACTCGTATTGGCAAATTCCGAACCAGGATCGTGCTGATCCATGATGGGAATATACAAACTCCGCAATGATGAGACGAAATGGATACCGAATCTCTCTTCGTCGGGCGAATCCTCAAGGTCATAAGGAAAGCCATTGCTGGCAGCAACCAACTGATCCCACCACATACATCCAACCGTAGTATCCTTTTCATCCTTGATAATAAACTCTCGACGTTCTACGTCCCCATCCTTCTTAACAGCAAAGACGGCAACCTCATCATAGAAGAACAGATGTCCCTTTGAATATATAAACAGGTATATCGTGCATCCTCCCCTGCCTTTAAGTGAATATACATGCTTGGGGTATGCTCCAATTCCCGGTTCACACGACATCAGGGTGTCAACGAACACCTTGTTGACGGTTTCAATACGGCAAACGATGGAGTTGTCAATGGCATACATACTTGCCTTACCGTCATCCGATACTACAGCCCTATCCATATATGATTGCGATGGCGGGAACTCACATCGCATGATGAGTGTCTTATAGCCTAGCCCCGCTACGATGCCATTGCCCGCAAGCCCCAAGAAGTTACTGTACTTCTCCACCTCTTCCATTCCAAAAGCCTGCAGCTGCTCTGCCATCCTGGACAACAAGGAATCAGACGTCGTTTTAATCTTGACACTCCTGGTTATCCTACCTTTGTTGATTTCCATGTTGCGAACTTCAACCTGCACAGTATCCTTTCCAATCCCTTTCTTATAGAATCTACCGCCAAGCTTCAGTTTCCCAAGGACTAAGTCTGTGTCACTCTTCTGAAAACCGAGAGAATCCAGATATGCCAGGTAAGGGGTATCATCAACATCTCCTGTTGACTTTTCTGCTAACATCATTGAAGCAAGCATTACAGGGTCTGGTTGGGATTCTTGCGCCATTCCATGTGGAGAACTGCTTCCCAACAGCAAACATATAATCACTGAGATTTTCCAAATCTGTTTCATATTGAATCTGGTGTTATAATACTTCTATATTCTTACTAACTCTCAATTCATCAGGATTCTTGCGGAGGTCATCGAGCGTCTTGGCTCCTTTCCAGAAAGCACGACGGTAAGTTCCATCCGGCATGAGGTCAATCTGCTCTATGCCGTCAGCACTCTTCTTATTGCTGAAAGTACACTTATAGTTGCGAAGATCTTTATTCAACCACCATGCTCCATCATCATCTGTTAGCACAAATTCTTTACCATTGAACTGGAGAACCTCGAAACGTCCTGTGTATCGCAAATAACTCGTATTGGCAAATTCAGAATCTTGGTCATGACTTTCAAGAATGGGGTAATACAAACGATTAGAAACCCAATCAAAATGAAGACCGAAACGGTCTTTATCAAACTCGTCAAACGGGAAGCCCTCACTGGCTTCTACAAGTTGATCATACCACAAACAACAAATAACACTATCTCTCTGACCATCCACCGAAAAGAGAGGTACTGGCTGAAGATGATGGTCGTCATTATAAATGCATGCCATGGCTTCATCACGATACAGAAGATGACCAAAAGAATAAATCAACAGATAAAGTGGTGAGTCTAATTCTGCGCAAATAGAATAAACTTGTTTCGGATAAACCTCCAGTGCAGGATCATAATGCAACAGCGTATCTCGGATTTCTCCTCCTGCTACACTCACACATCCAATCAAGGCATAGTTAACTGTATCTACTTCTAAATTCACCTCTGGATTCCTGTGAGAAAGATAAGCAGGGAGCATTGGCACATTCTCCTCATGTCGTTCCACCAAAGCCTGTGCCTCCGGGGAAAGATAGGAGAATATCTGGCCGTAAGGGAAACATGGAAGTAAGTAGTGATTACCACACCCCTGTATAGCAAGTGAGAAATGGTCGTCTAATAGACCATAATCATATCTCTGAGCATCTTCTTGCATGAACTGCCATCCTGCTCTACCAAACCACGGGTCGTCATCTATTGATGTGTATTCAGGATAATCCTTGAAGAATCGCACAAGGTTCTCATGACTGATGATATTCCTTACAAGATGCCCGTCACGCTTGTCAAAAGTATAGAAGTATTTCTCCGAGCCACAACTGGCTCCACAATGGAAGAACTCCAGACCATACGTGACATACTTGTCAGTCTGAGCCTCCATCTTTAACTCCAATCCGTAAGAACTCCACAGACTATCCTGAAGCACGGGTTTATATTTCTCCATAAAATGGCTAAATAATTGTTCGCCGTCATGAGAATACACTTCACTCTTTTTGAACGTCACCACACTGTCATCGAAATGGGAACCAATCTCACAGGCATGATACAATTCCCGGTTGACGAACACCCTCACCGAATCGACAAGCGCCTTCGGGCCATCAACAGGCACATCGACCGTAAATGAAGCCCATTCGTAATTATTCCACTCCTGAGCACCACGGATAGTATCAGTATGCTCCATAACCACCAAATCGCGAGAGTGCCCGGTCTGCACACTCCCACACCCCTGCAAGCCCATCATCATGCTTGCCATCAGTAACAAAAACCAATCTTTCTTCATAAACACATTTTTTTTAAGTAGATGTATTAACCAGTTTTTTCGTTCTGCATCAATATGTCATATCAAGAGGAAGCCAATGAGTAAATGAGAAGAACTGTTCCGTCATGTCAAAATTGGCAAGAGAGGGTAGTTCGTTTAATCTGTAAAATTCGCCATTTTCATACTTATTATGGCTGTCTCGTGTAGGGTCGAGAAGCAGCCAACGATTGTCGACGAATGCTGCTACAACTTCATGATTTGTTTTTTTTAGCTTTACATTTTCAACGTCCATCAGTTGTCCAGGTTTGGCCATATAGCATGCCAGTTGTTGAGCCGGTATATGCATGGCACGCAACAATGAGACACAAAGGCTTACATAACCACGACATGTTGTATGACGGCGTTTGAACACAGCGACTGCTGAGTCATCTTGCCGTTCCTTGGCTTGAAGTTCGTCATAGTCATAAAAGAGGTAACGAACTACGAATTGGTGTACTGCCAACACTCGGAGGTAATCGTCCTCGATGCATCTTCCCGCAATCTCTTTAGCCAGATTATTAATAGGCTCCTCATCACTCTGAAAATAATCAGTAGCCTTAAGCCTATATCGTAGATAATCTTCGCCTGTAGGAATCCGCCTCATATAGTCCATATTATAGATAAACGCTGGCGTATTGTGAAAACCGCTATCGTGTGCATGGACAGATATTGGTACACGGATGTATGGCACATAGTAATCGGTGTTGGGAATGTGACTACATAGTGAAAGTACCTGATTGATATGCAGTAAAACACTGAGGTTATATCCCCCATCTGAATCAGGTTTTAAAACAGTGCGCTTGCCGGAACCGTCTGATGACGTAGCAACCAGGTTGCGGCCTCGTAGCGGTTTCGACTTTCGTAGGAAAAACAATTTGTTCCCCCTGATTGCGAGTCGCACAGCCGCATCTCGGTTATACGATGAGCAAAACTTATGATTGAGATCATTATTCATAAATCATCATTGTTAACATCCATCACTGTACATTTATTTATCTATTCCAGAGACAAAGCAAGACGCAAGCCTATACAACACTTGAAATCATCTGGTTTCATCGGACCCCGGTATGATATACGACAACAATATCCAGGAAGGCACATGCAACCACCACGGCACACATGGGATGATCCTTCAAATGGTCCTTGTGGATTGGTCTGGGACTGAGGGCTATAATCACCAAACCAGTCCTGACACCACTCATAAACATTGCCACTCATATCATAAATCCCCAACTCGTTGGGCTTTCTTGTTGCTACATCATGGGGCGTGATGTCATAGTTGCCCCAATACCATCCCACCTCATTGAGATCATCGCTTCCACTATATCTGTAACCTTTACTCTTGCCGCCTCCGCGAGCGGCATACTCCCATCCTGCCTCCGTTGGGAGACGAAAGGCCATACCTGTAAGGGTATTTAATCCGTTGATGAATTCTTGGCAATCGTCCCACGTCACACTTTCTACAGGATGCTGCAAACTCTTAGTTGAAGAAGGGTTGTCACCCATCACTGCTTCCCACAACTCCTGAGTGACCTCTGTCTCAGCAATATAAAAACCATCCAAAGTAACACGATGCGATGGATGTTCGTTTGCGTTCCCCTCACACCATTCTTCTTGGGTTCCCATCATAAAGGTGCCACCCTCTACATGGATCATGCTAAATGATACGTCATTAACAGTGATTTTCTTTTCCATACTTTGACTGCTAAAATATTACACTTTTAGTATTTGTAACTCGTATTACAAAGAATATAGGTATGAAAAAGTGCAATATGTAACAGATAATTGGTTATAATAAATCCAGATGAATTTTTATAGTTATAATTCCGAATAGCCAGCAAAGCCCATAGCTAAATGGCCATGGGAAAACATCATTGGCTATAAGCAAACACGAATCTGCCGTATAA
>Ga0326511_10000849_pt1 | contig 26463 bp, 27 predicted proteins | sample 0_2496_0518_D_FD_203701 | JGI IMG/M metagenome (GOLD analysis project Ga0326511, IMG submission 203701) | Bovine rumen microbial communities from UC Davis, California, United States - 0_2496_0518 | ecosystem: Host-associated > Mammals > Digestive system > Stomach > Rumen | place: USA...
GTATACTGGGTCTGTTGTTGTCCCCTTTACAGCTGATACCACGGATAACGATTGTCCTGTTACTGCATTGATAACAGAGGACTTTCCGGCATTCCTCCGCCCGAAAAATGCAATGTGAATTCTTTCTCCAGAAGGAGTCTGGTTTAATCCGCTCATAATGGCAACTCCTCAACTAATCCTACAAGATATTTCAACATATTCAATGCATCTGCATCGTCAATTCTACCGTTTCTGTCTACATCTGCATATTTTTTCGTTTCTTCGCTAATCTCTGCAATTCCTAACAATGCTTGATTCAAATGCAATACGTCTGCAATATCTACCTCGCCATTTCCTGTCACATCTCCATATTCCAATACGGGAGCTTCTTGGGTTTCTGTTGGGGGTGTCTCTGGCTGGGGTGTTTCTGTGGGGGTAGGTTCTGTCGGTGTTACAGAAGGTGCTGAACCGCTGTAATATTCCGTCAAGGTGATACCATTTTTGCCTACTGGAATAGTGTGGTCAAGGCTGATGAATTTTCCGTCTTCGGTCTGCCACAATGCCGGCTTGACAAATTCATACTTGACATCATCCCATGTCGTGAAATTGTCATAGACCAATCCGCCTGTATCTGAAGAATTTTCATTGAAGCACCAGAATGTGTGGTGAATGTGCTTGTCTATCATGTAGTCACGGATTTCCTGCAACCAATGGCGGTTTTCTCCGGTTTTGTCGTGTTCATCATCAACCCATCCGCCCCATTCTCCCATTAACAGGGGATAACGGTTTTCCTCTACTAAATATGCCCATGTATCATACCAGTAATCTTTCAACAGGGTTTCACGGGTAAATGTCTTGGTGTCGTCCTTCAAATAAAACCAGTCCTGCGCCCATACTTCGGGCCCGTAATCATGGGGGGAATAGACTATCTGCTTGGTGTATTCGCCAATGTCTACCGGATAATCTTTGACACCTCGGAGATTTGCGCCCCACCATGCGCCAAAAATTTTACTCGGTTCGCCATAATGGGCATAATCTACGGACGGTGTTGACCAGTCTGCACCTCTGGAAAAATCGGGGTAGCACTCCATTCCCTCTACCATAATCAATAAGTTGGGGTTCTGCTCCAAACAAGCCATTGCGCCACGTTCAGCGGCATATTTCCAGTTGTTTTCATCGGTGGAATTGTCCCATTTCGCAAATTTTCCCTCTTCCGGCTTTCCATGGGGTTCGTTCTTCAAGTCAATGGCAATGATGGTATCATCATCTTTGTAGTACTCCGTAAACCATGACAACGCTTCTAACCAATCATCTGTAGTGTAATTATCATCATACCACAAAGGATAATTGTGTCCGGCTGCGTTGGTGGTTGCGCTGTGAATGTCCATCATGATTTTGATACCGTTTTCTCTGCACCACTCGACAGCCTGATTCCAAATGTCAAAGCTGTATTTGACTGTACCACCCTCAATGCCTTCTACGGTTAATTCCGGATTAGACCACTCATTCACTTTGATAATGGGGTCTGGCTCTTTGTTCTTCCATTGTAAAATGATTTCCGTTGACATTGGCACTCTCAACAGATTGAACCCATGGTCGGCTATTAGATTCAAACAATCATGCATATTCGCTGACCATACTCCGTCAAATACCTGTGAGCCTACATTGTAGCCAAACCAATTGACTCCGGTCATCCAGACTTCGTTTCCGTCCATATCAACAACTTTCCCATTTTCTACGTGTAACCAGTCGTCATGGTATGCATCCGGTGTACTCTCTGCATTCGCTGGAATGATGCCTGTCATCCCCATCAACATGGATGCAGAAATTGCAATTCCGGCAACTCTCCGGAAAATTCCCTTTTTCATAATGTCCTTTCCTCTCTTTCTGCAACTGATTGTTGCAGTTTTATTTTAACATATTTTTCACGGAATGTCAATCAGTTTTATACAAAAGTAAATCAATGTTGAAAAAACAAATTTGATATTATATTTTTGTGAAATACACACAAAATTCAAATCAAGCCATTGACTTTTTTCGCAAAATATGTTATAATGAGAAAAATTGCTAACGAAAGGAGTTGTCTCTCTCATGATGATGTTTTATTCAAATTGTACAATCAGCGTTTTGCACACCGGGGGGGGGCAATTCATTCCTTAATTAGTGATTATGCACAATTTTATCAAATTATCAGCACATCAGAGGACGTTTTTTTCTGTCCTTTTGGTGTGCTGTCTGTTTTTTCAAGGAGGTACTCTTATGGAACAGGAAAACGAATTTATGGGATTGGAGGAAGAAAGAAAAATGAATTTTAAACCTATTTTGATTGCTGGGCTTGCAGGTTGTATTTTATCTGGTGCTGTGGTTGGTGGAATTGCTCATTATAATGCCAACAAAAAAGTAAAATTGGCGGTTACTTCTACTCAGCTTAGCTCTTGGATTGAAAGTGCCAGTGATTTGGTATCAGAAAAATATCACTATACTGACTTGATAGACCATCATGAGGAAGGGAAAAAAATAGCTGGTGTTACTATTCCGCTGACAGAAGAACAAACTCTCATTGTATACAGCGGAACTGTCAATGTTGGTATTGATGTTTCTGAAATTACTTATGATATTGATGAGAGTAAGAAATTGATTACCTTAACATTGCCTGAACCCAAAATTATCGCTCATGAGGTTGACCATAGCAATATTAAAGACTATGATGTCAAGGAAAAAATCTTTCACAAAAAAACTTTTGAAGAATTTGGGGAAATTATTTCCATTGCACAAACTGAAAAACAAGAAGAACTTTTGAATGATACTGAATTTCTTGATAATGTCAAAAAAGATGCAGAAGATAGTTTGAACCATCTTTTTGATGCTGTCGGTGTGACTGAGGATTATACCATTGTTTTCAAGTAAAACCAAAAGCCGTCCCAATCGGACGGCTTTTGTTATACCATGGTTGTTACTTTCAAAGATAATTGATTCTGTTCAGCGGTCAATAATACTGTGTCCCCTGAACGGATTTCACCATTTAACCACAAATGCGACAGCGGACTTTCTACATTCTGCGTCAGATACCGCCGTAATGGTCTTGCGCCATAATTCGCCGTTTCAGGGCATGATGCTGATGTTTCAATTGCCTGATGGTCATATAATAACGTGATTCCCATTTCTTTGGTACGTTCGGCAATTTCTAATAATTGCCTTTCTGCAATGGCACATAAACTCTCATGACTCAATTTGTCAAAGCATAAAATTTCGTCCATGCGTCCAATCAATTCCGGCGATAATGTTTTTTTCAGCGTTTCTAATGCGCTTGAATGATTCTCTGATGGCTTTTCCAAAAAGCCCATTCCATTCGACTTTTCATGCATTCCAATGTTGCTTGTCATGAAAATCATACAGCTTCTTAAACTGATTTGTCTCCCTGAACCATCTGTGAATGTCCCATCTTCCAGAATCTGCAACAGCAAATGCAATACATCAGGATGCGCTTTCTCAATTTCATCAAATAATACCACGCTACAGGGTCTTTGGCGGAGTTGGCTACAAAAGGGCGTTTCTTCCGTGAATCCTACATACCCAGGTGGCGAACCAATTAAACGTGAAACTGAATGCTGTTCCATATATTCCGACATATCTACACGGATTAACGCTTTTTCATCCCCATATAATGTCTCTGCTAATGTGCGGACAAGTGCTGTTTTTCCTACTCCGGTCGAACCTAGCAATAAAAATGAACCTGTCGGGCGGTGAATGTCCCGAAATCCGCTTCCTGCTCGGCATACTGCATCACATAATTTTTCAATCACTGCATCATGTCCAATGATTTTCTCTGTCAAGGCGTTTTTCAAGTGTAATAGTCGCTCCTGCCTTGCGCTTGTCATTTGCGTGAGGGGAATTCCAGTCCGGACAGAGGCGACTTCTGCTACATCTTCTGTGCAGACCGTTTTCCCTTTCAATGAGGCTCTTGCACAGGCTTCATCCATGAGGTCAATGGCTTTATCCGGAAAGCTTTTCCCTCCAATATATTTTTGCGACAGCTCCACACACGCTCGGAGTACCGCTGTACTCAATTGCACATGATGATACCGCTCATACCCTTCTCTTAATCCGTCCAAAATTGCAAGCGTTTCTTTTCCGGATGGTTCTCGGATGTTCACTGCCTGAAATCGCCTTGCTAATGCGCCGTCTCGCTCAATTGTCCGGCTGTATTCTGTGGGGGTTGTTGCCCCTATCAAGCGCAGTTCTCCTCTTGCTAAGGCTGGTTTTAACAGGTTGGCGGCATCAATTGCCCCCTCCGCTGCGCCTGCTCCAACGATTGTATGAATTTCATCAATAAACAGAATGATTCTCCCATTTTGACGGATTTCATCAACACAAGCCCGAACACGTTCTTCAAAGTCGCCCCTGTATTTCGCTCCGGCTAATAATGCGCCTAAATCCAATGCAAATATAAAGTAGCCTTCCAATTGTGAAGGAACTTCTCCACGGGCGAAACGCTCGGCAACCCCTTGCACAATTGCCGTTTTCCCAACCCCCGGTTCTCCTATCAAACAGGGATTGTTTTTACTCCGCCTTGCTAAAATTTGCAAGACTCTCTCTGTTTCGTCCTCCCTGCCAATTAACGGGTCATCTTCCGGACATGGTAACAATAATTTCCCGTAGCGAAACAAATTCGGGAATTCGTCTTCCGTTGGTGCATTCGGTAATCCGGAAAATTTCTCCCCTAAACATGCACAGGCTATCCGCTTTAAATCCGCTTGCAAAATTTCCAGCATTTCCGCTGCTGCACAGTTTTCATCCTGTACCATCGCCAATAACATCCATCTCGTTCCCACTCGCTTTGCTCCCTGCCGGTCTGCAATGTCTTGTGCAATGCGGAACATCCTATGCAATGTCGGGGTCATATCCCTATAATTCGGCGTGGTTCGGCTTCCTTTCCCAATTGTCCTCAATAATTGCTTTGTCAACATCTCCTCAGAAAATCCGGCTTTCCTTAAAATGGATGATGCCGAATTCGGTTGTTGCCGTAATAATCCCGTTAAATAATGCTCCGTGCCTATATAGGTGTGCCCCATCTCTCCGGCAAGATACATTGCTGATTCTAACGACAGCAGTACATTTTCTGAAAATCTGTCAACGTCATACTGTATATTCTGCAAACTGCATCAGCTCCTTTATCAATTCAATACTTCCCTATTATACCACATTTATCCTGCAATATTTGTCAAAATTTGTCGGTTCGTTTCTTCTTGAAAAGATTTTCGGCTTTTTGCAAGTAATTCATACTTCCGCTTGGTCGCCATCCCTCCACGAATATGACGCTCCCTTTTGTTGCATAATAATACTTCGTGTACTTGCTCCGCTAAGTCGGGGCGGATTTCCGATAAACGCTCGGTGACGTCTTTGTGTACGGTACTCTTAGAAATGCCGAAATGTTTTGCAGCAGCTCTGACTGTTGTCTGATGTTCCAATATGTAAATTCCCAGCGTGATAGCTCTTTCTTCTGATTGCATGTGCATAATCTCACTCCATTTCAATTGGATTCTATGCAATATATGCGAAAAAACCAGAATTTATCACAATTTTTTGTCATGTGATGACTTGCAAATTTTATTGTATTATGTTATAATGAAAAAAGTGATTTGACTATGAAAGAAGGTCTAAATTTGAAAAAGAAACATTTATTGATATTGGCTTTGATGGGAGTATTCTGCTTGACAGGGTGTCAAGATGCTCCTGACCCCTCTGATGACATTCATGTTGTGACGATTCCTGTGACAGAAAATTCGACTGAATCCATGATGGAGTCCGATTCCGCAGAATCATTCTCTGATACTGCGGAAACCATTTCAGAAACTACCGAACTCATCAAGGAAACTAAACCCGAAATTCCTTTTGATTATACGATTTGTTTTACTGGAGATATTAGCATTGAAGATGGTGCTTGGACTACTCAAAAATGGATTAACAACGGACGTGATACATTTGCTTGTTTTGATAAAACCATTGTGGAACATATGCGCAATGCTGATATTTGTTTAGCTGATAATGAATTTCCCTATACGACAAGGGGAACACCTACTTATGGAAAAGATTATATTTATCGGGCAAATCCGGAAAATATTTCCTTGATGGAGGATTTGGGAGTAGATGTTCTTGCTTTGGCAAATAATCATATGTACGACTATGGAGAACAAGGGCTTTTAGATACGCTGGAAACCATTGACAATACTGATATGATGCGTGTGGGTGCAGGGAAAAATTTAGAGGAAGCATCCGAAACAAGATTCGTTGAATTGGATGGTCTGACGGTGGCTTTCATCTGCGGTACTCGTGTGGAATGGGAGGAACTCACCAAAGGCGCAACAGAAACCGAAGCTGGTGTATTCCGGACGGTTGACCCCACATTGATGTATCAGCGTGTGAGGGAAGCACGAGAAGAGGCTGATTTGGTGATTGTGTATATTCATTGGGGAATTGAAGGTGTAGAATATTTGGAAGATTATCAGGAAACTGTTGGAAAAGAATTGATTCGTCAAGGGGCTGACGCTGTCATTGGTAATCATACCCACTGTTTACAAGGAATTGAATTTTATCAGGGCAAACCAATTGTCTACTCATTAGGGAATTTCTGGTTTAATTCCAGAACACAAGATAGTGTATTAGCAGAATTGCACGTCACTGGAACACGGTCTGATTATGAATTGCAATTGCAATATGTTCCTGCTTTACAATCGGAATGCACGATTTCTTATATTTCTGACCCCAATTTACAATATCAGTATTTCAGACATTTGGAAAATATTTCCCGAAATGTTTCGTTTGATGAAAATGGAATCTGTACGGAAATGGAATGAAATCAAATTTCGTCATAATTACCATTGTAAACCAGTGCAACAGGAACAAATGAAAGCCGTAATGATGGAATATTTATAAAATTCCAGCAATTTTGGGAAAAATCCTATACAAAATAGCAGAAACCGGAAAAACTATTTTTTGATGATTGACAAAACCTTGACAAACTCCTAAAAAAGTAGTATGATATAGAGTATAGAAGAGGCTGCATCTTATGCGCCTTATGGAAAGGAAGATGTCATTATGTTTAAAGAATTCGCCCCTGAGTGGGAAGGTTTTGAGCCGGGCAGATGGAGCAATACCTCTGTCAATGTCCGTGACTTCATCCTGAAAAACTACACACCTTATGATGGTGATGAAAGTTTTCTTGAAGGTCCTACAGAGGCAACAACAAAGCTCTGGGAACAGGTTATGGATTTGTCTCGTCAGGAGCGTGAAGCCGGTGGTGTTTTGGATATGGACACCAAGATTATTTCTACTATCACATCCCACAAGGCAGGCTATCTCAATCAAGATTTGGAGAAAATTGTTGGTTTCCAGACAGATAAGCCTTTCAAGCGTTCCCTCCAGCCTTTTGGTGGTATCCGTATGGCTCAGCAGGCTTGCAAGGAATATGGTTATGAGGTTGACCCTTCTGTAGTTGAGATTTTCACAAAGTACAGAAAGACCCATAATCAGGGTGTTTTTGATGCTTATACTCCTGAAATGAAATTGGCTAGACATGCGGCTATTTTAACAGGTCTGCCGGATGCTTATGGGCGTGGGCGTATCATTGGTGATTATCGCCGTGTGGCTTTGTATGGTATTGATATGCTGATTCAGGATAAGGAACACCAGAAAGAAACACATTTCGTTCGTATGACTTCCAAAAATATCCGTTTGCGTGAGGAACTTTCCGAACAGATTAACGCTTTGAAGGATTTGAAGAAGCTCGGCGAAATCTACGGATTTGATATTTCTCGTCCTGCAAGAACTGCACAAGAGGCTGTACAGTGGCTGTATTTCGGGTACTTGGCTGCTGTCAAGGAACAGAATGGTGCTGCTATGTCTATCGGCAGAACTTCCACATTCTTGGATATTTATATTCAGCGTGACCTTGAAAAGGGCATTATCACAGAATCCGAAGCACAGGAACTCATTGACCATTTCATTATGAAACTGCGTTTAGTGAAGTTTGCAAGAACTCCGGAATATAATTCCCTGTTCTCTGGTGACCCGACTTGGGTTACAGAATCTATCGGCGGTGTTTCCGTGGATGGTCAACACATGGTCACAAAGAATTCCTTCCGTTATCTCAATACCCTGAATAATCTCGGAACAGCTCCTGAACCCAATATGACAATTCTCTGGTCTACCAGACTGCCTGTCAATTTCAAGAGGTTCTGTGCGAAAATGTCCATCAAGTCTTCTTCCATCCAGTATGAAAATGATGACTTAATGAGAGTTATTCACGGTGACGATTATGCAATTGCCTGCTGTGTTTCCTCTATGAGAGTAGGTAAAGAAATGCAGTTCTTCGGCGCAAGAGCTAACCTTGCTAAGTGCTTATTGTACGCTATCAATGGCGGTGTCGATGAGCGTCTTGGTTTGCAGGTGGGCCCTAAGTACCGCCCTGTGGAAGGTGATTACCTTGACTATGATGATGTTATGCAGAAATATGATGACATGATGGAGTGGCTTGCTGGTCTGTATGTCAATACTTTGAATGTTATCCACTTCATGCACGACAAGTACAGCTATGAAAGAATCCAGATGGCTTTGCATGACCGTGATGTCAAGAGATACTTTGCGACGGGTATCGCTGGTCTTTCCGTTGTGGCTGACTCTTTGAGTGCTATCAAGTATGCAAAGGTAAAGTGCATCCGCAAGGATATTGAAATCAAGGATAAGGCTGGTAATGTCGTTGACGTTGCTAAGAATGTCATTGTTGATTATGAAGTTGAGGGCGATTTCCCGAAATATGGTAATGATGATGACAGAGTAGACCAGATTGCAGTCAATATTGTTCGTACTTTCATGGACAAAATCAGAAAGCACCATACCTACCGTGACGGTGTTCCAACAATGTCCATTCTGACCATTACTTCTAATGTTGTATATGGTAAGAAAACTGGTAATACTCCAGACGGCAGAAAACAAGGCATTCCGCTTGCCCCTGGTGCAAACCCGATGCATGGTCGTGATACTCATGGTGCAGTTGCTTCTTTGTCCTCTGTTGCAAAGTTGCCATTCCGTCACGCTCAGGATGGTATTTCTAATACGTTCTCCATTGTTCCGGATGCACTCGGCAAAAATACCAAAATTTATGCCGGAGACCTCGATATTGACCGCTTGGAACAGGAAGCACTGAAGGAAGCTGAAGATGCAGAATCCTGAAGAGAAAAATCCACAGATTCCAGATAATATGGATGCTGACGACCTTGTAGCACTTCTGGATTCTCTGGTTACTTCCGGAAGTCAGCATATTAACTTGAATATTGGCGACACAACAAAAGTTCAAACCGTCAACAGCACCGAATGCAATCCCCAATTGGGTCCTTGTGCTATGCCAAATGTGGAATTTGAGGATGATACCAATGGTGAGGAAAAAGTTGATGGGGATGAAGATTTTTAATTAAATTGTTTGTCTGGAGGGAATTGTTCCCTCTGGACTTTACAACAATATTATTTTTAAGGAGGTTTTTACCATGGCAGAAATCCAAAACGAACAGCAGGTTGACAATCTGGTTGAAATGCTCGACGGTTATGTGAAAAAGGGCGGTCATCACCTGAATGTCAATGTTCTCACTCGTGAAACTCTTCTTGATGCACAAAAGCATCCTGAAAATTATCCTCAGTTGACAATCCGTGTTTCTGGTTATGCAGTCAATTTCATCAAGCTGACAAAGGAACAACAGGACGATGTTATCTCCAGAACTTTCCACGAGAAAATCTGAACGAATTGATAAAAAATATGACACCGTCCTTTTGGGCGGTGTTTGTTTTTGTGATGAGAGGAGGAACTTTCATGAAAGGCTATATTCATTCTACAGAGTCATTCGGCACGGTGGATGGCCCGGGGATTCGCTTTGTGATATTCTTTCAGGGCTGCCCTATGCGCTGTCTCTATTGCCATAACCCTGATACTTGGGAAGTCTGTCAAGGCTCTGAAATGACCGTTGCAGAGCTTCTGAATGCCTATGAACGCAACAAGGAATTTTATACAAAGGGCGGTATTACCTGTACCGGCGGTGAACCTATGTTACAGCCGGAATTTTTAGCGGAACTTTTCGAAACTGCCAAACAAAAAAATATTCATACCTGCTTGGATACTTCCGGCATCACTTTCCATCCCCAACACCCTGAAAAGGTAGACCGGATTCTGAATGCCACTGACCTTGTCATGCTGGATATTAAGCATATTGATGACGAACGACACAAGGCTTTAACCGGACATTCCAATCAAAATATTCTTGCGTTTGCGGAATATCTCAGTGAAAAAAATATCCCTATTTGGATTCGTCATGTCATTGTACCAAATTGGACAGACAATGAAGAGGAACAGCTGAAACTTGGGTATTTTATCGGCGGTCTGAAAACGCTCAAAGCTGTGGACTGCCTGCCTTATCACAATATGGGAAAGATTAAGTACCAAACACTTGGCATTCCCTACCCCCTTGAAGGCATTGCACCAGCGACCAAAGAACAGGCTATGCACGCTCGTGAAACTATCCTAAAGGGTATCAAAAAACGCTTGCTGGATAAGCATCAGAAAAAATAATCTCCATTCTTTTGCGAGAAGAGGTGGAAGAATTTGCTATTCAAAGTGACAGACATTCAAAATCAAAATGGTATTCCTTTTGTCATGGGCTGTACTTTCTGCGGAACTTTCAAGGGAATATGGAAATCAGATGCTCCCCCTGTTTTGGGAAAATCCTATCAAATTGAACTTTCTTTTCCCATTATCGACAGAAAACAAGTCATTGTCAATCATTCCAAAGCAGATGCAGAAATCAGGATTGTAGATAATCAGGTTATCTTTACGGGAATTTGTGAAAGTATTGATGAAATTTATTTCATTCGGTTTTCATTTGATGGGCTTGAAATGCTTGAAATCGAAAATGATGATTTCACAATTCAAGAGGGGGATTGGATTTCATTTTCACAACAGTTTCATGAAATTGGCATATATCCCTATTAACAATAGCAGACAATCATCAAAAAGCACCCCCTATTTTCGGGGGTGCTTTTATCAAACAAAATTACTTGTTGACAGCTTCCTTGAGGGTCTTGCCTGCCTTGAATGTCGGTGCTTTGCACGCTTCTACGTCCTGCATTTCGCCGGTACGAGGATTACGGCACTTCTTAGCGGCACGGTCACGAACTTCAAATACACCAAAACCTGTCAATGTTACCTTTTCACCAGATACAAGCGCATCCTGAACGCTTTCAAATACAGCATCCACAAAAACGGCAGATTCCTTCTTGGACTTGCCTGTCTTCTCTGCAACTGCCTGAATCAATTCTGCTTTCTTCATAAAAATTCCTCCATGAATATAAATGATATACCATTATTATAGCTGAATTCAGCCAATTTGTCAAGCATTTCCTGAAAAATCGTCATTTCTGCGGAATTTTCAGGAAAATGCAAAAGAATTTTATGGAATTATACGGAATCGCCGGAATTTTGCGGAATTTCCGCTTCTTCCCCAGAATTGACCGTTTCAATGGGATGGTATTTTTTCTTTGCTTTCAGTCGCTCAAAAACAACATCATAACCACCATTCAAGGAACGGTTTACTCGGCTGATGGTTGCGGTGCTTGCACTCGTTGTTGCTACAATATCACTATAGACATGATTTTCACGGAGCATTTTTGCGACCTGCAAACGCTGGGAAAGCATTTGCAATTCCTGTACGGTACAAAGGTCATCAAAGAAAGCACTGCATTCTTCTTTGGTTTCAAGGCAAAGAATTGCTTCATACAATTCTTCTACTGCTGCTGGTTTGTTTCTTCCACGTTTCATAGTTCAATTTCCTTTCTGTTTTTATAGACTGCCATATCAATGACAGAATTGCTATTTATATTTTAACACACTATCGCATAAAAGTAAAGTCTTTTTTCAAAAAAATTTCTGACTGCATGATATTTTTTTCAAATTCACACAGTCAGAGTATGTATTATTCAAAAGTTTCACGCAGTTCTTTAACTTTCTGCATGAATGCCGTCATTCGTTCGGGGCTGACTGGTCTTCTGGTGAAACCTCTCTCCTTGAACCAGCTCCCTACGATTGCGCCGTCTGCAATGGCTAACTGCTCTTCACAAGTATCAATTGTCATGCCTGCACCGACAATCAGAGGGAAATCCCCGATAATCCGGCGAAATTCACGAATTTTTTCCATATCAGTATTCATCCTTGTTCCTTCACCAGTCACGACAATTGCATCACAGCGTTGCATTCCAATTTTCAGGTCGTAATCTAATGGCTTTCCCGAACGGACTGGCTGATATTTGAAGCGCACTCCTCCCAGCACGAACACAGAACCATCACGGACTCGCTCAATCATTTCGGCATATTCTTTATCTTGTTGTGTCCGGAGGTGTCCCCTGATGGAATCTACCTGCATGAATGCGCCACCATATCGCTTCACAAGCTCATAACTCAATTCAAAGTTACCTAACACATTGACCCCATACACATGGTTAGAATAATTCTCCTGCAAAAAGCGCAAGGCATTCACAACATCTACTAAATCACCATAGTAATTTTCAACCAGTATCGCATCAATTCCAGAATCATACATCTGTTGAATTTCCGTTTTAGCAATTTCAAAGGTTTGTTCATTGCCCTTTCCACGGAGGTGGAGCATCCCTATAATGGGCTTTTTTACTCTGAAAGCTTCCTCAAACTGCATATGTATCCTCCATTCTGACTATTCCTCTGTACTGTCGGCAATTTCTGACAAAATCCCCTGTAATTCTTCCAACCCTTCTCCTGTTTTCGAAGAAAACCAGATTTTATGAATATCCTCAAAATAAGGGATTTCCTGTGCAAAGCCTTTTTCTCTTGCCTTGCGTTCGGATTGGTTTAATTTGTCAGTTTTTGTGAATATGACGATGAACGGAATTTCTGATTCTACTAGGAATTCCGTCATTTTTATGTCATCCGCAGAGGGTGCGTGTCTGGAATCAATCAGCTGAATGACAAGTTCTAAATTTCTATCTAAATTCAGATAGCCTGAAATCAGTTTCCTCAATCGCTCCTGTTCGAATTTGGAGGTTTTCGCATAACCATACCCCGGAAGGTCAACAAAATAAACAGTATCCACTTGATAAAAATTGATGGTTGCCGTTTTCCCTGGCACGGTGCTAACCCGTGCCAAGGATTTACGATTAACCAGTTTATTGATGAGAGTGGATTTTCCCACATTGGAACGACCTAAAAAGGCGAATTCCATTTTTTCGGGGTCTGGAATCTGTGAAATTTTCCCATAAGAAGCGGTAAATTCTGCATTCTGGAAAATCATGATGTCGCTCCTATTCTCTTGCTTGTTGCGGGGGGTGAAGCGGTTTTATGTTTTGCTGGCTTGCGGTCAAGGGCAATTTCCAATACCTCTGAAAGTTGTTTTACTGGAATGAATTTGATTTTTTCCTTGACAATATCGTCAACTTCTTCCAAATCAGCGGTATTTTCCTCCGGAATAATCACCGTATTGATACCAGCTTTATAAGCTGCCATCGACTTTTCACGCAATCCGCCAATCGGCATTACTTTTCCATGTAACGTGATTTCGCCTGTCATGGCAACATCCGCACGGACAGGAATTCCGGACAGTGCCGAAATTAACGCTGTCGTCATTGTCACACCGGCGGAGGGTCCATCTTTCGGAACTGCGCCTTCTGGTGCATGAATGTGAATGTCTTTCTGCTGGTAAAATTCGGGAGAAATCCCATATTCCTTTGCAACATATCTCGCATAGCTTACGGCAATTTTCGCACTTTCCTGCATCACATTCCCCAGTGAACCAGTCAATTCAATTTTACCGTTGCCATCCAATACCAATGCTTCCAAGGGCATCAGAACCCCACCTACAGAAGTCCATGCAAGACCATTGACCAAACCAACAGTATTTTCTCTGTTTTGGTCATCCGGTAAATATTTGGGGATGCCGAGATATTTTTTCAAGTCGCCTTGTTTTACGGAAATGCGCTTTTTTTCACCCATTGCAATGGATTTGGCTGCTTTTCGGCAAACGGTTGCAATGGTTCTTTCAAGGTTACGAACTCCGGCTTCTTTGGTGTAGCTGTCAATCATTTCATACAATGCTTCGTCTGCAATTTTACATTGCACATTTGTCAAGCCATGTTCTCTGATTTGCTTTTTCATCAGGTGACGCTTGGCAATCTGAAATTTTTCTTCTCTGGTGTAGCTGGGAAGTTCGATAATTTCCATGCGGTCTCGCAGGGGGTCTGGAATGTCCTCTAAAATGTTCGCAGTCGCTACGAAAATGACTTTGCTCAAATCAAAGGGGATTTCCAGATAATGGTCACGGAATTCAGAATTTTGTTCCCCGTCTAACACTTCCAGCAATGCCGCTGAGGGGTCTCCCTTGTAATCGTTCCCCATCTTGTCAAGCTCATCAAGGAGAATGACAGGATTTTTTGTGCCTGCTTGCTGTAATGCTGCAATCATGCGCCCCGGCATTGCGCCAATGTATGTCTTTCTGTGTCCACGAATGTCCGCTTCATCACGAACACCGCCCAATGATACTCTTGCAAACTCTCTCCCAATTGAACCGGCAATGGACTTGCCAATTGATGATTTTCCTACCCCTGGGGGACCCACTAAGCAAAGAATCTGCCCTTTCAAATCGGGATTCAATACACGAACTGCAAGGCTTTCAATGATGCGTTCTTTCACCTTTTCCAAACCATAATGGTCTGCATCTAATGCCGCTTGCGCCTTTTTCAAGTCAACGTGTTCATCAGACATTGTATTCCACGGCAAATCAAAAACGGTATCCAGATAACTTGTTACCACATAGGCTTCTTGTGAGGCTGGGGGCATTTGGCGCAAACGTGCAATCTCCTTATAAAGCTTTGCACTGCTTTCTTCTGGTAAGTACATTTCGATTTCTTCAAGGCGTTCTGCATAATAGCTTTCACTGCGTTCGGCGGTATCTTCTCCAAATTCATCATGGAGTTGATTGGTAATGGTTCGCAATTGTTCACGGAGGAAATACTCTTTCTGTCCTTGGTCAATGGATTCTTGTGTTTTGTCGTGAATTTCCTTTTCCATAGAGAGAACCATTGTTTCACGAGTCAAAATATCATTGAGCATTTTCAATCTTGTGGAAAGTTTGCCTTCTTCCAAAAGTGCTTGTTTGTCCTTATAGTCCAACATGGAATTGAAAATAATTTCCTCATAAACTTTTGCAGGTTCGGACTGACAGATGACAGTAATCAAGAGTTCTCTGGGCATTTTCGGGAATAATTCTGCATAACTTTGGTAAGTATCTTTCACAGCCCTGACAAGTGCATCCATTTTGAGTTCATCCATATCTTCACGAGAATTGAGCGGAAGACGGCGAACTTCTGCCATCAACATACCGCCTTCTTCTGTGACGTTTCGGAATTTTGCACGATAAAGACCTTCCACAAGAACACGAACAACATCATCCTGTGATTTGACGGTCTGCCTGATTTCGGCAACTATCCCGACTTCAAACAGTCCGGTAGAATCGGGAGTTTCGTCAAATACATCCTCTTGCGCCACTAAAAAAATACGTCTATCGCTGTGCAACGCTGCTTCAATCGCCTTGACAGACATTTCTCTTGCAACATCAAAATGCATAATCATATGAGGAAACGCAACTGTTCCACGAAGCGGAATTACGGGCATAGTTTCTGATAATTTTCTTTTTTCCGGCATTGTGAATACCTTCCTTTCTATCGGTGAGAGGGTGCTGATTGTTCTTTTATTATACTACATTCCGGCACAAAATGCAAGCGGTAATTTTCGGTTTTGCATATGTCACAAAAAGCCACACAGGGGGGTGTGGCTTTTATGCAAATCAAAGATTGACAACTTTATTACGGCGGTCAGTCAAAATCGGCTGTACTCCATCTGTGACACATTCCTTGGTGATGGTGACTTTCCCAACATTGGTATGTGTAGGAATATTAAACATACTATCCATGAGAATCCCTTCCATGATAGAACGCAATCCTCTTGCACCAGTTTTTTGAGCGATAGCCTTTTTGGCAATTTCTCTCAAAGCGGCTTCGTCCACTTCCAGCTTGACATCATCATAACTGAAAAGCTTCACATACTGACGAATCAGCGCATTTTTCGGCTCTGTTAAGATTCTGACAAGTGCATCTTCATCCAATGCTTTCAGGGCTGTAATCACAGGCAAACGCCCTACTAATTCCGGAACAAGTCCAAAACTTACCAAATCTTGCGGAATTGCTTTTTGGAAAATATTGACATCTTCCTGCTGTGTTTTGGAGACAATTTCTGCACCAAATCCCATGCCAGAAGGAAGTAAACGCTTCTGAATGCATTTTTCCAGACCATCAAACGCACCGCCACAAATGAACAAAATATTTTTTGTGTTGATTTGCAGACACTCTTGATTTGGGTGCTTTCTTCCGCCCTGTGGGGGAACATTTGCCAGCGTGCCTTCCACAATCTTCAACAAAGACTGCTGTACACCTTCGCCGGAAACGTCACGGGTCAAAGAGGGATTTTCAGATTTTCTTGCAATTTTATCAATTTCATCAATGTAGATGATGCCACGCTCTGCGGCTTCAATGTCAAAATCAGCTGCTTGAATTAAACGGAGCAGAACATTTTCCACATCATCACCAACATAGCCGGCTTCTGTAATGGTTGTGGCATCTGCAATCGCAAACGGCACATCCAAAATTTTCGCCAAAGTCTGTGCAAGGAATGTTTTTCCCACACCTGTGGGTCCTAACAAAAGCACATTGCTCTTTTGTAATTCTACGTCCTTCCCATCATCATTACTCATAATTCTTTTGTAATGGTTATAGACAGAAACGGCGAGTGAGATTTTCGCTTGTTCCTGACCAATGACATACTGGTCAAGTACGGACTTAATTTCCGCAGGGCGGAGCAATTTAATAGTCTTCGGCTTTTTCTTTTTCTTTTCTTCCGGCGTTTTTTCCTTGAAACGAGTTGCACCAGTTCCATAAATCATATCATAGCAAGTGCAGACACATTCGTCACAGATGTTATACATTCCGGCGGAAAACATACTCATTACCTTGTCTTCGCCTTTGCCACAGAAATTACAAATTTTGAAAGAATTAAATTCCATTCTATTGTTACCTCTTCGTAATCACTTGGTCAATCAAACCATATTTTTGTGCTTCTTCGGCAGTCATATAGTTATCACGTTCTGTATCACGCTCAATCACTTCTAACGGCTGACCGGTATGGAATGCAAGCATTTCATTCATTTTTTTACGAGTTCTGACGAGATGGTCAGATTGAATCTTAATATCTGTACACTGTCCAGAAAGACCACCACCGCCAATCAAAGGCTGATGAATCATAATTTCACTATTCGGCAAGGCAAAACGCTTGCCCTTTGTTCCGGCTGTCAAGAGGAATGCGCCCATTGATGCTGCCATACCCATGCAGATGGTGGAAACATCACACTTGATATACTGCATTGTGTCATAAATTGCCATACCGTCCGAAATTGAACCCCCAGGGCTATTGATATACAGGGAAATTTCCTTTTCAGGGTCTTGGCTTTCCAGATATAAAAGCTGTGCAACAATCACGCTGGCGGTTGCATAATTCACTTGGTCATGCAACATAATAATGCGGTCATTGAGCAATCTGGAATAAATGTCATAGGAACGCTCGCCACGGCTGGTTTGCTCCACAACATAAGGGATTAACGTATTATCCATCATCATAGCGGTTCATCCTTTCTGTAATCATATAAAGGCATGAGCGAACTTGGAAACGGTTCGCTCACGCTATCGTATCTGTTTTATCTGGAATTATTCAGCAGAAGTTTCTTCCGCTGGTGCTTCTTCAGCCTTTGCCTCTTCCGCTGGTGCTTCTTCTTCAGCAGGAGCTTCTTCTACTGGAACAACATTTTCCTTCACGAGGTCAATTGCCTTAGTGACACGCAAATCCATGATGTAATCTGCCATTGGAATACGATTTGCCACCTGTGCAACAGTCATGTGATTAGCGTCTGCAATCTTCTGGAGGTTTTCGTTCAATTCTTCCTGAGAAATCTGAATATTTTCGAGGTCTGCAATCTTTTCCAATGCCAAACGGAGCTTGACTTCATTTTCTGCACGGTCACGGTTTGTTTCACGGAAATCAGACAAATCCATACCAGTATACTGGAGGTACATATCCAGAGAAAGACCACTTTCACGGAGGGACTGCTCAAAGTTGCCTACAATGTTATCAATTCTATGTTCAAACATCACATTTGGAATGGGTACATCTACCATTGCAATCAGTGCATTCATGACAGCATTATCAAAGGCAACATCAGCATCACGGACAGCGGATTCTTCCAGCTTCTGTTTTGCATCTTCCTTGAATGCTTCGAGAGTTTCGAACTCTGTGGAATCCTGAATGAATTCGTCATCTGCTTCGGGCAATTCTTCTACCGTGATACCGTTCAGCTTGCACTTGAAAACAGCTTCCTTGCCTGCATAATCTTCCATCTGGTAATTTTCAGGGAATGTTACAGTCACATCAAATTCATCACCGATATTCTTGCCAACAATCTGGTCTTCAAACCCCGGAATGAACTGCCCACTACCTAACTTGAGCGGGAAATCTTCACCCTTACCACCTTCAAAAGCTTCGTCACCAAAGAAACCTTCAAAGTCAATGTTGACTTCATCGCCAATCTGTGCGGCTCTGTCATCAATTGATACGAGTCTTGCATTTCTCTGACGGAGCATTTCTACCTGTGAATTGACATCCGCCTCAGTGATTTCCTTAACGGTCTTGCTTGCATGGATGCCCTTATAGTCGCCGAGCTTCACTTCCGGCTTGGTAATGCAGATAGCCTTGAACACAACGCCCTCTTCTTTGGATACCTTTTCAGCATCTATTGAGGGACGGTCAACCAGCTCAAAATCAGCCTTCTGCAATGCTTCCGGCAATTCCTTGTTAATCAGGTCGTTGATAGCATCCTCATAAAACACACCTGCACCCATACGCATTTCAGCCATCTTACGGCTTACTTTACCTCTACGGAAACCAGGGAGAGAAATATTTTTCTTGTTTTTCTGATAAGCACGTTCAACTGCTGCTTCAAACTCATCAGCACCCACTTCAAACACCATTTCCACGGTATTAACTTCTGTTCTTGTTGTTGATTTTAAACTCATTTCACTAATCCTCCAGACTAATTTCATCCCACTAATGGGAATTTCACACGGTGATATTCCGTGCATTTCACATACAGTATATTATACCATATTTACAGAATTTTTTCTATATATTTTTTCAATTTCTGTAAGACTTCTACAAATATGACAAATCAAAGGATTTTTTCAGGCATAAATTGTAAAAAATCACCAGAAATCAAATGATAACAGATACCTTCTCGCATACCAATGACTGCGTGCTGGTGCGCTTTTCCATGCAAATGCCCATAATAACAATGTTCCACATGGAATTCATGCAGGACTTCCAGCATGAATTCATTCCGGCTGTTATGATATAAGGGCGGATAATGCAGGAATGCAATCGGCTTTAAATTTTGATTGACTGCCGACTGCAACGAGACACGCAGCCTTTGTTGTTCCCTCGTGAGAACTTTCACATTTCCGCATTGTTCGGGGTCAATGGGTTTCCCGTGTGCATCTGTTTCACCAGCAATATTCACCCATCCACGAGTCCCACAAATTCCATACCCTTCATAGGCATAACAATTATTGTGGAGAATATGCAGACTGTCAAAGCCATTCGCCTTGAAAAAGTCCGTCATTTTTTTCATGGAATTCCACCAATAATCGTGATTGCCTTTCAAGATTATCTTTGTTCCGGAAAGGCGGTGCAAAAATGCAAAATCCGCCTTTGCCTGTTCGAGGTTCATTCCCCACGAAATGTCACCAGCCAATACAATGGTATCCTCTGGTGCAATCACTGCATTCCAATTTTTTTCAAGAAGTACCTGATAATTTTCCCATCCCTGAAAAATATCCATCGGCTTTTCAGGAACACCAAATGAAAGGTGTGTATCTCCCAATACAAACAACGCCATTGGAATTACTCCGCAATTCCAAGCTGTTTGAGAACATAAGATTCCATATTCTCCTTGTTGATGACCTCATAGAAACGGACTGCCTTGTCTTTGAGTGCTGCCAATGACTGGGGTACAGGAATACCAGAAACTTCTGCAAGGTGCGCCACCTGTTCATATTCGTCTTCATCAGACTTTGTTCCCTCAATGGCTTCCAGAACGCTTGCACTGAATTTATAGGGGCTTGCAGTAGAGGCAATCACAGTTTTTGTGGTGTCGCCTGTCTTTGCAATGTAATCCAGATACACTTTCACGGCTACAGCTGTATGTGTATCACAAGTATAGTCATACTGTGCCTTGAAATCGTGAATGGTTTTCTTGGTTTCAGAATCGTCACAGAATCCGCCCACAAAGTCAGATTGCAATTTTGTCTTGATTTCGTCAGTGACTTCATATCTGCCCTCTGTGGAAAGTTTGCCGAACCATTCACGGATTTGTGCATCATCTCCACCAGTCAGGATGTAAAGCAGTCTTTCCAGATTACTCGAAATCAGGATGTCCATGGACGGCGAAACGGTTGCGAAAAATTCACGGTTTCTGTCATAGATACCAGTTTCAATGAAATCGGTCAGAACCTTATTGATGTTGGATGCACAAATCAACTTTCCAATCGGAACACCCATATTCTTTGCATAGTAAGCGGCAAGAATATTGCCAAAGTTGCCAGTAGGTACAACCACATTGATGGTATCGCCGAACTGAATTTCTCCACGCTTTGCCATTTCTACATATGCAGACACATAATACACAATCTGCGGTGCAAGTCTGCCCCAGTTAATGGAATTCGCAGAAGAGAACATCTTTCCAGCATTTGCCAGCTTCTCCTTAACAGCATTGTCTGTGAAAATCATCTTCACACCATTCTGACAATCGTCAAAATTGCCCTCGATTGCACAAACATTCACGTTTGTGCCTTCCTGTGTTGCCATCTGTCTTTTTTGCATACTGGAAACACCATGGTCAGGATAGAATACCATAATTTCTGTGCCGTCAACATCCTTGAACCCTTCTAAAGCTGCCTTTCCTGTATCACCGGAAGTTGCTACAAGGATTACTACCTTCTTGTCTTCGCCATTCTTTTTGAGGGAAGTTGTCAGCAGATAAGGGAGAATCTGTAAAGCCATGTCCTTAAATGCACAAGTAGGACCGTGCCACAATTCGAGAATATCAGCATTTCCGAAAGGCTTTGTCAATTCTGCGATATTTTCGGTATCAAAATTTTTGGTATTGTATGCGCTTGATGTGCAGTGTGCAATTTCCTCAGGCGTGAAATCTGTCAGAAACTTTCCAAATACCACGTTTGCACGTTCTGCATAACTCATATTGGCAAGGGCTTTCAATTCATCCATGGTAATGGTCGGAATTTCGGAGGGAATAAATAAACCACCATCCGCAGAAATTCCCTGTGCAATTGCCTGCGCACTTGTCACTTTCAGACTACTGTCTCTTGTACTTTGGTAGTACATTCCTATCATCCTTTCTTATCAGAAAAAATTTTGGCTATCATCATGAAAATCACTTTCATCAAAAGCGTTTTCAAGATAATCAATATCAATAATTCGGTCATTCCAAGTCGTGACCTCTGCAATGTCGTACTGAAAATACCACTCTTCTTCTGGTATTTCGTACTTATCACAATATGCATGGGCTGTGCGAATTATCAGAAATTGTTTCCGGCTGTCAACTGCTTCCAGCCCTGAAACCATTGCACCCAATCGGCGAGTCTTGACTTCCACAAAAGAAATGGTATCCCCTTTTGAGGCAATAATGTCAATTTCTCCGCCTCTTATCCGGAAATTTCGGTGTAAAATTTGATACCCAAGGGCTTCCAGATAATATGCAACCGCTAATTCACCCATTGCACCAAGTTCATGTTTTGTCATAGAATTTTTTCAGAAATGAAGGTCTGTGAATGGCACAAGCTCCATATTGGGTTAAGGCATCATAATGTGCCTTTGTGCCATAGCCTTTATTTTTATCAAAAGCATATTGTGGATACAATAAAGCTTGTTGTTTCATATAAGTGTCCCTTGCCACTTTGGCAAGGATGGAAGCCGCTGCAATCGTGGCTGATGTTGCATCTCCCTTGATAACAGTTTCCTCGTCAATGCCTGTTTTGGGGTACTGGTTGCCATCCACCAGCACATAATCCGGCTTGACGGATAAGCCATTCACTGCCCTGCGCATTGCCAATAAACTCGCCTGCAAAATGTTCAGCTCCTCAATTTCAGCAACTGTCGCTGTTGCAATGCAATAGGCGGTTGCTTTCTGCATGATTTCTTTGTAGAGCTTTTCACGGCTTTTTTCACTGAGCTTCTTGCTATCGTCCAATCCGGTGATACCATGCTTTTCAGGGAGAATCACCGCAGCTGCATAAACATCCCCTGCGAGAGGTCCTCTGCCGGCTTCATCCACTCCGCAAATGATTCCAAACTGTTCCCTCATGGCGGTGTCATAGTCCAGCATCAATTGACGGCGGTTTTGTGTTTCCTGCTTCATGCCATTACTCCTCTTTCGGCGGACGTTCCAAGGTGATTCTGCCCAATTTTGCACCACGGAAATCATCAAGGACTGTCGCTGCTGCACGTTCTGTATTGACCACACCACCTGAAAGAAGCATTCCCCTCTTTTGTCCGACCAATTCAAGCAATTTGTCGCCTTCTGTTTCGTCTGTTTCCAATTTGTAGCGGTCTTTGAGTGCCTGTGGGTAATTTTCATGCAGGTACTCTAATAATAACATAGAAAGGGCTTCTGTGTCAAGAATCTGGTCACGGATTGCACCTGTAAAGGCAAGCCTTAAAGCCGCTTGCTGGTCATCCAATTTCGGGGCAAGTACCCCTGGCATATCTAAAAATTCCGTCTGTGCATCAATTTTCACCCATTGTTTGGTACGAGTCACCCCCGGACGGTCTTCCACTTTGGCACGTTTACTGCCTGCCATCTTATTGATGAAAGAGGATTTTCCAACATTTGGGATTCCGACAATCATCAGGCGGACAGGTCTTCCCACCATGCCGGAACTTTTCCGCTTGTCAAGCAATTCTTTGAGCAATTGTTCCCTGACAACTGGTAAAAATTGCTTGATGCCTTTTCCGCTGATGCAATCCGCAGAAAGGGCGGGAATTCCCTGCTTCTGATACCATCTCACCCATTGGGCGGTGAGATTCGGGTCTGCAATATCTGCCTTATTCAACATCACCATATAGGGCTTGCTTTCTGTGAGCTGTGCCAAATCAGGGTTACAGCTACTCAGCGGAATTCTTGCATCCAATAAGGCGACAACTCCATCTACAAGGGGTAAATTGGCTGAAATCATGCGCTTTGTTTTGGTCATATGACCCGGAAACCATTGTATATTTCCGATTTGGATTTCAGGCATTTTGGGACTCCTTTCTTTCAGTTGACTGTTCCAATATTTTTCCAAGGTGTGATTCTGGTAATCACACAGCCTTCCACTTCTGAAAGCGGAATCAACCCAACATCAGAATAACGGCTGTCTTTCGATACTTCCCGATTGTCTCCCATGACATAAATATACCCTTCCGGTATGGTGATAGGATAAGAAAACGCTGCATCCATTACCGGCGCATTGGTTCGGGTATTAGTGTAAGATTCATCCAATAATAAGCCATTTCGATAGACATAACCATGCTCGAAATCCATATCTAAGGTTTGTCCTGCTACACCAATGACACGCTTGACAATGATTTTATGAATTCCCTCTATCTGGTAGGGGTTGCCGTCTTCATCAAGAAGTCCGGCTCTTTGGGCATTGACTATCACAATATCTCCACATGAGGGATTCCATTTCAAAGCGTTGACAAGCAATCTGTCTTTATCCTGCAATGTGGGAATCATGGAATCTCCCTGTACATAGGCGGTATGAAATACATAAATATTCAACAGCAAAATACAAAACAATGTTGTCAATGCATAACTCAAAATATCCAATACTGTGCCAATTACAAAATTCACAGACTTATTTTTCGAGAAACGGATATATTCACGCATAAATTCTCCTGTGGCTTACTCAATAAAGCCGAGTGTTCCAAGGGATTCCCCTGTTTCTTTGTCCACTCCAAGTCCAAAACGGTAAAATGTCGTTCCAAGAATGTCATCTTTCTTAACCAGACCAACACGGGCATTTCGACTGTCTGTGGAATGATTTCTGTTATCTCCCATCACAAATACATACCCCTTTGGGATAGTAATTGGGTAAGAGAATGCGCCATCATTTAACAAAGTTCGGTCATTGATATAGGATTCATTCAATAACACCCCATCAATGTATACTTCACCATTTACGAAATCAATGTTCAGCTCCTGCCCTTCTGTTGCAATGACACGCTTAATCAAGCATTCATCCAGTGAAGAGCCACTTTCCACCACTTCACCATCTAACAACAAATGTCCGCTCCTGTTATTCACTACTACCACATCGCCATATTTCGGCTGATAGAAAAGCCGATACATGACTAACCTGTCTCCATCATGCAATGTGGGAACCATGGAATGTCCCTCTACTGTGACAGGACGGAGCAAGTAGGAAAATACCATCAGGAGAACGAAACCATAGAAAATGACCGTTTCCACAATGTCAAGAACATCATCCAGCAACGCCTTGGGGTCAAGGGGCTTTTTTTCCTTCTCTTCGGGGTTCTCAGTTTCTTCCTGCTGTTCTTCCTGTGGTGAAAGTTCTGTTGTATCCATTGTTTTCCACCTCTCTCAAAAAGCACTTTTTCTCTGTGCCAATTTCTAAATAATAGCAAAAAAGGGACTTTTCGTCCCCTCCTGCAAGCAATACGCACTGCAAAAACAGCTTACTGCTGTCCTTGCAGTATTCCGTATGCCATTGCGATTAAAGCAGCTCCTTAACCTTTGCAGCCTTGCCAACTCTGCCACGCAGATAGTAGAGCTTTGCTCTGCGTACCTTACCATGTCTTACCAGTTCAACCTTGTCTACAGCAGGGCTGTGCAGAGGGAATACACGCTCAATGCCGACACCATGAGCGACTCTTCTAACTGTGAAAGTCTCACTGATTCCGCCGTGCTTCTTAGCGATAACAGTACCCTCAAAAATCTGGATACGGCTCTTTTCGCCTTCCTGAATGCGTACGTGTACCTTGACAGTATCACCAATTTCCACAACAGGGGCATTTTCCTTCAAACTTGATTCGCTGATTTTCTTCAATGCATCCATTTTCTTTACCTCCTAAATTTCCGCTTCTTCATTCGTGTCGCCCATCTGCCACATTCAGCATTATACAACAGACTGCCGGACTGCCTGCCCTTTGCAAGTCAGCTCCCACCAGAGGATGAAACGATTTAATGTCTTTCGGCATTAACCCTCATCCGGATAAACCGGACGGATTTCAAATGCTTTTATATCATAACATATTTTTCAGGAAAAATCAAGTGTTTTTACGAAAAAATTTCTCCATTTTGACAAAAAATTTTTGTTCTGAGTATTTTTGTTACCAAAATCGGCTTTTCTGCGTACTTTTGAAAGGCATCTGTCACAACCGTGACATTCAAATTTCCCTCGTTTCCTGCCGGCAATCGCAAAGATAAACAAAAATTGTCATTTTCTGCCGTCATTCCCTCAATGGTTATCATGGGTTTGATGTCAATGGTCTTCATGCCTTTTTTGGTTTTCTTCTCCGTGAGTATCTGCTCTTGTGAAATGAAATCATTCCAGAGTTGTGACAGATTTTCCCCTTGCAAGGTCACGTCATAACACGCACTTCCAATATGCTGGGCTTCATATTTCGGCTCGTGTACTGAAATTGCCTTTAATCCCTCCGGCATGGAGGCATTTAATCTTGATAAAATTTCATCGTCCGGCACTTCTTCCGTCAGGCGGAAATCCATCACCTCACAGATGCTCTCCGCCCCCAATGACAATGCCAATGGAAACATTAAGTATAAATGCGGATGAAAGCCCTCTGTGTACCATGCCGGCAAATCTGACCGCCGGATTGCCCGTATCATACAGCGGTTTAAATCCAGATGAGAGATGTATTTCACTCTCCCACGCTTTTCAAATGTGATGCGGTAGTCTTTCAAGTTGTGCCACTCCTTTCAGGAAAAATGAATAAAAAGTTATCCGTCATAAGCAGTATTAAAATCTTCTCCATGATTCAGCCTGTCAAGAAGTTCCAACAGCCCTTGTATATGATTTGTTTCTATCCATTTGCTTACTTCATCACCACTTTCCAAAAAATTAAGTTGAGACAAAACAAAGAATAGAAGTAGGATGATGCGAAAAAGTATTTTTGATAAGCTTGAGTTGCCGTACGAAAGCATCAAAAAATAAATCTTGATGTATTTG
>Ga0326511_10000850_pt1 | contig 26459 bp, 43 predicted proteins | sample 0_2496_0518_D_FD_203701 | JGI IMG/M metagenome (GOLD analysis project Ga0326511, IMG submission 203701) | Bovine rumen microbial communities from UC Davis, California, United States - 0_2496_0518 | ecosystem: Host-associated > Mammals > Digestive system > Stomach > Rumen | place: USA...
TTTGGAGGGTCATAATCATCGTTTGGCTTGGTGGCACGAACTCAAAAGATACCCAAATGGCTACAAAAGAGTCTACTATGGCTATACTGGGCATTTCTTGGGATATGAGGGATATGCAGATCAACAATATCTTCAGCTTGAACCACCAAGTTGGCAGTTGATAACAGTAAATCAGAATAGGCTTGTGAAATGTCATCAGTATTTTGCAGAGATTGATTAAAATGAAAGTTGGATTGTATAATCTTGAACCTAATATAATTAATACTGCTATGATGCAAGTAAGCACTTATCATAAGCAACAAGGAGATACAGTTGAAATATATTCTCCATTGTTCCACGATTCCTACGATAAGGTATATGCTTTTAGCATTTTTGACTTCACCGACAAGGGTTATGTTCGTGATGATATGATAACTGGTGGAACTGGCTTTGACATAACAAGCAGATTACCAGTTGAAATCGAAAAATGCAATTATGATTGGAGTCTTTACCCAAATGCAGATCAAAGCATAATATGGTTCAGTAGAGGTTGTATTCGTAACTGTCCTTTTTGTGTTGTAAGACAAAAGGAGGGATACATAAAACCAGTAGAACCTAAAAACTTGAACCCTAATGGAACTTGGATTAGAGTTCAAGATAATAATTTCTTCGCTAATCCAAAATGGAGAGATGCAGTTGATCAACTTGTAGAATGGGGGCAACCAGTAGACTTGCAAGGAGTAGATGTTAGATTATTTGATGATGAGCAAGGGGAAGCCCTAAAACGATTGAAATTTCATTATCCAATTAAGATAGGTTGGGATAATCCTAAAGAGAACCTTGATGATAAATTTGAACATCTTATAGAGTATATTCATCCACGAAGAATCAATTGTTATGTTCTAATTGGTTTTTGGAGTACAGAAGAGGAAGATGTTTATAGGGTTAATCATCTTTGGGAAAATTTTAAGATAGATCCTTATGTTATGCCTTATGATAAATCAGATAGGTATCAAAAGGATTTTGCAAGGTATGTGAATAACAAAATATTATTTAAAACAAGGAGTTGGGAGGATTACAAAAATGGGTATACCCAATAGTTGCAGTATTTGTAGCCATTCTGAGTATATTGATGGAACTTTATTTTGTTATTATATATTTGATGATGTAGCATTGGATTATGTTTGTAAATATTTTAAACATTACAAAAAGGAGTTAGAAAATGGAAACACAAAAAGACTCACGAAATATGATGGTTACAATAGGGGGTAAGGGAACTGGAAATGAAAAAAGAGAACAATATGATTATTATGCTACTGATCCCATAGCAGTAGATTATCTTTTGAAATATGAAACTTTTGACAATAACATATGGGAATGTGCTTGTGGAGAGGGCAACATAAGTAAAAGGTTAGAGCATTATGGTTACAATGTTAGAAGCACCGATCTAATTTATAGGGGTTTTGGAGAGGAAAAACCAGTAAATTTTTTAATGGAAACTAAACAATTTGATGGGGATATTATAACAAATCCTCCTTACTCCCATTCTTTAGAATTTGTAAACCAAGCTTTAAAATTATCTAAAAGAAAAGTTGCAATGTTTCTCAAACTCCAATTTATTGAAACTCAAAAGAGGTATAAACATCTTTTTAGCAAAAATCCTCCAAGTGCTATTTATATTTTTGTAAAAAGAATAAAATGTTTTAAGAATAATGAACCCAGTTCTTATTTAAGTGCTGTTTGTTATTGTTGGTTTATTTGGGATAAAGAGTATAATGGTGAGCCAGTTATTAGGTGGATTGATAATTTATGACTAATTTAGTTGCTATGCACTTTATTGTTAAGTGTTATGTTCACGATGAAAATACAAAGGAGTTAGGTAAGGAACTTGCTTTGTGGTTGCAAGAATCGTGGTTTAATGGTGAAGATGTGTTGGAAGTTGAATTTAAAGATTATGATATTGTTAATTGAGAATTTTTTGGTGAGCGATTTTCGATTGTTCGTAGGAGATGAAACATTATGAGTGAATTTTTATTATTGTGTAATTTTTTCGTGGGATTGATAATTTTGATTGTTGAACTTGCTATCATTAGCGATTTGCAAGATATTCGTGCAGATTTATATTATTATTCGGAGCAGAAAAGTGATGATGAATTACATTAGCCTTTTTAGTGGCATTGGTGGTTTTGAACTTGGGATACAGAAAAGCAAGTATAAGGATCAGTTAAACTGCATAGGTTTTTCAGAAGTGGATGAAAATGCAATCAAAATTTATCGTAGGCACTTCCCAAACCATAAATGGTTGGGAGATGTCAGAAAGATCAAGACAGATGAACTGCCAAGATTTGAACTCTTGGTTGGTGGATTTCCTTGCCAAAGTTTCAGTAATAGTGGAAACAAGCAAGGGTTCGATGACACAAGGGGAACTCTCTTTTTTGAAATCGCAAGGATTCTCAAAGACAAAAGACCCAAATATTTTCTACTCGAAAATGTGCAAGGTTTACTATGGAACAAAGGTGGAGAAACTATGCAGACAATCATTAGGGTTCTTGCCGAAATGGGCTATAGTATTCAATATGAGATTCTTGACAGTAGATTTTTCGGAGTTCCCCAAAAAAGAGAGCGATTGTTCATTAAAGGGTGTCTTGGAAAAGGATGTGAGTTCAAGTTTCCTACTATCAGAAGATATTCAGAACCGATTAAAGATTTAAATAGTAAACATTTGAAGATTAGGACTGATACCAGTAAGGGTTATAAGGAAGCTGAAGTTGGTGATGGTGTTAGGATTAGTCGGTTGAATCAGAAAAATGGTGGTAGAGGTAGAGTTCAATCTGATTCTGTTGGTACTTTGATGTGTTCTTGTAATTGGGGAGTTGTTACACCAGATCTTGAGGTTAGGAAATTAACTCCACTTGAGTATGAGAGATGTCAAGGTTTTGATGATGGTTGGACTGAATTTGGTGTTGATGGTGAAAGGATAAGTGATAATCAGAGATATAAGTGTGTTGGAAATGCAGTTACAGTTCCAGTTATCCAACATATTTTTAATGATTGGGATTTAAGGTGAAATAATGTGTTATGATGAAGATGAAATCCAAAGAAAAAAGGATGAGCAAAAGGAAAGGTTGATGAAACATCCTTGTATATTATGTGAAAATGTGTCTTGGAAGTTTCCACATCCTATCTATGTCTGCAATGTGGATGAACACGATGCGATGGCGATTATTGATTTGGAACAAGCATTGGATCATTTGTTTGAGGATTGTCCGAAAAAGGAAGATAGTGAGTTGAAGTTAGATGTGAATACTTTAGGTGGTGATTACTGACTACACTAAAAGATTGTTATTTGGGATTTTCGTTGTGATTGTGTTGTTGAGTTTTTGTATGGCATTGGATAGTGCAGATGAGATTAATAATTTAAATGAATCTTCCTTGCCACATAACATACCAAAAGGCACTATTGTTATGAATAATAGTAACATTGTTGCAGTAAATGAAAGTGCAAGTGTTATCGTGGTGAAACATAATGATGTGATACATAGGGTCAAACTGAAATATCCGATTGTTACTATTACTGCAAAACCATCTTGTGGTTGCAGACATTCGTATACTTGGCATAAAAGGTCATTCGTGGATTATTGCCCACATTGTCATCATTACAATTGTTTGGTGAATAAACATAAGTGGCAGAGCCGATATGAGCAAGAATTGAGTTGCAAAATTTGTGATTCGGATTTTTGTGGTGTGTGTGGGAAAACCAAGTACAGTTGGAGTAGGACATATTTAAGGAGAGCATAAAATTGGATAAGGAATGTTACAAGTGTGGGATGGTTAAAATCATTCCACCTAATCTTTTGGAATGTCTTGTTGATGAGCATTGTGTTAGGATTTTTGATTTGGATGTGGAGTCTGCGATGGATAAATTGTATGAGAATTGTGGTAAAACAAGATTGGTTAAACTTGATGTGTTAGGTGGTGATTATTAAATGAGTGAGAAACGATTTACATTAGTGGGGGGTAAGAGTAAATTTAATGAAATACTTGTGAAAGTTTATGATAATTTTGAAGAAGAAGTCATTGAAAAGCAGAAAGTAGTTGATTTGTTGAATGAGCAACAAGCCACCATCGAACATTTGACTGTTGAAAAGTTTAAGGAGAATAAAAGATTTACAAAACTTCTTTCAGAGCAACAAGCCACCATTCGTAAACTTCAAGACCTTTGTGGAGAAAGCGATAGTGAAAATGCAAAATTAAGGATAGAAAACAAAAGATTACAAGAAGAGATAAAATTATTAAAACCGACTAATGTTGAACAGTATGAGCAAATTGTTCAATTGCAAAAAGAGAATGAGCAGTTGCGAAAGGAATTAGGTGATTGTGAAAAATTTCGTTACACAGTATTCAAAAGATTGAATAAAGAGTATACAAAGGAGTGTTCAATAAAATGAATGAGAAACGATTTGAAGTTTTATTTTATGGTGATGTGATTAATTGTGTTCGTGATGAAACTGGCAAGGAATACAATCTCCAAGAACTCATAGACATACTGATGAATCAACAAGCCACAATAACAGAGTTAGAAAAAGAAGTGAATCTTTTAAGACCTACAAACCTTGAACAATATGAACAGATACAGAAGTTGCAAGAAGAGAATGAGCAGTTGAAAGAAAGAAGAGATTACTGGTCTAAAAAGACAAAAGAATTTATTTATTATTTCAATTGTCTTGAAAAAGCAATAGAAAAAACCTTTGATAGTGATAATCAATACTTTGAAGAGATTTGGAAACATTATGATGGAATGGAAAAAAAGTGGGAATATAATGACTCATTTGTAGGAAACTGGACTGACAAGCCAGTATTATTGGAACGAAAAATGGTGAATATAAATGAAAACAGAGATAAGCAGAGATTACTGGCGAAACAAGGCAAAGGAATTAGCAGAAGAGAATGAGCAGTTACGAATGAAACTTAAAGGAGAGTAGAAAACATTGAATGATACAATAGGATTAGTGATTATTGGTTTAATGTTAGTTGGATTATTATATTTTATTCAAAGGTGGTTATCATAGGTGCAACATATTCCCAAAAATACAAACATATCTTGGAAGAGTTTGTCAGTTACTGCAATGAGCAACCAAGAACCAGTAGAGCAGACCACCTTGAAGCCCTATTAATTTCTTTCATACATACCAAGATGGAGCGATACCAATGCAACGATTAAACGAAAAAGATGGGAAACTTTGGAAATTATATCGTTTGCATTGCAACCATTGTGGATCAGACAAATGGATTCCCTTTTGGCTACTGAAGTTAAGGTTTATTTTTTCAAACCAATTCAAGCATCATTGCCCAGTATGTCATAAACAATCCACATTCATTTTCCAATTCAACACAGTACACGATACAATGGATAAATCAGAGAAACTATTCAACAAAAGGAGATTATTCGATGACAGAATACTTGATTAGCGAAGAACTTCGTGATAGCATAATAGGATTACTGATATTATTGCAAAAACATAGCGAAAAAGACTATCACCGATTTAGTGGCAGTTACACAAACAGATTACTACTGGATAATGGTAAAGAACTCAAACTGCCTTATCTCTCTGATTTACAAACCGATTTAGAAAACTTGGATGAAGTCATCGAAACCACCGAATACGATAGCAAATCTGAAGAATTACTACTGATTGCAAAGGAGATGGAATTATTATAGAACTAATAAATGGAGATTGTCTTGAGGAAATGCAAAAACTAATCAATAAAGGTGTAAAAGTGGATTTGATATGTACTGACCCACCTTACAATGTATCCAAATTGAATGACAATAGGGATAGGAGCAAACTTGACTCTCCTATAATGAGAAGAGAAAAGCCAGTAAATTATGATTTCGGTGAATGGGATAATATGGAGAGGCAAGAGTTCCTTGATTTCACAAAGGAGTGGTACTTATTATGTGTAGACTTGCTTCGTGATGGTGGCACAATGATTAGTTTCTTCAGTAAGGAAGATGTGAATTATCTTGGTTGGATGGGTAAGGATTATGGTATGAGGACAAGGACAATCTTCACTTGGCATAAGACCAATCCAGTTCCATCATTCCGAAAGGTGAATTACTTAAGTGCTTGTGAGTATGCTTGGATAGGCAGTAAGGGAGAGGTTGCTTGGACTTTCAATTTCAAGCAACAAAAGGAGATGCACAATTTCTTTGAAACACCTAACAAGAGCAGTTATGGTGTTACAAAGCATCCTACCGAGAAACCAGTAACCTTGATTAAGCATTTGTTGGAGATCCATTCCAATCCTAATGATACTGTCTTGGATTTCACTATGGGTAGTGGGTCTACTGGTGTTGCTTGTCTGCAAACTAATAGGAACTTCATCGGCATTGAATTAGATGAGGATTACTACAACATTGCAAAAGAAAGATGTTCCAATTTTCAATCCACTTTCTAATTTTATTATTTTTTTAACCATTTTTACCGAAAACTTTATATACTATGAAGTTCAACATAATAGTAACTACAAGTAACTTGTAGAAAACAACAAAAAATTAAAAAGGTGATTAAAAATGAGCTGTTACTTATGTTCAAATGAAACCATCAGCATCGTAGCTGATGTAATAAGCACAAACTTCGACATCGGAGTTGAAGAGGCATTTGATGATTTATTAGCATACAATCTTGAAAACTTAAAAGAAAGATACGATGATGAGGACTGGGGTCAAGAAAATAGCCACTATGTCGAGGTGGATTGCTCCGAAGCCCAAAAGATCCAATCCATCAGAAACTATCTTTACCAAACAACCGATTATATCAAAAACGATTTAACCGACTGGTTAGAAGAATACTCAACCGACAATTACAACCTAATTGACAATGCAAGTGAAAAACTTTACTGGGATATTGCAGACAAGCAATATGATGAAGAGCCAGTAAAGGAAACCAAGACCAAAAAACAATTGTTCTTTGAGAGAAACCTTGACATTAAGGACATTGCAAAACTTGTAAGGAAAGACTTGAAGAAAGAATTTGGTAAGGATTGCAAATTTAGTGTTCGTATCCATAGGTATAGTGGAGGACAATCTTTGACTGTATCTTGCAAACAAGCAACTGATGACATCATATACTCTTATGAGGAATTATGTGAAAAGGCAGACTTTGAAAGATTACAGTATGACAATCCACAATTATACGAACATTTAGATGAAAGGTACAAAAAAGAGCAATACCTTACTGATGAAACATTGGCAAGGATCAATGAGATTGTAGATTATTATAATTATGATGATTCCGATATTTACTATGATTATTATGAAGTGGGTTTCGGAACTTCTATCAGACAAAAGGTGGATAGTGCATAATTGCAACTATCTACTATAAAACATTTTAAGGAGATGATTAGAAATGACTGATTATACAACTGCAAATTTAACCGAGTGGGATATAATAACACTTGGAACACATTACAGAGATTTATACAAATTAAATTATACTAACAATGAAATTGATGCAATAGCAGAATATCTTGTAAGTTATGATTGTGGAATCAATTATAATTTACAAAATTTCCTCTTTGACAATGAGTTGGATTTAGTTGAAGATGATAATGACTATAAAACTGATAAAAATTACCAATTAATACATACTTGTAGAAATGGTATAAAAATATACAAATGGATTGAAAATTAAAAAAAGGAGATGGTTACTTTCAAATTACAAAAAGACACTATTAAACAATTAAAGAAATTCATTGGTGGTTGGGATACCACCAACGAATCATTATACTTGCATACTGACTGTTACAATAACTTATACTTGGTACTCTTTGACTATGGGCATATTTACATCAGTTACCTAAAACTTGGAAATACTGATGAGTTCAAAGGCACATACCAATTAGACAAGTTCACCACTACTGGTGAAAATGATCCAAAAACATTTAAAAAATTCATAAGCAAACAAACAACAATTGAACTTAAAAACAATAAGGAAAGACTTTGTTGGACTGGCAACAATGATGTTACAAGTTTATACAAAGACTCTTGCGATTTGAATTTAGATTTGGATTACTTCTTAACTGGAACTAAAATATTCCATATTAAAAAGCAAGACTTCAAGGTATTGGAATTATACAAGAACCATTACACTTGCATATACTTCAAAAAGGGCAAGATAGAGTTCAAATTTTATGATGATGGGTATACTGTATTTGCAAAGCATATAATCTGCGACAATTACAACAATCAGATTGAAGATCATTATTATTTAAGCAACAAACCATTCTTGCAATTGTTAAAGAAATTCAACTCAAAAGAACCTATAACAATCAGATTCAATGATAGGCAACCATTAACAATCAGAAGTGAAAATTATACTGGAATCATTGCCCCAAGAATACTCATAGAAGAGGGTTATGGATCAGTTGATGGATTATATGACAAATTAGGTGGTGATTAACTTGTTATGCAAAGATTTCATCAAAAGTTTAGAGAACACTTACTCTGATGACACTTACTTCAATGTAGTGGGTTGGGATATTGAACTGGAAAACTTTGAAGCCGAATGTGAAGCAAGAGGAATACCTACTGAAAGCCGAATATATCCAGTATGTGTCTATCGTGGAATAAACATCAAAGGATTGTATTTTCATAAAAATTTCCAAGACATAGTCAAAAAGATTGTCTATGATAATGGTGGGTATGGTAGACTTGTACTTAATGGATCAAACCCATTCGTATAAAAAGAGGTGGTTACTTTCACAAACGAATTAACATACAGTTTAAGCATAGATACAATCAAGTATTCAGACACTTACAACGATAACTTCGATTTATTTAATCGTGGAATACAAATACTTGAAAAAAGATTAAAAAACAAAAATTATGAAGAGTTTGATATAGATGAAATGGAAACTTTAGAACAAGTTTTCCAAATCATCAATGAATGTCAAGGTTGCAAATATGATTACCAATCACATCATTGTATAGGTTGCGACAATTACAATGGTAGCATAGATGATCTTGAACCTTTATGCAACCAATGTGAGTATATTTATGGTACTGATTATTGTGAAAATTGTGTATGGAATTTTAATGAATGAACCGATTTTCAAACCGATTTCAAAAAAGGAGTTAAAAAATGTATTACAGTAGATACTTAAAAGCAGATAAAGATTATGTGAAATCATTAAAACTGCATAAAAACAATTTCAAGGATTTCCATAACTTCAAACACCGAAAAACAAACCAAACAGAATGTTTTATAATTTATAGTGAAAAAACAAGTAATCGTTACTATTATTATTTTAGCAACCTTGCTTGATTTTCAAACCGATTTAAGAGTTGATTTCAGATGATAACAAATATCATTGGAGCATTAATATTTGGGATCATATTACCCATAATACTAATCATAACAATATATTATGATGAAAAACAATTCAAAAAACAATTAAAAGAAGAATATGAGGAATTATATAGAAAATTAGAAAATATCAAATAGTCTGATTTTCAAACCGATTTCTATATAAACAAAGAAAAACAAAAACAATAAATGGAGATGATTAACATCGAATTATTAGGATACCAATTAATAAAGATAAGCAAAAACCAATACGATGCAAGTGTAGTCGGCAGACACGAACCAATAGCCGACATCGTAGAAGCTTGTGTAAAACAAGGATTAGACATTGTATACTATGGTGATGGCAAACTGATCCTTGAAGAATAACACTAATTTACTGGTGCAGTTGCTACTCACTTGTGGACTAAAAAAAATTGCATTACCTTTACCCCATACCAATGGGTTTTTTACAAGTCTGCAAGTGAGTAACAACTGCACCAACTGATTTTCAAACCGATTTCCAAATTTCAAATCGATTACAAGTTCCAATTTTGAAATGGATTACAAGTTCCGATTTTCAAATCGATAGCAAGTTCCGATTTTCAAACCGATTTCCAAAAGGAGATGATTAAGATTACAAAGATAAACATACAATTAAAATTCAAAGAATACCAATTCAGCAGAGTAAAAGCAACATCAAGTGCATCTGCAATAGCATACACAAATACTGCTTGGGTAGACAAAGAAGTGATAGCAATACCAATGAAACTAACAGTAACCGACAGATTCATAGAACACAGTTGGAACGAAACAAACCAACAATATGAATTAAATGTAGAGTCAGATGTCATCTACAAAAAAACAGTAAAGCAAGGAGCAAACATAGGCAGAATACACTTGCCTAACAAACTCATAGGATTGGATGTGCTAATCATAGAAACACCAATCATTGAAGATTTATATTAATTGGTCTATATGTAGACCAATTAAAACTACTATTTTTTATCAAATATTTATTTTAAAGCAAGGGTAACTCCTTTAAACATACACTTTTTTTCAACAATATTATTTTAAAGCAAGGGTACTATTAGGATTAGGGCTTGGGTACTGGTAGGGCTTGGGTACTGGTAGGGCTTGGGTACTCCCCCCCACGAGCGAGGGATTGGGTAGGGCTTGGGTACAAACTTTGACCCCCCCACAGCTTAATCCCCCAAGATCTCACCACTACCCCCACTTGATCCCCCCACCCCCCAAAACTTATAAAATTTTATACTATACCCTGTTAGGTATCATATTATAATAGGATCAACAAATAATTAATACTTTTTTAATATTTTAATAATACTTATTTGATCTTTAAAATAGTAATACTTTTTTAATAAGTTAGTAATACTTATTTGATCTTTAAAATAGTAATACTTTTTTAATAAGTTAGTAATACTTTATTAAATTTTTAAAAAGGATCTTTTTAATTAAAAATATTGCAATAAAACATTAAATTATTTAATCTAATCAATAAAGTATTAATTTAATTAATTGATTATTTAATTTAATAAAACATTTATTAAAAATAGTATTTTATAAATAAGTTTATATATATCAATTAGTTATTTTTTAATGTTTTAATTAATTTTTTAATGTTATTAAAATAAAATAGTAACATTTATATATTATAAAAATATAAATAATAGTAACTAAACTTAAAGTTTAGTACAAATAAATAAAAAGGTGATGCAATATGCAATATTTAAATAAAAAAGAATTTATTAAACAAATAGAATTAAAACTTAAAAATATTAAAGTAACCGATTCAAATAAAGATCAAATAAATAATATTTTAATAGACTTAGATTATTATAAATTTAATAAATTAAATGAACATGATTCATATATAATAAAAGCTATTATTATTGATTCTTTAGAATCATTATAATTTTTTATTATTTTTTTAAACTATTTGATCTTTTATTAAATAGTTTAAAAAGTTAATAAAAAAATTAACTTTATAATAAAGGTGATGCAATATGAATAAAAAAATAAACTATAATAAAATAAAAAGAATCAATTATAAAGAATATAAAGATCAATTTAATTATTTATATAATAGATTAGATAACAATAATAAATTTAAAGTTGATCAAATAAAAAAACATTATAATTTTAATGTTTATTTAAATATTAACAATATTGCTATATGTTGTTTAAGTAGGATTAAATATAATACTATAGAATTAAAAAGTTTAATAAGTATTAAAAAAGGTTACGGATCTTTATTATTGCAATATGTTATTAAAAACTATTCTAAAGATTATAATATTATATTGGATTCATTTGAATCTAATAATAAATTCTATTTAAAAAATAACTTTATACCATATAAAAAAGATCAATATAATAAAAAATATGATCCTTTAAGTTTAAATAAAAATAAAGAATCAGTAATATATTATAAATATAAAGGTGATGCAATATGAATCACTTTTATATATTGATCTTATTTTTTTATTTATTTATAATATTAAGTAAATTATTAATTAAAATAGGTGATGCAATATGAATAAATATATTAATATATTGATCTTTTTAATTAATTATTATATTTTAATATCAATAATAATTAATCAATCTTTAAATTTTAATAAAGAATATAAATATTTATATCATTTATATATTAAATATATATATTCTTAAAAACTTTTTTTTATAGGATCTTTATTTTTTTTAATCCTTTTATTACAATAAAATAGTAAACTTTATATATTATAAAAACATAAATAAAAGTAACTAATAAAAACTATTAGTTAAAAAAATTTTAAAAAGGTGATGCAATATGATTAAATTTAAACACAATATAGGATCTTTGAATAATAAATTAAATAGTATAAATATAAATAATGTTGATCTTTATTTTAGTTATACTTCATTAATAGCTATTGAATATAACAATTTTTTATTAATAGATTCATATTATAAAAATTACTCAGTTACTACAAATAAACATTTAAGTTATATTAAACATTATAATGATTATTATAATATTTATGTTAATTTAAATTTATTTGATCAAATAACTAACAGCAATAATATTAATATTGATTTAATAGAATCAATAATAAAAGAATATAAAAATACATATTATTCTTTAGAATACATAAAAGAATTTAAAAACAATATAAAATATAAAAATATTGATCCTAATAATTTTTATGATTCATTTATAAACTTAAATCATCATATAGAACTATTAAACAATAAAAGATTAGAATTAATAAAAGATCAAATAAAAGAACTAAAGACAGTTACTAAACATTATTTAACTTATAAAATAAATAATATAGAATTTATCATTATAAAAACATATAGTAACAATAAAAATAAAACATTAAAAAACATTCAATTTAAAAGTTTAAAAATTGATCCTATTAAAATATTTTAATAGGATCTTTTATAATTTTTTTTTTAAAAAGGTGATGCAATATGAATATAAACAATAAAGAATTTTTAAAATTTTTAAAAAATAAAGATAAAACAAATACATATAATTTTATAAAAAATATAAGATTTAATAAAAATAGTATTACTATTTATTTATATGATTCTAACTTTTTATTTAATAATTTATTTAATAAAAATAGTTTATATAAATATATATTATCTTATTTAAGATTATATTTAAACAATAATAATTATGATCTTTATTATTTAGAATCTAAATATAAAACATTAAAAATTATAAATATAAAAGATTAAAAAATTTTTATAAAACTTTTTTTATTATTTTTTTAAACTATATGATCCTATTATATAGTTTAAAAAGTTAATAAAAAAATTAACTTTAAATAAAAAATAAAAGGTGATGCAATAATGAATAAAAATATAATATATATTAGATTTAATCGAATACATAAAATAGATTTAATAAAAACAAATAGCAATAAAAGTTTATTACATATATTAAATAATTTATTACTAAAAGATATTAATAAAAATAAGAATAAATTAATAATAAATTCTTATATAAATAAATATGATCAATTAAGAATAGAATTAAGATATAATATTAACTTATTTGATTCAATAGGTATAAAAACATATGTTATAATATCTAAAGATCAAAGATTATTAAAACATATAGAATCAGCTATAAAAACAATTAAAAAACAAATAGCTTTAAAATATAGATATATCATTATAAAGGATCAACAGATAAATGTTAATGAATTTATAAAAAAAGGTATAAATAAAAATAAATTCTATATTAATAACGCCGATTCTTTAAATAGTTATAAATATGTTAATCATTTATACATTAATGATTTAATCAATAATATAAAATATAATACAAATATTAAAGAATTAAATAAAATATGTATAGAATTAAACAATTATTTAAACATAATATAAAGGTGATGCAATATGAATAAAAAAAGATATAATAAAAAATATTATAAATGTTTTAATAAATATAAATTCTTAAAATATAACAATTTAAAATTAAAAAAGTTTAAATTTAAAGATATTTAAAAAAACTTTTTTTATTATTTTTTTAAACTATATGATCCTATTATATAGTTTAAAAAGTTAATAAAAAAATTATTAACTTAAATATAAAAATTAAAATAAAGGTGATGCAATATGTTAAAAACTAAACTAAACTTATTAATAAACAATATAAATAATAGCAATAATACATTAGATTTATATTATAATATTGATCTTTTAATAGATTTATTATTATATAATGATAATATCTATAATAAACAAATAAACTTAATAGAATCAATAATAACAAATAACAATTATTTAAGATCAAATACTAATAATAACTTAACTAAACTAATAAAAGAACTATTAATTAATGATATAAACAATTTAAAATATTAAAGGTGATTCAATTCAATAAAAAGAATTTATATAATATACTTAAATATTGTTTTATATTGCAATATTTATTAAAATATGATTCTTTATTCATTAATGATTATAAAATAAAACTAATAAAAGAATTAATACAAATAAATAAAAACTATATATATATAGTTGATCTTAACAATAAAGAATTAAATAAAGAATTAAATAAAATAATAAAAACTTTTTTTAATCAAATAGTATAATACTATTTGATCCTTTTTTTATTAAACAATAATATAACAATTGTTATAAAAATAACTATTTTTAAAAAATAATAAAACAATATACTATAAATTAAATTAAAATAATGATTAATTAAAACAATACATAACAATAAAACAATACAAATAATAACACACAAATACAATAATATAAAACAAATACAATAAAACAATAAAAAAGTATTATTATATATATATCAAATAACAAATAAACAATAAAAAAATATAAAAAATAATAAATAACTATATGCAATAAAACATAAAAAATTTAATAGTTATAATAATAATTAATTAATAAAAAGATCAACATAAAAGAATCTATTAAAAAGGATCAACAATATACTATTATTTTTTATGATATATTATAACAATATACTATAAAATAAAAGATCCTATTTACTTTTTTTATTAAAATAAAGCTTTTTAAGTGCCGAAATTTTTAAAACAGAGGGTGGGGTGTCGCTCTGTGGGGTTTGCACGATTTTTGGTTTTTATTGTTCTTCTTTTGGTTTTTGATTGTTTTTTCATTGTGGTGGGGGTGTGTGGTGGTGCGACTGTTTTATATAGTTTCTGTTATTATATATTATTATAGTATATTTTTTATTTTATGTTTCTTCCTCTGCTATATATGGCTACTATGTAATAAAATAATATTTTTAATGTTATTTTATTGTTTTGTGGTGTTGTTGTGTGTGGTGGTGGGGTGGTGTTTGCATATATTGGTTTCCAAGTGAACTAATTTTTGCCTTTTTTGAACATTGTTCAGTCTGTGGGTTTCGATTTTTGTGTGTTTGTTTATTTTTTTATATTGTTTTTTGTATGAACCCACAATTTCGTATGTTTACGAACGAACAAAACATCTACGAAATCTGTCAAAAGTTGTGCAAAATCTGTTAAAAGTTGTGTGATTTTCATCTTTTTTTGTTGAATTTTTGTCATTCTTGGTATCTTTTTTTGTCTTTTTGTGTGGGGTTTACATTTGCAATAGTAGTATTTCAAGTGTATTTTTTTACAATTGCAATTATACTTTTTCAACTGTATTATATACTTTCAAGTCTAAAATATATAGTAACACTAATTTGGGAGTTATATTTCTTCCACACTACACGATAAGGAGATGTTTTACTGATTATTTTTACTGAAAAGGAAACTAAATGTTGTCCTATATGTCAAAACACCACATTCACAAGGGATTATGTCCGTGAGGAAACCTATTGCAGTAGGTGTGGTTTGGTCTTGTCAAGTGCAGTTCAATACTGTGGCTTGGAAAAGGTGGATAATGTGATCCCATTTTCTGCACCATCAGAGGCAAGGAGAGGGGTGCATATCCGATACAGTAAGATTAAGACAAGGCATAAGACATATAGGCATAACATTCCGAATAGGAAGCTGATGATTAAAGGACACAAGTGAATTTTTTTCTGCGATGGTATGCAATTTTATCATATTTTTTCACCATCTCCTACCTTTTTTCACCTTTATTTATGTGCATACCATCGCAAAAAAGAATAAGGGTTGGTTATAATTGACTGATGATTGGAAAAACAATGTTTCCACTATTGCAGTTCTTATTTATGGTGTGCTTTCACCTTATCTTGCCCAGTATTTGAGTGCAGACCAGTTTAGTGCTTTGTGTATTGCATTAGTCAGTATTGTATTGGTGTTGTATAGTGCAAAGCATCCGAATACATTTGAAGCTTTGGGTAATGGCAAGTGTGATGGCAACTGCAATTGTGAAGAAACAGTATTGAATGAAGAGTATGAAGTTGATCCAGTTGGAGATGAGCAATAATGGAAAAGCGACTCATTAAACTGGAAACTGAAACTGAAATGATTAAGCAAGAGTTGAACAGTTATAGTGATGCTCTTGCAGAGAATACGAAGAGTATACAGAGATTGACAGAGATTATGATTAGGCACGATGAGATGTTGCAACAAGAACAGAAGAGCAACATTACAAGAAATGCTATATTGACTGGTGTTGCAGTTGGTGTTGTTGTTTTGCTTGTTGATGGTTTAGTGCATCTTATCTGAAAAATTTTTTTTATTGAGTGGTGGTAGGAGATGAGTAGGACTAAAGGAGATACACATCCTCAAAAGTTATCGAAAGTTGTTTGTGATAAGATTTGTGAGGGGGTGTTGAAAGGTAATTATATCACTACTGTTTGTAAGAGTGTTGGCATAAGTGTTCCCACTTATTATCTTTGGAAGAAGAAAGGTGAGCAAGGGCTTGAACCTTATAAGACTTTTTATGATAGGGTTACAGAGTGTGAGGCACAAGCTGAAATGGATATACTTAATGTGATTTACACTAATGCGATAGATCAAGGCAACTGGCTTTCTTCGGCTTGGATCTTGGAGAGAAAATATCCTAATAGGTTTGGTAAGAGGGAGCAGATGGCACTTCAAACTGATAATGACTTTAAATTGGAGATTTCTACTGCTAAATCTCCTTATGAACTTGGTGAAGAGGAGAAGAAACTGCTTGAGGAAGACAGAAAAGATGAATAAGGTGAGTAGATGGCTACAATTCAATGGAAACTGACAGAGAAACAAGAAAAATACATTAACGATAAGCATAAGTATCTGTTGGTTGAGGGAAGTGCAGGTAGTGGTAAGACTATCTTTGCAGTTCATAAGGTTATCTTGTATGCTCTTACTCATAATAATGCAAGAATTGGTGTCTTTAGGCAGACTCTTCCAAGTTTAAGGATGACTGCTTGGTTGGAGATTCGTGAAGCCCTTGATAATTACCAAATTCCTTATAAGGAAAACAAGTCAGAGGGAGTTATGACTTTCCCTACTGGCTCTACTATCTCCTTTAAAGGATTGGATGACCCACAGAAGATTAGGAGTCTAAACCTTGATTATGTGTATGTAGAACAAGCAGAAGAGATTTCTAAAGATGTTTTTAACGAATTGGAGTCAAGGGTAAGGGGTAAAGCCAGTATGAAAGATTATGGGCAACTTTTACTTGTGATTACTCCATCCACTAAAGCACATTGGATTTACAAGAGATTTCATTTGCATCGTGATGATCCGAAGATTGAGATTATCCATTTCCATTATACTGATAATAGTTTTGTTGGTGAAGAGTACATTAAGATGGCAGAGGAAAGGAAGAAATTTGACTGGGAAAACTATGTTAGGCTCACTTTAGGGCTTTGGCAAGATAGTGGGGGCTTAATATATCAACATTGGGATATTAAGGAGTCATCAAAAGGTTTTGAGTATTATACTGGTTGTTGCGATTTCGGTTTCAACAATCCATCTTGTTTCTTGCTTTTGGGTTGGCTTGATGGTGAATGTTATGTCATTGATGAAGTCTATGAAAGGAACTTGATTAATCACCAGTTCATAGCCGAAGTCATCAAATTGTTGAGAAAGTATAATCTCAACCCTAATCAAGTCGATACAGTATACTGCGATAGTGCAGAACCCGACCGAATCCAAGAGTTTTGTGATTATGGTTTCAATGCGATTGGTGGGATTAAGAATGTTGATGCAAAGATTGAAGCAGTTAAGAGTTGCACTTTACACATTGCAGAGCGATGCACCAATACAATTCGTGAGATTGAATCTTATTGTTATCAAAAGGATAAAGAGGGTAATGATATAGATAAGCCGATTAAACACGATGACCATAGTATGGATGCTCTTGGTTATGGTATTTATGGAACAGTAGGTATATTAAGTGCCGATAGGCAGTATAAAGATAGTGTGAGGATTTACAGTTATTGATGGAGGAGGTGAGAGTTATAGGAATTTATGAAAGGATTGCGAAAGCAAGTAAAGTATTGTTGAATAGTCATCCTAATGAGGTTTACGAAGTGGGTCTTGATGATAGGAAAGACCATTATCGTAAGTGTGATAAGGTTGATTTGTATGAGGCTACTCCATCAAGGGTTCGTAATACTGTTAAGAATCGCCGATTTGCAAGTGTTCACGATAGTCAAGCACAAGGTATCTTGATGGATTTGATGACAAAGACCAATACCAAATGGTACATAAGTGGAGATAATGATAAGGCAGTAAAACATTTGGAAGAGATGTCTGAAGTTTGGGATTTGGATAACATCATTGATAATATCCTTTGGAAAGGCTTTGTCGATGGTGATGTGTTCCAACATCTTCGTATCGTTGAGAACCATATCAAGCCTACATTCTTGGCTTATGATGGTGTTGATTATCGTATCAAGGTAATCTTCGATGAGAATGGTGATGTTTGTGGCTACAAGCAAGTGATTCAGAAAAATGCAAGAACCAATAAGGGTTGGCTTCGTAAGAAGTTTGATGAGTTGGAAGAGGATCTGACTGAAATGGAAATATCCTATGAGTTAGATGAAATACAACATATGAAATATTTGGAGAGAGATGGTAAAGCCAATGCCTTGATGGGTGGTGCATTAGAACCAATCTACTACAAGAGAGTGTTAAGAGAGCAGATGCCTTTAACTGTTTATAAGAATAGTAATATTATATCAGTTACAATGGGAAATGAGAACAAGATGAACACTTACTTGGATGAGGATGCAAGAGATGAAGTTGCAGAAGTGGTGAACAATTACCATATGAAAGGTTGCTTGATTTTACCTTATGGAATTGAAGTTGAACTCCTTAAAGGTGGTAGTTTGCCTCAAATCCAAGATTACATCAAGTATTTTGAAAAAGAAGTCTATATAGCCCTCAATACACCCGAAGCAGTCTTCTCAAGCGAATCCAGTAATCGTGCTACTGCCGACATCCAATTAGACTCAAAGACTACTGGTAGGGTCTTGTTCTTGGAGTATAATCGTGATTGGGTTGCAAAGTATATTAAGAAACTCTTTGACAAGGAACTTGAGTTGCAGAACATCAAGGGAGAGTGTTGGATTGAGTTTGAAATGGATGATTATGAGGAAGCCCAATTATTAGATGAGGAAACTGACCCTAACTCATTGCATAAGCCGATTGTGAAGAAAGGTCAAGAGGATTTGGATAGGAATGGCAGAACTTCTATCGTGAAGAACCCACAAAGTAGTACGAATATTAATCACGATGTGCCGAACATCACAAGAGAGCAACAACGATATAGGGGTAGGTAGCGATGGCAGACCTACTTACTAATCTTGCAGATTTGTTTGATTACAAGGAGTACGATGGCGATTTGGATGAGAAAGAGTATGGGTTGGCAATAATGATGTTATTGCAAGATTTCACTAAAAAATACTCATCCAAGCCATATAATTACATTGAAAAACACTTTGATGATGATTGCAAACGATTAGAAAAGAAGTTGCTACAAGCAAATGAAAAGCAATTTGAAAAGTATGCAAATGCAACAAGGAAGAATCAATTATTGGCTCAAGATGTTCCCACTAATAAGCATAAACTGGTTAATCTGAAATATGATTTGAAGATTACAAAGCAAGTGATGGAAACCACCATCAAGAACATCATAACCAATCTTCGTAATGAGGTGAAACTTAACATACAAGTTGTAAAGGATATGGGGGATGAGGATTCTTTTAATTTAGAACCTAAATTGAGAGAAGCCATCAAAAGAGTTAAGAATACAGTTAAGTATGGAACTGGTATGGGTTTTCAGAAGATCAGAAGAAGTGTGTATGATTTCAAGTATGGTAAGGATGCCACTTATAAGTGGGTTACTCAAGGTGATAGTCAAGTTTGTTTTTGGTGCAGAGCAGAGGAGCGAAAGCCACCAAGACCTTTGGATGAGTTGCCTTTTGACCATATGAATGGTAGGTGTGGCATTGAGCCAGTTAGTGCAAGAGCAACTGCCGAATATAATAAAATCGTTTTTGGTGATGTGAATGGAAGAAGAGATGATTAAGGTTTGGCAGATGGGAATGTATAATTATACTGATATTGGTTTGGATAAGCCAGTTATGTATAAAGAGAATTTTCTTAAGCAGATTGCAAGTGATACACAAAGTGTTGATGTAACTGATGAACATTCTAATAGTATTCTTGGTTCTTTAAGTAATTTCAAGTATGAGAATGGTGTATTGTATGCTAATAAGCCATCTGATATTGATATTACTGGGAATGGGTTTAGCCCAGTCTTTGACTGTGACTTGGTGGATATGGGAGATTATTATGAACCAAGAAATTTCACTATGACTTCGGTGGGTTTGACAAAGAACCCAAGAAGTAATATTTTATATAATAGTATTACAGAGGAGATGGATAAGGTGAGTGATGAATTAAGAGCAATGCTCGATAGGAAAGAGGAAACCATTGCAGAGCAGAGAGAAGAGATTGGTATCCTTAAAAAGCAGATGGAGGAGTTGAGAGAGAAATCCAAAAGTAGTGATGAAACTCTTAATGAGTTCAAGGCATTGCAGAAACAATTTGATGAGTTAAAAGCCAATGCAGAAACTTACAAGGCAGACTCTGATAGACTTCGTGAGCAAGAAGCGAAAGCGAAAGAGAAACTTATCAAGGAGATTGTTGGCGATGATGCAAAAGGTATGGAAATGTTTCAAAAGTTTAGTGTTGAAGAATTGGAGCATATGAAGAATACCAAGATTGTAACTGAACCAGTTAAAGCAGTTGGTAGTCAAAGTGTCGATACAATAACTGATGGAGATGCAGATGACATACCAAAAGAAGATCAAGTTGATGAATACTCACAAGAGTATTTTGAGAAATGGGAGAGAGAAAATACCCATTGGTAAAGGTTTACCCAACAACACATTCTTATATATGACATTTTAGGAGATTTAAATAATGGCAACTGGAAATGTAATAGGTACTTTCTTTGAAAAAGAAGAGGGCAGAACTTATGTTTGTAATGAGGGGAATATTAGTGTAGATACTGGTTATTCTACTATTAATGGTGCTAAACAGAAGTTTTTCAAATTCGCTTCCCCTATTTTAGCAGAATCCTTTTTGGAGTTTGATTTGACTGATGACTTATGTGTTAAAGGTGCTACTACTGTGGCTACTCATATGACTCAATATGAGGCAGAGTTCCCAAGTGGTGCTTTCCCACAACAAGCAATTACTGATGGTAGTTACAAGAGATATGTTACTGCTTTCAAGTTAAGAAAAGGTGAAATGCAATTACCATTAGCAGATAATAATAGTGCTATTGCAGTTGGTGATTACCTTGCAATTACTACTTATGCAGATGGTGTTGATAAGTATGAGGGTGATTCCCACTTTGTACAAGCATTAGAGTCTAAAACTGCTAATGAGGGTGGCTACATTATTGTGAATATGATTGAGGATAAAATCCCAGTAGCAGAATAGATTTAAAGATTATTATTATTACAAAATTTTTTACAAGATTAATACTTATGAGATGATTATTTATGGCAAATGCTTTAGAGAGAGTAAATAAGGAATTTTATGGTGGTTTATATACTGCAAAGATTAGAAAAGACACCTTTGGAAAGTTCAACCTTGCAGGTTTCTTCCCAACCGAAAAGGTGAGCGATAAACAAATTACAGTTACTGATGTATGGAAAGGTGAAGAAGTCGAAAAATCTGTTAAAGGAAGAAAGAAAAAGTTAATGGCAGAGGGTACTGGGCTTCGTAGAGTCAGATACTCCGAAGTAACCCCACAAGGATTTAGACTTGAACAATATGGTATCGAACTTGAAGTTGAAATGAGAGATTTAAGAGAAAAAGAATTATCTATCATCGATATGATGACTCCTATCTCCAACTACCTTGCAGAAGAAATTGATAACAATGTCTACGAAAGTGCAGTAGCAAGTGCAACCGATGAATCAACCGAATATGGATTACACAACAACTGGACTACTGCAGAAATTAAAGACATCATCGCAGACATTACCAAAATCAGAAACTTCAAAATGGCAGATGGTTACAATATGAACCATTGTGCTTTAGGATTAAAAGCATTAACTGAATTGGAAATCAAAGCAGAAGTTCAAGGTATGGAATACACTTTCCCAAAAACTGGATTAGGCTTAAACAATGTATTTGAAGTCGGTGGAATGACTTTCAGTTGGGGTGGAAAAACTATGGATGACAAGGAATTGTTAGCATTTTGTACTGATATGCCATCCTTACAAATCTTCTACTTGGATTATTTCAACCCTAAAGTTCAAAAAGTTCCAGTAACTGGTGTATATGACAAATACTACCCATTAATCAATGTACTCAAGTACGATGACTCTGACAGACAATCCGAACCAACCATCACTATGCAATTCACTACTGGTGTAGGAACTTATGCACTTGAAGATGGTAAAAGAATGGTTAAAGTTGAAGATGTTTTAGGTAGTTAAGGTGATTAACTACCTTTCATTCATAATTGGAGGACAATCCTATGGATAACAAGATGGAAGATTATTATAAGGTTCTCCAATGGTTAAGAGAAACACATATAGACAGACAATACCCTTACGAATTTGATGAAACAGACAGTATAGAACATTCCGAAGATGTGGAACTGGTAGAGGATCATCATTCTGACTTTGACAATTCTTTACATATTCAGAATATCCAAGCAGATTCAAAGGTTCGTATTCACTTGCCATCAGTTAGGGATTATAATGATATTGATTACTTTGAAATATTGTTTTATTCCAACGAAACAATTACTCCATCAGACCTAACAATTGGTTTCAGTAATACAAGAAGTGGTGTAGTGAACCAAGTTGAATTAAAAGCAGAGGATATTAGCCACGAAGATACTGTTATCAACGAAGATGGTTACCATCAATTCAGATACTTGGTAAGGAAAGCCAACACAAGTATGCAGAAAAAGAACCGATGGATTTCATCAGTATTCTGCATTAACCTTGAGTTCAGTAAAGCAGTAGATGACTTTTACTTATGTAACTTGGTTGCAAGGACAGACCAGTTCAACATCACATTGGAAGATTTAGATGAGCAAATCATCATTGGCAAAAACTATATTATGAATAAACTTCGTGCTTACAGTTGGGATGAAATACCACCACAATTAGAACACTTATGCTACAAAAGTGCAAGTGCCTTTTCTTGGTTAATCCAATGGGAGAATCAAGGAAAAACAATGGGGGATGGTACTCAATTAAGCCGAAACTATGCAGATAGGCTACTTGCACAAATAGATGCTTTCATTGAAAACTATATGGCAAGTAATGGTTATGGTGATCCAAACCTACGATTACTTGGTTGGACTCAATTTTGTAATGTAGACCCTAACTGCAAGACAAGGTGCAATAGCAAATCAAAGAAATACTATAAAGGAAGTTGGTATGTATGAGTGTATTAAGGGAAATCCTTGAATCCATCGCAGAGTATTTTGAGTCTGATGATGAGAATATGGGAGATTACAAAGGATTGCAATATTACTTTGACCCTTATACTATCAATGCCAATCGTGATTTGCCCTTGATTTGCTTTGATGTCAAGTATGGTGATGACAATTCAGAGCAAAAAGGAATGGTCTTAAGCACAATGATGGATTGCCGAAGTTATTATCGTAACTTCGACATCAAACTGTACACTTATACCCAAGATACAGATGTCTTGATTGAGGAACTTTGGGATTTTGAAGAGTCAGTATTGAAGTCTTTGAATGTTCAACGAAGTTGGCAAGACTTACATCCAAAGTTGCAAAACCTTAAGTTTGTTGGTGCTATGCCAATCATAAGTGTATATAAACAAGCATTTCGTGAAGATTATGAAGATGAGTTCTTTGCGAATGTGATTACTGTAAGGTATGAAATGGAATATGTGTTATAATTATTAATGGAGATGTATTAGATTGAAACTTAAATATAATGCTCAACCACAAAAAATCTTGGAACTCATACATTATCGTGTTGTAAGAGCAGATGAAGTGTTAGAAAGAGGTAAAGTCTACGATATTCCTAATGAAATCGTGGATAGATGTATGGAAACTGGTTTCTTTGAGTATGTTGAGCAAAAGAAAGCACCTAAAAAGGTAGCAGATGAAAAGGAGAAAGAATAAGATGACTGGATTTAACGAATCATTTCATTACTGGTCTATTGCTTTAAAGGAAAAAGATGAGCAGACTGGTGAATACCCATCACTTCCAGTTCGTGGAGGAATTATGGCAAGAGGTTCTGCCTTTGAGGGAGAGCCAAATGTCGAAACAGATGATTGGGAAGCCCACGATGGTTCAAAGAGCATTGTTATCGCTTCAGATAGGACAAGTGCAAGTGCAGAGCCACAATGGGAACAAAAAGCAATGTTTGGTGAGTTCTTTGAAGATGGATGGTATATGCTACTTGGGTCTTATGAGAAGAAAACAGTTCAATTGGATGGAACTGGTAGTGGTAATGTCTATGAGTGGAAATTCTACCAAGACCTTGTAAACCCATCACCATTACCAATCGCTACTATCATCAATGGTTATGGAGCAGTAGAGAACGATGCAATTACCTACGATAATGCAAAAATGAGTGAATTGGAATATGAAATAAGTGATGATGGTATTAACTTAACCTACACTTTCGGTAGTGATGCACCAATCCTTAACCAAGCAAACCCAGTAAGAACAGTAGGACAAAGTTTATCCAAACTTGGTGTTCAGAACATTCACATTTACATTGGAGATTTCGGAGTTGGATTAAACGAATTAGAAGAGCAAGAGTTAGCAACCTACGATTATGGTTGTGTAGTCAGTTCCAGTAACTCATTCAACACCAACCTTGAGGACTTCCTTTGTCTTGGTACACCATTTGGTAAAGCAATGAAAGATGAGGGTAAGTTTGAGAACGATGGTGAATTGGAGATCCAATGGAACGAAAAATCTCAACACCTTATCGACAAGTGGTATACTGGTGTAAATGATGGAGATATGGTTACTGAAAATAACTATTTCGCAGAAATCTTGATTACTGGTACTAATCGTAAACTTGGTAAGGTTAGTGGTGCAGATGTCTACGAATCCTTTGCAATGTACTTGCCAAAAGTTGAGATTATAAAGGCTTGGTCTGATTTGAGTGGTGATGAAACCAAGACCATTCAAGTTGAGTACAACCTTGTGAATAATGGAACTGTATCACCAGTAAACATAGACATTTTAAGCCAACTTGAAGATTTACATTGGGGAACTGCACAAGCAACCCAAAGTGTACAATCCAGTACAAGCAGTTCATCTTCCAATACTGGTGATGACTCCAGTATGGATTACTACTGGATCAAAGACACAGAACCTTAAATTTATGATATTTACATATAATTCGCTACACTTCGGTGTAGCCACTTTTTTTTTAAATGAGTAGGAGATGAGATAATGGAATTTTCTAAAAACAGTATAGAAGTTTGTGGTAAAAAGTACAAGTTCAAAAGATGCACCAATGCACAAATATTAGAACATCAAAAGAGCATTGAGGCAGAGCAAGAAAAGTACAAACCAATCACAGACAAGGCAAAAGCAATTGAAAGAGATATAGAAGCGATAGATACTCAAATCGAATCAATCCATAACATCGTAACTGCAATCAACAAGAAAGAAGAGCCAAGCGATGATGACTTGGATAACATCACCAAATACAGTATGCAACTGATTGATTTAGGCAATGAAAGAAGAAAACTCATCGAAAAAGGCGAAGCCCTTGATGAGAAACATAAGAAAGAGATAGAAGCCATCAGACAATATGTGTTGGATAAGTATGGTGAACTTGCAGAGTTGCAACTTGATGGTATTACAAAGGAAGAGTTTGTTGCTAATGCAGATGATAGTGATATGACTATTATTAGGTTATTGGCAAGTATTAAGAAGATGTTGAGTCTTGGGGCTTCTACTAAAGATGTTGAGAAGTTTGTCAAGCAGAATATTATTGCAGAGGCAAAGCAATCCTTTCAATCCGATTAGCGAAGATACTGATACTTTTATGGAAAAGCCAAGTGAACTGATTGAGAAACAGTTCATAGATGAATACTTTTTGCTCACAAGAAGAGTCAAGGGTATGGGCTTAACCTTGAAAGACTTTTGGGAAATGGATTATCTCATCTTCGCTCAATTATTGAATAATGAGTTGGAAATCATCAAAGCTGAACAAA
>Ga0326511_10000851_pt1 | contig 26427 bp, 18 predicted proteins | sample 0_2496_0518_D_FD_203701 | JGI IMG/M metagenome (GOLD analysis project Ga0326511, IMG submission 203701) | Bovine rumen microbial communities from UC Davis, California, United States - 0_2496_0518 | ecosystem: Host-associated > Mammals > Digestive system > Stomach > Rumen | place: USA...
TACTCTCCGTTGATATCCAGTTCCTTTACGGTAGCCTCTTCGAATATGGTGCCACTGAAGTCCTCTACATTGAACGGCAGGCACAGCGTGTTCCACTTACCGTCCTTGTACAGCGTGCGCCCTGATATAGTGACGTTTGCCACGTAGTGGTAGTTCTCATTGATAGTCTCGTTGTTCGTTGGGTCATGAGTGCCGTCATATAGTGTGAGGTCAAGGCTGATGGGCGTTGCCGTGATGGTGACATCTTCGGCAGGCATGGTCAGTGTGTAGGTGCCGTCGCTGTTATCCGTGAGTGTACCACTGCTTGCCTCGAATGTTGCGCTGCCTTCCTCCACGCTCAGCACCATGTTGACCAGCTGACTCTCGCCGGCATATATGGCTCCGTTGTATGCCACGCCTATTGAGGCGTTTTCCTCCAGTTCTATGGTCACAGTCTCTCCGCCGTCTATGGTGTAGCCCTTCATAGCCTGACCTGTAACGTCACTGCCATTGATGCCACCTGTGGTGCAGTCGCCGGCATAGTAGTTGTTGCTGATAGATGTATAATCATGATTTCCGACGATGCCGCCGCCATATTCTTCAGCCGTCACCTGGGCAAAATTGAGACAGCCTGTCACCGAACCGAATTGTGCCAGCCCGACTATTCCTCCAGCACGGCTGCTTGCAGTGACGCTGCCATAGTTGCGACAGTCAGTGATATTTCCGCTATTCATATCTCCTGCGATGCCTCCTGCATAGCGTCCCGTGAACGTTGAGACTTTATTGGCGATGACGGTAGCATAGCTTGTGCAGCCGATGACATCAGCCGATTCCATGATACCCACGATGCCGCCCACGCTCGTTCTGTTGCGGATGACGTTGCCGCTGCCCGAGATGAGGTTCCGTATGACGGCTCCGCTACCCACATGTCCGAACAGTCCGGCAAAATATTTCGTGCTTTCGTAAGTCACATTGTCGATGGTCTTGCCATTGCCGTCCATACGTCCCCTGAACTTCTTAGTGTCGTAGTCTTCATTCACATCCCCCACCATCTTGTATTCCACGCCAGTGAAGTCGAGATCATTCATCAGTATGAAGTATGTGTCAGCGAAATCCTCCTTCATCGTCTCGCTTGCCAGCAGTAGCCAGTCGTCCACGCTGCGTATCTGATACGGTTTCTCCTCTGTGCCATCACCCAGCCAGCGCAGTGGTGTTATGGTGAAAGTGGCATTCGCCGTACCTGTAAAGTCGCCCATGCCGCTGATGGTGATGTCGTAGTCGCCAGCCTCTGTCATATCGTCTGAGGGAAGAGTGACGCTGTAGTCCGTTCCCTCCTGCAGTATTAACGGCGAGCCCGTCATATTGTCCGTCACGGTGATAACGGGGGTGAGGGCAGTTCCCGTGCACTTCTGCGACGGTATGTCGATGCTCACCCACGGCGAGTATGCTATGTCGCGCTTGAGCGATGAGTATGTGCACCCCACCGTCACATCCTGCATGCCAGGATAGGTGAACGAGTTGTTGCTGTCAAAGGTTACCTGCTCGCTGGTGAGCTGTGGGTCCAGGGGCACGTAGCCGCCGTTCACCCTAAGGTCCGAGCCTATCGTGCAACTGCTGCCCTGCGCGTAGTAATTCACATTATTATAACTGTAGCATACCGTGCCGCTGATGCTGCCCGTCAGTCCTTCTGCAAGCGAGATGGTACCCATCCACGACACACCCTCAGCATCAGCACCGTTAACAGCTCCTATGGCAGGACTGCTGTGGTATAGGCAGTCGTCAAACTCGTGCTCGCCATACCAGTCGCCAGCGATGCCGCCCACCTTGTCAGTGCCATTCACCGTTCCCAGGAAAGTGCACGACCACACCTTGCCGGCATTTACACCCACAATGCCGCCCAGAGTGTTCACATCCGTGATGTCGGCATTGGTTACCGTAGCCTTGCTCGTACATTGGCTGACTATACCGCCGTTCTCACCCACTATACCTCCAAAATCATGGCTGCTCTTTATCTGCTGAGCCAGGTTGTCAGGATCCACCGATACCACCACATTCTCTTTCACATGACAGTTATGTATAATGACATTGTCGTTAGTAGCACCTGCTATAGCTCCGCAGTTGCCCCATCCCATGATGGTAGATGTAATCTGCTTAGAGGCGATTGTCAGGTTCATCACCTGAGCTCCGTAGCCCAGTTCACCAAACAGTCCTATGCCGTAGAAATCCTCCGTAGGACGTATGTAGAGGTCATTGATGGTATAGCCGTTGCCGTCAAATACGCCATAAAACTTACGCGTACCAGTCGTCTCCTCCTTGCCGCTGCCCTCTTTGTAGTATTTTCCGCCGATAGGCGTAAACGGCTCAATCCAGCAGCTGAACGAGCTAATCATCTTGAAATACTTACCCTCATAGTCATTGCCGTCATTCACGTCGGCAGCCAGTTGGCGCAGGTGCTGCGGCGTCTCTATTAAGTATGGGTCCAGTGCAGTACCGCTGCCTCCGCCGAAAGCGCTGTCCGCCCATACCCCCTGCATCAGGGTGCATAGCAAGGCAATGATAGTTAGTAAGTGATTACGCATTTTCCTATTTATTTTTTATTACCTTTCTCATAATATGAAGGCAAATTTACAAACTTTTTTCCTTTCCTCCAAATTTTAAGGGGAAAATAAGGAAGCGCCCCACTCTATATTTGAGCAGGGCGCTGGTCAAATGCCATAACTATCGTCATTTCTTATTGTTGGCAAGTTTCTTTTGTTCACGTTCAAATTGCTCGAGGAAATGAATCTCTACAGGTGTCAATTCATTTTGGGTACGTTCTTTAAACGATACGAATGCACACGGTAGCCCACGCTGATAATCATGTCGAGGTTGTAAAAATCAACCAAGTGACTTTGCGTTTTACCCTCTATGGCACCATGCTGAGTGGTTGTTGCAAATTTTGCAACCACCACTTCCTTATCCAGCTCCCCTTCCTCAAACACATTCTTGATATGCCTTGAAATGGTTGACTTGTTGCGCTGAAATAGCTCAGCCATCTGGTCAAGACTGAGCCATACAGTTTCTCCCTGTAACGTAACCTCTATACGTGATTCTCCGTCAGGAGTCTGATAGAGCAATATTTGTCCTTTGTCTTTATCCATATCTCAATTTAATCTTAGCTTTGATGCATTCCAAAAGCATGATGGCAAATTTACAAACTTTTTTCCTTTCCTCCAAATTTTAATGGGAAATAAAAGGATAAAGACAACAAGGAACAACCTATAGAGGTCAGTTTTGCAAACCTGCAGAACTGCAGGTGAATATAAAATGCCCCACTCAACTGTGTTCTACCATAGGTCTGCTTTTCATGAATTCATTAGTAACCTCGTTTCTTGCTTCAAAGAACTTCTGAAGTACTGACTTCAAGTAAAACTCATAATGCGGAATCTGAGGAATAAAAATGATGGTCGTAGTGCTGTGCACCGTCACCAGGTCCTCCTTTTCATCTATGTTATATATCGTTGTCACGTCGCAGCACTTATTAGCCTCATTATAATCAGCCTTCACCGTTTTATTGCGATATTTATTTAGAAACTTGGCATTATCATCTTCATAATCTAACCTGCCTTTACAAAAAGCAGTATCACCATAGCATGATGTTTTAAGCGTGAACTGCTTTCCATCCTTCTCAAAGGTTATAGCAGCTTTCATTATCAGCATATCAGTCTCATAAGGCTTCAGCACAGCCCTCACCTTAAATTCCTTTACAGGCTTGCTATAGACCACAGTAAAACTATCCTCAGCAGTCTTCGCTTTGTTCTCCTCCCCCACATTTTTCCTTGCTCCATTATTGCATGCCAATATGACTACCATGCATAGTAAGGCCATTAGGGAAAAGCCATCAGCTATTTTATTTCCAACATTTTTCATCCTTCTATTTTTGTGGCAACATTCTGTGATTCACCATCCATTCCACTATGTTATGGAACACCGTTCCTGCCATCAGGCCTCCACTTGCAGGCAGTCCATATTTGTTCATACTAACTATAATGCTATACTTTGGCGCTGTAGCAGGGAAATATCCACAGAACGAAACATGAAATTCTACTATCTCATTATCTCCAGATATTATAGAACCAACAGAAGCAGTACCTGTTTTGCCCGCTACTGAAGTCAGTTCTGATCCAGCTTTCTTTCGTTTTTTAATTGTTCATTATTGACACTGCAAAATTACAATTATCTTCTCCAAAAGAAAAAAACACAAGACCTCAATTTGTATGAAATAGCATCCTCAGTGTATGAAATGAGGGATAGCGGCAGACTTCTTCCGTGTCGACTCTACAATGATCATTCTATTGATTCCAACATGCGTTTAAATTCTTCTTCAGTAGGCAGGTAAAGCTTGTAACGAGAAGCAAATAGTTGTTTACCTTCGCTCAATACAGAATATTTCACGATGGCTTCACTCTTTTGTGAACATAAGATAATACCCAGTGTTGGGTTATCATCTTCATTCTTATAGAGAGCATCCCACATTCGGATATAACTATCCATCTGCCCCACATCCTCATGTGTCAGCTTACCAAGTTTCAAATCAATCAGCACATGACACTTCAGAATACTATGATAGAATACCAAATCTACATAAAAGTCCTCATCGTCATAGCGCATTCTCCTTTGACGCCCAACGAAACAGAATCCGCGTCCTAACTCCAACAGGAACTGCTGCAGATGATCAATAAGCGCCTGCTCTATATCGCTCTCATGCAGGGCTGGGTAATCTTTCAGGTCCAAGAACTCTAGAACAAACGGATCACGAATAAACTGTGTAGGAACCACCTTCTTTAATTTCTCATCCGCCTCAGCGACAACAGTTTCCTTTTCTCTGCTGGCAAGAAGACGTTCATAGTAGAGTGTGGAAATCTGACGATCCATCTGCCTGGTGCTCCACACGCTATCAGCAGCCTCATTCATATACCACAGACGAGCCGCCTCGTTCTCTACGCTAATCAGTCGGCGATAGTGTGACCACGTCAATTCGGGACGCAGTGTGTCCCGTTTTGGGAATGTTTGATAAAATTGACGCATTTTTCGTAGTTCGCGCTCGTCAAAGCCTTTTCCGAAGTCAGTTGTCAACCTCGCTGCCAACTCTTTCAACAAGCCTTTTCCGTAGTTAGCCCTTGCTTCGCCATGCTGTTCATGCTCCACAATCTGCTGGCCAATGAGCCAGTAACTTTCCACCATCGCAAAGTTGACGGCTGTGTATGCTCGTTTCCTGGCATTGGCAAGGATCTCACTTACATTGGCGTATAGGCTATTTAAGCCTTGATAAGTTTCATTATTCTGTATCTCGTTCATATTACATAGGAATTATCTTCTGCAAAGTTAATACTTTTATTCCGTTTTCCTTGTTGTTATGGTGAATAAAATTTATTTCTTGATCCAATCATATAGATAAGTTGTAGTCAGTCCAACATGGAAGGAATAAATAAATAACATGGTATCCTCAGTGTATGAAATGCGAATTCGCTCTTTCCGCAGAAATCCTCATTATATTGTTCCATCTTCCACTGTCATTCTATTTATTCCAGAAGACAACTATTCCACCCTTCTCAGAACGCACATGTCTTACTTTAATTTCTGACAATCCCCAGGTATAGGTTCTCCATATGTCATCAGCTTCATATTCATCCTCTGATTCTTCAGGTTTGCCATATTTTTGCGAAATACCCTTCACAAAAGTCCTATACGTTGGAATATCTTGACGAGAGGTCATAAAATTCAGCTTCAACATATACAACTTTCCGTCAGGCATTCTGTCAGCAATGAAATTCATACCACATGGAACATTGCAGAAATCAACTTTATAGTAAGAAGAATCTTCTGACAGCACATTCTTATTGTGTAAAGACACCATGCCTGTCTTCTCCATCTTTTTGATTATATCGTTGATATTCTTTCCTGAGAGTCTCTCTCCAAAGAACTCCATACCACCTGTTCTCATTAATCTCAGCATCTCCAGTGAATCCTGAGCATCCATAACGTGCTCGCTCGATTGCTCTTGTTCTGCCACATTCTGGTCTGGTTTGCTTTTTTCCTTGCAACCAGAGAAAGTCATGCTCAGCATAGCAAGGCTGATTATTGGAATAAATATTCTCTTCATATTTTTTTCTCTGATTATTTTATATAGAAATCATCTATCATGTGCAAAGTTTTCCTTGCTCTCGTCATAGAGGTATATATCCATTGATAAGTTTCCTTTGTTGGGTTGAGGGTAATATTTCTTGGCACATGCACATACACATCCTCCCATTCTCCACCTTGTGATTTGTGACAAGTAATGGCATAGCCATACACACAACGCAGTGCGTTCAAGTATGGGTCATCAGCCATCGCTGAGTAGAACGCCTTTTTCTGCTTTTGGGTTATGCCCTTTTCTCTCATTCTTATAATAAAATCCAAGAACAACTCCTGTTGCTGACTGCTGTCAAGATTCAATCTGTTCTGATAAACTACCTCTTCTATCATCAGCGTCGTGTATGTTATTCCCGTAAAAAGTTCTTTAACCTTTACCTGACGGAAAGTCAATCTCGCTCTTGTGACAAATTTAGGTGAAATTTCTTCTACCGTCACCATATCACCATTCATCAGCCCTGTCATCATGTTGTTTTGTATAACAAGCAGCAGGTCACCTTGTTGTATTCCTCCATCAACATACCCCAACTTGTTTCTTATTATTGTCGAGAGTTTACTACAGGCGCTATTGCTCTTACATATACATACAGCACTATTCAGTCCATTACTTTTCACCTTCTCCACATAATTATCCAGCATATCGTCCAACTGCGAGTGCAACTGTATATCCTTATAACGTCTGAAAGGCAGGTTACCCCACAATTTCTGACCTCCATACACAACACTACTTGCAGGTGCTGCATTATACATTCCCCTAATCAGTTTCGAAGCATCCACTATTCCGCTTACTCCCTGCTGGCGCATTATTTCCGTCAATTGTGCCTCGATAGCATTCATGCCGAATGTTTCCATATAATAATCCTTCATCAAGGCAGGAGAATAATATTCCTCTATAGGTGGTAACTGGCATGGGTCGCCTACAAATATGAATTTGCTACTTGAACGCGAATCATAGTCAAGCAGTTCTTTTAGCAATCTGCCGTTTCCGAATTTTGCCTGTGTCACGTCCTTCGTCTCCACATCAGACACCATTGAAGCCTCATCAATGATATAAACTGTTTCTGGGGTCTTCTCTACGTCAAGTTGCACAGGTTCAAATACGAGAAACAACTGTCCAGTCTTATCAGCCACAGGTTCTTTCTCCTCCACCTCTTTGTTCAGTCCGTTAAACGAGTATATCATTGAGTGTATGGTGGAAGTATGTCCATTGCTGTCTGACAGGTTAGCAAGCACTTTAGCTGCACGCCCAGTAGAAGCCAACAGTCTGTAACAACGCTCCTTTTCTGCTAATGCCTTGATGAGAAACCTCATCAAAGTAGTCTTACCAGTACCAGCATATCCCTTTAGTATAAACACACGTTCACTATCTGACTCCACGAAATCCAGAATCTGCTGCAACACATTCTCCTGGCTTTTCGTCAGATTGATATTTGACAAATCTGTCTGCTGCATATCCTATCAATATTCTCTAAACTTTACGAAACAGAAATCAGATATCTTTTTTCCATCCGACGTTATTACTGTATTACGCTCTGTAGTAGATGCCACACACCTTAGTCCCAGTTCCTTTAACTTTACAACCATTTTATATGTAAAAGTCATTTCGCCCATTAAGTGGAAAGTCATCTCATAGTAATCCATTTGTGACTTAATTGCCTTCATATATTCATCCACTATATTACACATATCATTCTCACTGGCATCGGGCTCTATCTGTGGGAAAGCCATGTCTATAATCTCTCCGTATTCCTTAGCAGCCTCTCTCTGTTCCAAACTCCACGTTGCCAAAGGATGATTAGACAAGTTTACCAACAGTGGTTTTTTATCCGTAACCAATGGAGAGGCATCAGCCAATATCTTACTTATCAGTTCTATATATTCGCCTATCTTCTTTATCAGTTTGGCAGGCTGCAGAGGTTGATTCTTAGAGCGGATGCCACAATGATTGTAGTCATTACGCACAGATGAGAAGAAATCCTGAAACGAGTTTACCAGCTGCATGTCGCTCATCAGAGGATCATTTAACAATCGTCTCAGCAACAATCCCTTTTCAAATGTCACATTCCACTTATCCTCCCCTATTGAGAATTTTTTTATTGTGAAGGCATAAGTTACCATATTACGCAAATCCTCGTTCAGATAGTTCACCCCATGTCTCTGGCAGAAATAGGTGATGACACCTTCTTCGAGGAAGGTAGTTGCCGACTGGTACTGATGATTATCATAACACCATTTTGCAGCAGAAAACATATTCATCACGTTAGGCTCAGTATCAAACGTGCTCAGACTTTCTCCTATCTTCTCTACAAGGGGTCTGAAAGCCTTTACCACCACCTTGTTTGTCTTTTCTATATTCTTCTTTAGCTGCTTTACGCCCTCAGATTCTATCACGGAAATGCCTCTGCACGTCTGACGCTCATAAGCCACTTTCTTTATGCTGCCAACGAGCTCACTCATGTTTTTTGCATCACTCTTTAATGTTTCGTCTGTAACATTACTTCTGTTACTTAGAATAGGTATCAAAGAACCCTTAGCCAGTTGCTCCATCTCGTCCACATAGCCATTATTAAGATAATCGGCTATAGCGTAAGTCCAGTCTTGCAAAGCTGCCAGAGGCAATAAATCTATGATTGGGGCTACGCCATCAGCATCTTTCATTTCATAGTTGCCATAAGTTATACTGCGTTTCTTTACCCTTTTCATAAACTTGGCATAGTTGCCCAGCACAAGTACAAGCATAGGCAGATACCTGAAGCCATGTGTCAGGTCAAAATACAGTTCGTCTCCCTCACAGATTATTCTTTGGTCCTCCTTGTCTGAAACGAGTTTCTCGAATATTTGCCATATCTCCTCCTCGTTAGCGCCATTGGGTATATCTACGGTCTTTACCCTTACAGGAAGTTGCATGTTTTTGAGTACCTTCTCTAAGCCTATATACTCCTCTTCCTGCTTGGTGAAATTATTATATCTGGTAGTGATACTTTCATTCCAATTATCCTTTTTTGCCTTTTCCGTTGTCAGTATATATACTACATCATCTTCTGACCATTCTTTCACGCCAAGATACTCCAAGGTAGCCTGTTGTACGAAGCGCGTTTCAGTTGAGCGGAAGTCCTTATCCGCCTTACCATATACACATTTTCCGTAATACCCTGCTCCCAGAACGGATATAAAAACCTTTCTTGCCATAACACTTTATTTCTCGTTAAGTTCTGCCATATAATTATCTAACTCCTGGAAAAAACTTTTCCTGCTGTCCTCGTCTTTGTTTATCTCGCTCATAACGAATATCGGGATGTTGTATCTTTGACATTTTTCCTGTACTATCTGGTGGATGTTCCACCTCTTTTCTGCTTCTTCATTTTGGCGACCATAGGGTTTCCTCGGCTTGTAATTTATCATCAACAGCCTCTTCACCGCTATACCACCATTCTGCCCAGAAACCTCTCTGAACTTGTCTATATCCGTAGGCTTGGCTACAAAGGTTTTACATTCTACAAAGAGATACTTCTTTTCTGTTCGCACTATTATATCCACTTCGTTGCCTTCCTCTCTTGTGCCCTTTCCTCTAAAGAGCACATTCATTATAATATTCTTTGTCTGGCTCCATTGTGACAGCAGTCTGGCAGATTGATACTCAAACCACCCTGTATTACTAAGCATATCTTTGATATGGGGCGCCATGAATTTTTCTTCGTCATAGCCATCAGAGAAAGAGTAACACTTGTTATTGATTTTTTTCAAGGTCCATCCACCATCTCTTATAATATCTTTCGAATCTACCTTCTCCGTAAGTTGATAAAACAATTTTGAGCCAATTCTTTCACGCAATTCGAGCAGATTGTCCAAACATTCCGAGTCTTCTTTTGTATATGCTTCAAACTCCGTATATGTTGCATTTATTCGGTGCAAAGAGAAAAGCACTCTGAATCCTACGTTGTGGGTAGTTGTTTCCCTACTTTTACCTTCCTTCATGTTCCATAGATAACCATTTTGGTCAAGGTACAGACAGACGGTGTGCTCTCTGTTGGCAAAAGCCTGATAGAACAGTATAGACCAAGGCTTGGTACCACCAGACACATTAAGCCACACTTCATCCTCATCAGCTATTTTCGACTTTAGAGAAGCAATATCCTTATTTATTTGATTGATATTGACAGCTTCAAACTCTAACAATTCTACTTGCCTTGCCCTGCTGTTCAACTCATTCACTCTGTCCCTAACCAGCTCAGCATTTCCCTTTGTACGCTTTGAGTAGACAAGGTATATAATATCGTATGAGACCGTATTATCATTTGCCAAAGGCACATATACTGGCAGAGTCTGCCCACCTACTAATGAGATATGAATCTTCTTCGCCATACTCTATTTTTTACAGATTTAAGTTTCTTGCCCACAAAGATACATATTTTTTTCTAAACACAAAAATTATTCCTTGTTATAATGGAAATAACAAACAGTTGTTGCTGCTCGTCTTGACAGAGCATTGTGTTGCAATCCTTGTTATAATGGAAATAACAAACAGTGTTAACCATTGAAGAGTATGACAAGTATTAGTTGTAATCCTTGTTATAATGGAAATGAGAAACAATTAACAACATGACAGGATACAAGAAAATGATGTTGTAATCCTTGTTATAATGGAAATGGGAAACATTCTTAGTTAAAAACCCTCGCGTCGAGAAATTGTTGTAATCCTTGTTATAATGGAAATGATAAACAGTAGTGCATTAGGAAATTTTGTGACCATAGCGTTGTAATCCTTGTTATAATGGAAATGATAAACAGTTGTATTTGCACAAAGTATTATAAGTAGTGAGTTGTAATCCTTGTTATAATGGAAATGATAAACAGTGTTTATTTCCAATGAAAATACTGTAGATGCGTTGTAATCCTTGTTATAATGGAAATGATAAACAGTTGTGCGCAGGGAGAAGACGGGAACGAGGGTGTTGTAATCCTTGTTATAATGGAAATGATAAACAGTATATAATTTGTATCAATATGTAAAAGAGCGAGTTAGGAGATATTTTGTCGAATAAAAAAGAACAGAGGTGGCATAGACCACCCCTGAATCTACTCATTTTTTTCACTTAACAGTCTCTTGGCAAAGTCCTCACCAATGGTTTTTATGATAGCGCCTTGTTTCTTTTGCAGTTGCTTCTGTTCCTTAGTAGGCAACAGCTTGACAGCCTCCACTAATGCGACGTATTCATCATCGCCGAATGGTTTGTCGTTTATCTTCAGCCATTTCTCTATAGTTCCCATTAGGTTGCCTAAGGATGACTTACCTTTTATAACCTCTGGCAAAGGACGTTTGAACTTATCTTTTGACTCTTGTTCTATCTTTCCCTGATACTCTTCAGCTGCCTTCGCCTTATTGCACTTTTCAATCATTTCGTCAGCTGGTGACTCATCAGGATAAAGAGCCTTAGCTTCTGCTGCCTTAGCTATAGCTTCTGCCCACACATTATCAAGGTAATACTTTTGAGCTGCTTCTATCAGTTTTTCATACTTATTCCTTTTTTCTGCCTCAGCCTTTCTCTGCTGCTCACGTTGCAACTGTTCTTCCGTGATTGGCTGAACAACAGGTTCCAACAGCCTGTTCGGAGAGGTTATATGCTTGATGCGCTCCTTATGTTCCTGCATCAGGGCTTGACTGGCGGTCTCCAGTTCTTCTGCCGTCAACATACGCAGCCTCACAAATCCCATCAGTTGCAGGTGTTTGTTATATTCCACCGTCTTGCGTGACTTGCTTTTCTTCTTCCCTCTGTCACGCCCTTCCTTCCACTCTCCAGTATCGGTATAGTCGCCATGCTGCCAGTCACCAGTAATGGAATGAAAACCTACACCTACTGACATCTTCAGCAGACACGACGAACCATCCTCAGGTATCAGGCTCATCAGGTAGTCTATATTATCAACCAGTTCATCCGTCCTATCTGCTGGATATTCCTCAAAGAAGAGTTTCTCTTTTCTAAGGTATTCACGGGTGGAGTCGTTTATAACCTTAAACAATTCACTTAGCGAGCCGTTTATCAGTTGTTGTTTCTTCTCGCTGTGGCTGTATGGTTTGCCATATGTGTGAGCAAGCGCAAACGCCCCTTTAGCCAACGTAATGTTGCCTATACCCTTCATGCCTGGCAAGGCACACTCATAGAGGGTGTTGAAACCTGTTGGCGAATAATTGCCGTCAGTGTGCGAATTTCCATCTTTGCCTGTATTAGCATGTTTCCATCCTCCCTGCCAGTCTGAACCGTAACCTCTGAGGTTGAATATCTTACTGTTGACCAGCGAGGTATTTGGTAGCTCCACATCGCCTATGTGTATGAAACGCATGAAGTCTGTGCCGTCCTTCATATTGCCAAACACCTCCTCATTCTTACGCTCATTGTCACGCAGATAGCTGAACAGTGCCGACCTTACAGCTCCCTTTATCGAACTGCCAGCCACCACAGGCTTATCATACAGCTGTGTGCGCAGAAAGGTCTTTATATTATTGCTGGTAGGAACCGGGCTGTCGAACACCAGTCTTGATACCGTCTCCAGTTTTCTGCCAAACAAGGAGGTTATTCCTATACTGTCACGCTTCAAAAAGAGTTCGGCAAGCCTTGACATGTTGATGCCCTGAGCCACAGCCTTTTGCATGTCTATCACATACACCTTGCCTTCCTTCTCTATGAAGTCAATGCCCTTGGTCCATTCATTGTCATTGCCTGCTCCTACCGACAGCGGCGTTATAACCTCTAATTCTATAGGATATCTTTTATCTTCCATAACTATGTGTTACTTATTTTATATTTATCGGCAGCACTATAGCCTTGCCGTTGCGCCATATAGGGTGCTGAGGAGTCATGTCACCCAACTGAGGGGTAAGTTCGACTATCCTGCCTGTCACGCCAGCTTCCTGTCCCAAGCTGCTGAATACCGAACCTGGCATAAAGGCATATATGGCATTCTTACGCAGGCTGTTGCTGGGATGTGTTGTTATCCATCCGCCTCTGCGCGTAAACTCGTATGCCACATCGTCTGCGTCAAGCAGTTTGCCAAGCTGATCCTTTGATTCAGGGAAGAATACTGACAGCGACACCATATAGTCGGCCTTTTGCGGATGCTCAATAGTGATATTGCCGACAGAGTATTCAAAGAATCCCATACCTACATTTCTGTCACTGCCAAGTCCCTCTTGGGCAAGTATGTTAAGAGCCTTGTCCAGCAGTTCCGTCTTGCCCTCTGCTATGAAGTATAATCCAGAGTTATATGTAAACAGTATTTTGCCCACATAGTAAGGCTTGGCATCCTCCTTGCCAGTCCTGCTATGCAGTGTAACGCGCTGTGACACCTCTGATCTCACAAACTCCCTTGAACCTTCAGCATCTTCAGGCAGTGTAGCATGTGTAAGATACGATTCCTGTATGTGTGAGATGTATTCATCCACATTGGTATGTAATGATTTGCCTCCAAGGAATTCTCCATATAGCTTACTGTCAATCCATCTCACCTTCTTTAATGTCTTGATCTTTGCAGGGTCAGACACTTCTGCCTGTCTCGCCATTAGCGGCATCGGCAGAAAATATACAGGCTCGTCATTCTCCCCCCTCTGGTAATAAGGGAAAAGGCTGCTCACGCTAAATCCTAAATCTCCACCGTCAGGAATAGCATATCCAGTTTTAGCGAGACAGGAAGTGAGCGCAGCATATAGGGCATCAGACTGAATTGATGCCAGGCTAACGCTCTCGTCTTGCCGCTGTCCGTTAATATGTAGCGGAGCCGTGAAGTGCAACTTATATATCTTAAATGTTGACATAGGCTTGCATTTTTTCTGTTTACGCTTTCCAGTTGTTATCTTCTGAGAATTCGGTTTCCTTGAATTCTCCGAACTTTATCTGTCCATAGCCACGTGAGCCGCTGCCTCCCAAGTAATCATTCTCAAGAAGGCGAATACCTTTCTTGAACAGTGCCTTCAGCTCTGCCTCATTGTCATCATCCCATATATTGAGTATGAACTGTGCATCGAATTCTGCTCCAGCAGGCACACGCTCTATCTGACGTGGATGCTCTGCCACGCCTTTAACTCGGTCTATCACGTTCTCAAACTTGTTTTCTGTATATGGCATATCGAGACTACTGCCGAGGAGTGCTTTCTTTGATTCTTTCTTCAGCATGGCATCCCTGACTATAATCTTTGAAGGCTGGTTGGAGGTGTTATTGGTTTTGCTCTCAGTTATTCCAAACAGATTATTTACCTTGGCATTTCCTCCTACTATTGGTGAGCCTGCAGCCTGCTCCAGCAGACAACGCATCTTGCCTTTCAGCGAACTGCCAGGAATGTAAGGTTCATTATCCTTGGATGCCAGTTTTATGACTGGGCTGTCAATGCCGCCTATTTCTACGTTTTCCTTACTGCCACCGATGTGAAGACCTGTTACGAGAGTGATGGTGGTTTCTATCTTAATTTTCTTTATTAACTGCTTCATTGTTTAAGGGTTTTAGAGTGGTTTATTTGTTTTCAGCTGCCTTATGGTATGCAACTATTGCTTCAAATGCGGTTATGAAGTTCTTGAATGCTTTAGGTTTGTCGGCACTTGCCTCCACAGTGTCTATAGCATCAGCCATCACCTTGTAGAAGTCCTCTATCTTCTGGCGCTTACCTTTTTTGCCGTTTTGTCTTGCGCGACCCACAGCATAAGCCAATTTAGGCTTTAGCATGACAAAATTAGTGCTGTCATAACCTGTCATCTGCTGACGCTTAACCTCGCCGAAAAACTTACGCAGCTGGCTTGTGGTGAGGGGCTCCTCAGTCTCTTCTTTATTGGCAAGGTGCTTTCCAAATTCTTCTGCAAACTGTACTGTCTCGCCAGTAATCTTTTCTTGTATTTCCGTCTTGGAAATTAGTTCGTTCCAAATCATAATTATGTTGTTTAGTTATTAGTTATTTTCTTCTTGTCTCAACTCAAGTTCTGCCCATCTTGCCGCAAGAGCTATCAACTCCAGTTTGCGACCATCCTTATATGTCAGTTCCTTGTCTCTCAATTCGTAGCAAAACTTGCTCACGATATCATTGTCCTTATAGCGTTCCTTGTAGCGAGTGAGGAAATAGCTTATATGCCATACGTAGCTGAAATCCTCGTCTTTGCCGTCGCGTCGCAGTATCTTGTTATGGTCGGCTATGGCTGAATATAACATAAGTTTATGCAGTATGCTCCTGCTGAGACCATAACCATTGATCAGGCTCACGAACTGCTGCTTGTAGCTCTTGACATAGGCAAACTCATCTTTCCACGACACCGTCTTGCCTAAGAAGTGGAAAGCATTTTTCTCTCCACCACGGAAATGCTTTGCAGCCTCTTCCGCATTGCCTGCGAGCTCAGCAGCCTTGGCAATTGGGAACTTAGGATTGACTATTGCCACGCCACCTGAGATGCTGATACCTTCTTTCTCAAAGCGTTTGCGTGTCTCCTTTTGTATGTATTCAGCGAAGTCTATAACCTTGTTCCATCTGCCCACGACAAATAAATCATCGCCACCAGCATAGATTACGTTCAGATACGCCATATAGTCTTGCTCCTGCTGCATCTTGTATATCTCTTTCTCAAAGAAACTTGTAAGACCGCGAGAGAACTTTTCATACGTATCTATGGAATCAAAGCCTGCAATAAAGCGTTTGCCCAGACCATCGACATCCATGCGCAGTATGCCTAAATACGTGTTGCCTGCATAATCTTCAAATGTCTTGAAATGCTCAGTGTTTCGTAGCTCCCTGCCCAGTTGTATCTGCTGATAAACAGAGGGCAACACATAAATTTCCTCATCGTTATCGTCTTCTTTCATTTTCCTGCACTGTGAAGACTCTATACCAGTGACAGCACATACCCTTGAGTCGTTACCTAACACTATCGGTTCAAACATTTCCTGATAGTTGGCTACTAACTGTGCCTTGAACTTCTGGTTTTTCTGCTTTGCAAATTCTTCATTCACTATCTTCCACAAGCATCCAGGCTTTTGATTATTCAACCCATTGCAGTTGACAGTGCCGTCAGCATTCTCATCATAGGCTGCATAAGCAATGCTGATGCCGAGTTGTCCCAAATGCTCTTCCCACAATTGCTGCTTGGCTTTTTCAGCAACATCATTTATGGCTTGAACCACACTGGGTGTATTACTCGTCAACAAATAGAATTTGCCACCTGAGCAGTATATTACCTTTGCCTCTGCAGCATTGGCTTCAAGTGCTACATTCCTCACTACAGAGCATACATTTTCCATGTATTGACTGAGATAAAAGGAACGTCCTTTCAGGCTTACCGCAGCATCTTTAGACGTGATGTTGTAGAGAAATTTCTGTATGCCCGACAGGTCACCCCCCACAAACAGTTGTTTATATTCATTTTCCATAGGCAGTGATTTATTTATCTTTACTTTCTGTATTGTCCGTTTGTTTTTCTTTCTCCTTTCTTATCTGCGTTACGATACCAAAACCGATGCTGGCATTCTTACCTATCCCAAGGTTGTTGGGTATAGAGAGGTTGGTTTTGAAGTCCACGTTGAATGCCATCAATCTTACCCCTTTGTTATGCACAAGGTATGGTTCGCTTATTTGAGTAAAAACCACCTTCAGTTCATCCTCCAAGTGAATCTTGAACCCTTTCAGCATCGAGAGCAGGTTACCCTTTAGCTTGTCCTCAAGAAACGATATCCGCCCTGACAGGCTTTCTATGGTTTTATACTCCTGATAGTTCTTGGAGTTGAGAGGTAACCACCTCACAAGATTATATTCAAACATGTGTTCCCACGTTTGCACCAGTATGCGAGAGGGCTTTATGTTGTTTATCTCACATCTTATCTCACGTTCACCAAGCATCAGTTTTCCACCTGCCTCTGACAGGAACTGACCTATAATATCTGCGCCTTCTTCCACACAAACGATTGAAGCCTTACCTCCTAATCGCTTGTATTGAACCTTTGGATAGCCATACCTTAACTTGCTGTCCCCTATATGATTATGAAACAGCAGGTTCGCATTGCCATGCATACTGTTTATCACTGCTCCACGAAAGAGCGGAATCTCTCTGGCAGATATATCTTCGTCAAAACGAATAGTCAACACCCGTATATGTCTCGAGTTTTCCAATTATTAGGTCTTTTATTATTGTTGATAACAGATTTAGAATTCGGTTACTATGTCGCAAAATTAAAGAAAAAATATTTTTCGACAAAATTTTTTTGTAATATGCGTCTCTTAAAATTACTTAAATTCAGAACAACAATGCTTATACACAATGTTTTATATTTCGAATATTATGTTCGAGTTTTGAAATGTTTACCTTTATTTTCGATTTTACAATTAGAACACAAACGACCTATCCTGTTGTTCTAAATATTTGATAATCAACAAAGAAGTACAGACCTTTTGTTTGCTTCAAAAATCGATTAACAAACATTAAGACTCGTTCTCGATTTTTTGTTGGCTTATTTGTGGCATTTCATTTTAATTTGTAACTTTGCAAACGAAGATTCCATTAAAACAAGGATTAAGACTCCTCGAAGACGATTACACAAACGCTCTTATAGAAAGGTTCTACTGATATTCCATTAAAACAAGGATTAGAACAAGCCAATGAAATAAAATAATAAGGCTGATATTAAAGTTCTACTGATATTCCATTAAAACAAGGATTAAGACACTTTGTCAATCATAAACTCCGTAATCATTGGTGTGTTCTACTGATATTCCATTAAAACAAGGATTAAGACATATACGTCGCAGTTGGTTTTTCGCCATTGCCCTTGGGTTCTATCTCTATTCCATAACAACAAGGATTAAGACTTTTGACCCACAAGACCTTGACGTCGCATGTTGAAGTTCTACTGATATTCCATTAAAACAAGGATTAGAACAGACCTGCTCTCCATAAATATTTAATAGCATTACGTTCTACTGATATTCCATTAAAACAAGGATTAGAACTGAGGAAAAAAAGTTATTAAAGTTAAATCATTAATTTATGATTTTTCCTCTTCTATTTCAAAAAAAAATGCATACCTTTGCAACAAGATCTTGTAATAATAACCTTTAACAATAAAGAATGATATGAAGAATGAAATAGATGAGACGATAAAGGGTCTGGCATTGCTGAACAAGGTGTCGGCAGAGGCAATGCTAAAACCATAGAGGCACTGGATAAGAATGAAGAGATATCTGTGGTGGAAGTACTGTGCGGAAAAACAGAACGTCAGTATAAGGCTGAATTAAGGAAGGTCAAGGATGTCAAGCCATTATACATTGGATAGCTCTATTACAAATATACCTCATAAGGTCACTTGCAGGCTCTCAAGGCGCATGAATACTGGGCTGAGGCAAGTGACCTCTATTTGAGAAAGGTCACTTAGAGGTCACTTGACACCTCACTATTTTTAATTAGGAATTAGGAATTAGGCTCCGCGAAGCACCTGTAATCGGACGCGAAGCTACGCTTGCAAGGCAAGAACACCAACTGGAGCGCAAGAATTAGGAATTAAATAATGTGCAGTTATTTCTCTCGTAAGTTTCTGTTGAAAAAATTTGGTCATATCACATTATTTTTGTAATTTTGCACTTGTTACCAGAAGGGATTCTGGTCTTACGCAAAGTTCTGATAAATATCTACGATTACTGCCTTAATTAATCCAAATTACCATTATGAAAGAATTAACTAACAACACCAACATTGACGCTAACAACGCGCCAGCAACAGAGCAGCTCGCAGTAGAGTTGTTTCTGAATGAGAATTACCTTTTCCGTCGCAATGTGCTCAGCGGGAAAGTAGAGTATTCAATCAAGCATGCTGAAGAGAACAATACCGAGTGGCAAACGCTTACTCAGGAAGACCTCAACAGCATCATTATCCAAGCCAAGCGCTTGCAGGTGAATGAATCGGGGTCGCCTAAGACTGACATCATGGAGTTTGTCAACTCCAACGAGGTGGAAAGGTTCGACCCTATAGCTGACTACCTGAGCAAGTTGCCTAAGTGGGACGGACAGAACCATGTGGGCAGACTCTTCAACCGTCTGCCTGGGGTGGACTCAGAACTGGAGGGCTATCTCGCTACCTGGATGCGCTCGATGGTGGCTCACTGGTTGCAGATGGACACCGTTCACGGCAATGAGTGTGTGCCAACGCTAATAGGGGCACAGGGCTGTGGCAAGACCACCTTCTTAGTGCGACTGCTGCCACCCATGCTGAGACAGTATTATCTGGACCACCTGAACCTGTCGAACAAATTCGACAAGGAGATGGCTCTGACCAACAACCTGCTGGTGAATCTGGACGAGCTGGATGCAATCCGACCTTCTCAGCATGCGGCTCTGAAGCAGACCCTGTCAAAGAACAAGGTGAACGCCCGTCCTATCTACGGGGCTTCTCAGGAAGACAAGCTTCGCTATGCTTCATTTGTTGCCACAACCAACAATCCTCATCCTCTGACGGATGCCACTGGCTCTCGCCGATATATCTGCATCCATATTCCCAAGGGGCAGTATATAGACAATGCTGGGGAGATAGACTATGAGCAGCTCTATGCCCAGGTGCTCTATGAGCTAAGGGAACAGAAGGCGCCTTACTGGTTTAACAACGAGGAGGTGGCTCGCATACAGCAACTCAACGTGGGCTATATGGAGAAGAAGGATATGGCTGACATGATAGGAATCTGTTTCCGTAAGCCTGAAGAGGGCGAGGTGCCACATTCCATGAACTGCACTGCCCTGATGGAGGTGCTGTCGAGGGAATTTCCAGGAGTGAAAAATACCCACCGAGACAAGATACAGCTTGGCAGAGCTATGAAAGCTTTGGGATATGAGAGTTCTGATTGCGGACATGTTCCTCACTATAAGGTTATCCCCCTGTTAGTGGCGTGACGGCAATTACCCAAGTGAGGTCTGAGTGACCTCTGAGTGACCTTTAAGTGACCTATCTCAAAGATAGGTCACTCTTCTTATACCGCATAAACACTGGGCTGAGAGGGGAGTGAGTGAGGTGTCTCACGAAAAGACCCTCTATATCTCCCTTAAAGGGAGACTTTCTATAGAAATCAGGAATTTTCTGATGAAAAGGTAAAAGCAATGCTTTTAGAGATAAAAGTAATGCTTTTAGATGCAGAAGTAATGCTTTTAGCTGCAGAAGTAATGCTTCTGCATGCAGAGGTAATGCTTCTACATGCAGAGGTAATGCCTCTATCAAGGGACAAAGGACTAAGGACAAGGTACAAAAAACACCGCAGGCTGATGAACAGCTTGCGGTGCATTTGTGTTTGTGAGGTCGCCTCTCTTACCTTATGAACAGGAGTTCACGATATTTAGGGAGTGGCCAGAGGGCATCATCCACGATGAGTTCGAGCTTGTCTATCTGATAGCGGATGGCATCGAGCTTTGGCTCTATGATGTCATGATAGGCTATTGCCTTCTCGTGCTCGCTCTCTATCTTGTTTGCCTTCTTGCGTGCCTCAACGAGTTCCTCTACGCCTTTCTCTATGACTGAGGTGCGCTCGGCTATCTCTTCGATGAGTTTGAGGTTGCGCTGTGAGAGTTTCTCTGCCTTGTCGCGAGGGAAGACGCGTGTCATATCCTCCACGTTGTTGAGCAGCGAGGTCTGATACTGTGTGGCAACAGGGATGATATGGTTCATGGAGAGGTCGCCCAGCACTCGTGCCTCTATCTGTATCTTCTTGGTGTAGGTCTCCCACTTCACCTCGTTGCGCGCTGCGAGTTCCTTGCGTGTCATGACGCCGAGGCTCTCAAACATCTGGACGCTTGCCTCGTCGAGGTAACGCTCGAAAATCTTTGGACAAGACTTCTCGACGTCGAGTCCGCGCTTCTCAGCCTCAGCCACCCACTCGTCGCTGTAGCCGTTGCCGTCGAAACGAATTGGTTTGCAGGTCTTGATATCCTCGCGCAGTATGTCGATGATGGCATGATACTTGGCGGTGTGGCCTGTGCCCTCGGCAAAGCGTGGGTCAGTGGAGTATTCAGCTATCTTTTGGTCAACACGCTTCTTGAAGTCGGCGAGAGCCTCAGCCACGGCACTGTTGAGTGCTATCATGGCGCTGGCACAGTTAGCCTCAGAGCCTACGGCACGGAACTCGAAACGGTTGCCCGTGAAGGCGAATGGCGAGGTGCGGTTGCGGTCGGTATTGTCGATGAGCAGTTCAGGAATCTCTGGTATATCCATCTTCATGCCCTGCTTGCCCTGCATAGAGAGTATGTCTTTCTGGTCAGCCTTCTCAATGTGGTCGAGCATTTCGGTGAGCTGCTTGCCGAGGAAGCTGGAGATGATGGCAGGAGGTGCCTCGTTGGCTCCCAGACGGTGGGCGTTGGTAGCCGACATGATGCTTGCCTTGAGGAGTCCGTTGTGGCGATAAACGCCCATGAGGGTCTCGACGATGAAGGTGGCGAAGCGCAGGTTCTGCTCAGGTGTCTTGCCTGGGGCATGGAGCAGTATGCCGTTGTCAGTGTTGAGTGACCAGTTGTTGTGCTTACCAGAGCCGTTGATGCCTGCGAAAGGTTTCTCGTGGAGCAGAACGCGGAAACCGTGTTTGCGTGCCACACGCTTCATGACAGACATGAGCAGCATGTTGTGGTCAACGGCGAGGTTGGTCTCCTCATAGATAGGAGCCAGCTCAAACTGGTTAGGAGCCACCTCGTTATGGCGAGTCTTGCAAGGTATGCCGAGCTGGAGTGCCTGTATCTCGAGGTCGCGCATGAAGGCTGCCACACGCTCTGGGATAGAACCGAAATAGTGGTCGTCCATCTGCTGGTTCTTGGCTGAGTCATGTCCCATGAGCGTTCTGCCCGTGAGCAGGAGGTCAGGACGAGCGGCATAGAGTCCCTCATCAACAAGGAAATACTCCTGTTCCCAACCCAGGTTGCTGGTGACCTTCTTCACCTCAGGGTCGAAATAATGGCACACCTCAGTGGCTGCGACATTCACGGCATGGAGGGCGCGCAGGAGCGGTGCCTTATAGTCGAGTGCCTCGCCAGTGTAAGAGATGAAGACGGTAGGTATGCACAGGGTGTCGTCGATGATGAAGACAGGACTGGTAGGGTCCCACGCGCTATAGCCGCGAGCCTCGAAGGTGGCACGGATGCCTCCGCTTGGGAAACTGGAAGCGTCTGGCTCCTGCTGCACGAGCAGTTTGCCCGAGAACTCCTCTATCATGCCTCCCTTACCGTCATGCTCTATAAATGAGTCATGCTTCTCGGCAGTGCCCTCGGTGAGTGGCTGAAACCAGTGGGTGTAGTGGGTTACGCCCTGTTCCTTAGCCCACTGCATCATGCCAGCAGCCACGTGGTCGGCAACGTGGCGCTCAAGGCGTGCGCCATTGTCTATCACGTCGATCATCTGCTCATAGACATCCTTAGGCAGATACTTATACATCTTTTCGCGGTTGAACACCTTGCAACCGAAATACTCGTAAGGTCTCTCACTTGGTACCTTAACTTCTAAAGGCTTCTTCTTGAAAGCCTCTCCTACTACTTGTAATCTTAGTGTTTGCATAATAAAAAATTTTTACGGGAACGTTAACGGGAACGTTAACCCAATTATCATTTCTAATTTCTAATTCTTGCGCTCCTAACGGTGCTCAGGCGAGCAAAGCTCGGAGCCTAATTCCTAATTTCTAATTCCTAATTTCTAATTAACAATATTTCGTCCATTTCTCTATTCGGCGGAGAGCCTCGTCGGTGGCTTCGTGGGAGCCGAAGGCGGTGAAGCGCACATAGCCCTCGCCACTGGGACCGAAGCCTACGCCTGGCGTGCATACCACCCCTGGACCATAGAGCATCTGCTCGAAGAATTTCCATGACGTGGTGCCCTTAGGAGTCTTCATCCACACATAAGGGGCATTCTCGCCACCATACACCTCGTAGCCCAAGGAGCGCAGCATAGAGAGCATACGACGGGCATTGTCCATATAATAGTCTATGGTCTGCTGTATCTGCTCCTTGCCCTCAGGAGAGTAGATAGCCTCAGCAGCACGCTGGGATACGTAGCTGGTGCCATTAAACTTAGTGCACTGACGACGCAGCCACAGTTTGTTGGCTGATATGCGGTTGCCCTCAAGATCAGAGAGTGTGAGGTCCTTAGGCACTATGGTATAGCCACAACGGATGCCAGTGAAACCAGCCGTCTTGGAGAACGAGCGGAACTCCACGGCGCACTTGCGTGCTCCACGAATCTCGTATATGCTATGAGGTATGTCGGGGTCTTGTATGTAAGCCTGATAGGCAGCATCGAAGAGTATGAGCGAGTCATTCTTCAGGGCATAGTTCACCCACTTGCGCATCTCGTCCTTGGTAATCACCGTGCCCGTAGGGTTGTTGGGATAGCACAGGTAGATGACCTCGACAGGGCGACCTGTAGGTATCTGGGGCACGAAACCGTTCTCAGCCGTGATGGGCATATAAGCCACGTTAGACCACTTGCCGTCGCGATGCGAGCCAGCCCTGCCTATCATCACGTTGGAGTCGATATAGACGGGATAGATGGGGTCGGTAACGCCGATATAGTCGTCCCAGTGGAGCAGTTCCTGGAAGTTGCCCGTATCAGACTTAGCACCATCGTTGATAAACACCTCGTCGATATCCAACCTCACACCACGGGGCTGGAAGTCGTTCTTCACTATCGCCTCACGCAGGAAGTCGTAGCCCTGCTCGGGACCATATCCGCGGAAGGTCTCAGCATGTGCCATCTCATCCACCGCCTTGTGCATAGCCTCTGTAACGGCAGGACACAACGGTTGGGTAACATCGCCAATGCCAAGAGATATTACGTCAGCCTTGGGGTGGGTAACCTTGAAAGCCTTCACCCTCTTGGCTATGTCGGCAAAGAGATAGTTCTCTTGCAAGTTAAGGAAATGTGTATTTACTAAAGCCATAATTTTAAAAAACGAAACGTCACTTCGTGACTACGATACGCGAATAAGCTTCGCTACGATACGCAATCGGAGATTGCTACGATACGGCGCAAGCGCCTACGATAACTGTAAACTTTAAACTGACTCTAAACTCTAAACTCTAAACTATGAATCATCAACCTCCCCATCAAAGACGAAGGTGGCAGGACCAGTCATATAGACGTGGTTGTCAGCCTCGCTCCACTCTATGGAGAGGGTGCCACCATCCATGATGATGGTGGATGTGCGCCCTGCCCTGCCTGTCTTGGCAGCTGCTACGGCTGTGGCACAGGCACCAGTGCCACAAGCCTGGGTGATGCCACTGCCTCGCTCCCACACCCTGACACGGAAACCATCGGCGGTGGGGGCGGCAAACTCTATGTTGCAACGCTGAGGAAACATGGGGTGATGCTCCATCACAGGACCTGTCTCGCCCACCTGGTCAATGTCGTCAGTGAAAATAACATAGTGGGGGTTGCCCATGGAGATGAAGACCCCCTCCAACTCCCCCTTAAAGGGGGAGAGCTCCCTCCCTTTAAGGGAGGGTGAGGGGTGGGTCTTGAAAAGTTTATCATCCTCAAAGATGGGGGTGCCCATATCTACCGTGACGCTCTCCACCAGGTTGTCGGCAGTGATGTGCAACTTGAGCACCTTGATGCCTGAGAGGGTGTGAAGGCGTATCTCGGTCTTGGTGGTCAGTCCGCGCTCATACAGATATTTGCCTATGCAACGGCTGGCATTGCCACACATCATAGCCTCGCTGCCATCGGCATTGAAGATGCGCATGGAGAAGTCAGCAGACTCACCAGCTGGAGCCTTGTCTATCAAGACCAGTCCGTCAGAGCCGATGCCCTTGTGGCGGTCGCTCCACCTGATGGCAAAACCAGAAGGGTCAGCCACCTCATGCTGCATAGCATTGACGTAGATATAGTCATTGCCACAGCCGTGCATTTTGGTAAAGTTTATTTTATTCATTTTGGGGAGTTAAGGAGATAAGGAGTTAAGGAGATAAGACATTACCTTTTATTATTGTTTGGAAAGGAAGAGGTCAACCTTATCAGCGGTCTGCAGTCCACTCGCCATAGCCCTGACCACGAGGCTGGCACCATTGGCAGCATCGCCACAGACGAACACATTGTCAGCATACTGTGGGTGCTCAGGTTTGAGGAAACCCATAGCCAGCAGCACCATCTCAGCCTTGATAATCTCAGGCTCGCCCTTTTCAACCATTATGGGTCGTCCACCCTCGGGGTTAGGCTGCCAGTCTATCTCCTGCACCTTCACGCCAGTGAGTTTGCCATCCTCGCCAAGGAATTCGAGGGTGTTGATGTTCCAACGTCTGATGCATCCCTCCTCATGCGACGAGGTGGTCTTCAGCGTGCGAGGCCAGTTAGGCCAAGGGTTCTGAGGGTCGTCTGGTCCCTCGACAGGACGAGGCATAATCTCTATCTGCGTAACACTCTTGCACCCCTGACGGTGAGCAGTGCCGATGCAGTCGGAACCAGTATCGCCACCACCTATCACGAGCACATCCTTACCCTTGGCATTGATGAGCTCAGCAGACTCACCCCCCGTCCTCTCTATGAGAGAGGGAGCCATGCCAGCCAGCACCCTGTTCTGCTGTGAGAGCATCTCTAAGGCAAGGTACACACCCTTCAGTTCGCGACCCTTGATATTAAGGTCTCGCGCCGTAGGAGTGCCTGTGGCGATGACGATGGCGTCGTATGAGGTAAGAGGTAAGAGGTTAGAGGTAAGAGTTGAGTTAACGTTAACGTTAACGTTCACGTTATATATGAACTCTATGCCCTCCTGCTCCATCAGACGGATGCGACGGTCGATGACGCTCTTGTTGAGTTTGAAGTTTGGTATGCCATAGCGCAGCAGACCGCCAGCCTGCTCGCTCTTCTCGAACACCGTAACGCTATAGCCCTTGCGGTTAAGGGCATAGGCAGCAGCCAGACCAGCAGGACCAGAACCCACAACAGCCACTCGCTTGCCGTTTCTCTTTATATCGGTGAGCGGTTTGATATACCCCTCGCGAAAGGCACCCTCGATGATGGCACACTCGTTTTCGCGGTTGGTGGTAGGTTCGTGGTTGAAACGGTTGAGCACACATGCCTTCTCACACAGAGCAGGACAGATGCGACCAGTAAACTCAGGAAAGGGGTTGGTGGTGCTCAGCAGTCGGAATGCTGTTTCCCACTCGCCCTTATACAAGGCATCGTTCCACTCAGGAGCCTTGTTGCCCAACGGACAAGCCCAGTGGCAGAAAGGCACTCCGCAATCCATGCAACGTGAAGCCTGCAGACGGCGCTCACGAGAACTGAGTGTCTGAGCCACCTCACTAAA
>Ga0326511_10000854_pt1 | contig 26319 bp, 17 predicted proteins | sample 0_2496_0518_D_FD_203701 | JGI IMG/M metagenome (GOLD analysis project Ga0326511, IMG submission 203701) | Bovine rumen microbial communities from UC Davis, California, United States - 0_2496_0518 | ecosystem: Host-associated > Mammals > Digestive system > Stomach > Rumen | place: USA...
CTTGTCTTGCAAGACGGGCGCCATAGTATCCATCAATGGCGCCCGTTCCAATAATTCCGTATTTCATTCGTCTTAGTTTATTTCACCACAACCTTGCGGCCACCAATGATATAAAGACCCGAACGCAACGTTGCGTTGTCTTTCATCCGTTGACCATCAAGCGTATAGATGTGCTGGTTTGCTTTCTTATCAGCCTGCAACTCTTCAATACCGAGCAGGTCTTCCGACATCTTACCATAGAAGTAGAGACGGAAGTTGTCAAAAATGACCCAGTAGCTGTTAGGCATGGAGGAAGACTTGATACCAACCTTGAGTGAGCCATTGTTGTTGGCTACCTTTGCGGCAACACGATTCTCATAGAGACCATTGGCAAAGTAGACACTGGCAGCCCTCATATCGTTTGGTACGAGTTTTCCGTTGATTGTTACCTCGGAACCACCCTTATTGAACCGCTTGGCCTGTCCTCCGTCAACGATATGGGCCAGCTTCTCGCTCTTGTTGCCCGCATAGATGGTAGCTGTTACAGGAACATTGGCACAGGTAGTGTAAGCGCCTGGACGTTGGAAGCCCTGGACACAGAACTGATAGGTGCCAGCAGGCAACTGCTTGACGGTCTGGTTGAAATCGAAGGTTGCTTGATAGAACTCGCCACAGCCATAGCTGATGGTAGCAGCCTGCGACCATCCGTCGGTATTCTCGTCTATTGTCGGGTTGGTCAGCATATAGGTGAGGTCGAAGGGCTGAGCTGGGTCTGTAGCCGTCACGCTTTGCAGGAACGTGGTGGCTGCCTCCTGAGCCTCGCTGATGATAGCATTCAACTCAGTTGTCGAGACAGCAGCAGCCTTGCGTTCGTCAAGTTCTTGCAACTTAGACTGGATAGCCTGGTCGGTGCCCTCTACATCCTCAGTATGGGGAACGGCCACCATAGCCTTCACTCTTGCCAATACATCTTCTGCCTGTCCCTTCACCTTTGCCAACGCCTTGCTCTCAAAGCTCTGCATCTCGTCGAGCGTCATGATGAGCCAACGCTGGGCCTCGGCTGTGTTGGCAATATTGAATACTTCAGAAGCAGTGGCTCCATTGATATTGGCCTGCAAACATCTTGGACTCCAGTTGGACTCAGGATGGATAATCCAGAAGCCCCGCATACCATCAACGTCAACACGGCCCTTCATCAAATGCCAGTCTTCCGTGGCTGATGGTGATGCTTTGGTAACAGTCTTAATGCCACTGCTATAGGTGATGTACTGTCCCGTTGCGGCATTGCGGAACTGATAATACTGGTTGGTAGGAGTGAACGAGATATACCATGCGGCGCTATCGTTCTGAGCAGCATCCTGCGACGTCATATCACGCCACAACAACTTGCCATTCTTATCAGGCATCAAGTAGGCGGTGTAAAGGCCACGATTCTCTGACTCATTCTTAATATAGTACTTCACCTCATTCTCCTGTACAAAGGCATAATAAGGCTCTGCAAACTGTGAATAGGTATGCTGTAATCCATCTTCGCCTAATGCCTGGCAAACAAGGCTGCAACCAATGTAGAGGGCATCCTCATTGTTGTCTTCGCTGGCGCCATTGATACCATAGGGCCACATGTGCTGATAGTCACCATTGAGTTGGGCTGTGGTCGAGTTCTGCAAGAAGCGCACCACCTCAGTCACACGATCACCCAACCATAGGCCAGTACCATAGCCATCGCCATTGACGCCTGAACGCAGGTTGTGACGGCTCCACTCTGTATCGGCCCAAGGGATGACGCCGCATCCGTGTAGCATCTCATGCATAATCGTGCCACAACGCTGGTAGGAAGTGTTGGAACCCACACGAATCCAGCCACCATAAGAACAGTCGGCTGTGGGAACTCCATCAACAAAGCCAACATTAGGACTGAAGCCCTTCATCTCAGTCAAGTTGTTCCAATAGTCAAGTGCCAAGACTGTGGCCGACTTGATACGGTTGTATGTGGCCTGATCGCCACCGTCGCGCATGGTGAAAGTGATCTGTCCCTTAGGAATGGTACAGAACTTAATGACATTGCCATAAGCCACCTGATAGCCACTGGTCACCGCATAGGCACGCATATAATAGATGGTCGAGGGCTTCAGGTCCGGCAACCTATAGATTGTACCAGTGACACTGCTGCCCGTCAGCGTCTTGGTGGAACGATTGTCGAAGATAGTAGGCTCTGGATGCTCGCTCCAGCAGAAGCCACGCTCTTTGATGGTTGCGCCATTCATCGTGATAGACAGACGTCCGAAAGCCATCGTGGCCCCTCGGGCAAATCGAGGATCAGTCTTCACCGTGGGAATCTTACCTGTGGGATGACTATAATTATAGGTATCAAGTGCTACCTGCAAAGCCTCGGTAGCGGCATTCAGTTCCTCAACGGTGGCCTCCTCATTATCATAGACAGCCTGCGCTACAGCAATGGCCTGCTTTAATTCGTCGGCATCATCTCCCCCTGCCTTGTTAGCCGTAGTGTTGGCAGTGGTAAGGAGAGCCTTCAACTTGGAATCTGCAAGAGCCAAGGCATTATAGAGGGTCAGCGCTTCGTTCAACTGATCATAAGCCTCATTGATTTCTTCCACTGTCACCGTAGTACTCTCATATACCTCCTTAGCCTTGTCTATGGCGGTCTTCAAAGCTGCGGCCCCTCTTCCTGTACCTGTTCCATATTTAGACTCGGCACTCTTGATAAGGGTGTTCAGGTTGTTCTTGTATATGGCCAAGTCCACCTCGCCATAAGGTGTGTCACGGAGTATCTTTACATAGTCCAGAGAAATCTTGGCCGAGTTTTCCGACCCATTGGCAACGGCTTGGAAACCCATCTGGATTTTTCCTGTCTTCGTAGCGGTCAGCCTGAACACAATCGTATCGGTAACCCACTCACCCACAGGGAAGGAAGTGACTTTAGACAACATGGAAGTACCACCCGTTGGAAGCCAGCCCAAAAGACTCTTTCCTCCCGTTTTCGAGGCGTCTCCATTATAATAGGCAGATACGAGCCGATAGTTGCCAGCAGGCAGTGTGACGGTCTGAGTGAACTTCAGCGATTTCGACCAACCCGTACTCAAAGCCAGGACACCGCCATCAGTTGTGCCAAAGACATTAGTTGCGGGAATGCTTGCGCCGTTAAAGGTTTTCTTTGTCCCAATCTGATAGATACCACTGATGGTATAGTCGGCATCGTGGGCTTCCGTCCAGCCTTCAATTGGCAGAAGTTCCTTTTCCACATTACCCGTCTGACTCACATCGTAGTCGTAGTTGCTGTCAAAGTAACTATTCTGCAGATAGTGCGCCGAGATGTCATAAAGCTCTTGAGCCATCGCCGCTATGGGAGAGGCTGTGAAGGCGCAGATAAAAAAAAGATTTCTGAGTTTCATATTATTAGGTTAGTTATAGTTAGCTGTTATCTAAAGGAATCTGTCAGTAGTTTTATCTCCACCTGTGGTGAGATTCGCTCATACAATATATTATATACAGCATCAAGGATAGGCATGTTGACATGATAGTGCCTATTGATCTCCTTCATGCACTTGGTGCCGAAGTAGCCCTCGGCAATCATCTCCATCTCCATCTGAGCTGCTTTCACCGAGTAGCCTTTGCCTATCATGGTACCAAACACACGGTTACGCGAAAAGTTGGAGTAGCCCGTCACGAGTAGGTCGCCCAAATAGACGGAGTCACCAATATTACGTGCTATGGGATGCACAGTCTGGAGGAAGCGTTCCATCTCTTGCACCGCATTCGACATGAGCACTGCCTGGAAGTTGTCACCAAACTTCAATCCATTGCAAATGCCGGCAGCGATAGCATAAACATTTTTCAGCACCGAAGAGAATTCAATGCCAATCACATCGGTAGAAATCTTGGTCTTGATGAATTGGCTTGTCAACACATCGGCAAAAAACTGAGCCTTCTCACGGTCGCTACATCCCACAGTCAGATAGCTCAGGCGTTCCAAAGCCACTTCCTCGGCATGTGAGGGACCGCCCAGGCAAGCCAAATTGCTATAAGGCACGTCAAACACCTCATGGAAGTATTCGGAGCAAACCAAATTATCGTCAGGCACGATGCCCTTGATAGCCGTGACAATGAACTTGTCCTTCAACCTGACCTTCAGTTTTCGCAGATGATTTTTCAGATAGGGCGAGGGAATGACGAAGACCAAAGTATCATAGAGAGTGACAATACGGTTCATGTCGCTCTCGAAGTGTATCTCGTTAAGATCGAAATGAACACTTGTCAGGTAGCTGGGGTTATGCCCCAGCCGCCTGAAGTCCTCTATCTGGTCATCACGACGCATATACCACCCTATGTGATGCGTATGCCCCACCACAATCTTGGCTATGGCCGTTGCCCAACTACCACCACCGATAATGGCTATTTTGCCGCATCTATCCATGTCTGCACCTCGTCTACGCTGGGTTTCTCGTATCCGAGCTTATATTTCTTATTAATCTCGCCTATCTTTTGCTGCAATCCCTGCGCCTTCTCATTCTTGATGTCCTGAATAAGATAGAAGCCTGCTTTGCGCAACACATAGACCCACTCCTCGGGTACGCCGATAGCAGCCCATTCTTGCAAAGAGCTTTGCGGAGCCTTCTTCTCTGGCTTCATCTGCGGGAAGAACAGCACCTCCTGAATATACGTCTTGCCTGTCATCAGCATCACCAAGCGATCAATACCAATACCTATGCCCGAAGTGGGAGGCATGCCATATTGCAGGGCACGCAAGAAGTCCTGATCGATAATCATCGCCTCGTCATCGCCTTTGTCTGCCAGTCGCATCTGCTCCTTGAAACGTTCCTCCTGGTCAATGGGGTCATTTAACTCCGAGTAAGCATTGGCCAGTTCCTTACCGTTGACCATCAATTCAAAACGCTCGGTGAGTCCTGGCTTTGAACGATGCATCTTGGTCAGGGGTGACATCTCGACGGGATAGTCGGTGATGAATGTAGGCTGAATGAACGTGCCTTCGCAGAACTCGCCAAACAGCTCGTCAATCAACTTACCCTTGCCCATCGTCTCGTCGACTTCCATACCCTTTTCTTTGCAGAAAGCGCGAATTTCGTCCTCTGTCTTGCCTTCACAGTCAAAGCCCGTCTTTTCCTTGATGGCATCAAGGATAGGCAGACGGCGATAGGGAGCTTTGAACGAAACTATTTGTCCGTCAATCTCACGCTCAGGATTTCCATTCACGGCGATACATATTGTCTCCAATAGTTTCTCTGTGAACGACATCATCCAGTTATAGTCCTTATACTGCACGTAAAGCTCCATACAGGTGAACTCCGGATTGTGGTTGCGGTCCATTCCCTCATTGCGGAAGTTCTTGCCAATCTCATAGACACCTTCGAAACCACCTACAATAAGGCGCTTCAAATACAACTCAGTGGCAATGCGCATATACATGTCCTGATTCAGGGCATTGAAGTGGGTCATGAAAGGACGGGCACTGGCACCGCCTGCAATCATCTGTAAAGTAGGTGTTTCCACTTCGGTATATCCAGCTTCATCCAGCACCTTCCTCAATGTACGAATAACCGTGGCACGCTGCAGGAACGTATCTTTCACACCATCGTTGACCACCAAGTCAACATAACGCTGACGATAGCGAAGTTCTGGGTCATCAAACTTATCGTATGCAACGCCATCCTTATATTTCACAATGGGTAGAGGCTTCAGACTCTTCGATAGCAGTTTCAACTCCTTGGCATGCACAGAAATCTCGCCTGTCTGTGTACGGAACACCGTACCCTTCACACCGATGAAGTCGCCAATGTCAAGCAGTTTCTTGAAGACTTGGTAGGTCCCGGCCTCCTCGTTGGCTGAAATGGGAGCTAAGTCGTCACGGGTGACGTAGACTTGTATGCGGCCTTTAGAGTCCTGCAGCTCCACAAAGCTGGCCTTGCCCATTACACGGCGGCTCATCATACGACCTGCAATGCTCACCTCACGAGGCTCAGCATCGTCACTAAACGATTCGCGGATTTCTGTAGAAAAAGCGTTAGTAGGATACTCGGCTGCGGGATAGGGGTCTATACCTAAACGACGCAATTCGTCAAGCGACTGCCGACGAAGAATCTCTTGTTCACTCAGTTCAAGTACGTTCATTTGTCAATAAAAATATATTCGAATATATGTTTTTAGGCTGCAAAGATACAAAAAAAGAATGAAGTATGCTCGTTCTTCATTCTTTTTTTGTACTTTTGCCATCAAATTTAAACATCAAACAATAATGAACCTGATTTTAAAATCACTACTTGCCAACTTCTGCCTCCTTATGGCTATTACTGTTCACGCTGCCCAAAAGAGCGACACGTTTACAACCCCAACAGGTAAAAACGTCACTATCACCCACATCAAACATGCAACGATGATGATAGAATACGATGGTCGTTACATTTTTGTTGACCCTGTGACGCGACTGAAGCCAGAGACTGACTTCTCCACATTCCCTCGTGCCGACGTGCTCATAGTAACCCATGAACACCTGGATCATTTTGACCCGTTGGCCATCGGACAATTAGGCAATAACCACACCGTTTATTGCCTTAACTCATCCACCTATTTCCACACTCAAAAAGGCGCCTTGCTGAAGAATGGTGACAGCTTGAAGGTAGCTTCCGACATCTGGGTATGGGCCGTTCCTGCCTACAACACTACACCTGACCATCTTAACTTCCATCCCAAAGGACGCGACAATGGTTATGTGCTTGACATTGATGGGCTTCGTATCTACATTGCTGGAGACACCGAGGACATCCCTGAGATGGCTGACCTAAAGAACATTGACATTGCTTTCCTTCCCTGCAACCAGCCATACACCATGACTATTGACCAGTTGGTGCGTGCTGCAAAGATTATCAAGCCTAAGGTGCTCTTCCCCTACCACTACGGTGATACGCCCGTCAACCAGCTTATGTTCAGACTGGCTGGAACAGGTATCGAAGTTCGTATCCGCGATTACAAATAACAGCAATCAACCCCTCTTAGAACGAGGGGTTGATAACAAAGCGGATGCCATGCTTCTGCGCTGTGGGCAGATCCAAATAGTTAATGCGATGCACATACTCTATCTGGATTAGACTGAAGATGTTCTGAATGCCGATGGCATATTCCCAATAGGGACGTTTCCCGTCCATCACGAAACAGCCCTCAGGAAACACCATCAACTTGCTGTCTGACTGGTTCTTCGCCAGGAACGGATTATTCTTATCTGAAAGTGTTCCCCACAGGCATTTCAGCTCCAGGATCTCACGCCATTTCAGCTTGCGTAACAGCGGTATGCGGTTCAACAGCTTACCGCCCATTTCCCATGAGAGCATGAGTGAAGCGTAGCGGTCATTGAGAAACTCCATATTATTGACCAAATTAAAGGTGCTCGGAGAAACGATATACGAAAGATTGGCTTGGGGCATCGGCAGCAACGGCCAAGGCACCTGATTCCATTGTTGTCCCATACGGAGCCATGAGTCGATACGTCCCCAACTCATGGGTAGCCATGTACGATGGAACCACTCCAGTTCTGTAAAGTTATAATTGTACTGTCCCCCCAGGAAATGATTGAAGCCCACAGTGTGTTGCAAGCTGATGTACCACGCATCCTTATTCATCAGCCGGCGGCGTTGCTTGGTGTTCACAAATTTTTCATCGGGAGCATAGCGGAGGCCAAAGGTTGACTCGGTGTAGCGAATGCTCGAGGGCCGAGTGATGTTGGGAGATGAGGGAAGAGTGGATGATAATGGAACGAAGGCAATATCACCTATGGATTCTATTTTCTCCGTCTTCAGATCGGCGGAGAATAACAGGTGAGTGGGTGTCTCATAATTGTAGGCAAGACGCTGGGTGTTATACATGAACATCTTGTCTATTTTGTGTACCTTGAACGAGGAGAAGATGTTGTCTTTGTCGGTAATAGTATATTTGTCGCTGGGCAAGGCCACGTCACGCTTTGACGAGAAGGTCAAGTTGTTTGCAGGAAACTCCTGCGGCAGATATTGCTTGCGGTTAAAAGAGTAAGTTAACTCGGCATTATAGTAATTCTCATGGGTCTTGGTTCCATAGGCATAGTAGCCTCTGGCAAAAAGATGCGGATTCAAGTTTGCAGTGGTCTGTCCACCGACACGAAGACGCAGCCCGTCGTAGAAATTCTGCGAAATAAAGGTATTCATAGGACCTACGTCAAACTTACTGGGATTATCACGTGAACCCGTCTCCAAGTAGTTCTCAACGAAAGCCTTCAGCACAAAGATGGCATACTTGTAGTATTTCAGTTGCTCTATATGGGTAAGGAAGTTCTCCATACCACGCTCACTCTTCGTAAACTCCACCTGCCTATGCTGGTCCCAGAAGGCATCGTCACGCTGGTTGGACCCCGCCTCGACTACCATCGGGTTCTTATTCTTGAACCGTTCACGAGGAAGGGGAGCAAAAGAGAAATCGCTTAGTCTGGTAGTTCGCGTCACCACAGCCTTTGCAATGAAGTCAGTTACCATCAGTTCTGCCACCATATCATCCACCGTCAGCAGCCACTCTCCGTCGTCTTGTCGCGCAAACTCTTGCATGCACTGCATCGACTCCACCCAGTTGACATCACTCGAACGTGGAATATGTAGTTCGCACCGTTTCACCTGATAAGTAGTGTCATCAAGGATGTAAATCTGTCCACGGAAGCCAAAGTCCTGCTGGTTGTTGGGAACGAAGTCGAGATGGATACAGCGGTCAGGGCCGACATAGACGGTATCGGTGATATAATATCGGTAGAAAGCGATAGCGTCACGACCAATAGGCGAGCTAAACTTATGGCGCATCAGCAGGATATAGTCATCATAGATATCTACATCCGCAAAGACCTCACGCATGACGTTGGTAAGGATTTCACCCGTCTGGAACAGGTCGTTCACACCACTCGACTTTGTTCCCTTTACTATTGTTCGCTCAGACTTAGGATCTTTTCTATATAGATGCTCCGTCACCATCTCATCGACCGTCAGAGGAAGCACCAACTTGTCGGTATACTGGCTGGTATCCACCTGTTCTCGCAACCAGGGATATTTCTTGAATATACCCTTCTCCAACGTCTCTGGGCTCAGGTCATTCAGACCCAGCATGATTTTCTGGTAGTTCTGATAGCGATAGTAATCATGGCGTTTCAGGTCGGCCTTCTTCTTATTGGCAATGACCTTACGCATCAACTCCACTGCAGGGTTTTCCTTGCGACGATAGCGTGTTTTCTTCTTTGACTTAATCGTCACTTCACTCAGAGTCCGATTGTCTGCCGCCAGACGAATGGTCATCTGGGAAGTCGTCTGAGGTCCTACATTGATGACCTGAGAGCGATAGCCTACAGAACTGAACGTCAATCGCCAACCATTGTGCCGCTCTATGCTGAAACGTCCCTGCCCGTCTGCCCTTACAGCCACACGATTACCCTTATATTGCACAGTGGCGTATGGCACAGGGCCACCATCGCCCGCATCTACCACCACACCTCGCAATTGTGCTTGAATGGTCGTAGAGACATAAAAGAAGATCAGCAGGCATAGAAGCCTGAAATATTTGAGATAAGAGTTCATGGTCTTTTTCATCATCTATAGTTGATGCACTTTGCTACCTTATTTTATTTTCGGTTTTAGCTCATCAGGCGAGTCTTTTGTAAACATATCCACAGGTGGAGCCTGCTCAGTAAAGAAATGGCCCACCACTTCGGGCGTCAGCGTGATTTGGGGACGGAAATCATCGCTTTGTATGTAGCGTAGGATGGCATGTCGCATCTGTCGAGCTACAGGACGTTGATCCAGCTGATTGCTAATATCCATCGTGGTCATAAGTAACCGACCTTTCAAGACGTTAGCCTCGATGAGCATACCTAACTTGCGGCTGACGTGCCACGTATCAATAGGCTGAATGGGAGGCTGGTAATCGAAAGGCAACTCACGCAGGTTCATCACCTGAGCCTTGTTGAGGAGTTCCCACCAGTTCAGGTTGGCCCAATCATCGGTGGGGAAGCCGTACTTGAATAGTGGAAAATCCTTTTGGATGTAGGCTCCCGTGGTATGTGGCGGACGCATCTTAAACCACGATGTGTTCCAAAAGACTGGAAGATAGGTTTGCTTCACATCACTTCCCAATGACACACGACCAGCGGCAACAAGTAGCACGGTACCACCTTTAGCCAGTACCTTTAAGGCTTGGTCTGAAAGGGTGTCTGTAATAAGCGGGTAACTACGATTCCCACTTTCCTGGGAGAGGTCAGAAGGAAGATTGTTCGGATAAACCCAGAAATCCCAGTGGTTCTTCAATTCCTGAGTGAACTGCACATTGAGGGTCAGTTTTGTTGGGCGTGTGATAGAATCAAGGGGGAAAACGACCGTGCCCAACTTGTAATTCTTTCCCATTGGCAACTCTTGAAGGTCGAAGCGTCCAACGGTGTAGACATGTGAGCTATCATCAGTGATGTCATAGTTTGCACTCACTTGATCAATCGTCGTACAGTAGGCATTGTAGACCTCGACAGGTACACGAAGGGTGTCTCCTGTCGTATATACAAACTTAGGAAATCTGGCTAATGCCACCAATGGGCAACAGAACTCACGCCAATCTGCGGCAGTACAATAGCCTTTCTCACGCCAGAAAACATTGAGCACTCCTGTGAGCGCAGTTCCCTGTCCACTATAGTCATTCAATCCAAGGAGTTGGAAACCAGCATAGTCCTTGGTGCGCAGATTTCTTTCAATCTCATATTTATAGCACAATGTCTGCAACTTTCCACTGGCATACAGGAACTTCTCTGCCTGCGAAGCCATACCGTTGTCACGCAGCAGATCACGGAAAATCTCAAAGTTACCAGGTTTGTAGGCGCCTGTGTACTGAGGTATCTCCTTGAAATCAGGGAAAGCGCACCACTGCCCTTTCTCATGGGTGACGATAGGCGTCTGGTTGGGCTGGCTTTCCTTGTAGTTACGGGGAAACTCGATGCCACTGTAATAATCATCATCACTCGACGGGGCACGACGATTCCACTCGTCCAACCCACGAGCTCCTCCCTTGACGTGGTACTCAGAACCACTGTCCCAGGCCCAACCGCCACCTACGGAGGCTCCGCAATAGATGCGGGTGGGGTCGTAGTCATGCATCTCACGTACCCAGTCGTTGCAATAGCTCACCCAATCTCCCGCAGGCTCATTGCCAGCAGCCATCATCACGAACGACGGATGGTGGCCATATTCGTCGATGATGCGTTTTGATTCTTCCAACAGGTACTGATCTATAGCCATCCCACGACGCAATTTGACTCCATGATTGGGCCACGAAGGACCTTCTGGCTGCAGGTATATGCCTAATAAATCTGCAGCGGTGAATGCTGCATCAGGAGGACAATAGCTATGGAAGCGAACGTGATTCAATCCAAACTCCTTGCATTTGCTGAAGATACGCAGCCACTCATCAACCTCGGTAGGCGGATAGCCCGTTTCGGGGAAACAACAGTTTTCCACCGTGCCACGAAGATAGAGCGGACGATCGTTGATGTAGATCTGCCGACCCCGAACCTCGATATTTCGTAAGCCAAAGGTAGTCTCATAAGTATCGTCGCCAGCCTCAACGGTCAAATGGTATAGGTCGGGATTAAACTCGTCCCAAGTCTTGGCATTCCCGCCCAAGTCAATGACAAAATCCCGACGGCTGCCATAAGCATCCTTTTGTGAGATACGGTAGTAGTCAATCGTGTCGTGAGTGAAATGGCGAACACTGACATTGACCCTAAACTCCCCCAACGGGAAAGAACGCACAGGGGAAATATGATCTCCCAGGGTAACAATGACACGGACACTATGGGTTGCCACATCTGGCTCAACACGCACATGCTTGATGTTCACCTCGTCCCATTGGGCCTGCAACTCCATGCGCCCTACGATGCCATTCCAATTTCCTTGTGTCTGGTCGGTCACCGAATGTGAGTCCTGTCCCACACACACATTCTCAATGCCGTTATAGACACGGATGATGACCTCATTCTTTTCGCCCATGCGGATGTATTTTGTCACGTCGTAGCGATGAGGGGTAGAGAGACTATTCTGATGTCCCACCTTGCGGCCATTGATATAGACGGTGGTCTCAATATGGGGGCGCTCAAGGAAAAGGGTGATGCGACGGTCTTCCCAATCCTTAGGCACATAGACCGACTTGCGATACCAAGCAGCTCCTACATAATGATAGGCTGGTGTCAGAAAGAAGGGAAACTTCATCTGCCCTTCTTGCCGATACTTCTCCATATAAGGATTGAAGTAGAAAGACGAGTCATAGAGCGAGCCCGTCCATTGGGTCTTTGTATTGACAGGATTGCCCTTACCATTGGTGAGCATGGAACCTGGCAACATTACGTAATCGTCCCATGGGTCGCTGAACTTTGGACTCTGTCCATCGTGCTCAAGGGTAAAATCCCAGGCTCCCTCAAGGTTTATCACCTCCTGTGCCTGTACCTGTAAACCACAGATGACGTAAAACGCAAAAAATATAATTTTCCGCATGGTATTATTCCCTGTTGATGATTTCTATTTTTCTAACGCTCTCGCCTGGAGTCTTGTCGGCCTCACGAGGCAGGTAGATAGGGGCATCCTTTTGCATGGGCAAGATACGTAACTCTAATTCGGAAATATCCTTGGGCAGACGCCAAAGACCATAGAGGAACGGTCGGCCATACTGAAAGTTGTCGGCTATCAGTTTGCCCTTGGCATAAAGACGGGCGCAGTCGCCTTGGTAAGTGATTTTCAAGAGCTGATGGGTATCGGGTAAAGGTTGATGGGAGGACCATTTTATCTGATAGACAGCAGCCTGTTCCCAGTCTTGTTCGCTGGGAGCCTCAGCCACCTTGGCCTTACCCTTATGAATGGTACGTAACGGGCCAGCATCCTTCACCTTTATATAATTAATGACAGGCAACTCTTCGGTAGGAGCCTGCTCTTGGAGGAAAAGATGCTCGGCTTCTTGTTGAGTGACCAAATAGAGGTTACCATAAATAGCTTTCTCCGTTCCACGGGGCTTCACGTTTTTCAACAACTTGCCGTTTTGCATGCAGATAGTGGTGGGGATGCCCGGTATCTGCATCATGTAGGTCTTGCCGTCGCAACGAGCGACTAACTGGGCCGAAGCATAGCGAATGCCATCGACATTGACAGGAAAGATTGCCATGCAGCCAGCAGGGATATTGAGTTTGGGAAACTTCACGCCACATGCTTCGAGCACCACATTCTTCTTAACAGACAGGTTTTGCAAACGCTCGTAGTTATTGATGAAGACGAATCCCGTCTTTCCCGCTCCTAATGAGTCGTTCATGCTTCTCACAGCCCAGCGTAGAGACGTATCCTCTCCCTTTTTCAGATTCTGCGGGGCAGGAAAAGACGCCTCCATCGGAGCCAGTGTTTCCCCCCAATCACGCATAAACAAATGCAGGGGACGCAACTTGTAATATTGTGGATAGGTCTGTCCAAACTCACCCAAAGGAGCTTGGAAATCATAAGTCAGGATGGGCAAATCGTTGTTAGCCGTGCCCGGCGATGTCTGGCATTCATTGAGCGTATGCAACTTTCCTTCCGGGTTCGAACCACCATGATACATATAATAGCCCAAGAGATTGGAACCTGAACCGAGTTTCACCAACGCCATCGAGTAAGCATCCTCAGGATAGATAAAAGGTCGGCGATGATAGGCCGTAGCCATACCACCACCAAGCTCACAGGTAAAATAAGGATACACTTCACCAGTCCTCACCAAAGGAGAAGACACGCCTTCGGTCTTCTGCCCTTCTGCGCCATCCAAGGCGCCCATGTTCTCTCCCCCAACGGCGGATTCGTTGGAAGGCATGAAGTTGAATGCTTTGTAGTAGCTGCCTGCTCCCTCCTTAATATCTTTATCCCAGAACCCGTCCGCATAGTCGCCATAAAGAGGAAGCATTTCACCGAAAGGTACGGGCGTGCGTAGTTCGGGCCAGCCTGTACGAGTGTAGAAAGGGAGGTCGAAGCCAATCTGCAAAGCCATTCGCTTCAACGCCATGAGATACTCCCCCCTGCCTCGGTACTCATTGTCAAACTGGGCAGCCACGACAGGACCACCATCTTTCCATTGCAGGCCCTGCACCTGGGTGAATATCTGGCGATAGAGTTCCTCTGTGTAGTGCATGAACGTGGTATTCTGTTCACGTAACTTGCACCCCTTGGTAAACATCCAGTCGGGTATGCCACCGTTACGCACCTCACCGTGACAGAATGGACCTAAGCGCAACACCACGGGAATTTGCTCCTGCTTACACACTTCAAGGAAACGGCGCAACGACCGCTGGCCATCCCATCGGAAGATGCCTTCTTCCTCCTCAATATGATTCCAGAAAACATAGGTAGCAATGATGGTGACGCCACCTTCTTTCATCTTCCTCACCTGCCGTTGCCATTCGTCTGACGGGACCCGAGAATAGTGTATCTCGCCCATGACGGGGCAGACACGCACACCATCAATCATCAAGCTATGAGCATCCCAAGTGACCTTCTTTCCGAAATCAGAAGCCTGCATCCCCTCAACGGTGAAGCAGCTCAACAAGCTCGCCAACGCTATCGTTATAGCACTCCGTTTCATTCTGTCTGCCATGATATCTACTTCACCGCTGCACTCACCTGTTCAGCTATCTGCTGCATGCCCTTGATGGAGGGATGGCCCGACAACTTATGAATATCGTGCAGTTCGATGCACTTCACATGGTATCGCTCGCAAAGACTTTTGGCCGACGAAGTGACTTCTTCTGAAAGTTCACTATTCAAGATGAAATAGATATCAGTGTTGATGTATCGGTTGGTCATCCACTCCAGCATACGGGCCATAGCAGGACGGAAGGTCTTTAAGTCTTCCTTGGTAAAGTGGTCGTACTTGAACTCGCCAATAGGAGCCTTGGCCCAGCTGTCGTTGGTAGCACCGAAAATGAGAATGATATCGGGACAGCCTAAATTTGACATGCGGGTGAGGAACGAACGATCACTATAGTCCTCACCGCCGTAGCCTGTAGTACAGATAGTAGCTCCGCTGAAAGAATTGTTGACGCAGAGTTGCCAACCGCGTTGGGTAATAAGCTGATGCCACCACGTTTGCTTCACATCACGCACGTCGGTGCGGTCAAGAAACTGGTCGGCAAAGTACCAAATGGCATTTTCACTGGGTGTCAGATAACCTTCGAAAGTGCTGTAGGAATCGCCCAGCACCGACACCGTTCTTTTCTGTGCACTCATCAACGTGCACACAAACAATAAAAGCAATAGAGACGTCTTTCTCATATATTCCTAAAATGTTGCAATTAGTTTATGACTGCAAAGATACGAATAAATTTCGAACAAACGTCTCTATTGCCATGTTTTTTTCAAACAAAGGGCAATCAGAGGGGATAGTCCTCAAAGGCGTAGAGCACCGTAGAGAGATAGCGTTCACCCGTATCGGGCAGCAACACCACAATCTTCTTGCCTTTGTTCTCAGGCCTGCGTGCAATCTCAGCGGCGGCGAAGGCAGCGGCACCACTACTGATACCCACGAGTAGTCCTTCCTGTTTTGCCAACTGACGGCCTGTGCGGATGGCATCGTCGTTTTCTACGTCTATGACTTCATCAATGATTCCAGCGTCGTAGGTCTGAGGAACGAAACCAGCACCAATGCCCTGAATCTTATGGGGACCGCTCTGTCCGCCATTCAGTACGGGCGACGACTTGGGCTCCACGGCATAGATCTTGATGTTCGGGTTCTTTTCCTTCAGTCGTTTGCCCACGCCTGAGACGGTTCCACCTGTACCCACACCAGCGACGAAGATGTCAATCTGCCCATCGGTCTGCTCCCATATTTCCACACCTGTTGTCTCGTAGTGCTTAGTGGGGTTGGCGGGATTCTCAAACTGCTGCAAGATGATGCTGCCCGGAATGAGGTTGCGCAATTCTTCGGCAGCACGGATAGCGCCGGGCATACCATCCTTTCCACTGGTCAGTCGCACTTCGGCACCGTATGCCTTCACAAGATTACGACGCTCTACACTCATGGTCTCGGGCATGGTGAGAATGAGCTTGTAACCCTTCACAGCACTGACGAGAGCCAGTCCCACGCCAGTATTACCACTGGTAGGCTCAATGATGGTGGCTCCGGGCTTGAGCAGTCCACGCTGCTCGGCATCCTCAATCATAGCCAGCGCAATACGATCCTTCACGCTGCCGCCTGGGTTAAAGAACTCGACCTTGGCAATGACGGGAGTTTCCAGTCCCGCAGCCTTAGAAAATTTGTTGAGCTCAAGAAGTGGGGTCTTGCCGATGAGCTCCGTCAGCTGTTTTGCAATTTTAGTCATACTATTTCACTTTTTGCATGTATACTCTGTTTAGCTTTTCTCCAGTGCCTGTGCCAAGTCATCAATGATGTCGTCGATATGCTCTGTACCTATCGAGAGTCGAATGGTCGATGGCGTGATGTGCTGCTCTGCCAGTTCCTCAGGCGACAACTGGGAGTGGGTGGTGGTGTAGGGATGAATCACCAGGCTCTTCACATCGGCCACATTGGCCAAAAGCGAGAAGATTTGCAGTGAGTCGATGAACTTCCAAGCCTCTTCCTGACCTCCCTTGATTTCGAAGGTGAAGATAGAGCCACCGCCCTGTGGGAAGTACTTCTGATAGAGTGCATGGTCGTGATGCGAAGGCAGCGAGGGATGATTGACCTTGGCTACTTTCGGATGGTTGGCCAGGAACTCCACTACCTTCAATGTGTTAGCCACATGACGCTCTACGCGCAACGACAGGGTCTCCAGTCCTTGCAACAATATCCAGGCGTTGAAGGGCGAGATGGCTGCACCGGTATCGCGCAGGATGACGGCACGAATGCGGGTAACGAAAGCCGCAGGGCCTGCCACATCGGCAAAGACGGCACCATGATAGGAGGGATCGGGCTTGGCCAGTGAGGGGAACTTGTCGGCATTGGCCTTCCAGTCGAACGAACCTCCGTCGACGATGACACCACCAAGGCTGCTTCCATGACCACCCAGGAATTTAGTTGCCGAGTGGACGACCACGTCTGCCCCATGCTCCAAGGGACGGATTAGGAAGGGCGTACCAAAAGTATTGTCGATGATAAGGGGCAGGTGATGGCGGTGAGCCACCTCGGCCACACCCTCTATATTCAGCACATCGCTGTTGGGATTTCCGAACGTCTCGGCATAGACGGCCTTGGTGTTAGGCTGAATGGCAGCCTCCAGCGCCTGCAAGTCGTTCACGTTGACAATGGTGTTGCTGATGCCCTGTGTAGCCAACGTATGAGTAATGAGGTTGTACGAGCCACCATAGAGATTATCAGCAGCCACTATATGGTCACCGGCCTGCGCAATGTTCTGCAAGGCGTATGTCACGGCAGCAGCTCCGCTGGCCACGGCCAGTCCAGCCACGCCACCTTCCAAGGCGGCCACACGGTCTTCAAACACGCCCTGCGTAGAGTTGGTCAGACGGCCATAGATGTTGCCTGCATCACGCAAGCCGAAACGATCGGCGGCATGCTGCGAATTGCGGAACACATAGCTGGTGGTCTGGTAGATAGGCACGGCTCTGGCATCGGTAGCGGGATCGGCCTGTTCCTGTCCAACATGTAATTGTAACGTCTCAAAATGTAGTTTCTTCTGTGCCATAATCTTTAGTCTTTAAAACGTTTATTATTTTTGTTTATTGTCTTTCGATTTAATTGCTTTCGACGGTGCAAAGGTATTAACTTTAGACATTTCTGCCAAATTTCTTGCAGAAATAGGAAAATATCACTAATTTTGCAGCGTTCTACAAAACAATCATCTTTTATTGGCCTAAAAAGCCTTTATCAGAAGAAAAATATTCTTTTACAACTATGGAATCATTGGACGAAACCGATTTGCAGATACTCAGAACGCTGCAAAGAAACTCAAAATTGACCACAAAAGAGCTGGCCGATGCCGTACATCTGACCCCTACCCCCGTGTTTGAACGGTTAAAACGACTGGAACGTCAAGGCTATATCCGGAAATATGTGGCCGTACTCGACCCAGAGAAGATGGGACGCAGCCTGTTGGTGTTTTGCAAAGTGAAGCTAAAGCAAATCAACCATGAGATTGCCGACGCCTTTGCCCGTCGCGTCACTCGTTTGCCCGAAGTGACGGAGTGCTACAATACCTCGGGCAACTACGACTATCTGCTCAAGGTGCGTGTTCTGGACATGAAACAATACCAGCAGTTCGTTCTCAACAAATTGGGTGAAATAGAAAGCCTTGGCTCCATCGAGAGCATCTTCGTCATGAGCGAGGTGAAGAACGACTACGGCATCAGCATATAACTTTGCAGAAAAATTCTCGCGTATCGCCGTCCTTGGCCATACGCGAGAATATTATCAGAATCATACAAAACAGCCTCAAAAAAGAGCTGGCTTTGTCACATTTTTCGACCGAGCGACTATTTTAGGTCAAGCTCCACAGGACAATGGTCGGAGCCAAAGATGTCGGTGTGTATCTTGGCATCCTCCACATTTGTCATCAGTCGGTCAGAAGCGACAAAGTAGTCAATGCGCCATCCGGCATTCTTCTGCCGGGCCTGGAAGCGATAGGACCACCACGAATAGGTGACCTGCTCAGGATAGAGGGCACGGAAGGTATCGGTGAAGCCCGCATTGAGCAGTTCGGTGAACTTCTGTCGTTCCTCGTCGGTAAATCCGGCGTTACGACGGTTGGTCTTAGGGTTCTTGATATCTATTTCCTCATGGGCCACGTTCAGGTCGCCGCAGAGGACGACGGGCTTCTCTGCATCCAACCGTTTCAGGTAGGCACGGAAGTCATCCTCCCACCGCATACGATAGTCCAGTCGCTTCAATCCGTCCTGTGAGTTAGGCGTATAGCAGCACACCAGGAAGAAATTCTCCAACTCCAAGGTGATGAGCCGCCCCTCATGGTCGTGCTCGTCGATACCCATGTCGTAGGTCACGCTGATGACCTTGTGCTGATTCTTTACGAAGACGGCCGTACCACTGTAACCTTTCTTCTCGGCTGAGTTCCAGTACGAGGAATAGCCATCCAGGTTGAGGTCGAGCTGTCCCTGCTGCATCTTGGTCTCCTGAAGGCAGAAGATGTCGGCGTCGAGCTGACGGAAAATATCACTAAATCCTTTGCCTTCGCAAGCGCGAAGTCCGTTTACGTTCCAACTGATGAGTTTCATTGTCTTGCTTTCAATTAAGTGTTAGTTAGCATTGTTTACAGGTCATCATGCGCAACACCATCTCGTCCGTAAAGCCCATGCCGTCGGCACCGATAGCCGTGAGATTGTGTATGGACTTATCGACGCAGTCGTCGACGATGCCTTCCGACGAGGTGACGCACTTGCCTTCCATAGCCAGCAGTGCCGAGAGGATGGCAGTAGAGACGCCCGAGGTAATCTTCAGCGAGCAAGCGGGCTTGGCACCGTCGCAGATCATGCCGGTCAGGTTGGCAATCATATTCTTTACCGCAGCACAGATACGGCTATAGTCACCACCCATCAGGTAGACGATGCCTACACTGCTGCCTATCGAGGCTACCACACAGCCGCAGAGGGCAGACAGCGCACCCAGTGATTGCTTGATATAGATGGCCGTGAGATGGCTGAGCATCAGGGCGCGAATCAGTTCTTCCTCTGTATTCTCGTTTTCCTTGGCATAGACGCATACGGGATTAGTGGCGCAAATGCCCTGGTTGCCAGAGCCGGAATTGGACATGACGGGAATCATGGCCCCTCCCATGCGGGCGTCGCAGGCAGAAGCCGTGCGGGAAATGATGTGCGAGAAGATGGTGTTGCCAAAGATTCCCTTCGACAGCGGACGGTCGATGGTCTTGCCGAGGTTATGACCGTAGTTGCCCTTCAGCGCCTCTCGTGCCGCATTCATATTATATTTGCGAGTTTCCTCAATGAAGCGAATCTCGTCGAGCGGAGCGGTAGTGGCGAAGTCATAGACGAGACGAAGGGATAATTGAACATCGGAAGAAGGACTTTGCCCTTGGTTGCTACCCTCAGCCGAATGGTCAATATTCAAGGAAGATGATTGTTCAATGAAATTCGTGTGACTTCCGGCAATGATGGCAGAGGCTTCCTTGTCACCAGCCCTGACAATGATTTCCACATAGAGCTTCTCTGTGATGCCTTCCTTCTGGCGGATGTCAATAGGGGTCTCATGGAGGTACTTCTTCCCCTCATCGAGCGACTCGGAGGTGAGGTCCTTGAGCACTTCCAACTGATATTCGCTCTTGCCGATAAGGGCTCCTAAAGCAATGGCGATGGGCAGGCCAATCATGCCAGTCCCTGGAATACCCACACCCATAGCGTTTTTCAGGATATTGGCACTCAGCAGCGCCTCGATCTTTTCAGGGCGACAGCCCAGTTTCTCTGTGGCTCGGGCCGTACAAAGTGCCACACACATAGGTTCGGTACATCCGATGGCGGGCACCACCTGCTCCTGTACCAGTTGGATGATTCTCTCACGTGTTGTTTGGTCAACCATAGTTAAATTAAGTATATGTTCAATGGTCAATGCGCAAAGGTTAACGCCTATAATTGCTCCTTCCCTCTTGCAAGAAGCGGATATACTCGTCGATGTCTTCGTTGTAGGCGCGACTGCCAGCCAAAGGCTTGCCATCTGCGTCAAGCATGACATAGAACGGCTGGGCATTGGCACCGAACTTATGGCTCTGCAGGTAGCTCCACTTGGCACCCACCGTCCGCAACGTCTTCTGGTTGCCCTGGTCGTCGATGACGGTCATCGGCTCTGCCAGCGGCGTCTTGTCATCGACATATAGCGAGATGAGGACAAACTCCTTGGTGAGCAGCGAAGCCACACGAGGATCGGTCCACACGGCAGCTTCCATCTTACGGCAGTTCACGCAGCCGAAGCCAGTGAAATCGACCATGACAGGCTTTCCCTCGGCTCGGGCGGCGGCCATGCCTTGTTCGTAGTCGGTGAAACGTGCTTCCACCGTCTTCGTATTCAAGTTGAAGTCCTGCGTGTTCATGGGGGGAGCAAACGCACTCACGGCCTTGCAAGGAGCACCCCAGAGACCAGGCACCATGTAAACGGCGAAGGCAAGCGACACCAGGCCACCCATAATGCAAACGACGGGCATGGGCTTGTTCAAGTCACCACCGATTTCGTCTGTCTGGAACTTCAGCCAGCCCAACAGATAGGCACCCAGCAGGCCAAAGATGACAATCCAAAGCGACAAGAACACCTCACGATCCAACAAGTGCCAGCTATAGGCCAGATCGGCCACGGAGAAGAACTTCAGCGCAAAGGCCAGTTCGACGAAGCCTAACACCACCTTGATCGTATTCATCCACGAACCCGACTTGGGTGCCTGTTTCAGCCAAGAGGGGAACATGGCGAAGAGTGTGAACGGCAAGGCCAGCGCCACAGCAAATCCAAACATGCCCAAGGCGGGAGCCACCCAGTTGCCGCTGGTCGTGGTCTCCACCAACAGCAGGCCAATGATGGGTGCCGTGCATGAGAACGAGACCAGCACTAAGGTGAAGGCCATGAGGAAGATGCTGAGCAGTCCGCTGGTTGCCGATGCCTTGGAATCGACGGCATTGGCCCAAGAGTCGGGCAATTTTATCTCAAACCAGCCAAAGAACGAGAGGGCGAAAACGACCAACAACAGGAAGAGGAAGATATTGAACACGGCATTGGTCGACATGGCATTGAGGGTGTCACTGCCAAAGAGGGCCGTCACCAGCAGGCCGAGACCTAAATAGATGACAATGATGGAGACCCCGTAGGTCATCGCGTCGCGAATACCCTTCTGTTTATCGGTCTTGGCTCGCTTCAGGAAGAAACTGACAGTCATGGGGATGATGGGCCAAATACAAGGCATACACACGGCCAAGAGTCCACCCAAAAAGCCCATTAACAATATATATAATAATGAATGGTCGGCAAAGTCGTTGCTGTCGCCAAAGGCTCGCAACTCACTGATAGACGGCTCCCAAAGCGAAGCATCGTTGCCAACCGGCGTAGCGACGGCGGCGACGGTGTCGGCTTTCAGCGTATCTGCCACGTCAGCCTCGACCTTGTTCTCTTCCGACACCGGAGCCTCCACCTTTTGTTCTTCCTTAGCCGGAACAGCCGCAGGCGATTCTCCCTGTGCCTTAAACTCCACCTGGGTCGGGGGCATGCACATCTCGTCGTTGCAGGCTCCATACTCCAAATAGCAGTCCACCACATACTTGGGCTTGGTGAAGCGAATCTTCTGGACAAAGGTGCCTTGCTTTTCAAAGTACTTCAGCTCCATGCCAAACATGTTGTCAAAGTGCTTGATGACGTTGCCGCGAGGCGTCAACTTGCCCACACACTCGGCGCCATCCATCTTCACTACATTGAAAGTCGCCTCGATGGGACCATCCTGTCCCTGTTCAGTGGAATAGACATGCCAGCCTGGGTCGATGGTGGCCGAGAAGACAATCTCAGCTTCATTGCCCTTGAGCATATTGAGTTTAGAACTAAAGTGTACAGGGTCGGCCATCTGGGCCTGTACGGCCAGCACCAACATCGCTACGGAAAACACCGCTAATAACCTTTTCATAATATAGTAAGTCTAAAAGTTTTTCATTCCATGAATAGACCCTGCAAAGGTACACATTTTGTTACATTCTGGCAATAATTTGCGAAAAAAATGCACTCTGAGGTGCTATCGGCCGTCTATTTTCCCAAAAATCTCGTTTCGAGATAGCGGGCGAAGGCCTCTTTGTAGAGGTCGCCGACTGGCAGATTGGTATCAGCATCCAGGATCACACGGTTCTTGTTCACCTCCTGTATCTTGTCCAGGTTGACGATATAAGAGCGGTGGATGCGCATGAAGTTTGCCGGCAACCGCTCTTCAAGCTTCTTCATAGCAAGCAGGGTGATGATAGGTTTGGGTTGGCCATCGAGATAGATGCGCAGGTACTCGCTCATACCCTCCACGTAGCGGATGTCGCCGATGTGCAGCCGCACCATCTTGTAGTCGGTCTTCACAAATAGCGTGTCATCTGCCGGCTGCGAAGCGACAGGCGGCTGCGGGGTCTTGCCCTCAAACCGCTCACGCACCTTGTTGGCGGCACGCTGGAAGTCGTTCAGGCCGAAGGGCTTCAGCAGGTAGTCGACCGCATCGACCTTGTAGCCCTCGATGGCATACTCGCTATAGGCAGTGGTGAAGACGATGAGTGGGCGCACGGCCAGTTCGCGAACAAATTCCATGCCCGAGAGGTCGGGCATATTGATGTCGCAGAAGAGGGCATCGACTACCTCTTGCTCCATCACCTTGCGGGCTTCGATGGCACTGTGGCACTGCCCCACCAATTCAAAGAACGGGATTTTCCCGATGTAAGTGGCCAGCTGGCGCAGTGCCAGCGGCTCGTCGTCAATAGCAAGAACTTTTATCATCATCATTCTGGTTTTGCATGCTCTTCACAATCCTCAACTTTCAATTCTCCTCTCCCTTTGCGCTCGATGCTGTCCTGATAGAGCTTCAGCGAACCGTTCCACCTGTTGATGAACTCCTCGTAAGGTGTCGCATCGTCGGCAGCCACGGCAAAGGCCTCAATCATGTAGGTCAGCTCGTCGTACACCTCATCGCACCGCTTCCTGGCTGCCACCAAGGCCCCGCGAACGGTACGGCTCATCTCCACGCCCTCCTCCATACGCATGGTCAGCACCTGCTGATGGGCCACTACCATCTCGTCGAAGAGCCACGTGCCCCCGATGGTCGAGATGTCGGCCTGCATCGGCTCCGTGGAGAGGTCGTCGATGAGGTTGGCCAAATGGCCCGTCTTCTCGTCTATCTGTGCATTGGTCTTCAGGTTGTAGACCTTGAAGACCCGCATCAGCCGCGTCGCCGCCTCGTCTTTCTCCTCCGCGCCGCTCCCGGCCCACAGCCGTGCCAGCATCTGCAGACGGCTGAAGCAGTTGGTGCGACGGCGGTCGGCCACGAGTCTCTGCGACTTGAGTTCGCTGGCTCGGGCAATCATAAACCAGCGGTCTTCTTCCTGAAATGCAGTTGCAAGACGTGCCGTGGCCTCCTGTATCTTCGTTGCCCGAAAATTCGAGTCGTCCAGCACCGTCAGGAAGGCACGGATAAACTCAAAATGCTGTGCATTCCTCAAATTCGCTTTGCTCGGTCTATTGAATTTGCTCATACTCACTTCTTTTATTTGTTCGAAAAACTTGTTTAACTCCTTTTCTTGCCAAAAATATCTTCGCGTTTGCTCCTCAACGTTTCCATAACGCTATGGAAGTTTCGCGTTTGCTCCTCAACGTTTCCATAACGTTATGGAAGTGCTGCGTTAGCTCCTCAACGTTTCCATAACGCTGTGGAAGTGCTGCGGTCACTCCTCAACGTTTCCATAACGTTATGGAAGTCTTGCGTTTACTCCTCAACGTTTCCATAATGTTATGGAAGTCTTGCGTTTGCTCCTCAACGTTTCCATAAGCTTATGGAAGTGCCGCGTTTGCTCCTCAACGTTTCCATAATATTATGGAAGTCTTGCGGTCGCTCCTCAACGTTTCCATAATATTATGGAAGTCTTACGTTTGCTCCTCAATGTTTCCATAAGCTTATGGAAGTGTTGCGGCAGCAAATTTACAACATCTTTTTCAATTCAACAAGTTTTTCCTTCGTTTTTTTCTCTTTCCAACTTTGGAAAGGACAGAAATCGGCATTCTTGATAGGATGGAAGCCGATAAAAAGCCACAAACAATGCGCAACAACTGCCCGCCCCTGTAGGGGGAACGGTTAGGCGAGCGGAATCTGCAGGGTCACGCCGTAGGTGGAGTCGTCCTCGCTGATGTCGAGCTGATAGCGAGTGCCGTAAATCAGGTCCAGCCTGCGGCGGGCGTTCTGCAAGCCCACGCCACCGGGCTTACCGCTGGCCTTCGGCACCTTGCTGTTGCAACAGCGGAACACGAGATAGCCATCGGCGACGACAGCATGGATGTCGATGAAGGAGTGCTGCTGGTAGCTGACACCATGCTTGAAAGCGTTTTCGACGAAGGTGATGAAGAGCAGTGGCGGCACCTGGGCTTCGGGCGTGTGGGCGGGCAGCTCCACGGTCACGTCGACCTGCCCTGCCACTCGCATGCCCATCAGCTCGATGTAATTGCCAAGGAAGCCCAACTCACGGTCGAGCGGAACCGTCTGCTTGGCACCTTCGTAAAGCACGAAACGCAGAATCTTCGACAAGCCCACAATGGTATCCTTGGCCTGTTCCGGCTCAATATCGACCAGCGCATGGATATTGTTCAGCGTGTTCATGAGGAAGTGGGGATTGATCTGATAGCGCAGGAATTCGAGCTGTTGCTCCAGATTCTTGCGCTCCAGGTCGGCCATGCGCCGCTCGTCGTCACGCTGGCGGAAGTAGAGCTTGACGCCCAGGTTCATGCCCAACATGAGCACAAACACAATAGCGGCCACAAGGTCGTGCTGTCCTAAGATGATGGGCGGCGGCTCGTGCTTGAAGTCGTCGTCCCGCTCATCATGCATCATCGGAGGACGGTGTTCCATCATGCCATGAGGAGGTCTGTCCTGTGGCATTTCAGGGCGCTTGACACACTGAAGCACCATGAAACAAACCAGCAGCACTACGACCGACGAGAAATAAAGTGTGGGACGTCGCTTGTAGACCAGCAGCGGGGCTATCAGGTAGTTGTGCAGCAAAAAGAGCACAAAAAACAGGGCAAACTCCTGCCATATAGAGACAAGTTCACCCCAGGGAAAGATGTCATCTTCCGAATGGTGGAACTGCAGGACTACCATCGGTAACGTGAACAGTAGCAACCATATCACCACATAGACAACCAGCTCCTGCTTCCGACTGCTTTTCAACAAATCTCGCACTTCAATTCTCTTTTAAGATATACTCCACCGATTGTCTTATTTGACAAAGGTCTTCACTGCCTTTCCATCGCGTTTCACGATGTAGAGACCAGGAGTCAGGGCCTTTGCAGAAGAGAGATGATGACCTCTCAGGTCGTAGATAGCCACAGGCTGATTGCCATTCGCGTCGGCAGGAGTCAGGCAGATGCTACTGTAATTATTCTCGCTCACATCGGACAAGGTGAAGCCGAAATATTTGCCTGCCTTCAGGCTGACGCTACCGTCGGCCTTGATGGCCTTGTCGCCGAAACTGCTGATAGTAAGGTTGCCACTCGTCTGATAGAAATTACCAGTGTCCTCGTCCTCGTGTCCGGTAGTGATACCGGTCGAAGTGGTGCCGTCGAGCTCCACCTGTATTCCATCATCGG
>Ga0326511_10000855_pt1 | contig 26308 bp, 46 predicted proteins | sample 0_2496_0518_D_FD_203701 | JGI IMG/M metagenome (GOLD analysis project Ga0326511, IMG submission 203701) | Bovine rumen microbial communities from UC Davis, California, United States - 0_2496_0518 | ecosystem: Host-associated > Mammals > Digestive system > Stomach > Rumen | place: USA...
TGTTTAATCTCTTCTGACATTCCCTTGAAGCCTTCCGCCTGCCCGATCTGCTTCCCGGACCTTTCCGGCCGCCCTCTTTGACGGGATAAATGTAAACCTCTGCCCCCGTCCCGTATCTGATAATATCCCGCCTGTATCTCATATCACTACCCCCCAAACCAAAAACGCCGCCAATTTTAAGACACATATCAAGTCACAAATAACGGCCGCCCCGCCGTACTTTTTATATATATAATAGTACCCCCTTGACATTGTATACAAAGTATGCTATAATGTTTAAAAAGGAGGTTATTAAAATGTATGCTACTATAAAAGACCTGCGCGCCGCCACCGGCTGGACGCAAGAAAAATTTGCAAATTATTTCAAGGTTTCCCGAATAACTGTTCAAAGCTGGGAACGTGGTGTCAGAAATTGCCCGCCGGGCTTTCTTGAACTCATGGAATATAAATTAATAAACGAAAACATTGTTAAACCCTCCCCCGATTAGTCGGGGGCTTTTCTTTTGCTTTGTTATGCATACATTGTATATATTATACAAATATTTAACGCATACTTTGTATACTTTACCACTTGTAATTACATACATTGTATGCTATACTAATATACAAGGAAAGGGAAAGAACCCCCACCGAAAACAAAAACCAACACCCCGGGCGCTGCCAGTGTAAGCGGGTAACGGCAAGCAGTAAGACCGCGAGCCGCCGAAATCCACCGCCCCGATAAAATGAAAGGAAGTTTTTAAAATGACAAAAATTGAAAAGAACCGCACCGACTACACAACACGCAGTGGGCACATTCATTACTGGCTAATTCGCCGCTGGGCAACTAAAAGACTTATGGCGATTGCTTTCGGGCAGAAGCCCCCGAAAATCGGCACATTTTTGGAAATGCCGAACGGCGGAGGCATGGAAGAGTGGTTTCGAGCAGAATCGTTGTCGCTATTTACTGACGATGACGGCGAGAAGTTTGATGAGATGACGTATGTCGGCATCGACTCAGGCGATATTCGCAAGATATATTTTAAAAAAGGATAAAATTTCTGATATTCCCATCTGACGCCTACGCCGTAGACGTAACAGAAGAATAACACCGCCCCCGGGCTGCCGAGCGTATCGGCAGCGCCCACCAAGCCGCAAGGCTCATAAACCTAAACCCTCGCCCCCGGGCGTAACTATGAAAGGAAGTTTTGAAAATGACAAAGACCACAAAAACACAGACCACCGCACAGAAAGTTAAAGCAGCTATAAAAGCCGCCGGCATACCTACCAAGCACATCAGCGTTACAACCTCTTACCCCGGCTATGAGGAAGTTATAACAGTAACTATCAAGGACACTAATATAAATATCGACGACGTGGAAAAGATCGCGCGCCGCTTCCGTGAGGTCGCTATTGATGAACGCTGTCAAGAAGTTTTGCAGGGCGGTAACACTTTTGTTAATGTCCGCTACGACTATAACGCACTTAACGCGGCTGTAAAAGCCCTTGAACCCCTCGCCGCTGACGTTCTCAAAAGAATAAACACTACCCCCACAGAAAGCCGCTTTAAAGTCGTAGCCCCTAACGGCTCAATTATAGAGCTGCTTACTTTCACAAATTCCGATCATTGGGCGATATATGACACTTGCTACAGCGTTAACGATATCGACCACCGCGCAAGCGTCCGCCCCTCTGATTACTACCCCGAGCACCTCCCCCACGCTCTCGCGCGCATCTTCTTTAACCTCGGCGCGCGCTGGGTGGATCAGATCCCCGACCCCTCAAATGATTTTTATGTTGTTGAGAAAATGGGTAAGGGTTACAGCGTCGCCGCAAGCTGCCCGGGTGCTCAGAGCGCCGAAAATTGCGCCAAAGACTGCGTAATGTATGATCGCCGCCTTGATCCTGAGTTTAGCCCGGTATACTTTGTTTGTACTGCCTCGGAAGTCCTCGCAATGGCTGACAAAACCGGCATACACTACCCAAAGAACAGACCACAGCCCACCCCCGAAAGCGTGAAAGCTCTTATAAAAGAGTTTAACGCTCTTAACAAAGCATCATAACACCCCGGGCGGCTTCCCCGCCGCCCCCATAAACCAAGAAAGGATGTTAAAAATTATGCAAATACTTAAAGGAACTAAAAGAGATATAACTATAATGGAATGGGACGAACAAATTTCAAAAGCTAAGAAAAAACTTGTAGATAGTCAAAAATGTTTTGAAATATATGGAGATGCAGCCAGCAAAATGTGGATTGAAGAAGATGAAAAGAAAGTAGCTGAACTGGAAAAACATAAAAATGAGGCTATCACATACATGAACTTACACGGTATCATTTAATAAGATACAAAAATAGGGCATAGCCCATAACCTTGAAAGGAGTTTTTTAAAATGAAAAAATATAACTTAACATTCCAGTACACCGACACCGAGCAGCAGGCGCAGCAGCTTGTAAAAGAGCTGAACGCAACCGCCACCCCCTACCAGCGCCGCCGCTATCCCGCACATTATACCCCCGTCACTTATGATGATTGGTCGGGCTTTGTAGTCTGGTATCACAACTAAGAAAGGAGTGTATAAAAATGATCGCTTTGCACATCATCACCGACAACAGAAACGACGACCCCCGCCGCTACGTTCCCGCTATTGATTTTGAGATCTACACCGCCCCGGGCGTGTCTGACGGTGTGTTATATCGCACCGAGGCGACCGCTCCCGACACCTTCCGCAAGCTCTACGGCTTAGGCAAGGGTAAGCGCCCCGGCGCCGCCGTTCGCGGAACTGTCCGCCGTAAGATCGCGGCCGCCCTCCCTCTGCTCTGGAAGTCCGCCGCCCCCGTTATCTTCATAGACTGACCGCCCCCCGGGCGGCCTTTCCTTTCCCCCTGCCCCCGGTGGGGGCTTTTCTTTTGCGTTCGCTGCTCTTTTTCCGCGTTCGCTGCTCTGACGTTCTACCCCTGCCGCCCCTGCTCCCGATCAGTGCAGGGGATTTTTATATTTTCCGGCGGCGGCAGTTTTTATAAAAATTTTCCTGCCCCCGTTTTTATAAAAAATTCTCGGCGGCCTAAAATCGTCATACGCGCGCGAGAGAGAAAAATCGTCATACGCGCGCGCAGGCAGGAAACTTTTTTCACTACCCCTTAAAAAAAGGCTGAACCGTCAATATTCCTATCCTCTTTTCAAGGTGCTCTATCTGTTTCGCTTTCATTATTTCCATTAACGGGTTATTTTCCCTCTTGCTTTTAAGCCCTTCCGCCAAACACTGTAAAGCTATCACTATGTACCCGATGTCGCCGTTGCATATAATCCCCAAAGCATCAAGTATCTTCTGCTGTATTTCCTCTATCGCCTTGCATTCGATCTCAAACGTCTCTTCTGAATCCTTCCCTGCCTCAATGCTTTCAGCTATCTTTTTAAAATAGCTGCCTGTTATATCGTTCGTCACGTTAATCTCAATCTGTGATACGCTCTCGTTCTTTTCCATTTTAAAAACCTCTTTCCTTACCGCGTTTTCCGCATATTTTTTTGACCACCCGGGGGTATTTTCCTGTTATTTGCTGTTATTTGTTGATATTTGCAGCAATATAATGCCTGCTTTCTCGCAGAATTTCACCCACCCGGGTCAAAGTGCATCGCACTTTGTATTATTCTTTATTATTTATTCTTTATTATTTTTCACCCACTCGGGGTGTACTATTCTTTTCCAGCCCACCCGGGGTATTATATTTCTTTTCCTGCCCACCCCTGCTAAGGAGAGAAAACTTTCCCCCCTCCCCGGGGTCAAAGTATTATTCATTCTTCATTATTCACTATTCATTATTCATTATTTCCCCCTCCCCGGGGTTGTTGTCCGCACTCCACCGCCTGAAAGCCTCCAACGCCTTCGCGGCCTCCCGTTCCTCTTTAAAGGTGGGCTTTTCCACCCGACCGCAGCGCTGTTTTATAAGCCCCCAGTAATCATCAAAGCCCTGCTCGACCTCAATGCCGTATTCTTTTGCAAGCCTCCCCGGTGCTTTGGAAAAATCGTCCTTGCAAAAGCTCTCAAAACGGCTCATAAGCCGCTCCCTGCCTACTCGGTCAAACTCTGCCGCCGTCATCAGCAGCTCTAAGAGTACATTATCAACTATCTCCCCTATCTCAAACGCCCGCTTAAGCGTTGTGCAGCTCATCACAATATGCTCTACTCGCTGCCTTGTGATTATTCCACCGCCCTGCTCTTGCTCTAACTTTTCAAGCTTTTCTCGGTATCTCCCGTCCCGATCATGCTCGTTAAAAGCGTTAACATACTCGGTGGCCGAGCTTACCCAGCCTTCAAGCCGTTGTCTGCGCCACCCGTATTCCTGCTCGAGCGCTAAACAAATGCCTGCTAAAAACCTCCAGTTGTCCTCGACCACCGCCTGCATCTGTAGATTAAACTGAGCGTGCCTGATTTTCCTGTTTGTCATTTTCCTTACCTTCCCACCTTAAAGTATTAAGCTCCTCCGTTAGTTTGTCTATGCAGCTCAAATGATCGGCTAACGATTTCTTGTGTTTCTCTATCGATTCTTCAAGTGCTTTTATGCGCACTTCCTTAAACCACCCCGGATATTCACAAGTAACTGTTATATCTGTACGTCCGAGCAGATAATCTGTTGAAACACCATAGTATTGGGCTATTTCGACAGCTTTTTCTATATTTGGGAGTGTCTCACCCTTTTCATATTTTTCAAGCGTTTGATCTTTTAAAAATAAATCTTTTGCAACTGAATGACGCGAACGCTCACCGCGTAATTCAACTAAACGATTTTTAAACAAATTCCTATCCATAAATCACTCCACCCCCTCCCTTAATCGCCATATGCGCCATATATACTATGTGCAAGGTCTTCCCAGCACTTTGAACATAAATCAAAGCTCTGATCTTCCTCCTCTAAATATTCAATTTTAGTAGCTATCGTCTCAACATTCATTTTCACAATATAATCTTTGTAAAAAGTAATGTCCTGCCCGCACTTGTCACAAAATCGCCTTACCATTTTTTCATTCCTCCCTCTTTGTCGCCGCCCACTCATCTAATATGTGCTGATCCGCCCTTTTACCCTCTTTTGTTGCTAAAGGCTTTATTTCCTGTTGCCTTTTCACTAATTTGCGTATAGCAAATTCCTTAAATTCGTCAAAATCTTCTTTCTCCGCAAGCTTAATGTATATAAGGTCACTTTTTTGCGGCTCAATGCCTGCATCGATAAGCCCCTGAACATTGTTTCTTATCTCCTCAGCGGTCCTTTTGTCCGTCAGCCTTTTCCTCAGCCGCGTAAACATAAACCTTTACCCCCTCGCTTGCGCCGTAAATAAATCTGTCCTCAAAGCCTGCTACGTTCCTGTTTCCGTCATTTTCGAGCTTGCCTGCCTTTTGCAGCGCGTCAAAGATAAACTTCTTTGCAAAAGCTACATTGTCCTTGTCGCGCCTTTTTGTTTTCTCGTGCCACTCAAAGCGGAAGATGACCTCCCCCTCGATCTTCGGCACTGTTCCTATCTGCCACATTATCATGCTTTCCGCGTCTGCCTTGCACTTAGCCCCTGCATGAGGGTTCTTTCGGCATTCCTCGATGTACTCATTGCACCCCGGCAAACGCCCCTCTATGTTAAAAACTATCATTTCTCAGCCTCTGTCTCTTTTCTCATTTCTTCCACCCGTAAATATTTATAAACTTAAGCCTGTCAATACCCTCACATCTTTCCCCGCATTTCGGACAATTGCAAGCCCACCTCCATTCAGTCACGTTCTCGCCGGGAATAAATTCACTTTCTGCCTCCGTCGCAATAAACCTGCATCGGCATTTAAGGCAGATGTAGTAAAGCTCATTCATCTTTGGCATTATTGCCCTCTCGACTACCTGCATTTTATTAAACCTCTTTCTGCATTTTCATAAAATCCTGCTGCATTTTATTAAACTGCTTGCTGCATTCCGGGCATAGATCATTGTCATTCATTTTAGACCAACCGTCGGGCGTATCTTCATACGTTATATAGCGTGTAAATCCGCCGTCTAATACTCCCTCGCCCGTGTATTCCTTAAAAGCGGTATTTCCGCATCTATCACAAGTCAAAAGCTTGCCTACCTTCTCACTCACTCGCTCACCACCCCTATATCCTCAACTCTCGCCCTTAGATAGCTGTTAAGCACTCTGTCCTTAAGCACCGCATAAGGCACACCCCTGCTTTTGTCAAGCTTTACCGCCTTAAGCAGAAAGATGCTCTTTTCGTGATACCTGCAGTCAAAGTGTAAAACGGGCTTGTCAATGTATTTTTTAAGCTCTTCCGCCTGCATACTCATTCCCTCTTATCTGTGATTTTCTTGTATATAAGTTTGTTGTCAGCTCTCCACCTGTGCGCCTTGTAATCAATGTTCGCCCTGCCCTTAACGCCTGCTTTGGTTATTTTCTCATAGCACCGCTCACAGCACTTTTCATTCTCACCCCTTACAGGCCTGCCGCAGCACGCACAATTTCCGTCAACGCCATATAGTGCCCTCGGTATTATGCCGTTTCTCCGCCTTATTTCCTCCTGCCGCCTGCGCTGCTTGTCTAAACATATCCCACATCTTATCCTGTTTCTCTCAGCATTTTTCTTTCCGCAGTCTACACATATTCCTGCCGCTTTTCGCTCATCGTATAGCCTTTTTCTGTTTTTAGCCGCCTTTTCCAAATATTCAGCTCTTTTCTCTGCGCCAATGCTGTCCTTCCATTTGTAATAATAAACGCTGTTCAAATCAAGACAGTTCAGACAGTATGACCGCCCCTTTGCCGCTTTTTCCCTGCCGCAAGAACAGCAGATGCCATGCGCCTTATAAAACTCCCTGCGCTCCTTGTTCCTTTCCACCTGCGTCATCACCAAGCCCCCCACTGAGATATAACGCCATAGTTTCTATCACTATGTTGTTTATTATTGTTCCGATGTCATCAAAGTTTATATAAAATCCCGGGTTATCGTTTCTCTGTCCTGCCGTTTTCTGTATCATCGCCTGCCTGAGTGCCTCGCAATTCTCTCTTAGTGCCCCCTTGTTGCATTTCTGATACCCCATTCTCAGGAAGTTCCACATAAGTTCAAACTGTCCCTCATCAAGCCGCTTTGTGTTAAAATCGCCCTTTGCCATTCCCTCACCTCACCAAAACCTTAATTGGCTCATATGTCGCTCTAACCTTTCTTGTGCCTTTTCATAATAGAATTTGTCAATCTCAAATCCGACAAAATCAAGTCCCTTGTCATAGCAGGCTATCAAAGAACTTGCCGAGCCTGCGTGCGTATCAAGTATCTTGTATCCCTCTTTTGCATATCTGTTAAGCACCCATGTGTATAATGCTACGGGCTTTTGTGTCGGGTGAAAGCGCTGCTCTTTGTTCTTCATATCGCCTTGTAACATTCCGTTCCACTTAAATTCATATATCCTTGATTGCCCTTGAAGTGAAGTCCATGCTATCTCACAATCTGCTTGATCCATATTTCTTCGCCCTTTATCCCAAATAATCATACAGCTTGTTTTTCCTAAATGTTCAAGAAAAAAATTACCGCCCCATATTATCTGATTTTTGCTAACTCTTTTTAGCTCTGTAAAATAATCTCCGTTCGGTGTCGAGCTATCATCGAACGGGTGATAAAATTTAGATAAGACCTTGCGCTTTTTGACTCCCCGTTTACTGTTACCGCCGAATGCTCTTCCACCCCCCCCGATAATTGTTACCTTTTTATTAACTTTATGCCCTATCCCTATACCATACGGTGGGTCAACCACCGCTAAATCAAAGAACTTGTCGGGAAATTCTTTCATGCCCTCCATGCAGTCTATGTTATAGAGCTTGTTTAATTCCATCAAAACGGTATCACCTCTTCATCAAAGTACGCTCTCCACCGCTCAAACACCTGCTCAGCGGAAAGAAATCCCTGCTTATCCTCCCCACTCGGAATAAGCAGCCGCTGCTCTAATTTTCCCACAAGTCCGCCTCGGCTAAGCCCGTGACAGCAAACGTCCGATATAATGTGCCCGTCTTTCGGGTCAAAAAATCGTATCTCCTGCCCGTCATAGACGCTTGACCGCTTGCAACAATCCCACATCAATGGTACGCTCTCGATCAGCGTTTGCAGCTTGTCAATCTCCTTCAAATCAACCATTCTTCCTCACCCTCTCAAAAATCCTCACCGCTCTTTTTTCCAACTCCCCCTGAGTCAGCTCTCTTTCGCTCTCGATGTAGCCTAAATCAGAGGTTTCCTCTCCGCCCGAGGGCTCTCCCGTGAATAAATCGTACCTTATCCAAAGTCGCCCGCCGTGCTTGACAGGCGATGCAACATAGATTATAATGCCGCCCTTGTTAAGAGGAAAATACCCTTTAACCCCGGCAGGCTCGTTTTCATTCACTTTCCTTAAGAGCAAACCCCTCTACCTCCTTAAAGCCGAGCGGATCAATGTAATAATACCGCCCGTTTATCTTTATAACATCACTCACCGACGCGCTGTGCCCGTTAAAGTCCGCAGGAATATTGATGTTAAAGATCCTGAATACCTTTTCAAGCGCCTCATAAGTGCCGTCAGCTCCGACCTCACCGCTGTAAATAAGCTTATAATCACCTCTCTGCGGCCTTATCCCCATTTCCCCGAGGACCTTAAAACTCATAAACCTCTTTTTCCTGTTCTTCTCCGTAAGCCTTAGCTGCCATAGCTCGTATTTGAATTTCATTCGTTTTCATTCTCCTCGTCCTTAAAGCACTCATGCGTCCCGTCCAGTAAGGCCTGCTCGTCACCGCTGATACGGTAGCCGAGCCTGCGCAGCGTGTTGTACCACTGCACGAGCTTTTGATTTTTTACATGATTTCCGAAATAATCATGGCAGCACACAGCATTGCCGCCCTCATACTCGTTGGCAAGAAGATACAGCATAGCCTTCTGCGGCTTTTTCGCTATCGCCTCTAAATATGCCGGACTGTATGCAAGCCTCTCATACGGCTCTGTATCTTCATCCTCCTCGTCCTCTTCGTCCGGATCTATGATGTCATTAAGCCCCATTCTGCCGGCAAGCTCCTCATAATCGACCTCGCTGTAATTGAGTATGTAAGGACTTGTCAGGTATTCAAAAACAATAAGCTCTAATTCCTTTTTGCCGCCGTCCCAGTCGTTTATGAACTTTTCCCTTAACTGCTGCGCCTGCTCCTCAATGGGCGCTATCCTCTCCTTGCGCCGCCTGTAAAGCTCCTGTTTGGCATCGTACTCGGCCTGCCTCGCCGCCTCCGCACTCTTGTCCTTCATCTTCCCTACGATATAGATATACCCGTAGCTGTCCTGCATATAGTAGACCTCCGGCTTGTTCGGGCAGGTCTCTTTCTGTATCTCTATCAGCTTTTCGATCTCTTCTTTTTTCTCGTCTGTCAGCTCACTTGTCTGAATATATGGGTACTTGCTCAGAAACTCCCTGTCTCTTGTGTATCCTACTCTTTCAAGTTTCCGGCTTAAGTAACTTTCCCACATCGACTTGTTTATCTCTCGCTTTTCCTCATTTATAGCATTCTGCACCTTCCACTGGAAGTTGGCAGTTCCTATCTCTTTAAGCGCCTTGTTTTTCAGTTCCTTGTCGTGTATCTTTTCAAGCTCTATGTAATCATCAAGCGTTGCGCCTTTTTCCTGCGATTTTTTAAATTCCTCGGGGTCAAGCTCCAAAAGCTTAAGACGGTGCTTTACCGTCTTTTTGGAAAAGCCCGTCTTTTCCGCTATGCTCTGCTCCGTCTCGCCCAGGTCGAGCATCATCTGAAAGCCCTGCGCCTGCTCATAAACTGTAAGATCATTTCTCTGCATATTTTCAAGCAGCATCGTGCTTATCTGTTCCTGCTCGGTCATTTCCGCAACGTTGCACGGCACTTTTTTAAGCCCTGCGAGCTTTGCCGCCGCAAGCCTCCTGTGCCCGATGATAACGGTGTACCCGTCTATGCAATCACCGGATAATACAGTCAGCGGCTGAAATATCCCGTTTGCCTTTATGCTCTCTGCAAGCTCCGTCACATCCCCTACGTCCTTTCTCGGGTTCTTCGGGTGCGGCTTTAACAGCTCGATCGGCAGCTCACTATCACGTCTTATCATCCTCATATAAACTCACTCCTTAACCTGATGACCCTTGCGAACATCTCACCTAAATCCCATGCCCGCTGCTCTGCCTCCGTCATTCCCTCATACATCGTGAGGAAGTCCTTCTCTATAAGCGGCAGTTCCTCTTGACATTTCCTCAAAAGTATGCTATCCTTGTCTTGTAATACTTTTTCTTCTGCGCTCGGTGCGGCTTTTGCCGTTTCGGGCGCTTTTTCTTTCGGCATTTCTTCTCTTTCCTCTGTTATCTCCTTGCCCTTGCTTTCCTCTATCATTTCATCGACCGCCTTTTCAAATTCTTCGTTTATCTTCACGGGCTTGCCCTTGCTTTCATTTTTATACTTGTTCCACGTTCTGTTTACCGTCGCCGAGCCTATCCCCAGCTCCTTAGCGACCGCCGCGTCACTCTTGCCTTGCTGCTTAAGCTCAACTATCTTTGCCTTTATAAGCTCCGATATCTTGTTGTGTCCGCCCCTCTTGCCCGGCGCGGCAGGCTCAATCTCCACATTGCCGACCTCCGGCAATTCTTCCTCCGCTTTTTTAAAAATGATCTCATTTACCTTTTTAGCGTTCAGCCCCGTAAGCTCTGCTATCTCCGATACCGACTTCCCCTTGCTTTGTAGGTTGTCTATATATTCTCTCTTTTGTACCTCGCTCATTGCCGCAAGCTCGATATAATCTCTGCCCCTCTGTTCAAGCGACTCCTTTACTGCCTGCACGTCAACGCCTGCTTTCTTAGCTATCGCCTCTACCGTCATTCCTCTGGCATTCAGCACCGCTATCTGTATGTTCTTTTGTTTATTAAGCATTCCCATTTATACCGCCCTGTCCTTTCTTTTTCCGTTATGGTAGATCACTCTGCCCTCAATGTTCCCAAATTCTTCAAGATTTTGCATCTGCCTTTCAAATTCGCGCTCTATAGCCTTTCTCTTTTCCTTTTTTGCGCGTTCCTCTGCCGCCCTGCGGTCTCTCTCGTGCTCTATCAGCTTTTCCGCCATGTAGGTGATAAGAGCAGATATAAAGCAGGCATAAATCGCCATACCTATACTCATCTTTTCGACCCTCCCGTCACTGTCACTCCGTCAATAATTATTTCTATCCCGTAGCATTCCGCCATTAATATGATATCTTTGAGCTTTGCACTTAAGATGTTCCGCTCCTTGTATGAAAGCTGCTCCTGTGTTTTCCCGAGGAGCTTTCCTGCCTGCTCTTGCGTCAGCCCCTGCCGCTTGCGTGCAGCACATATTATATTTTTAACTGTGACCGATATGCCGCCCTTTGCCTTTTTTGCCAATCTCACCACCCCCAAAGATGTTCAAGCTCCGCTTGTTCCCGTTCTTCTGCCTTTTCCTGCGCGTCCTCCATTAATAGCTTAAGCCTTTTGTCCTCTGCCCTTGCTATTTCCGCGTGCAGATACCCTAACGCCTGCTGTGCCTTGTTTTCTTCGATAAGCCTGCAAGCCATTTCAAGCGTTTTCTGCCCTGCCTCAAGCCATAAAATAAGTTTCTGCCTGTCACTCAGTCCTTCCATATCCTCACCTCTCATCGCCTTTGCATGACTTTACTCGACTCTGCCTTTGCCAAACGTTGCTTCACGTCACATCGCCGTTGCATTTCCAAGCACCGCAATACCATGCCCTCGCGTTTCACCGTTTCACTTTGCCTTCGCATCTCAGCGCTATGCTTTGCCGCTGCATCGCCTACCTAAGCTAAGCCCTTGCCAAACTATCATTGCAATTCGATGCCTTAGCATTACCAAACATCACGTAGTTAGGCCTTTGCTTAACAAAACTTTCTATACCACGCCATTGCTCCACTATGCAGTCAAAGCCCTTGCCTTGCAAAACTAAACCAAGCCATTGCATAGCTGTTCGTGACATTGCCAAAGCTCTACACACTTAACTACGCCACCGCAACTCAATACGTCGCTTTGCCCTCGCCATTACGATGCCCAGCTACACACAGCTCTGCCTTAGCAATTCGTAGCTTTACAATGCCCTTGCCTTGTATAGTCAAACTATGCTCTGCCTCCGCCATACATCGCTTTTCTATGCCATGCCTTCGCTTGACTAATGCATTACCACACTTATCCGTGGCTGGGCTTTGCATAACCTTGCCGTCGCTATTCAATTATCTCATAAGTAAACGCACCCTTGCCCGAGTTTCTCCACTGCCCGAGCCCGTGCCAGTACCCGTACTCAAGCCACTCCTTTATAAGCTCCTCCTCATCGATAAGCTTCTTTTCCTTGCCTGTTCCCACCTCGAGCTTGTCATTAAAGAGGAATACACTAAACTCCGCCGTAGCCCCCGCAGGAATGGTCTCCGAGTTGGCAAGCGCTATTCTCTCACCCTGCGCCGTTTGCCCTCTGAGCGGCCTCTGACAATTGCCGATAGGCCCTTTGAACTGTATTGGGATCATTCGCGGCTTGACGAATATAAGCCCGTCAATTTCTTTTTTGTAAGCCTTTATGTTCGAGCTTAAGCACCCCTTGACCTTCCTGAGAAAGCCGCAGCTTTCCTTCATAAATCCGCGTATCTGATAATCATAGATTATCGGCTTGCCTTCCTCGTTTCGAGGGAACACCGTCATGCTCTTTTCAATGTAGTTTCCTGCTCCTATCGCCGCGATCTCTTCCTCCCTGCTTTCCGCGTCGGGTGCTTTGCTTGCGATAAAATCCTCGTGTATCTCGGGGTTTGCGCTCGCCGTCCCGAGTAATTCTTCTAAAAATGTTATCCTTACCTTTACTTCTTTCATTGTTTTATCCTCCCTTATCCGTCCATTAACTGTTCCACCGGCACATTAAGCGCCCTTGCGATCTTAACTACCGTGTCCGCCGATACCTTCCTGTGTTCAAGATGTTCCAAATTGGAAATAGTTGTCTGCCCGAGCCCCGTTAAATTCGCCAGTTCGACCTGCGTCATTCCCTTTTCTTCTCTGATCTTTTTGAGTTTTTCACAAAATTTCACGTTATTAGCCCCCTTTTCCGTACACTTGTTGTTATAGCGATTGACAAACATTTCCTTTGGTGTTATAATATTATTAGAGCGATAATATAACGCTTTAAGGAGTTGGTTTAATTTGCTCTTTGCAATAACCGCTTATGCCGATTACTTGTCAGCTCCTCCGCGACAAATAAACGTAGATCAGCTTTCTCGGCAAAATGCCTTGCCCACGTCATTAGGCAGATAAACTGAATTAATCCTTGCGGCAATGTATCCTCAATCCTTCTGACCTTAGCCCTATTATTCATTTCCCCACCCCCTTTGCGCCCTGTTGTATCGCTATGATAATATTATATCTTACAAATATGAGATTGTCAAGATAATATTTCATATTTATGAGATTTTCTGTCTATCTGCACAATTGCTATAATAATATTTTGTGGTTTTTTCACAAAATGCAAAAACCACCCCGTAGGGTGGCTGAAAGGTTGTGTTAATTATGTTTGAAATTTGTCCGTTTATGAGCACTTCTACTCAACAAATCGGCTGTCTTAAAGCTTGCGCTTTATCCTATAAAGGTGAATGTGCAATAGCCTATATCGCTAAGCATCTTCCTCAATATCCGATGTCTTACGATAGCAATACTTCATCTGAAAGAGCTGATTGTATACCGCCCTTATCTCCTGAGAAAGATTAATAAGCTCATGTCCGCTGTTGATGTTGTTTTCACACTCAATGCGCGTAAATAAGCCTTGCAGCGCGTCAGCGTTCTTTTCAAGCTGCTCTATCATTTCTTTTTGTGTCATACCCTCACCCCCATTCGTTAAGTGTATTATATCTCATATTTATGAGATTGTCAATAGAAAGGAGTAAAAAATGTTTTGGACTATTTTTTCTCAATTATGCGATAATATCAATAAAAAGCCTAATCCCGTAGCAGCAGAATTGAAGATAAGCTCCGGAACTGTCACATTATGGAAAAATGGTTCGATACCACGCTCCGAGTATCTTATAAAACTTGCTGATTATTTCGGCGTTTCTATTGATTACCTCTTAGGCCGTTCCGAGCGTTCCGAGCCTGCCGCGCCCGAGCTTGCACCCGAATATCAAGAAATTGTTGAGCTATATCAAGACCTTACCCCCGAGCAGCAAAGCCTTATAAAAGCTACAATGCAAAGTTGGCTTGCCGTCAACGACAAGGCGGCAATAGAAAAAAAGAAAGACGTTTAAACTTGAAAGGAGTTTTTAATTATGAAAAAAATATTAATACTGATTATGACACTATCGTTACTTACCGCTTGCTCCTCGTCAGCAAGCAGCGACTCACAAACTGACAGCCAAACTACCGAGGAAAGCTCGGCAGTTTATGAAGATGTTAGAGTAAAGGATATAATTTTCCCTGCATCTTCTAAGATCACAGTGGATAGTTGGAGTGATTTAAGTTATAGCCTTGTCTATAACAACGAATTAAGCTTGACGGTGCGTATGACCGATTTATCTAACAGTTCCTTAAAGGATAAGTTAAAAATTGATGATGAGGATTTCGCAAAAGGTATGTTTGCATCTCTTGAGCTGCTCTCTGTCAGTGATGATGCCGATAGTATCAATTCTGAGGTGACCTATTCCGACTCGGGATTTAAAATATATTCCTTCTCAAAAGATGATGTATACGCTTATTATGCAACTCAGGTCATAAACGACACCTATTATGAGATAAAAGCCACTTCTAAACACTACAAGTATTATCTGTCAGACTCTGATAAAGAATTAAAAGAGTATTTTGATGATATCTGCGAAATTATTAATTCGATAAAGCCTGCTTAAAATATTGACTTAAAAGGAGTGTTTAAAATGAAAGCTAAATCCAAAAAAGGCCTGACCGCCTCACAGCTCCCTTCGGGCTCGTGGCGCTGCCGTGTCTACGATAACGCACTTAAAAAGCAGATATCTTTCACCGCCCCCACTGCCGATGAGGCAGTAATGCAGGCGCAAAAATATAAACTGACCCACGAGTCAAAGCCTGCTGATGATATCACACTCACTCTCGGCGAGTGTATTGATAGGTATATAGACAGCAAAACAAATATCCTCTCCCCCGTCACTGTCAGTAAATACCGTAATATCCGCCGTTCTCAGCTCTCGGATAGCTTCCTTAGCCTTAAACTCATTCGCCTGACTAACATCGACGCTCAGCAGGAAATTAACCGCCTGTCGGGCATTTACTCTCCCAAAACGGTTTATAACGCAAGCGGCCTGATCTCGGCAGTGATACGAACCTTCCGCCCCGAGTTTGCCTATCGTGTCACCCTGCCGCGCCGCGAAAAGAAAAAGAAAGCCCTCCCCACTCCCGATGAGGTGATAAAGGCTTTCAAAAATACCGATATGGAGCTTGTTGTGCTGCTGGGTCTTTGGCAGGGTTTCCGCGTTTCTGAGATACGAGGACTTAAAAAGTCCGATTTTAAAAAAGGCGTGCTGTCCGTTAACCGCGTTATCGTTACGGCCGACGGCAAAGCAATTGAGAAAGAGCTTGCAAAGACCGAGCAGTCAAAGCGCTCCCTTCAAGTTCCGCAGCCTATTCAGGAGCTTGTCAATAAGGTGAGCGGCGAGTATATCACCACATTAAGCGGTGAAAGCATATATAAGCGCTTTAAACGTAAGATGATCCGCCTCGGCTACCCCGACGCTACTTTCCACGATCTTCGACACCTAAACGCCTCTGTCATGCTTATGCTCGGCATTCCGGATAAATACGCCATGGAGCGCGGCGGCTGGTCAAATACCGCCACCCTGAAAAACGTCTATCAGGAAACCTTCACCCCCGAGCGCGAGAAAGTCGATAATATAATAGATAACTATTTCTCCACCCTTTATACCTCAAATTAGTCACAAATTAGACACGCAGCTTTCGCTATCTTCACGCATTCCCCGAATATTCAAGGGTTTGTAAAAATTGTCAAAGGGGTTCGACTCCCCTTAGCTCCACCAAATAAAACCCCACGTATTTACGCCAAATCTGCGTATCTACGTAGGGTTTTTTACTTTTTGATTTCCGTTTTATATCATAATTTCACTAAAAAATACGCCATTATGAATACAAATTAGACACGACATTAGTCACGCCATTAGACACGGAATATTAAAGATAAATAGTACGCCTTACTCCCTGTCCAGCCTCTTAGCCACATCTCTGATAGCCTCTCTCGAATGGTAGTCAGGTGTGCGGTCCATAGCCTCGTAAAGCCTGTTTGCCATTTCCTTGCGTTCCTCGCGAGAATATCTGCCCATAGAGTCACGCTTACCTGAGTATGGCTCATCATCGTAGCTGTCACCGCGAGAATGTAATCTGTTGGCATCGTTTCTGTACTCAACGCCCGAGTAACGATAAGAGCTATCGCCGTAACTATTGCCACCGCGCTCCATAGCCTCATTTGTGAGTATGCTTTTTTTAAAGTGTACCAAAAGATCACCGCGCTGTAAGTCGCTGTTAGATAAGCGGCCGCCGTTTGAGACCTTGCGCTCCATTTCAATAAGCTCGTCATCGATGTAATCTTTCATTTTATGCATTGTTCAGCCCTCCACTCGTGCTTGTAAACAATCGCTTTTACCCGACTGACCGATAGATCATACTTCTCTGCCAACTGCTCATAAGTAAGCCCGTCGATAAACCTCGACTTAAGTAACGCTCTGTTCCTCGCCGCGTATCGTCCTACTATGTAACTGTCTATAACTCGCTCGATGTTCTCGGCAGTTATCTTATTCGACTCAAAATCATACATTCTTAGGTCTCTTTTTAATCCGTCTTATAACCACCCTGCGCTTAACTCGCCTGCGGTTCTTCGGTCGTATCCTGATTATCCGTACTGTCTGCCCCATTGTAATCAACTCCGTTGCTGTCGCCTACTATGTTAACACCCTCGCCGTCCTGATCTATCGTTGTGCTTTCGATATCGGAAGTCAGCACAGAATAAATGATAAACCCGATTATAAGCAACAAGATCATCGTGTAAGAGATTATCAGCCGCTTAACTGTCCTTTCGTGCCTTGCACTTTCTCGATCAAGCAGATACTTCATAGTCTGCGCCGAGATCATTTCATTCTCGGGTAAATTTATCTCATCATTCATACCCGCACCTCCTATCTTATTTCTTCAACTCCGCCCCGAGCTTTTTTATAAAGTTATCCCCAGCAATACCCGTCTGCTTGTACCCCCACTTTTTGAGCAGGAGGTTTACTGCCTTCTCTGTGCCCTCACCAAAGACCTTATCGTTGTTTACGCCCTGCGAGATAAGTTTCTTAGCCTTTGCAAGTATGATAAGTTGCTTAAGCGCAAGCACACCTTTAGTTTTCTGCCCCTTCTCGTAGCCTGACTTATCAAGTACTTTCTCGGCAGGTTTTGCCGCAGGTTTTTTCGCAGGCTTTGCCGCCTCGGGATATCTTAATACGCAGTTCCACGGATAGTTGTAATATCCGCGCGTATGTATTTCATACCCCGTCTGATCTCCTACCTTGCCGCCCATAATGCCGCCGTTCTCGTCAATGCTCGCCTGCGCAAGCTGAGTTGTGCTTATCATCATTGCCGTGTGGTCTGCGTGATTAAGCAGCACATCGCCTGCGATAAGCCCTTTGCCCGTTGCAAGGTTTATCTTGCTTGTCACGTCCTTAAAGCCGCAGGCCGTGAAAGCGTTATACATATTCCCCGTGTAGGTCGCTCCCTTGTCCTTAACGGGTATTCCTGCCGCCTGATATGCCGATATAACAAGCGATGAGCAGTCATAGTCGCTCCATGTGTCGGGACTTCCCCAGCGGTTCACCTGAGAATACCCGTGCTTAGGGTCTGCGGCTATCTTCTTCATATAGTCTACAGCTTTTTCAACTTTCGTCATTGCCTTTTCCTCCCTTTTCTTCAATTCCTTTTTGCAATTTCTTTATGCCCTTTATCAGAAACGTTGGCAGCGGCACACCTATCTCGCCTAAGTTTTCAAGCACCGATATGCACTCGTTTATAAGTAACCATATTACCACGATAAGCCCTAAGTAATAGCTCATTTTGATATCTATGCCTACGCCTTTTAGGCCGCTGTAAAGCACCCAGTCCATAACGGCTGCCACTATTACAACGCCTATATACCCGACTTTCTTCACTATCCCCCGAAAGCCGACCTTGCTTGACCACTCGCCGTTTATGTAAGCCTTGCTCATTCCGCTGATATAGTCAACTATCATCATAATGAGCAAGAGCGCAAGCGGTATGAGTATCACTTTTGTGTAAGCAAGCAGCCCTGCCGTCACCGCCGACAAAAAGGCTTTAAATGTTTTTTCTGTGTCCGTTTGTATCACTCCTTTTCATACGGTTGCCCCGTTATGGTTTTAAACTCCTCTGCCGTTATCCACCCCTTGACAACAGCATTTCTTACTCTTGTTAAGTTCCACAAGCCGTTGTCATAGTATTCTTTTACAAGCTCATACTTCTTGCTCATCGTTCTCACCTTCTTCTAAATCTACATCGGACATCATAGCCACATATTCCATATCGGCATAATACTGAGAGAGCCGGGTATTTACCGTCTGCATTTCAGATATAGTATCTTCCAAGAGCTCTCTTGTGCCTTTATATATAAACATGACGATACCCCCTTTTTACACTATGTTACACATTGGAGCGACATAATGTGCATACCTCCAATTAGCATTTATTGTACCATTAGTATCTACATAGCCATCTTGACTCCAGTATGCCTCATTTTTGATACGGTTGTTAACGTTGCTGTTCAGATACGGATAATCACTTATTTTAGGTATGTAAAAATAATAACTATTGTTAGCGTCTAAATATGTCTTACCAAGAACTTCTAACATTTCAGAATCAACCATTTTCATAAAACCATCTAAAGTAGATGCGTAATCGGGATCATTATTACCGGAGTATTTAGAACTCCACCACTCATTTTTAGAAGCATCACTATTTAGCCATTGTTGTATATCCGTCTGATTCAAGTCATATTTTGTCAGATAACCATTATAGCTAAAATTATTTGCACCCATTTCATACGAAATGCCACTTGATACTGAAGAACCATTTGTATTTTTACTTCTTACCCATTCACTGGTATAATCTGTTGAAGACGAACCAGTTACTTTAAAGGGACAATAATACCAGTAGTTACTGCTGGTGGATCTATAATACACTACGTCATCATAATTATATATCATTTTAAGACCGGGTATTATATTAGATAAATAAATATAAGGAGAATAATTAAAGTTATATTGTGATCCAGTGATGCTTACAGTGTAGAGATTTAAAGTTGCAGAAGTAATATTACTACTGGTAACTTTAATAAGAAATTTAGGTTCATTATAATACATCGCTGGCACTTCAAGAACCCTACTTGTCATTAATGATAATGAATTAGGTTGATTAGCACTCTCATTAAATCTTGCAATGTTTTTACCAACAATAGTCCATTCTACTGGTACATTATTTACAGTGCTTATAATCTTATCGCCTAAATGAATATCATCCATATCATTTGCACGAACCTTTTTTTGTAGCATTTTCCACGATGACGGATAAAATGATGAGTCTTTAAGAGTTTGGTTTATCATTATAAGTCCGTTACTAATATCCGCCATTTTTGAATTAAAACTCTCTTCTGAAACCAGTCCGAAAGGGTTAGGCATATTATCACGCTCCTATCACGTCATACATCAGTACCGGTTTGCCGTCTACAACGTGCAACGATACTGAGTATTGAATATTGTTGGTATCATCAGTTATTATAAGACCGTCACCACCAGCAGCATCATCAACGGCCTTTTCTAACTTTCCAATTGCCTCATTAATGGTATCTGATGCTGTAATTGCCGATGTACTTGCAGGTTTGGTATAGCCTGTCATTGTTTTATCTGTCAGATCGTTATAAGACCCCGAGAACGCCACAGGCTTTAAGTCTGTAAGCCATTTTTTGACCTTCCCGAACAGAGTTTTTACGCTCTCTCCGCTTTCTAAGCTTTGGCGGCTTTGTGCCTCTGTAAAATTAACTTCGACATCACCGTCTATGCGCATGTCTGCCATATAATCACCCCAATCACGTTAGCTTACACTGGATAATAAGTTTGTCTTTTGATGTGACGTAGTCGTCCTCAATTGCTTTTACGCGTGCCTTAAGTGCTGTATCGTCATAGTTTTCAAGTCCGGCAAGCTTTGTCTTTTCGGCCGTGGTGTAGTCTTCTGTAGATAGACCTTTTCCACTCACCTTTTCAACGTACCCTTGCAAGAGTGCATCTATCTCCGACTTAGTGTAGTAAGCTGACATATCTATCGTTCTGCCAAAGAACTCCCAAGCGGTACCTGTCCAGTAGTATTCATCTTTCTGTAGACTTTCTTCCGCTCCCACCATATAAACGTCACCTGTCTTGTTGCCGCTTGCAGGCAGATCATTTACAGTATTGACTCTTCCTTTAAGCGAATAAACACTTGACAGAGCTGCACTGATGGCACTGCTTATTGCGGTATCAGTCTGTGCTGATGTGTAGTAATTGGCAAGTGCTGTTGTCAAAGCTTGTGCGATTGCAGCATTAACATCATCAATGTCAATATCACCGCCTATATACGGTAAATCATCAAACACATTAACACCATCACCGACCTTAAGCTTTGCAACGGTCTTATTGTCTTTTGTCGTAAATACCGCGCAAGGAAAACCCTTCGGAATTACCTTGCTTAGGGCTTTCCACATTGCCTCTGTTCTGGTATCAAAGTAAACTTCGCATTCTTCTGGGAAAATAATTGTTTTATCAGCCATTTTGAATTACTCCTTTAATTTTATTTGTATAGCTTGGATTTGCTTGTAATCCCTGCCAACACAATAATATGCCCTATCTTCGTCATCATATCGGTATGTAGCGTTTTCGTCTTTGGCTATATATAAGCACTCGCTATCCCCTATCGCAGGAAATTCATAGTGATTTGCAAATCTTAGCTCCTTGACGTATACCTTCTGCGGCATTAGAATATTACCGCCTATCCTGCCCTTACCCGTTATGCTTCCCGATATCCTATCCATTTCCCTCATCGTCCTCCCTGCTTATTCCTAAGCATATCTTAAGCTTTCCGCGCCTTACAAAAGTCTCTCTGTCCTCGTCCGCAAAGACGTAAAGGCAGTCATAATCGTATAGCCCCGGCGGTAAGTCTGTATCATCGGGAGTGAGATGCAAGAGCACGGCTTTCTGCTCCGCGTCGTAATCATCTGCTGTGTACTCTTTTCTTATAACAGTAAATACCTCTCCGCAGTAAACTTTTGCCGCCGTAAATATGATCTTGTCGCCCTCTTGCATTTCGTAAGGCTCGCCGTCGCTGTCCTTCGGCGTAATGTCCGCATACCCCGAATTAGCTCTCGTAACTATTATGTTTCCTGCACTGTCTACCCTCATTTTCTCACCTCGTCCTCCTATCTTATTCTTATTCTTATATGGTTTCCGTCAAGCCGCTCTATTACTCTGTACCCACCGCCAAACGCCGCCGTTGCAATTCCGCCGTCCGCTGCCGTGCAGTACCCGTCCACCTCGCAAGTGCCGTCGTCAATGACTATTAGCTTACCGTGCGTTCCTACCGGCGACCATTCAGGCCGCTGTGATCTCGGTATATACTCTCTTGTCGGGTCATAGTCACTTGCAGTTTTAGGTACATCTTGAATAACTGTGTATTCCTCGTCCTCGCCTTTGTCATTTACGCGGTGTCTGACGACCTCGGCTTTTTCATATATTATTCGGCCAAAAACGTCTGTCTCAAACCGTCCGCGCCAATAGCCTATATCGCCGTCGCCTACTACTGCAGGCGTTGCAGATACCACGCCCAAAATGTATTCATCGTCCGAGTTTGCATACCGTATCTTGTTGCCAACGTATGTCACAAAATGCCCGGCTCTGTCCTCATTATCAGGATTGCCGTCCGCCCATTCTTCATGCTCTGAGTAGTCCGCACCGAGTGTGTTGTATGAGCCTGATATGTATAAGCTGCCTGCATCGCTAAGTTCTAACGCATTGCTTCTGTTTGCAGTATCCGTGCCGTTACCGACTTCAAGCAGGAATGTTTTGGCAAATGTTTCATTATATTGATTGTAATACCCAAACACCGCTATACCATTACCCTCAAGGTAGACTAAACCCTCACCGACCATAATACTGTTATCTAACTGATTTGCGGCAACTATGTTTTTACCCACGGCCATGCTGTTATTCCCGATCAGGAATACATTCTGACCTAATGCATACACACGATATCCTGCACCTGCCGATTCCATAATATTTATGTCCGATAACGGAGGGCTTGTGTAATGGTAGTTTTGATATCTCGTTCCTGCTTTACAGTCTTCACCGAATGCTATTGAATTTCCTGTTGCATTATTTCTTAGGCCTATTGCAATGCTCCGCTGTGATGCCATGTTATATGATCCTACACATTTTGAATAAAACCGTGCTACATTATAATCTCCTGAAACCTCGCTGTATTGTGATGCAGCGTTATAATATCCTTCAACTCGGTTGTATCCGCAAGAATAATCATAAGCATCTCCGAGAAAGCTCGGCGTAGTTCCTTTCATCTCGTCAGCCGTGCCTTGATAATTCCCCTCGTAATACGATATAAGCGTACCTAAAATAACATTTGGCAAACACCCGGCTGCATTGCCATACCCATTAACAATATTACCGCCCTGTGCAGTAAGATTGCGCTCTCCTCCGACAATATTTCCGTCAGCGCCTTTCGCACAAACGATATTAGTCTTTCCGCTTACATTATTATTACTTCCTGCTACGATACGGTTTCCGTCACCCGTTATAATATTGTTATTAGCCGCTCCGACTATGGTATTGTTGCTGCCTTTTAACGTGTTGTATTCGCCCGTGTGATCTTCGTCAAAATCAACGGTATTATTCACATAGTCGTTAAATCTTTCGTTCCCGTTGCCGAGGTCTTCGCCGACGCCGCCGCCCGAGGAAGGTGTGCTCGGACCATTGCGGAATAATATTACCGCATCTGCAAGCGTCTTAAAGTACCCGAGCCATACACTTTCGCCTGCCGTCAGCTTGTCCTTGCTCTTGTTAAAAACTGATAGCTCCTGCTCGTTTACTACTACTATAGCCTTGCTGTTGTCACTTGTTACGCTCTTTACCTCGCCGCTTATCACCTTAAGCGGCATTCCCTCCTGCGGCTGCCGCGCCTTTATTATTTCCGCAAGCCTCTGCGCCGCCTGCGATAGCTCATTTTGGTATCTATCCATTTTGCCACCTCTCAAACTGTATGTAATCAATGCTGCAAGCGCTTATCTTCATAGCGCCGCCTGCAAGAGGAAAGCTTGCACTCTGTACTATCAGCTTTTCCCCGTTTTTGGTTATCGGTACATCAACATCAATGTGCGGTATCATCGCTGCACTGAAACTTATACTCAATTTCGGTGCTGTTTTGCGTTTTAAAAGGTAATTTGCGTACATCTCGCACTTTCTTTCGCTGTCGCCGTTTGATATATTCACCTTGCTGTCTCTGCGTTCTCCTATCAGGCTTATCCTTATAGGGCTTCTCGGGTTGTCGTTCTTAGCCGTGTATCTGTATACAATGCCGTCTACATTCGAGCCTTCGACCGTCTGCGCATTGTAAGCCTGATCTAAGCTGTAGCTGTTGTCCGCCCTGCTGCTGTTGTTGTCATTAAACTCAAATATCGGCGCTAAGTAATAATAATCGTCCGATAAGTTCCTTACTATCCTAAGCCGCCCGTATGTGTCATAATACGCATTGTACATCGCCGTTTGTGCTATTTCCTCGATAGCCGCCCCGGGGTAAAAGCCTTCACTCACTACTATCTGCCTCTGTAAGTAAAGCTTGTCAAACTCAGGGTCTGCAACGGGCTCTTTGTCATCGAGCATATATCCGTTCCCTATCGGCTGCTGTAATAAATCTCGCAGTACGTTTATAAACTTTATCCCGTTCCCTGCCGCTATTGCCTCATCGGTAAGCAGATCCAAATTGCCGCTTGACGGTATCTGTAACTGCGCCTCGGTCTTCGCAAGCTTTATTTCCCCGTTGAGTAAGCAGTATTTGTCAGCTATCGTTATAACGGGTTCTTCCTTGCTGCCCGAAACGCTCTTAAGTACAAATATCCCCTGCGAAAAGAGATAAGTGTTCCCGGCGTAAATTACGCCCTTGAATATCTGAAATTTCCTCAAAGCCCAAAGCCACTTGTTTTCGTTCACGTCAAGCGTTCCGTCATCGTTTATAAGCTTTAGCGTTCCTTGGCGGCGGACACCTCGCTGTACAAGTGAAAGGTTTATGCTGCTTTCTTTCAGGTCGCATTTGTCGGTAATGTCTGCTAATATCTGCTCCTGCCAGTTGAGCACCTTTATTTGTGTGATGTATACTACCTCGCCGCTGTTCAGCGCTTTGATGTAATTGCTGTCGTATCTGTCATAATAGATCACTCTACTATCACCCGTTCCTTATCTTCCACCTGCGTAAAGTCAAAGCTTAGTATCGTCGCCCCTGCGTCATTCTTCCTTAAGCTCTTGCCCGTTATCTTCACAATATAGCAGCCGCGCTCGGGAAGTTTGAACAGAAATTCGCTCTCGTCAAAGAAATCGAGCGTATTCTCAAAGGTAAGCTGGGTGTCTCTGAGCTCGTAGCTGTAGCCGTTAACGATCATCTGTGTTATGGCCGCCGAAAAGTCACCGCTGAGGTAACGCCCGCTTTCCTTGATTATTATAGGCTTGTTTCCCGTCTCAATGACCGCCTGCCCGTCAGATATATTGAATGTGGGCTTGCTAAGCTCAAAATCAAATATATAGGTATCGCTTACCCCGAACTTCTTTAACCCGAATTTTTCCGTAGGTGTGCCGAGCTTTTGCATTACCGCTCTCTGCCCGTAGTCGGGCTTTATCGTGCCGAGTGTTTTCCATACTATCTCATTACTCTTTCGCGCCGAAACCGCATACTGTGTATTTATCCCGTCATCAGGCATTTGGTCGTATCCTTCCACATATCCTCCTGATACGCTCATTTCACCCACATATCGGTAATAGCTTTCCCCTGTCCTGCGTTTCCATAGCCTGTAAGCCGTGTAGCCGCTTTCGTTCGATATCCTCGCACCTACGCGGTTTTCAGCCTTTAGCATTGCAAGCCCGCTTGAATATTCAATGTAATATCCGCCTTCACTTGTGCCCTCGTAAGGCTCAAACATGGCATTATCGCTCTGTGCATAGCTTTCAAGCCTTATGCTCTCGGTCTGAACATATCCGTCCTGCGAGGTAGTTGTAAGCACTGCATTCATAGCCTGATTGGCAAGTATCGGAAATACCGCGTCAAGTGTCGCGCCGCTCACGTTTCTGTCAGGCTTTGCCCCCTTGTCGTGGTATGAGTAAATTTCCTTGCTCTCTGTCGCCGCACTCGTCAGCTCCCACTTGTATTTCTGTAAGCTTACTTCTTTTTCACTTGCTATTGCCCATGTGGCCGTGCATTCCACACCGCCGCTTGCCGCGTTTACTGCTATGCCGGGCGTTATGCTTGCCTTATCCCTGCATCTTACAAAATAGCAGGGTGTCTTGTAGTAGGAGCGGAATACTTTGTATCTTGTTCCCTTTGCCGCCGTTCCGCTTAAAGCACTGTCAAGCGTTATAACTCCCGTACTTCTGTTGTAGGCGGCTATCTTTATCTTTTCGTGCGTCGCTGTTCCGCTTACATCGGTCACAATGTCCAGCATACAGTATCCTATCTCGTAACTATCCATTACATAAGGCGCGTCAATGTCGCTTACGCTCTTTTCAACGGTTACGCTTGTTCCGCTGCTGTTTGCCTGCACTCGCCCTGTTACACACAGCATATCGCATAGCGGCTCATTGTTGCTGTCCGCCTGATAAAGGATAATGCGGTATTTGTAATCATTGCCGTTCTCGTATAAGCCTGTTGCCACCTGCTCATCTATCGTTACCGTGTCACCGTTTCTGTACTGTCCGCTCCACGGTATTCTGCTTTTGGGCGCGTAACTGTACCCGATTATCTCCCCCGTCACATTGTCGTAATACTCACATCTCCACCACGCGAGGTTATCCCCATTAAAAGTAAAGCTTTCTTTAAGAGCGTTAACGTATTCTCCGCCTTCCTGTGTCTTGTCAATGTAGACCGTTTCATTGTCGGGCGTTACATTTATCGGTGCCTCGATCATTCCCTCGCCTCCTTATATAAGCTGTGTTTCGTTTATTACAGCATTCACAAAATCATTAAGCATTTTCTTAAATTCCT
>Ga0326511_10000857_pt1 | contig 26266 bp, 20 predicted proteins | sample 0_2496_0518_D_FD_203701 | JGI IMG/M metagenome (GOLD analysis project Ga0326511, IMG submission 203701) | Bovine rumen microbial communities from UC Davis, California, United States - 0_2496_0518 | ecosystem: Host-associated > Mammals > Digestive system > Stomach > Rumen | place: USA...
TAAGTTCTTAGATCCTTTGGCTGACAAGTTCTTAGTCGACTCCGCCTTCATTCTTCTCTGCACCAGATTAGACTGGGGTGGTCATTATCAGGTCTTACCGATCTTTGCTATCTTGTTCATCGGTCGCGACTTAGCGATGGATGGCTTAAGAAGTATCGCCGCCAATCAGGGCAAAGTTCTTGCTGCCAATATCTGGGGCAAGGTCAAAACCGCCATTCAGATGGGTTTGATTCCTGTCTTGTTCTTAAAAGGCTTCCCATTCTCTATGCTCAATTTCGGTTCTTTGGATGTCTGGATGGTTACCAGATGGGACTACACCTACATCTTAACGAACATTCTTGTTGGCATCACTCTCTTCTTCTCCATCTTCTCTTTTGTCGTTTATGTCATTCAAAATAAAGCAGTCCTCAAGGAGGAAAAGAAATAATGGAATACAAAGATTTACTCAATGTCCTGATGGAAAAGAGACTCTCTTTATCCTGTATGGAATCTTTGACTGGTGGTTTATTTGCCAGTACCTTCACCAGCATCCCTGGTGCCAGTAGTGTCTTCCATGGTGGCGCTGTGACTTATACCGATGCCGTCAAGAAAAGTTTCAACGTTCCTTCGAGTGTCATCGCCAACTATGGTGCCATCTCTAAAGAATGTGCCAAAGAGATGGCCAAACAGGCTTCCAGTTTCTTCCAAAGCGATGTCGCTGTCTCCTTTACCGGCAACGCTGGTCCAACCGAAAGCGAAGGTAAGCCCGTCGGTTTGGTCTATATCGCTATGAAGGTTTTAGATAAATTAGAAGTCTATGAACTTCATCTCAACGGTGAAAGAAATGACATCCGTAAACAGTGTGTCGACTTTGCCTTTGCTACCCTCTTTGAAAAACTAAAATAAAAATAAAAAAGATTTTTACACAAAAATCACTGAAAAATGAGCATATCTATAATGGAGGATATATTTCCATGGCAAAAAAATCAGTAACTACTACAGCCGTTCCCGCTGATTCGGAAAAAGATAGCGCAATTGAAGCTACCTTAAAAGACATTCGTAACTACTACAACGATAAAGGCATCATCATGAAGATGGGTGATAAGCCAACGGTTGACGTTGGTGCTATCCCGACTGGCTCCATGCTCATCGATGCCGCTTTAGGTGTTGGTGGTTATCCAAAGGGCAGAATCATTGAAATCTATGGTCCTGAATCTTCTGGTAAGACCACTCTTGCCTTAGAAGCCATCGCCGAAGTGCAGAAATTAGGTGGCAGAGCCGCCTATATCGATGCCGAACACGCCATCGATCCCGATTATGCCAAGCACTTAGGTGTCAACATCGCTGAACTCATCTTATCCCAGCCTGATTATGGTGAACAGGCGATGGAAATCGTCGATATGTTGGCTAAATCTAACGCCATCGACCTTATCATCGTCGACTCTGTTGCCGCTTTGATTCCTAAGGCCGAATTAGAAGGAACCTTTGAAGATTCCTCCGTCGGTTTACAGGCTCGTTTGATGTCCAAGTCCTTAAGAAAACTTGCCGGTGTTCTTGCCAAGAGCAATTGTACCGTCATCTTCATCAACCAGCTTCGTGAAAAAGTCGGTGTCATGTATGGTAATCCAGAGACGACCACCGGTGGTAGAGCCTTGAAGTTCTACTCCACCATCCGTATTGAAATCCGTCGTTCCGAAACCATCAAGCAGGGCGATAAAGCCTTAGGTAATATCGTCAACGTCAAAGTCGTCAAGAACAAGGTCGCCCCACCGTATCGCAGTTGCAAGGTCGAACTCATGTTTGGTGAAGGTGTCTCCAAGGATCATGAAGTTGCTCAGCTCGCCGTTGACTATTCCATCATCGAAAAGTCCGGTTCCTGGTTCTCTTATCAGGGTGAACGTTTGGGTCAGGGTATCACTTCCGTCTATGATTGGTTAAAGAATAACCCCGATATGCAAGTCAAGATTGAAGAAGAAGTTCGTGCTAGACTTTCTGGCAAAACTCCTGAAACCGATGCCGAATAATCTAAAATCATCATATTTTTAAAGGCGCATTCGTGCGCCTTTTTGCGTATCTATTTTATTAACAACTTCTCATTGGTTAATCGAGTGGTTTTTGCCAGGCCAAAAAAAAGAAAAATCCGCTTGGATTTACAAATCACAAAAAGGGAGAAATCGCTTTTAAAAAGGAAGGTTAAGGATTATAATTTTAATGATGCATAAAGCTTTACTCCCTTTATGTTTTATATATATAAAAGATTCCCTGTTTTAGAATTTCAAGCTGTATATATTTTTCTAAATCTTATCTAATCTTTTTTGTTTTGAGTAGGTTCCGATGGGGCACAGTGAACCCTATACGTACTGAACCCCAGAAAGGTATTTTTTATCATGGACACATTAGCTATTGTGTTTTTAGTGATTGCTATCCTTGCAATCATTGCTGCCGTTTTTGCATTTGTCTGGCCAATCATCAAGAAGAATGGTGCCGAGAACAAAGCAAGTAAAATCGTCTCTGACGCCAACGTCAAAGCCGAACAGATCTTAGCCAACGCCAAGTTGGAAGGTAAAAGTGAAGTCGATCAGATGAGAAAGGTCGCTCAGGAAGATATCGACGAAAGAAAGAAAGTCGTTATCGCCAGCGAGACCAAACTCGACAACAGAGAAGCCGCGTTAGACAAACGTGAAGATGCTATCATCACTCGTGAAACTCAGATTGATGAGAAGAGAAACGAATACGAACAGCGTCTCCAGGCTCTCGATGTCAAAGACAAGGACCTTCAGGCCAAGATTGACTCTATCATCGTCGAACTCCAGAAAGTCGCCAACATGTCTTTGGAACAGGCCAAGGATGAACTCATGGCCCGCGTCGAAGAAAAAGAAGCCAAGCGTATCGCCCTTTATAAAGAGCAGATGGAAGAAGAAGCCCAGTCTCAGGCTGAAGATAAAGCTAAGACTCTTATGGCTCTCGCCATGGAAAAGTACGCTCAGGATGTCACCTGCGAACGCAACTCTTCCGCTGTCGCTCTTCCAAGCGATGAAATGAAGGGTAGAATCATCGGTCGTGAAGGTAGAAACATCAAATCCATGGAACAGTTATTTGGTGTCTCTCTCATCATCGATGATACTCCAGAAACCTTGACTGTCTCCTGCTTCGATCCTATCAGAAGAGAAAAGGCTAAGCTTACCTTAGAAGCCTTGATCAGAGATGGTAGAATCCAGCCAGGTAGAATTGAAGACTTATATCAGAAGATCTCTGATGAATTCGATGAATCCTTAAGAAGAATCGGTGAACAGACCGTCTTCAAACTCGGTTTACCACGTATCAGCTCCGGCTTATTGATGTACATCGGTAGACTCAAGTATCGTACTTCCTATGGTCAGAACGTTCTTGATCACTCCATCCAGGTCGCTTACTTATCCAGCGTCATGGCTTCCGAATTAGGTCTTGACCCAGTCTTAGCCAAGCGTGCTGGTTTACTCCACGATATCGGTAAATCCATCGATGCCGAACAGGAAGGTAGCCACGTACAGTTAGGTAGCATGTTAGCCAAGAAGTTCAACGAACCAGATACGGTTATCAACGCTATTGAATCTCACCATGGTGATGTTCCAAAGAAGTATCTCATCTCTGAACTTGTCACTGCTGCCGATACCCTTTCTGCCGCCAGACCTGGCGCCAGAAGCGAAACGCTTGAAACTTACATCAAACGTCTTGAACAGTTAGAAACCATCTGCAAGTCCTTCGATGGTGTTCATTCTTCTTATGCCTTACAGTCCGGTAGAGATGTCCGCGTCATGGTCGTCCCTGATAAGATCAGCGATGAAGACGCCAAAGTCATGGCCGTTCAGATCCGTGAAAAGATCGAATCTGAAATGCAGTATCCAGGACAGATCAAGGTCAGCGTCATCCGCGAGACCAGAGCTGTCGAAATCGCGAAGTAGTTATGGCAGAATCACTAAGAGTTCTCTTCTTTGGTGATATCGTCGGACCATTAGGCAGAAAAGCAGTCAAGAAGTATCTCACTATACATAAACAAGCCGACCACGTCGACTTTGTTATCGCCAATGGAGAAAATACCACTCATGGTCATGGCTTAAGCTATGATCATTATCAAGAACTTCTCTCCTATGGCATCGATGTACTTACCAGCGGCAACCATTTCTTCAACACTCCTGATGTTCGCCGCTATGGTAATGACATGGTCAAGCAGGTTCGTCCTTACAACTTTGATAAGGATGCTCCTGGTGTTGGCACCAATCTTTTCACCGCCATGGATGGCACTCCTATCCGAGTCAGCAATCTCATGGGTCGCGTCTATATGAATGGTGTTCAGACCAATCCGTTCTATGACTTAGATGACATCATCAAGATGGATGATGAAAAGGTGATTCACATCGTTGACTTCCACGCGGAAGCCACCGCTGAGAAACGCGTCATGGGCGAATACGCAGACGGAAGAGTCACCGCTGTCTTTGGCACTCACACCCACGTGCAGACCAATGACTTGAAATTGCTCAGCAAAGGTACACTCTTTGTCTCCGACGCTGGTATGAATGGCGCTTACTATTCTTCTTTAGGTGATGATCTAGATTCTGCCATGAGAAGAACCATCACCGGAATGCCAGCCGCCTTATCCGTTCCTAGAACCGGTAAAATGCTAGTGAACGCAATTCAATTTGATATTAATAAAGAGACAAAACAAGTCACTGATTTCAAATTAATCAACGAAACTTACCAAGACGACCCTTCCTAAAAGGGTCGTTTTTCTTCTTGTGTACAAACAACTCTTGACACTCACTAAGGTTTTATCAAGTAAATAATCGCATATTTGTTTATTTCATTAGAATTTCTTCGTTGTATGTACGTCAAAATGTTATATAATAATAAATTAGAAAGAGGATTTTCTTTATGACTACATTAAAAGCTAGTGGAAACACTCAAATCCAGAAGTTAGCAGGTGCGATTGCCGGTAACATCCGTCAGGAAGGTGCTGTCCAAATCTCTTTGGTTGGCGCTTCTGCTCTTAACCAGGCCATCAAAGCTTGCATCGTTGCTCGTCGTTTCTTAAAGGATGATGAAAACCCATCCGACATCTCTATTCAGCCAGAGTTCTTAATGCAGAACTTCTCTGAACCAGCTGCTCCAGAAGCTAGAGAAGTCACCACCATCATGCTCCACATCAAGAAAGCCGAGTTCGATCCAGCCAACGCCGTTTCTTCTGATGTCCCAAAGCACGAAGAAGCTGCTGAATAATTAATTTATCGTATGAAAGAACGCCGTCTTGTATCATTGCCTAATCTAAAAGAGGCTGCGAAAGGACGGGGTCTTGAATCATCTGTACGTTACGAAAAGGTTAATTTGAAACCTACGTCTTTCCTTGACTCTTGGGGGCAGGGAAAGACTTTTTGTATCAAAACCTACGGTTGCCAAGCAAATGTTCGAGATTCTGAAATCATTCGCAGCATGTTACTTGCCCTTGGTATGAAGGAGCAGGATGACTTTTTAGGTGCAAACTTTATTTTATTTAATACCTGTGCTGTTCGTGAGAACGCCGAAAACCATCTCTATGGTGAATTGGGTAGAGCAAAGAAACAGTTTGATAAAGATAATGAGACCATCATCGCTATCTGCGGATGCGTCATGCAGGAAGAATTTGCTGTCAAACATATCTTGAAACACTTCCCCTTTGTCAGTTTGATCTTTGGTACCAACAATCTTGTCGAATTCTATCCTTTATTACAGGACTGCATCCAGAACGATCAGTTCATCGTCGATGTCAGATCCAATTCTGATTTAGTGCCAGAAGGCTTACCGGAAGATAAGACCGGTCGTGCTTCTAGTATCACAGCTTTTGTCAATATCATGTATGGATGTGATAAGTTCTGTACTTATTGCATCGTTCCTTACACCAGAGGTAAAGAGCGCTCCCGTAAGATGGAAGACATCATCGCGGAAGTCAAATGCCTCAAGGAGCAAGGCTATAAACAAGTCACCCTGCTCGGTCAGAATGTCGATGCCTATGGCAAAGACTTTGGTGATGAATATGCTTTTGCTACCTTACTGGAAGAAGTGGCCAAGACTGGCATTCCTCGTGTCAGATTTGTCACTCCATATCCAAGTGATTTCCGCACTCAGGTTTTCGATGTCATGGCCAAGTATGATAACATCATGCCTTACATGCATCTCCCAGTCCAATCCGGCTCTAACTCAGTCTTAAAGCGTATGAATCGCCGCTATACCAGAGAGCAGTACCTCGAGATTGTCCACGAGTTAAAGAAGAGATTACCAGATGTCTTCTTAAGCACGGATATCATTGTCGGTTTCCCTAATGAAACGGAAGAAGAATTCCAAGACACTCTTTCCTTAGTCAAAGAGGTTGGCTATGATTCCGCCTTCACTTTCATCTTCTCTCCACGTCCCGGCACACCTGCGGCCAGAATGAAAGATGAGATGAGTGATGAAATCAAACATAAACACTTTGATCAGCTCAAGGCCTTGATTGACGAACTCTCCACCAAGCGTGCTGAAACCTATCCAGGCAAGGTGGTTGAAGTCTTGTTTGAGAAGGTCTCTGACAAAGATTCCACCAGAGTTTCTGGTTATGACCGTCACAACAAGCTTGTCCATGTCAAAGGTGATGCTTCCTTAATCGGTCAGATCAGAAAAGTCAGAATTACCGAGTCTCACACCTATTCCTTGATTGGAGAATTGCTCGATGAGTGAGATAGAAGAATTGACGCTTCAGGCGGAAAAACTTCTTGCTGACTTCACTTCTCTTGATGCGGTCAAACGCTACAAGGAACTAAAGGTTGCAGTGGAAAATGATGAATACCTCATCAAAATCAAGACTCAGAGGGAAAAATTACAGTCGACTATCAAACTTCTCAATGGCAGTAAAAGAGATGAAGTCATGAAAGTCTGTAAGGAATTACAGATTGAATATGACAACAATCCTCTTGTCATCAACTACCTTACCGCCAAAGAAGAAGTTCTGAAATTAATCGAACCATTAACAGAGACGAAACTTTAGTCGTCTCTGTTTTTTCTTGGCCAAATAAAGTTTATAATTAATACATACTTTATTTTGAGGACATCATTATGGCAGCTAAAAAAGAAAAAGAATCCGGTTTTACCCCGATGGTTGAACAATACCTGAGCTTCAAGAAGCAATATGGTGATATCATTTTGTTCTTCCGTATCGGTGACTTCTATGAAATGTTTTTAGAAGATGCGCAGATTTGCTCTCGCGAACTGCAGCTTTTCTTGACCAAGAAAGCCGCTGGTAACGGACAGTTCATCCCGATGTGTGGCGTTCCTCACCACGCTTATTTGCAATACGCACAAAAGCTGATTGACCACGGATACAAGGTTGCCATCTGTGAACAGGTTGAAGATCCAAAACTCACCAAGAAGCTTGTCAAAAGAGATGTCATTCAGATCATCACTCCTGGTGCAAACCTCGATTTGACCAACAATGAGAACAACTTCATCGCCTCGCTATACATCGATGTTCGTCAGGCATTTTTATGCTATGCCGATATCTCCACAGGTGAAATGAAGGTGGTCTCTTTAGAAAATAACTATGCCAAGATTGTGGAAAAGATGCTCTCAATCGACGTCAAGGAACTTGTCGTTCCTACCAACATCGACGCCAATCTTGTCGTCTATATCAAGGCCAATTCCAACATCTGTGTCTCCTACTATAACGACGCTACTACCTCCATTGAGACCGATGCTTTATTTGATGCCTTGAAAGATGAGCGTCAGATTGATGCGGCTGCCAGATTATATAACTACCTCAAGAACATGGAGCGTAGAGATTTAACCTACTTCAAACCAGCGGAAAACCTCATGGAACAAAAGACCATGAAGTTAGATTACTCTGCCCAGGCCAATATGGAACTGGTCAAATCTTTAGACGGCAAGGCTTTTGGCACCCTATACTGGTTATTAAACAAGACTAAAACCCCAATGGGTTCTCGCTATCTAAAGAGTCAGATTGTCTCTCCTTCTGCTTCTCAAGAAGAAATCAATCGTCGATTAAATCTTACAGATTGTTTTGTTCAGCACTACTTAGAAAGAGAAACTTTAAGAACGGATTTAGAAGGTGTCTTTGATATGGAAAGACTCATCGCTCGTATGGGTTATGAAAACTGCAACGGCCATGATTTACTTCAATTGAAGCGTTCTTTACAAATTGTCCCAGTCTTAAGACATCATCTTTCTCAGATTCAGGACACTCCTGAATTACTCGATATTGCCAATCGTCTTGGTGATTATACCGAGTTGGTCGATTTATTAGAAAGAGCCATCAGTGAAAATTGTCCTTTAACCATCACTGAAGGCGAAATCTTCAAGAAAGGTTTCAACTCCGAACTAGATGAACTCATCGATTTAACCAGTGATGCCAAAGACTGGATTGCCAAGTTAGAAGTCAGTGAACGAGAAAGAACCGGCATTCAGAAGCTGAGAGTCGGTTACACCTCCGTCTTTGGTTACTATATCGAAGTATCTAAATCCAACGTCGATGCGGTCAAACCAGAATTCGGTTATATCCGTAAACAGACCCTGACCACCGGTGAACGTTTTGTCACCCCAGAATTACAAGAAAAAGAAGCTCGTATCTTACGCGCTAAGGATGATCGCTCCTCTATGGAATATCGTCTCTTTAAAGACTTACGTAAATATATCTCTCAGTTCACCAGCCAGATTCAGGCGACCAGTGATGCCATCTCTGAGTTAGACTACTTCTTAGATTTGGCCTTTGTCGCCAGTGAGAACAACTACACCAGACCTACGTTCAATGGAGAAAAGAAGATTCACATTGTCGAAGCTAGACATCCAATCATCGAAAAAGCCGCTCCTGACAAAGTCTTTGTCTCCAACGACTACGAGATGGATAACAGCACCGAAGTCTTGATCATCACCGGTCCGAACATGGGTGGTAAATCCACCTACATGAAGGAATTTGGCCTTCTTGTCATCATGGCCCAGATTGGTTGCTTTGTCTCCGCTGCGGAATGCAACATTCCTGTCTTTGATTCTCTTTATACCAGAATCGGTGCCTCGGATAACCTCATCAAAGGTCAGTCTACTTTCATGACCGAAATGAGTGAAGTCGCCCAGGCTTTAGATAGCGCCACTAGCGATTCCTTATTCTTATTTGATGAAATTGGTCGTGGTACTGCTACTTTTGATGGTATGGCAATCGCCCAGTCCATCATCGAACATATCGTCAAGCATGTTCACGCCAAGACCTTCTTCTCCACCCACTATCATGAAATCACCACCTTGAGTGAAAAGATCTCTGCGGTGAGAAACATCCATTGCGAAGTCAGTGAAGACGATGGCAAAGTCACCTTCTTATACAAGATGAAGGAAGGCAGCATGGACCGTTCGTATGGTGTCAATGTCGCTAAACTTGCCGGTCTTCCAAGCGATATCATCAACCGTGCCGATGAACTTCTTTCTTCTTTAGAAGCCCAATCCGCTATCGATGAAGCCCAGGTCAAGAAGATTGTTCCCGTCGCCCAGAAGAAAGATGAATTAAGAGAAGAACTTAAGCGTCTCGACCCGATGACTTTATCTCCACTGGATGCTTTAAACTATCTTATCGATTTAAAGAAGAGGGCTAAATAATGTCACAGATTGCATTGATGAAGCCGGAACTGGCAAACTTGATTGCCGCCGGTGAAGTAATTGAACGTCCCAGCTCGGTCATCAAGGAGTTAGTTGAAAACTCCATCGATGCCCATGCCAAGAATATCTACGTCGGCGTCAGTGATGCCGGACGTGGTTCTATCATGGTCAAAGATGATGGCGACGGTATGGATCGTTTTGACGCTCGTACCTGCTTTTTAAGACACGCCTCCAGCAAGATCAAGACTGAATACGATTTATCGAGAATTCACACTCTTGGTTTCAGAGGTGAAGCTATCCCTTCGATTGCTGCTGTCAGCAAAGTGATTTTAACCACCACATATAAAGACGAAGTCGTAGGTACCAGAGTCGAATCTAACCCCAACGAAGATTTGATCATCACAGATGCCCCAAGCCGTAAGGGCACCATCTTTGAAGTGAAAAACTTATTCTTCAACACTCCTGCCAGATTGAAATATCTCAAGTCTGCCAAGGTTGAAACCTACTCAATTATTGAGACGGTTGAGCACCTTGCTTTAGGTTTTCCCAATATATCTTTCTCCCTTGCCGTTGACGGCAAGGAAATCTTCCGCACCAGCGGTAGAGGAGACCTGCTTGAAGCCATTCAGAAGATTTATGGTAACGTCATCGCCCAGGCTTTATATCCGGTCAAAAAGGAAGGTGTTGCCTTCTCCTTTACTGGTTATGTCGGTAAGCCGGAAATCAACTATTCCAGAAGAAAAGACATGCTCACTTTCTTGAACAATCGCTGCATCTACGATTACAAGATCAACAAGAGCATTGAAGACGCCTACAAAGATTATTTACCACCACTTCGCTATCCTTTCTGCATCATCGATTTAAGCATCGATTCTTCCTTGGTGGATGTCAACGTTCATCCGACCAAGAAAGAAGTCCGCATCTCCATGGAAGATGATATCGCCAGAGAAATCCGCGAAGAGGTGTTAAAGACCTTAGAGAGTAGAAAACCGATCTACTTTGCTTCCCAGGATAACAAGAGTGAAAAACTCATGGGCGATAACGAAGAAGCTTTTGACATCTCTGATATTCAAGAGCAGGACAAACTACAAGAACAGGTCATTCAGGACTATGCGGATGTCAAACCGTTAAAGAGTGATCCTTTCCCTCGTTATGTGCAGGATTCTTTACCAATTGAACCGACCTATGAACTGCGTTCACCCCATAATCCAATTAAACCCGTTGAACCCAAATCATTTACACCAGCTAGCCAGTCTTTTGAATCCTTCTTAAAAGAAAACACGCAATCTACTAGTGATATTCCAAGCGAAAAGAAGCCTGAGGCTAGCTATAACGGAAACGACTACTATAACACCATCTTCAACAACGAAGGTTTATCCTATAAACTTCCTGAGATGCATCCGATTGGGCAGGTCTTACAGACCTATGTCCTTTGTGATGGTATCGATTGCTTCTATATTCTTGACCAGCATGCCGCTGCTGAGAGAGTCAACTATGAAAAGACCCAGGCTTTATTTGCTTCTGTCAGGAGCAGAGTTGTCCCACTTTTCCCAATCACATTAGAATTGTCTCCAAAAGAAAAGATTAACTATGACGAAGAACATATCAACAGATTAAATTCTTTAGGTATCATAACTGAAGAATTTGGTGGCAATACCATCAAAGTGATGGAAATTCCATCCTTCTTAAGTGAAAAGAATGATGAAGAGGTCATCTCTGATTGTGTTCATGCCTGTTTAAATGATGAATCCAGCGATCCGCTTAACCTTCTTCATTTGACCATTGCCAACATCGCTTGTAAGAAATCCATCAAGGCCAATCACAAGATGTCCTTATTCGAAATTGAAGCCTTGTTAAAGGATTTGGCCAAGTGTAAAAACCCTGCCAATTGCCCACATGGCCGACCAACCATCATCAAGATCAGCCGTGCTGATATTGAAAGAATGTTCAGGAGAACCGGATTTTGATCTACTGCATCTTAGGACAAACTGCCAGCGGAAAAACCAGCCTTGCCTTAAAACTGGCAAGAGAGTTTCATGTGCCGATCATTTCAGCCGATGCCTATCAATGCTATAAGATCATGCAAGTGGGTACCGATAAACCAAGTGCAGAAGAAGTCAAAGACTTAGAGTACTACTTCTATGACGAATATGAACCCGATGAAGAAGTCTCTGTCTATGACTTCCAGCAAGAATGTCGTCCGATCATTGAACGCTGTCTAAAAGAAGATAGAGACTTGATTGTTGTCGGCGGTAACTTCTTATATGTCAAAGCCTTGCTCTTCAATTATGTCTTCCAAAAAGAAGATGAGAAAAGAGCAAGTCCATATGAAACGATGTCTTTAGAAGAGATGCAAGCAATCTTAAAAGAACGCTCCCTTGAAACCTATAACGCCATCGATCATCAAAACCCGAGAAGAGTCATCCGCGCTTTGATTCAACTTGATGAAGGAACCTCTCATCAAGACATCAAAGAGAAGAATGACGGCAAACCAATCTATCCTGTGAAGTTCTATCGTTTAGAGATTGATAAAGAAGAAGGGAACAAGAAAATCGATACGAGAATTGACCAGATGGTCAAACAAGGATTGATTCAAGAAGTCACTTCTTTATACGAACGTTATCCAAAGAATTCCAGGCCTTTTACCACCATCGGATATATTGAAATTATTCAAGCAATCCAAGAGGGAAAGAAGGTGGATCAAAATGTCATCGACCTGATAAAAATCCACACCCATCAGTACGCAAAAAAACAAAGGACCTTCCTTCGTCACCAATTTGAAGACATTCAGTCGGGCAGTAAAGACGAAATTTATGAAATACTCAAAAATGAGTTAGAAAAACATTGATTAAATTTTCGACTTAGATAACAATATAAGTATTGAAAAGAGGATATTCACCATGGCTAAAGAATTTGACATCAGACCAGTTGCTAAGACTTTAGGATTAGACGAAGACAACCTCATCCAATACGGACACGACAAAGCGAAGATTGACCTCACCACTCTCCCCAAAAATTTAAAGAGAAAGGCAAAGCTCATCATCTGTACTGCCATCACCCCAACCAAGGCTGGTGAAGGTAAGACCACCACTGCGATCGGTTTAGCAGATGGCTTAAGAGCCATCGGCGACAACTCCCTTGCCTGCTTAAGAGAGCCATCTCTTGGCCCTGTCTTTGGCGTCAAAGGCGGTGGAGCCGGCGGCGGAGAAGCTACTCTCTACCCAGAAGATGACATCAACCTTCATTTCACCGGTGACTTACACGCTATCACTAGCGCTAACAACCTCATCGCTGCTTTGATCGATAACGAATTATATCAGCAGTCAGAGTTAGATGTTGATCCAGAACGCATCATCTTCCCACGTTGTATGGATATGAATGATCGTTCTTTAAGAGATATCACCACCAGCTTGAATGACAAGAAGGCCATTCCTCATCATTCTTCTTTTGTCATCACCGCTGCTAGTGAAGTCATGGCCATCTTTGCTTTAAGCAAGGATGAAGAAGACTTCCTCAACAGAATTGAAAATATCACGGTCGCCTATAACAAGCATGGCCAACCGATCTTTGTCAGACAGTTAGAGTGCAGAGAAGCCATCCGTAAACTCATGCACACCGCTTTACTTCCTAACCTCGTCCAGACCAAGTATCATACTCCAGCCTTAGTTCACGGCGGTCCATTTGCCAACATCGCTCATGGTACCAACACCATCATCGCCACTGACCTAGCCTTGAAGTTGGCCGATTATGTCATCACCGAAGGTGGCTTCGGTTCTGACTTAGGTATGGAAAAATACATGGATATCGTCTCTCCACTTGGTAATTTCCGTCCTGACCTTGTCGTTTTAGTCGCCTCCATCCGAGCTTTAAAACTTCATGGTGGTGTCTTATTTGCTGATTTATCCAAAGAAAATCCAGATGCTGTCAAAGTTGGTCTTGCCAACCTTGCTCACCATATCAAGAATGTCAAGAATTTCAACGTTCCAGTTGTCATTGGTATCAACCACTTTAAGGATGATACCGAAGCCGAACTCAAAGTCTTGACTGACTTCCTTGACAAGGAAGGTGTTCCATATGCGCTTAACTCTTCTTACGCCGATGGTCCAAAAGGCGCTGTCGCCTTAGCCAAGAAGGTCAAAGAAGTCCTAGCCAAGGGTGAAAATCACTTCACACCACTGGTGAACAACACCATGTCTGTTGAAGAAAAGATTGAAACGATCGCCAAGAAAGTCTATGGTGCTGCCGGTGTTGAATATAGCGAGGGCATCTTAGAAGAAATCAAGGCTTATAAGGATGCTGGCTATGGCAAGTTCAACATCTGTATGTCCAAGGTTCCAAACTCTTTAAGTGATGATGCTCACTTGCTCAATGTTCCTGAAAACCACATCACTCACATCAAGAAGTTAAGGTTATTCACTGGTGCTCAGTTCATCGTTCCCCTTACCGGTGATGTCTTTACTATGCCAGGCTTACCAAAGGTTCCCGCATCCAAGAAGATGAATTAATATGACCATTTTATCTGGTAAAGAATTACGCCCTCTTATCGCAAGTCAGATCGAAGAAGAATTAAAGACGACGAAAGTCTCTTTCTACCTCTATTCCAACAAAGAGGATTTTCCTTCTCAGGCTTACTTAAGAGGTATCAAAAAGACGTTAGAGAAATTTAACGTTCCTTATAGTGAAGGTTTTATCGACTTAGCTAAGAGCAAAGAAGAAAACCTCGCTATCTTCAAAGAAGAAAGCGAAAATAAAAGCATTCTGATGGCTCGTCCTTTAAAAGTCGATTACGAAAAAGACTTCCTCGCTTTGATCAAGACGCAATATGATCCTGATATGTTGACAGAAGTCAACCGTGGGAAACTCTTCGGTGGTGACTTGACTTATCTTACTGCCACCAGTCAATCCGTTCGTCTCCTCTTAGAAAACTATCATATCGACGTTGAAGGTAAGAAAGCCTTAGTCCTAGGTCGTTCCACAGAGGTCGGTTACCCTTGCTTCCAGCTACTCAACAAGAAGAATGCAGCCGTCACTCTTGCTCATTCCAGAGTCTCTTCTGAGACCTTGTCTAGTTATGTCAAAGAAGCTGAAATCATCATTCTTGCTACTGGTAAACCCGGTCTGATCAAGAAAGAGGATTTAAACAAAGATGTCATCATCATCGATTGTGGTTTTAACCCCAATGGTGGTGATCTTGGCTTTGTTCCTGAAGAGGGAGAAGTCAAAGCCTACACACCCGTTCCTGGCGGTGTTGGTTCTTTAACTTCCTATTGCCTTCTTTTAAACGCAATCCACTTGATGAAGTAGATATAGCTCGTGAGAAATCACGAGCTTTTTTAGACAATATTTCTCCTGAATTACCAATATATTAATGAGGAGAACATATGTCGATAAATATAGATCATCTTTCCTTTGGTTATGGAGACAATCTCATCTTTGATCAACTCAGTCTTTCCTTACCCGATACTGGCTTTGTCGTAATACTAGGTCCTTCTGGCAGTGGTAAGACGACTTTCCTATCTCTCTTATCCGGTTTATTAAAACCACAAAAAGGAAGCATCACTGGAACTGATACTCGTCAATCCTCCATCGTCTTTCAGTCCCCTTTGCTTTTAGATTACCTGACCGTAGAAGAAAACATTTCTCTACCCCTTCTATTACAAGGGATGAAAAAGAAAGAGACTTCTTCCTTGATCAAACCGGTTTTAGAACGGCTGGAATTAACAAGTCTAAAAGACCAATATCCCTATCATCTAAGCGGTGGCGAACAAGTAAGAGTCTCGATTGCTCGTGGTCTTATCAAAGGGGGAAAGACATTGATTCTAGATGAACCAACTGGCCAACTAGATGAAAAGAATTCTACCGTGATTTATCAGATTTTAAAAGATTTATCCAAAGATCATTTAATTCTCCTTGTCACCCACGATGAGACCAGCGGTATCCGCCTTGCTGATTATCTGTTCAGGCTGGAACATAAAAGTTTGGTATGCCTTAAGAAGGGAGAAGAAAATCAATATACCAAACCAGTATTACCTACACCAGACAAAGGTAAATTCACCATCGATAACGCCATCTATTTAAACAGTCGATATCTCATCCATAAGAAAGTCAGAACCATACTCTCCACCCTCTTTTTAGCATTCAACATGATGTTGATCTACCTCGGGTTGAACTTAAACTCTCATATGGATGAGAGTATGAATTCTCTCTTGAAAGAATACTATGCTTGTGAAGTTACCAACGTATCTATGAAAGAAGAAGTTGCTAGCAGTGGAAAACTTCATTTAACCAAGAATTCTATTCCGAATGAAGAAGTGATGTCCCTTTTAGACATCAAGGATCCTTATTACTGTTTAAACTACTTTCTTCCAACCTATCAGGAAATCTCTTTGCATGATAAAGTTGTAGATGTCTCCTTTTATCCGGTGATCAAAGAAGATAGTAAAAGACTTGCTTATGGACATACCCTCACTCGTCTCGAAGATATCATCGTCAACGACTCCTTTTTAGAAGAAGTCAAACTGGATAGAAAACAAGCCATCGGCAAGAAAATCGCCATTCATCATCAGGCTTTACTTTATAGCAAGCAGTTAGAAAGCAGCGATTCTATTTCTTTGGATATCACTTTTCAGATTGTCGGTGTGTCTAAAGAAAAGAAGGCTTTTAATAAACCCTGTATCTATTATTCCTACCAGTATTGTAGCGACTATCTGAAAAGTCATTATCTTGAAAATATCTCCGAAGAACTTGGCATAGACACCACCGCTTTTGATTTGCTGAACAACCCCAGTTATGACGAAGACGACTTTAAGGCCAACGGCATTCTCTGTTATCAGAAAGATATCTCCCATCTAAAAGAGAATGCGAAAAGATTCTTTAAAGATAGGGTGAGCATCTCTTCTCAGGCTTTGGATGTCAAGGAAAGTACCAAAGATATCATCTCATCCTTATTGAAGGTTTTAACCTTGTTTTTGATTCTCAACACCATCTGTTCTTTGATGTTGGAGTTTTTAGCTGTCTACTCTCTTTATGCGGATAACATCCGTTTATTTGCTTTGATCAAGACGTTTACCAGAAATAAGCGAAACACCATCAAGAGCGCTCTTGGTCTACAATTGATTTTCTTATTCTTGATTCTTTCTTCTTCTCTTGCCCTATCTTTGTTATCTAGTTATCTGATCAACACGATTTTAAACGCTTTGCAGTACCCTTCTTTTTTATCACTATTAGATATCAACAGTTTCTTGTTTGTCATTCTGATTTCGTTTTTCTGTTCGTTCTTTGGTTCTCTTTTACCATTAAGAAAGATCAAAGATAAAGATATCAACCAAGAACTAGAAGGAGAAGACTGATGATTGAAATTCATAATCTCTTAAAGCAATATCCTGGTGCAAAATCTCCCGTTTTGAAAGATATTCATCTGACATTTCCGGACACTGGTTTATTTTATCTTGTGGGAAAATCAGGGGCTGGCAAATCCACCCTGATCAATCTGTTAGGTTGTATGGATGATCATTATGAAGGAAGTATCAAAGTCAATAATAAAGAACTAAAAGAACAAAGTGAAATAGAGAAAGCCAATTATCGTCTATACACCATTTCTTTTGTTTTCCAGTCTTATCATGCTGAAGAAAAAGAAACGGTGTATATGAACCTATCAAAAGCTCTTGCCATCACTTCTCTCACACAAGAAGAAAAAGATAGAAGAATCCATCAGCGATTGAAAGAAGTCGGTCTTCTTCACAAAGAACAGGAAATCTTTAAAAATCTCTCCGGTGGAGAAAAGAAAAGAATCTCACTAGCTCGTTCCTTGATCAAAGATTATCAGATTCTTCTTTGTGATGAACCACTATCTTCTCTTAATCCAAAGCTCAGAAAAGATATCACCAAGTTATTAGAAAAAGAAAGCAAGAACAAACTGGTGATCATCATCACTCATGAGAAAGAAGAGATACCAAAAGAAGCGACCATCTATGAACTGATCAATGGCAATCTTCATCTCATCAAAGAAGGAAAAAGAGAAGAAAAGAAAGCAACCAGCATCCATTACCAGCGAAAGAAATTCACAGGCAGTCCTTTTATCAGACAACTCCTTGAGTCACTGAAGACCAAACGAGAATTTCTGGTTATAACGTTGTTTTCTTTGATGTTTGCTCTCTTTTCTATCTCCTTATCTTTCCAGTTATCCGGCAGTGTATCCTTGGCCATGGAAAAATCGATGAGTGCCTATATGGATGAAAATTCTCTGGTGGTATCTAACGCGGATAACGGGTATAAACAAAATGGTTTTACCACCGCGGATTATGCTCAGTTAGAATATCTAAAAAACACCTACAAAGAAGATGTCATCGACACCAGTTCCTTCTATTTGACTTCGCTAGATTCTATCTTTGAAGATAACCAGAGTCTTCAGTTGAACTATCAATCTCGCTCCTTAGAGTTGAAGAAACTATCTCTTGATTCCTTCTTGGAATATAGAATGCTAGAAGAAGTCGACGGCAAAGAAATCTATGGCAACAGCAAAGTCAGTCCAGAAGAAGTCATCCTGGGGTTAGATGATGAAACCATCTATGGTCTATATATCTTACTATTTGAAAAGAAGCCAAAAAGTATCAACGAAGAGACCCTAGAACTGATTGCCAAAGGGTTAAACAGAAGCAATACCATGCTTCGCTTACAGGCCCTAAAGAGCGATTGGGGTTATGATCTCGATCATTCTTTTAAAATCAACGCCATCATTCAAGATGAAAGTTGTTATATCGTAAATTCGTCTAGTTTATTTGCAAATACATTTGTTACTGATGTCATGCACTTTAAAGAATGTCTCGAAGAGGAACCTTTGGATAAACAAAAGCCTTGGACACTTAGAAAATGCGAAGGCTTTCGTTTATATCCCGGCCATTCAGATATCTTTTTAAAGAACTTTCTCTTTGATAAGACCACCCATGACTACTCTTTGAAAATGATGCAAGAGGATAACTACTATAAGCAAGAGGATATCAACACCCATAACCATGTCGCTTTGGTTAAAGACTGCCTTGGTAAGATTCATTTAGATGAGATCAATTCTTTTGCTTTGTCTCATCAAGAAGACGTTGAAAACATATCTTACTCCTCTCCAGTCTACACCTACACCGCTTCTGGTTATATCTCCGGTTTTGCAAAACCGTTCTTCTTTTCCAAGTACAAAGAAAAACTCAATCAGATTGAAGATGAAGCCTATTACTCCAACGAGGATCTCGGTTCTTTCCAGGGTTCTTTAATCGAAGAGATTCCTGGTGTCATCAAAGCGGATTTGATTTCCAGTATGGATCAGAAGAATGGTTTAACGTTTATCACTTTGAATCATTCTTCCTTAAAGCCCTATTATGGAAAAGCACCCACAGCCATGAATGAAATCGGCATCTCTAAAAAGATGGCCACCACACTTTTTCATTCCTGCACCCAGGCCTTAAACAAGAAGTTATGCACCCTGACTTTAGATAAAACAGAGAAAGTAAACGGCAAATACCACAATCACTTTCTCCCTGGAGAAGTATTGATCACCGGAATTTATGATAGCGACCACATCTCCATCTATCAGGACTCTTTATTTCCCCTTTGTTATTGCTTTGCTAACGGTGGATTAAACGCCATCGAAAGCAGAGTGCAGCAAGCGGTCATCAAGGTGAATCTAGAGCATCATTCCTTGGATTATTACTTGTCTGAAATCAAGAAGTGTGGAGACTACAACGGGGCCTTTCCTATGTACACCATGATTCAGGAAATCAAGAAGACGCTCTCCTTTCTCTCCTTGCTCTTTTTAAGTTTTGCCCTACTTTCTTTAATCACCGCGGTTATGCTTCTATCTTTGTCGCTTTATCTCATTCTCTTAAAAGATCGAAAACAGATTGGAATCTTATTAGCTCTTGGTTACACCAAGAGAGATATCGCGCATTTTTATATGTTGTTTTGCCAAATCATCGGTTTTCTGAGTTTCATTTTGTCTTTGTTTATTTCAATCTTCACCGAGCAAATCCTCCAAAAAACACTCAATGATATGCTAAACAGCTATATATTTTCTTTGACCCCCTTTATCATCTCATTCATGGTCAGTTTTTCAATTACAAGCGTTATTGGGCTAATAATTTCAAAAAAGTTGGGAAAATTCGCTCCAAATGACGTTTTTGAACACGCTCACGGGTAACCGCTTACATAAAAAGACAAGAATTTTTTGTCGCACATAAGGATTATTTATGATATATTTTTATTCAGCATTGAAATGTCAATGTGAAGAAAGGGTTTAGACTATGAAGGGTACTGTTAAAAAGTTCGACAAAGAAAAGGGCTATGGCTTCATCACTGGTGAAGATGGCAAGGATTATTTCTTCCATTATTCTCAGTTAGTCATGGAAGGCTTCAAGACTGCTGAAGTCGGTCAGAAGGTTGAATACACCGAAGCTTCTACCGATAAGGGTCTCAGAGCTAACGATATTCATTTCGCTGACTAATTAAATTCCATCGGCTTAGCTTTAATCTTTGTTTAGGTTATATAGCTAAATTTAAAGGGTCGCCTATCTTCAGGGCGACCCTTTTTGCATTGCTATAATTAACGTGCGTCTTTGAAAGACGAACCGCCAACAAACTCTCTCATGATCGAGTTGCAAGGAATATCCGCACAACCGATTGGGATGAAGTAACGAATCATGTTCTTCAATCTCATGGCAATCAGATACTCACTTAAATTTGGTGAGATCTTATCTAACTGTGGAAGAGCGATATTTCGAATCGCGCTAAGCTCATAAGGCATGAAGGAATCAAAGACAAAGTCCGCATTCTCCTGGGTTGGATAGATATACTTGAATTCACCATCTCTGACACTTGGCCACATACGAATGGTAGTTAAGGCATCGGTACCTCTAGTTCTAGCATCACGGGTGATACGTCTGAGTAATCTCATATCCGTCATAGAGATTGGTGTATGGTCGTCGATGTTGACCTGTGGCTGAGGGGCAATATAGATCTTATATTTTTGAGTGGTAGGAATATTAGAACAGACCACCGAGTTCAAAGCGTGGATACCTTCGATGATGATTGGTTGATTATCCATCAAGGTGACCTTCTTACCTTCTTCACGTTCATGTGTCTTGAAGTTATAGACAGGTAAGACAACCGTCTCACCACGAATCAACTGATCCATCTGTTCATTAAACAGAGCGATATCAATAGCTTCGACACTCTCTAAAGAAGTGCCAGGAATAAACATATCCTTTGGCAAGAAGTAATCGTCCATAGAAATACGGATAGGACGAATACCCTTACTCATCAATTCAAAGACCAAACGATTGGAAAAACTCGTCTTACCAGAAGAAGAAGGACCAGCGATACAGATGAGACGAATCGGAGATTCCACATTGGCGATTTTCTGACCGAGTTCAGCAAGGGCGTTGTTGCATCTAGCTTCACAGACATTGATCAAGGCCATTGGCGAATACTGCTTGATGAAATGGTTGATATTGGCAACCGTATCAAGATGATTATTCTCCTGCCAGTGAGAAGTGGTCATCAAAGCTTCGGCAAACTTGGCTTCATCGACAAAAGCGGGAATTTCACCATTGCATTCGGATCTTGGAACCTGGATGACAAAACCAGGAGCATAATACTTGATCTTGAACTTGTTGAGATAACCGGTGGATGGAACCATATTGCTATAGATATAGTCATAATATTCAATACCATCAGCCTTAGCCTTATAGAGATGAACAAAGTTCTCACTGCGGTACTTGATAACCTGAATCTTATCCTTAAATCCTTGCTTCTTGTACCAACCGATGGCTTCTTCCTTGGAAACCTTGATTCTCTCTAATGGAAGATCCATCTTGACAAGTTCCTGAACTTTCTTGTTCACTTTCTCGACAAAAGCAGGACCAATCTTAAAGTTCTTTGGATTCATGACCTTACAAAACATGGAACGAGAAATGTTGTAGAAGAATCTCATCTCCAGCTTTGGATAAAGCATCTTACAGGCCATCGCGACTAGATAACGCATGGATGCAGAGTAGATTTTTGTGGCATCTAAATCGATTAAGTCTAAGAACTCAATACTATAGTCACCTTCTTTGTCAATGACATAGGTCAGTTCCCTGATTTTGCCATCGACCTTGGCGCAATAGTACTTCTTCTGCTCATCGCTATTGAGTAGCGAAAGCAATGCTGTTTTGGCAGCTACATGGATAATTTTCATATTTTTCTCCCCTTCTAAGCGGTTTCATAGAGTATTTTCTATTATATAATTTCTGTACAAAAAAGCAATCATTATATGATAATAAGTTGAAAATTTTTCAGAGTTACAAATGGAAACTAGAGTGGAAACCAAAGTAAAGTTTCCGGTATTCTGTAAGCGCTTTTATAGTGCTAAATCAATTCATTTGATTTAAAGTACATAATGAGGAGCAAAATTTTATGGACATTAAAGAACAAATCCTTGAAGAAGCCATGCGTCAATTCAATCGCGATGGATTCGACTTCAAGATGGATGATTTAGCCAAAGAGCTTCACATCTCCAAAAAGACCATTTATAAGTATTATCAGAATAAAGAAGACATTTTCCACGTATTTATCGATGAATCCTTCCAGTCTGTTCATGAACAGCAGGAAGAGATTTTCTATAACAACAATCTTTCAATCAAGGAAAAACTCCTTCAGATTCTCAACACCCGTTCCAAATACGAAGATCGTCTTTCCATCGAAAAGACCATGGAACTGAATAACTATTATCCACGTCTTTACGAACTCATCATGAACACCTATCGTACTCAATGGGATAAAGTCAAGAAACTCATTCTCATGGGACAAGAACAGGGCGTCTTTAAAAAAGAAGTCAATGTCACTCTCGTCCAGACTCTCATGATGGAATCTATGCAGATGTTACATCGTGACAACTTGTTAGAAAGAGCCTCTCTTTCTTATCGTGAAGCCATCAAAGAAGCTTCCGGCATCATCGTCGAGGGTATTTCCCTCTAGATTTTTGCATAAAAGATATATTTTCATTAAAAACTTTAGTTTTTATGATATAATCTTTCTCGCTTAAATTAGAAACATCAGAAGAAGGAGCATATAACCATGGCTGAAAAGAACGCTTTAACCAGAAAAGGTAAAGAAGATTTAGAACTCAAATTACAGAATTTAACCGAAGTCGAGATGCCAAAGGCTAACGACGAACTCAACTTTGCCAGATCTCAGGGTGACTTATCCGAAAACAGCGACTATGATGCTGCCAAGGAAAGATTTGAAAACATCAAAGCTGAAATCGCCAGAATCAAATACATTCTTGATCATCACACCATCATCGAAGAAGTCGAAGATGAAGGTGGCGAAAAGACCGCTCGTTTAGGTGGTGGTGAAATCACCGTCTTAGACCTCTCCAGAAACAAGGAACACAAGTTCACCATCGTCGGTTCTGTCGAAGCTAACCCATTGGAGCAGAGAATCTCCAACACCTGCCCAGTCGCTCAGGCCATCATCGGTCATAAGGTCGGTGAAACTGTCACTGTCAACGTCAAGAACCCATACAAGCTTAAGATCGTCAACATCGCCTAAGCTACCTTATCAAACTTGTCAAAACGTCCTTTCGGGGACGTTTTTTTGTCTCCAAAAAATTTTTTTTAAAAATTTAGACAAAAACAAGACGAAATTACCGATATATTAGTAGGAGGCAATACTATGCTCAAAACTATTGTTATCGGTCTTATCGTAACGGTGGTTGGCCTTTTTGCTCTTGCCGGAGTCAACAGAGCGGTCAACGCTATGAATCAAGACAGCACCCTCAACGGGTACAGCACGACCATGGTTGCAGACGAAAACAGCGTCAACGTCACAATCAATGGTGAAATCAACCATCCTGGCACCTATTATATCAATCCACAGAAGACGTTAGGTGATTTGATCACCTTGGCTGGTGGAGTGACCACTCACGCTGACACCAGCGCCTACAACACTTCCCTTGTCATCAACAATCGTACCACCTTCTATATTCCACCACAGCTCATCATTTCGGATATCTGTGTGGATTCTGACGCGGAGAAAGTCAACATCAACAAAGCCAATGAAAGTGAATTACTCTCCATCGGTTTTACTTCCTCTCAAGCGCCAAACGTCATCTCTTATCGCTCGCAAAACGGTCCCTTTGAAGCCATCGAGGACCTTTTGAATGTCAAAGGTGTCGGCAAAGCCACCTTTGAAAAAGTCAAAAACAAGATCCGTTTATCTTAATGGCCATCTTCTTTGCTTTTCTCTTCTTTTTGCTCGGACTTCTCTCCTATTTCTTTTCACCATTCTTATTATTATCAGCGCTACCGGTATTCCTTTATCTATATTTCTATAGAAAGGAAAAACAAGCCATCTATTTTCTGTTGTTCCTACCAGTGGGATTTCTTCTTCCTTATCTTCTTCCAAAAGGTGGTGAAAACATCACCTCGCTAGATGGCATCTGCGTGATGAGAAAAGACTCGTATTATCTTCTTTTGACCTGGCAAGGCAAATTCTATGTGCCAGATAAGGAAGGAGAAATCACCCTCTTTTCCTTAGTCCACCTAGAAGGGAAAAGCAGCAAAGTAACCTTCACTCATTATGAGTCCGTCTTCAATTTCAAAGATTATTTGAAGACGCAAGGTGTCTTTTATCAGTTTCAGGCTAAGAAGACATCCTATTATTTTCACAATCCCATCTCCAACACTATTTTAAAAGATTATGTTTATTCCTACCTCCTGGAGACACCGCGAAGTTTTTACTCTTCTTTACTTTGCGGTGACTCACTGATTTTTGTGCGGGAAAGCAAAGCCTTGGGCGAATTAGGCCTCCTTTCTGCCATGTCTTTATCCGGTTTTCACCTTTCTTTCCTTTTGAATCTGCCACGTAGATTCTTAAACGAAAACCAAAAAAAGATGTATCCCTATTTCGAACTAGGCTTTGTTTTCTTTTTCTTGTTCTTCTCCAATTATCGTTATGCAATCAGAAGAATCTTTTTATTAAAATTGGTCGGTTTGCTCTCAGAGAAAACCAAATATAAACTCAGTTATATCAACCGCGTGTCACTGGTCGCATTTATCTTGCTTATCTTTGAACCATATTCTCTTTTCAGTGGTGCGTTTTATTATCCGTTTCCTCTTCTTTTTACCTTGGCCCTATTTCCCGATAAACAAAAGAAGACCTTGCTATTCTCGCTTCGTTTTATAGGTTTTATCTTATTATTCTATTTACCTTTTAGACTATTCCAGTCACCATCCTTTATGGTGCTTTCTCCTCTATTACAGATTCTTTTTGTGCCTTTTAGTCATCTTTTATTCTTATCCGGTCTACTATTGTTTATCCTTCCACCAATCGGATACTTATTAAATTATCCGGTCTTAGGTTTGTTCTTTCTTTCTGAAAAAGTCGGCAGTGTACCATTCTCTCTTATTGGGGGAACACCACCGATTTGGTTTGTCATTATTTATTATGGATTATTAGTTTTTTACTTGATTTTAAGAACCTACAACTTCCATAAGGAACAGAATTTTGTTTTCTATTCTCTGTTGATTTTCTTTTCTACCACATTCATACCGGATGTCTTACCACATTATCAGGTCACTTTTATCGATGTCGGTCAAGGAGACTGCACTTTGATTCAATACCGCCATAAGAATATCCTGATCGACACGGGTGGAAACACGAAAGTCGATATCGCAAGAGAGTGTCTTATCCCTTATTTCCAAACCAAGAAGATATCCTCTCTTGATGCTGTTATCATCACCCATCCAGACTTTGATCATTATGGCGCCCTTGATCCCCTGACCAAGTCTTTTGATGTGAAGAATGTCTTGTGGCATGAAGACTTCATCAAAAGAGGTGACCACACAATGTCATTTGATGATTTGAAGATCAAAGACCTCAACAGCTATGTTGATGATTCACCCCAAGCAGATAACAACACCAAGTCTGGTGTCTATCTCTTTGAGATTCATCAAAAGAAGTTTTTGATCATGGGAGATGCTCCCAAGGAGATCGAAAGCAACATTTTAAAAGAGTATCCCGCTTTGGATATCGATGTTTTAAAAGTCGGTCATCACGGATCGAACACTTCCAGTGGAAAAGAGTTTTTAAAAGCGATATCTCCATCGCTTGCCATCATTTCCTGTGGCGAGAAAAACTCCTATGGACATCCTCATAAAGAAGTCATTCTGAACTTGGAAAGTCTTCATATTCCCTATCGGAGAACGGATGTCGAAGGTAGTATTTCCCTATTTTGCTAAAGCAAATGTTTGCTTATAATAGAAACTAAATTATATAATTGTTCGGTATGAAAGAAACTTATTTAATTGCTGACATCGGAAATACTACCATCGACCTTGCTCTTTACGATGGCTTAGGAATCGAAAAAGTCAAAATCACCAACCAAAATCAAAAACAGATTGAAGAGCAGTTGACCAAGTGGAAAGGGAATAACATTCAGTCTTGTCTGATTTCCTCCGTCAACAAGGAAGGCAGTGAAAATCTGATCCTTTCTTTAAACCAACAGGAGATTCCTTTTGAAATCATCACCCCTAAAATGATGGATGACTTCGCCAATCAATATGGCTATACCATCACCAACACCAGTTATTTAGGTACGGATCTATTCTGTGACATCATCGCC
>Ga0326511_10000858_pt1 | contig 26261 bp, 52 predicted proteins | sample 0_2496_0518_D_FD_203701 | JGI IMG/M metagenome (GOLD analysis project Ga0326511, IMG submission 203701) | Bovine rumen microbial communities from UC Davis, California, United States - 0_2496_0518 | ecosystem: Host-associated > Mammals > Digestive system > Stomach > Rumen | place: USA...
GAATTAAGAAAGGCATACAAATGATATTAAATTTAGATAAAATAAAATGGAGAAACTTTAAGATATGGTTTATTGACCAAGTTAAACGAAGAAGAGTTATAACAAATTTCTTTATAACAAGAAATGCATGGGGAGCTTTTTCATTAAACAGTCATATAAATCAACATACAGGTAAACTTAAAGTAATGTATAATACTGTTGAGACTGCTCGCAAATCAGCAGAAAAAATGAGTGAAAAGTATAATACTCATTTTTCATATTATAAATGCTTATTTTGCGATGGATATCATGTAGGTAAAAATAAAGATAATAAAACTGATTATGATAAACGTGTATCTTGACCCATCAATAGAAGAACAAATTCGTCAAAGAATTGGTGATAGACAAATATTTGAAATCAATGTAAATATTTATGGAATTACTGCTCTTTATAATGAAGACGGACATAGTAATTTCCAAGAGATAGAAATAGATTGGAATGAAATGAAATGAAAAGATTAGTATATAGGGATAACGAATATTCATTCTATAAAAGACAATATACAAACCAAATATTTGAAGATGGCAAATGGAAATTTATCAATAGGTATATTGGTAAATTTGGAGCAAGACCAATTGTTTGGTATGATACTAAAGAATGGGCAGAAAAATTTTCACCACAAGATGACGAAGTTGCAGAAATGGTTGAATGGGATGGAATAGATGAAGAAGGATATAAAAATGTATTTACACCACCAAGTTATGAAAGTATACACTGAAAAAGATATAAAGAAACTATTAAGGGAAAAGTTAAATAATAAAGAGTTCAAATATGATACAAAGACAGGACAAAACTTTATTGAACTTATAAATGCAAATTTTGAATCTTCAACTGGTTATATTGTTTATCATGATCATCATGTAACAGATGAACAGTGGTATATTGATAATTATGAACCTTTATTAGGAAATCAAATAGATAATGTTGTTGAAGCAATAAAGAATGATCCTGATACAAGACAAGCTTATATTGGAATGTTATGTCCAGATAAATATCAAAATGGAGATAAGATTTGCACAATAGGAATGCAATGTATTTATCGTAAACAACAAAAGCGTCTTGATTATATTGTATTTATGAGATCTAATAATGTTTGTGAATATACTCAAGATTCATTATGGCAAGTAAAGATATTTACACAAATTGTTAATAGACTTATAACTGAATTAGATAAAGATATTCTCCCAGGTCATTTGTATTGGAATGTTGGCTCATTACATATATATGAAGAAGATTTTAAATACTTATCAGATAAAACAAGTATTGCTGAAAAATTGATAAGACAAGAACGTTTATCAAATATTTTGTTAGGCAATATATATGCAGCAAAACGTGATAGATTAATTGCTTCTAAAAAGTATAAAGAATTAAATGCAGCATATGAAAAACTAACTGGTACAAGTTTCAAAGAAAAACATGAACAATATTTTAATAATACGCAAAAATTAAAAGTTCATTTTATAAATAGAGAAAATTTAGAAAATGCAGAAAAAGAAAATAACATTTGATGATGTAAAAAAGAGTTCACAAATTATGCTTAATAACTTATATAAAAGTTGTTTATCAAAAGAACCAGATTATAAGGGTATTCTTCAAACAGCATTTACATTAGGTATGGCATATCGTGAAACTCAAATCAAAGAAGGAATTGATATTGTGTTTAATGAATTACACAAAAAAGAATAAATATATTTATGCTATATAATGGACGAAAAATTTGATTGCATTGTAGATAATGGTAATATTATTGATACAGCTGGAAATACAGGATGGGTTTGTCCTAAATGTGGAGCTGTAGTTGCACCTTCCGTTTTAGTTTGCCCTGTTTGTGGTGGCAAGCGAACAAATGAAAGTATTGCACCTGGAGAATCTATGATTTGTGGATAATGGATAAAATACAAGTTACAAGAGTAAATCCAGAAAATTATGTATGTGAACATTTGATTAATGAGTTAACTCACGAAATCAATAAAAGCATACTTGAAAATATATTACAAAATAAATAATGAGAATATTTTTAGGAGGTACATGTGCAGATACAACATGGAGAGAAGAATTTATTGAAGCAGTTAAGCCATTTGGAATTGAATATTTTAATCCTGTAGTAAAAGATTGGACACCTGAATGTCAAGCAATTGAAGAAGATGAAAAGAATAACAAATGTGATTGTCATTTATATGTTATTACAAAAGAAATGATGGGAACATATTCAATTGCAGAAATTATTAATTCAGCATGGCAAGCAGTTGTTTATGGTACAACAGTAAACTTTGTTGTATTTGCAGTTCTTGATGAAGGAACATGGCAAAAACATGAAAGAAAATCTTTCGATGCAATAATGAAGATGGTTAGAAATATTGCACCACATAATTCAGTATGCTGTTATGTTAAAGATATGAAAGAATTAGGATCATATTTTACAGACCCAGGCTGTTAAATGATTATATAAAAAAATAGAAATGATACTGCTTAAGCAGTATCATTTCTTATTTATAAAAAGGTACAATTTGGATTAATTGCTAAAATTTTTGATTTTGTTTCTTCATTTAAACTTGTACAACCTTGAAATGCTGTATTATGAATTGATATTAATGAATCAGGTAAATTTATATTTGATAATTTTGAACAATAACAAAACGCAGATTCACCTATTGATGTTACTGAATTACCTATTGTTACATTAGTTAATTCTGAACATTCATTAAACATTAAATTAGAAATTGATGTTAATCCGTTTCCTATTGTTGCATCTATTAATGCACTACATCTTTGAAATGCATATTCACCAACTGTTGTTACTGAATCAGGTATATTAATACTTGTTAATTTACTACATTTATTAAATGCAGATTTACCTATTGATGTTACTGAATTACCTATTGTTACATTTACTAAATTTGAACATTCTTGAAATTCTGTGTCACTAATTATATTATTTTCTATAACTACATTTGCTAAATTTGAACATCCTTGAAATACGCTTGTACCAATTGATGACACGGATGCAGGTATATTAATATTTGTTATACCTATACATTGTCTAAATGATAAGTTACTAATTGATGTTATAGAATTTGGTAAGTTTATACTTTTTAATGTACTACAATTATAAAATGCAGAATCATCAATAGTTGTAACATTATTACCTAATATTACATTTACTGATGGCATATTTTGTATTAAAGATGAACCTACACTTGAATTAATTAATGATTTATTAAATTTAATATAACAATCTGATAATTTTGAACAATTTTGAAATGCACTATTACTAATTACCTCTATTGAATCAGGTATATCTATATTTGTTAATTCAGTACAATCCAAAAATGCAGCATTATTAATATATTTATATGTATTTGGTATACTTATTCGTTTAATATATTTGTTATTTAATATTGGAGCATTACTACCTATACCATTATTGTTATTAACAAATTTAATTTTTAATATATGATCATTACTATCATTTATATCTGTATCTTTTAATGGTGATAAATAATCTTGTTTTACACCATCAACTAATATTTCTCCAAATATAGATGAACTATTATATGTAGTCCATAAATTTATATTATTTTGTTCACCATTTGTGTTAAACACACATATTATATAATCACCATTATCAAAATTTACATTGTTATCTGCCATATAAACATTTGGATTAATATATTCAGGTGTTCCATATATATTACATAATTCATTGTTTGATTGAAATTTTTTAATGTATTTCATAATTTATTTATATATATTTTTTTAAAAATAATTTAATAATTACCTATATATTTTATTTTTATTAAATGAACTATTTATAATATATGAAATCTCTTTCACAATATATTTTAGAAGCAGAAGAAGATACAGAGGGTGCATCAGCTGCAGGTAATGAAGGTGAAGAAAAAACTACACAACGCGGTAAAATAAAATTTGTTATCTGGGAAGAACCTGATAAGAAAGTGCCTTGGCTTGATAATAATGAAAAGTATCAAAAGATAGAATACAAACATGAAGATAAAGATAAGAATATTGAAATTGACTTCTTATTAGGTTATGTTAAAGATGAAGATACTTGGAAACTTTGGATAGGTAAAATTGGTGCTGTAAATTATGATGATGATCCTTATTGTGATTTTGAAACAAACAAATTTGCTGAAGCAATAGTTGCAGCATTAGATAAAGTTGAAGAATTTGTTAAAGATGTAGAAGACGAACCAGAAAATTGGATTCAATATTATAAAGATATATAATTAAATTATGAAAGACTTAAAGACAATATATTAGTAAATGAAAGTTCACAAACAAAATTTAAAATATCAGATAATGTAAATGATTTTATGAATGAACTTTCTTGTGGATGTACAGAAGAAGGTGAACCTGTAGTTATATTTGGAAAACCATTTAAACTTGGTAATAAAGAAGCTGAAAAGGAAATAATTGCAAAACTTAAAAAGATTGGTTTTGATGTATCTTATTCTTCTGCAGATTTAGAAAATGATTATGAGGAAGCTAACAAGAATGATTTAGTTTGTTATTGTATTTTTTCATCCGAAGATGATAATAATGCAGCATTATATACATTAGGTAATGGTGGAGTTTATTTGTTAATGTAAATGAATTATGTTAGGAATTGAAAAAATAAACATTGTTATTGAAGAACCGTTTGCAAGTCAAATTAGAGAAAAACTTAGAAGATATCGTAACAATGAATTAACGGAGGAAGAACGAGAACAAGTTGAAAAATCAAAAAGAATTTTGAAGAAATATAATGCAATATGGGTAGACTAATGTCTACCCATTTATGTTAAACGATATCTTAAATCAACATCAAATTCTGTTTCCTCAAACATATATTTATAAAACCATTTTCCAAAATTATATTCAAATTCATCATTTGTATTAGTTTCAATACAATAATCTTCATTATTTTGTAATTCTGGATGTCGGTCCATATAATCATTAAAGTTTTCAATTTCTTGTTCTCTTTTCTCTTCAAAGAAATTGCGAGCTTTATGTTCATCTAATGAATAATATATAGGATAAGGAGAATCATATCCTAAATCATCAAATTCATTTGCACAATATTTTACAATATATAATTTCATAATAATCCGTGTGATTTTATAATTTCATAAATTGTTTTGATTACCTTAGCATCATATAATGAATTATGTTTATCTCCATCTATTACGATTGCATTATTTTGTAAAATTTGTTCTCTTGAATAATCAAATGCCTCTGTTTCAGAAATTTCATAATATCGTGCAATGTCTTGGTTTATATCATGACAAGCAGGATTAACAGTTGACGGTATATCAAAAGCCCCTCCCCAAATATCAATAAAAAGAACCATATCATAATGACTTACATCTGATACAAGTTCTATTGATTCATATTTTGAAAGCCAATCATATAAAACTTCCTTAACATAAGGTTTATCTCCATAAACTTCCCATTCATTTGCAGATATTAAATTAGTAATGGGTGCAGGATAAGGAGCATTAGCAAATTTCAAATGTTTAATAACATTTTCATTAATCCAATCATCACATTGTGCTTCATCATAATCACTAAATTCTGCATAAAAAGTTCTACCATTCTCATCAATTAAACCAATTGATATAAGAGTAGTATTTTTATGTAGACCTGTAAATTCTGTATCAAAAAATATTTTCATAATTCAATATATGTTGTTGGGTTAATAATATTCAATTTGGTATTCTCTAAAAGATCTTCTTTTGTGTATGGAACACCTGCAACAGTATTAAGATATGTATCAATTATATCTTCATGAATACGTCTTGCACCGCCAGGTTCACCTGATGCATAATAACGATCATAAAATGCTTTTGCATCATAAACAACATTCCAGTATACACCATCAAGTGTATCTGAACTTAATATAACAATCGTTTGTGTATTTGCCTTATAATTAATTTTCAGTATCATTTTCTTTCTTTTTATCATCAAACAAATCAATAACTAATAATGGCTCGTTATTACAAATTGCTGTATGAATACTTACACCACGTAATGAACAATCAGGTTCTCTTACAATAAGTTTACGTTTTGTAAATAAATTATTCAAACCAAGAATAATATTGTTCATTTCAGTTATCTCTTTTTGTTTTTTAATTACAAAAAATTGCATTGTCATTGCAATTATAGCTGCTATAATGACAATAATATTCAAAACATATAATACTATCATAGTTGTGCTTTTAATTTTTCAAGTTCCTTAAATAAAATATATTGTGAATTATGAAGATCCTCATAATCAATTACACCATTTTTGAAATCATCTGCATTTTGTTTAATCATTGCTTCAATTTCATCAATCTTTGCTTTAATAGGTTCAACCTTTTCTGCTTTCGAAAGTTCCTCACTTAATACTTCCTCAAGACAAGTACCTCCATTATGAAATTGTGTAAAGAACTCAAATTCCTCAGGGCCAGTCTTTTGCAAAATATCTACGCATTCCCCTTCATCAAATTCTTTATGAACAACAAATTCACAAAGAATATGCTCGGCATCAGAACCATATTTTGCATCTTTATGAAGAATAATATAATTATCATCCTCAGTATCAAAATCTGTTTCATCTGCCCATCCACAATCTTTGATTTTATCACCAAGATTGTGTCTTTCAATATAATCATATACTGCTTTATTTCCTCGGGCCAAAATTCTAATTTTACCAAAATGTGTTTCTACTCTACTCATATTACCATTGATTTTTTAAATTCAAATTTCCAAACCTTTGACCAAGTTTTGCAATTTCTTCTTTTGAATAATTACAGAATAAATAATCAATATTTTCTTTATCCATTTTATTTAATACGAATTGAAAACAATCGAGTATCATATATGATTCTCTCGGTGTTATGTTTACAATATCATAATCAATAAATCTTAAATCGTTTCTTTCAAATGCAGCACCATCTTCAGCAAGAAACATATCTTCAACTTCTGGAATTTCATATACCCAATCAATATATCCATCAGGTAATTCGGCTCTTCTCCAATTTACATGAAGATTTGGATATTTCTTTTTTAATTCCTCTATTGTTAAAGGATTTCTTTTTTGTTCTTCTACTCCCATACTTCTTTAATTTTCTTTTCAAGATATCCTTTACCATGACAAGTTTTACATATAGGATGTATCAATGTTTTCTCAGGTGCCCCCGTATGATAATTTTCCCAATCTTCCCATTCTGAAGTTCTTCCTTCACCATTACATTCAGGACATACTTTTATTTCACCTTTAAGTATTCTTTCATGATGAACACATTCCTTTTTTGTGTCAAACTCTTGTCCATCATCTGCAATAAATACTTTATAATCAACGGTTTTTTGTCTTACCTCTGTTTTCATCGTATTTCTTTTTTAGTTCTTGCAATATTCCTATACGACCATTTAAATGTCTATTCCATGGATTAAACCAAATATATTCAGCACCTTGATGCATCCAATTCTTTTTGATTTGCCAATCAGGTGAATCATTTCGAAGCTTAATATTTTCTTTCAATAATCTATTTAATTCCTTTTCAGAAATCCATAGACCATTATCAATTATTTTATAATCATCAGTTTTCATTGAATAATTCATCAAATTTATTAATTACTTCTTCCCATACTCCCCATTCTTCAACATCTCCATATTCTTTTGATGCTTGATATTTCAAATTTAACCACTTTTCAAATACTCCCAAATTTTTAATCATTATATTATGTTCAATGATAAACTTCTGTTCCTCTTTAGATCTCAACCAAATACTATCTTCAATCATATCTTCGTTTCTAGCCATTTATCAACTTTCTTATTTGATTTAACCCAAAATACAAATAATGCAACTGTTCCTATTCCAAACATGTTTCCTATTGTTAATCCAATTTCTCGTCCAAACAAATACCAACAAATTAAATTAACACTAACCATGTATAAACATATAAATATAACACTTATATCTTTTCTTGTCATACCAACTTAATTTTTCTAATATGTAATATATTACGAGCATCCTCATCAATATGCAATTTCATAAACATTTCAAGAAATGCATACGGACCAATCAATGCAGATGGTAAAAACATTGTCATTTTAACTCCACCATTTTCATCCTGTCCAACAAATACATCTTTATCTGCATTTGTAATTACATACCAATCATTCATATTAATTCTTAACAATATTAATTTGACTTATTTGTATGTTATCAAAAAATCCATAACGATTCAATTCGCATCTTGCTGTCATTTCGCAGCAATCTAAATGATCCATAAGCAATTCTTTTAATTCATCATTGCTCATCTTATTAATTCTATTACGATATTCTTCGTAATAGTAACTGTCCTTATCATTCAAATCAAGATTAACAGTGCATTTAATATCAAATTGTACTTGCATAATTAAATTGTATTACGACACATTCCTAAACTCATCATTTGATTATTGATAATTTGGTCAACTTCCTTCCAGCTAATAGGAGTAAAATTGTTATTATCAACACCTACATCATATTGAGATGTAAACAAATATTTCATTCTCTGTTGGTCAAGACCCTCATCAGTATAAGGAGATGTATGAACATGACCAAACAATTGATATGTTGCATCTTCACCACGCCATGCTCCTGAAAACGCAAGCATAGGATAATGATTCAAAATAATATGACGCTTACCAATCTTCATATTGATTTGCTGAGTCATCATCTCGAATCTCCATTTATGATTATTGACAATTCTACGCCAATCATGATTGCCAATTACAAGATAAATTGTACCATTAAGACGTTCAAGAATATTATCAACACGGTCAGGATCTCCAAAAGCCACATCACCAAGATGAAATACAATACCATCTTCAGGAACCTTTTTATTCCAACGACGAATTAATTCTTCATCATTTTCAGTTACATTTGCAAATGGACGCTTACAATACTTAATTATGTTCTCATGACAAAAATGCGTATCACTTGTAAAAAACATTTTCTCCGCATCCTTTTCAGTATATATAAATTGTTTATTTTTCATTCTGTTACTTCATATTTAATTTTTACTTTCTTTGCTAAAATAATATATTCATTATTAATCAATTCAGCTTGATGTTCATAGCATTCTTTACCTGTTTTATAATTTACAATTTTTTCGACTTCTTCTCTTAATTTTTTCCCTGATAGCTTTTTATCCAAATAATAAATTATTCTCCCAGGACCTTTATATTTTACCTCAATAGGTGTATTATTTATACCGTGAATTGTAACTGTTCTTTCAGTATCATTTGAATCCCACCCACAAAGTTTATCCCAATAATTAAAAGTACCAATATAATATTCTACATAACCATTTTTATTAATACGATACTTTGGTTTACAATAATTAAATGATATCATATAATAAACTGTTTTGAACATATAATAAATCATATATCCAAAACAGCCTAATAATATTAGTAATATAATATATTTTAAAATTTCCATACTTAAAATGTTGTTTCATCAATATCAACAGGATTGCTTACCGAAACCATCTGTACCTTCCAACTCAGGTCGTGCCCAGTACGTGTGCAATACGACATTCGCTTGGTACAATTTGCAAGTGCATTCTTAATTCCTTTACCTTCCTTGCCAACATAAAACTTTGCAAACCAAATGTTAGGAGTTGTCTGAATAAATGTATCTCCCTTAGAATAGAAACCATAAAACTTCTTGGTAACTTTATCAGTTGCACAAAGCACGTAAGCAATGTTATTCTCCATATTTATTTGTTTAATTAATTACAAATATAATATAGTAATTTTTATATATTATTCAAATTATTCATTTAATTTTTTAATATCTTCTTCGTACTTTTTTAATAGTGTTGTAAATCTATCGGGTCTTGTTGGGTTAACTAACTTAGGTGCAATTGAAAATTTTAATGTTGTAATATCCCAGCCTCTTTTTTCAAATTCAGCTTTTACTTCATCAGTAAATACATTTGAAAATATCCAACTTCCATCACAGCTTCCCATTCTCATCATAGGCCATGATACAACAAGATCTATGTTGTATTTATCTTCAGCATCATGTCCCCAAAATACTCGAAGTTTATCTGATTCTTTAATTTTCAGTTTCTTTTGTTTCATCAAGTCGATATTTACTTTTGTCTAATAATTCATTAATATCAAATCCATCTGGTAAATGTTCATCAATAATCTGAGCCATATCTATTAAGTATTCAATAGATTTTCTCATTGTATTTGCAATTCTTTCATGATTATCATGCAAATAATTATTTACTTTATTGTCATCAATATTTTTAAGCATTGTGGCCATATTATAAAATGGTCCAACCATATTCCGTACTCTTTCTTCTATTCTCTCCACCATGTATACCATTATGTTTACCAAGATATTGTTGTATCATCAGCGGGATCTCGCTGGTCCCCATAGAAATATGAAATCTTGAATCCTTTTGACTTAAGAAAATCTTTTGTAGATTCAAACAATGTTTTATTTGAAAACGTAACTTCACGTTTACCATCAAATCTTGCTTCATTGATTAATTTATAAATCCAATCAAGCTGTTCATGCATCTGTCCTGTACTTATTTCATTTGAAACACGACGGGCATCTTCTGCAGAAAAATAACGTTCTTCACCTTCTATTCGCATATTCTTTTTATTAAATTTATCTTTAAACAAATTTTTATAATAATCTTGTTGTTCTTTTGTACCACAAGTTAATGCAAAACTTTCTTGCCAATCATAATCTTCCATAATTAATATTCTTCGTTTTGATATGCATCATATGCTTCCCAGTTTTTATCGTCAAGAGCATTCTGTAATACATTTTCATATATTTGTCCATCAATATCTAATTGTCCACCTTGCCACCATCCAGTTGTGCAAAATGAAAACCATCCGTCATTCTTATCACGAGCAAAGAAAATATCATATTTGTCATATTTAGGAATTGAACATCGAATAATGACATCAGTTTTTGGGCTAAAGATCCAATTTACATGTTTTTTCTCTTTAACCCAAAGTTTTAATAATGATTTCTTATTATGATACTGATCTGCTATTAAATATGTTTCTGCAGATTCAATAGGAATTATCTCTTCACATTTTGCAATATAATGACGGGAGACACCACATTTTCCGTCATCCCAGAAATGATAAAATTTTCCTACTTCAGGTATCATAGTCTTTTCTTTTTAGGATTATTTGCCTCTTCTTCGGCTTCTTTTTCTTTTGCTAAATTAAATTCCTGCATATACCATACAAGAGCTTCTACAAGGTCTTTATCATCAAAAATATCAAACCATGTATTCTTATTCCAATTAATCAATTGAGTTCTCTTATGGAAATATTCATCGAAACTTTTCTGAAGATAATTGATGCACTTTGTACGAGTGAAGAATCTTGTAACAAATCCATCAAAGCAATCTTCAGCTGATAGCACTTCAAGTATTTGTCGTGCCATCGTTTTTGCAATTTGCATTTTCTTATCTTTATTCATAGCTATAAATTTTAATATATTTGTAAAATAGAAAAATGCCAGCAATTATAAAATTACCGGCATTTTCATTAACATTATTTAATATTATTTATCTTCAGGTTTATCTTTCAAATACTCTTGAATTTTTCCAATATACAAATCTAAAGCTTTCTTGTTAAATTCGTGGCATTGCTGCATTGAATATAACATATTGCACCAAGATTTATATTCATCTTCCTCATCAGATTTGAATTGAATATAACCAAGAGCAGGTCCATGACCAGTGCCGTAATCAAAATCATCAGTATAAGCAACAATATATGTCCAAAGTTTACCATCTACAGAATATTGTAAATTTCCATCAGCATCTAAACGATGTTGAACTGGGTAACATTTTTCATATTTATATTTTAACTTTTTGTAGTTGTTGAATAAATGATAACCAACAATACCTAACATTATACCTATTATAATGAAAAGTGCTATTAAAAATGCATTCATATTATTTCTTATATTTTAATTAAAAATATTAAATTCTATTCATAATATTTGTTTGAGTTAACATTTCTCCACACCCATAACAATGTGAATATGTATCATCATACAAAATACAGAATTGACCAGGAGCAGCAGTAACAGGAGTATCTGATACGATCTTTACATTCTTATCAGATCCATAAAAATACATCTTACCTGTATATCTCTCAGGAGAATGACGAACCTTAAATGTTACATTACAAATAAAGTTTGGATCTCCTGTTCCATCCCATGCCTTATGGAACCACCAATCAAGCATATCGACAGTAAGCCAATTGGGATCTAATACATAAAACTCAGTAACCTTGCTATTGTCGTAGTTATGAGAAACATAAACAATATTCTTCTGAGGATCCTTACCTACAACATACCATGGACCTCCTGAAAGATTCAATCCCTTACGCTGACCTATAGTATGAAACCAATGGCCATGATGTGTTCCAAGTGTTGCACCCGTATCAAGCTCAATAATCTTTCCATCCTCCCGTCCAAGATACTGCTCAATATAATCATTATAATTAATCTTACCTAAGAAACAAATACCCTGTGAATCCTTTCTCTTTGCATTAATCAAATGATTCTCCTCAGCAATCTTTCGAACTTCATCCTTCATAAGATTACCAACAGGAAATATAAGCTTATAAACAGGTATCTTCTTTGTATCAATATTTGCAATAAAATCTACCTGATCCTTAATAGGATCCTTAGCTGGACAAATCCACCACTCTTCGTTATCATAATCAGATAAACTGCAACCATCCTTTAAGTATCCGGAACGTGTTGCATAATGTCCAGTTGCAATATAATCATACTTATATCCTATCTTATCATAAAATGCGCCAAACTTAATAATTGTATTACACATAACATCAGGATTAGGAGTAAAACCACGGCTTACCTTATCCATAGTATACTTTACAACATTATCCCAATACTCCTTATGTAAATCAATTATCTCAAACTTACATCCATACTTTGCTGCAACTGCGGAAGCCATCTCAATATCCTCCTCAGATGTACAACTATATGAATCCTTCTCATCAGGACCTATATGTATATAAAAACAATCAGGCTTCTCACCAATTTGACAAAGCATATGTAATGCAACTGATGAATCAACTCCACCTGAAAGTAAAAGTGCTATCTTATTCATTTAATCTACAATTTTTTCTAAATCGTTTAAAAATTTATTCATCGCATCATACTCTTTATCAGTAAATGGATTAGGACCTCCATCACCTGTCAATTCAATTGCGGTTCTAAGCAAACTAATAATCTTTTTATTTTTCATTTTGTTTAATCTTCATATTCATCAAAATGTATATCACCATCAGTAAAGCTTTCAAATTCATCTTTAACAATATCAAGTACGTTTTCCATTGAAAGTCTACTTACACCTTGTTGAAATTTTTTTTCTGCAGGCATATTGTAATATTCATCACTTTGACGATATTCTTTCGGATAAGTATAATAAACATTACTTATAATTGCTTCTTTTACTCTTTCAATAAACGCTTCACTTCTTTTCATTGTTCCAATTTATAAAAATACAATATACATTATCTTTATACCTAAAATTAATTGTTCGCATCTTAGGCTTATAATGATTACTTCCAAATGGAGGTATCTCTATTCGTTTAATATAAAATCCAATTGGAAATTTATAACGATTGCGTTTTCCTTTCTTAAATCTAATTATCATGGTTAATTATAAATATAAAAATTCTTCTAATTCTTTTATAATTGTTTAAATTAAAAATGTATGTCCACCGCAAAGATAAATAATTGATTGGCATCCAAAACAACCAACCATTCCACCTATTACACTAAATAATATAATCCAAAACATAGTCCAAAATTTTGTTTTAGCGTAATAATATGGCTTAAACATAAAAATTATAATCCAAATTATAAGTGAAACAATAAAAATTCCAATATTAATCATATTACTTCTTATTTACTTTTGCAATAATTTCATCAAGATAATTATCTGGGTTCTTTCCTTCACGATGATATTTAGAACCAAGATCCATTGCAATTCGCCATTCATCAGTACCGTCTTTAAGAGTATCAATATAATCCCAAAAGGTCTTGAATGATTCATCTTTATCATAATCAACATAAATCTCAGATCCAAGATTGCGATTAACTGTCTTTATTGCTGGCATAAAATTACCATTTCGATAAATACGAGTGGCTTCCTTTTTAACAGCTTTGAAATCATCAGTCATCCATGCCTTATTGATATTATCAGTAAACTTTTCAGTTCCTGGATTTACACCAATTGGAAAACGATAAACAACATCACCAAGATTCAAACCGAATGTATTTCCTTCATCAATACATTCCATCTCAATAATATATAACTCATAAAACTTATTCATATTTATTTAATAAAGATGAAATTCAGAAAGATTACGACTACCATAAGGCTTCTTGCACTCAGCAATGTATTTCCTTACAATTACCTTTGTCTCAGCATAATCATTGCCACCTTTCATCCAGGTCTTCCATGACTTATGCTTCCACTTATTACTCAGCAAATCAATACTGAAGTCATCCTCAGTATAATTAAACTGTTTCTGACTCTGAGAAGCATAGAACTTCTGCATCTCACGGATTCTTTGTTGTTCGGTGTCGTAAACTCTCTTCATATTGTTTGTTTATTAATTACAAATATAATATAGTAAAAACTAAATAATATTCAAATTTTAATAAGAAAAAAATAAGGTAACTTTCATTACCCTATTTGATTTTTTACATAATCTATATCAACAGTTAATTCTTTTATATCTGATGAAGGTGCATCAAACATTGCTTTTGTCATAATGTTTTCCATTGTACCTCTTAATCCACGAGCACCTAATTTATTTTCAATTGTCTTATCTACAATATATTCAAGTGCCTCATCAGTAAATGTAAGTTCAACATTATCAAGTTCAAATATTCTCTTATATTGTTTAATAAGAGCATTCTTTGGTTCTTGCAATATTTTCAATAATGCTTCCCTATCAAGTTCATCAGTATATGTAATAACTGGCATACGACCAATAATTTCAGGAATAAGACCAAATGCTTTCAAATCAAGTGGAGTAATCTTTGACATAAATTCATCATCTGTTGTCTTTCCTTCAATTTGTCTTTCTTGAACTGCATTGAAACCAACTGTATGCTGATTACATCTTTGTGCAATTTTCTTTTCAATACCAACAAATGCTCCACCACAAATAAATAAGATATTCTTTGTATCAATTTTTACAAGTGGAGTATCTGGGTGTTTACGACCACCTTTTGGAGGAATTGAAACAATTGAACCTTCAAGTAATTTAAGTAATCCTTGTTGAACACCTTCACCTGATACGTCTCGAGATATTGAAGCATTATCTCCTTTTCTTGCGATCTTATCTATTTCATCAATAAATACAATGCCACGTTCTGTCTTTTCAACATCATAATCAGATGCTTGATAAAGATTAACCAATACTGATTCAACATCTTCACCCACATAACCTGATTCAGTCAATACTGTTGCATCAGCAATTGTAAATGGAACATTAAGAAGCTTTGCTACTGTTTTTGCAATTAATGTCTTACCTGTACCTGTTGGACCAACGATACATATATTTGATTTTTCAATTTCAACATCATTTACAATAGGAGTTGAAATTCTTTTATAGTGATTATAAACTGCAACCGCAACTCTTTCCTTTACTCTATCTTGTCCTATGATATATTGGTCAAGGAACTCTTTAATTTCATGTGGCTTAGGAATACCTGACATTAAGTTCTTACTTACCTTTTCATTTTGTTCTCTTACAGTATTGAATGCTTGATTAACACAATCAGAACATATATTACCAAAATTACCTTCAAGCAATAATGGTACCATACTTTGTGGACGTCCACAACAAATACAAAACTTTTCTTGAATGATTTCTTGTTTGTTATCTTCCATTATATTTTATTGTTATTTAAATCTAATATATTAATATAGTTGGAACCCGTTAAAAATTTTACATTTGATATATTATATAAGAAAATATTTGGAAAGAATACACATTTTACTTCTGATTGTGAGTTCTTTCCAAATTTTGATGTTATTATAAAAGTTCAAAAAATATATTTTGCAAAAAATAACGAAATTATTTTTGAAGGAAAAACAAAAACCAAAAAGATATTAAAAATTGGTGGTAATATGAAAAACCTTCAATTTGAACTTTTATGATTTCTTTAATTGTTCTTTCCAAAAGTTAATCAATTCATTAAATGACTGTTCACAGCCTGAATCTGATGCACAATATCTTGCCATTACATTCCCAATAATTGTCATTAAATCATTTGCATTGCCATCAGATGCAACACCTACACAAGCAGTGTCCATTAAATCAATTAATCTTTTCATTCTTTCATTTTGTGGAACATTTGTGGATGGATTAACAAAATCAATTATTTCCTTTGTATTCTTATCACAAGCAAGAATTATAAAATCAATTTTATCTTTTATAATGTCTGAATTTAATGTTAAATACATTTCAGTCATAAATGTCTTTAATGAATCTGATTCTGTTTTAGATTCATCAATCATTTGCTTACATAATGAAACCATTTTAGGATCTACTGGCTTCATCAAATTTGTAACTGTATCAATTATCTTATGTGTTTCTTTGTCAACATATATTGGCCAAAGACAAGTTCTACCATTATTTTCCATTTTCTTCAATATAATCAATAATTCTTCTTAGTGTAACTTCTTTATCAAAAAGATCATCAGGCAAATTAATTTTTAGTTTATCATGATTTTCAACGGTTATAATAAACTCCACCATATCAAGGCTATCAAATCCAACTTCATCATACAATAATAAATCTTCTCCATCATCAGGTGACTCACTCATCTTTGTATAAAATTCATCATCGTCGTAAAATTGATTTGCAGCACATTTATAAACAATATCTTTTATTTTATCTCTGGTCATATTAAAATTTGTTAAAATATATATCTCTGTACATTTATAGTAATAATCTCTTCTAGAATAGCTAGATGTTCCTCTAGCATCATTCAATATTAAATTAATATAGTTATTCAAAAATGATTTTTATATGATGCTAGAGGAATGATTTTATTTATATGTAATTTTTCTTTTTCGTAATGATATTCCAGTTGAAATACATAATACAATTGATATGATTAATAACAATCCAATTAATACTTTTTGAGTATCATGTACATAATCATTTGTTATATATGTAAATACATTTACTATTATCATTATAATACAAAACAATATACTAAGAAAATGTTGTAATGCGTGTGGTATAGGCCAAGCTGTTCCCATTAATTAAATCCAATCTTTTTCTGTATTTTCTTTGAGAAATCATTTTCCTCTTCAATATTATAAATCTCCGCTAATGACATATCTTTATCAACGCTATGTCCAAGAATATTTGCAACTTTATCTTTTGTAAGTTTCTTAAATTCATATTTAAGCGAAAGACGTCCTTTACGAAGTAATGCTTTATCAATTTTATCTAATGACGTATTAAAAGTACAAATTAACTTTATTCCTAATACATCTGCAATAACACCATCCGTAATATTCAATAGAATAGGCATTACATTGTTATATCCACTATAAACATCATTACGATCTTTTAATGCCTTTTCACAATCCTCTAATATAAATATTGTATTTTGATTATCAAGGAAATAAGACATTAATTTATGTTGTGGTGTATTTGCAAGTATTGTTCCATCCATAAATACAAATGATGATTCTTTGTATTTTGATATAAGGTGTTTAATAAGACTTGTTTTACCTGTGCCAGGTTCACCGTAGAAAAATATCAATTCAGCTTTATCTTCAGTTTCCATTAACTTACAAATCTTTTCATAAGGGAAATCATCATTATAATTCTTTTCAATATCAATATTTTTTTCTTCATATTGATACCAAGATGTATATAATGTATTTGCTGAATCAATAGCAGTTATGCCAAATTCAATTTTATTTTTCTTTGAAGATACAACAAATGAATCTTTTAATAAATTGAAAATCTTTTCAATATCTTGTTCTTTGCAAAATATTTCTTCATAAAAATCTGCCATATCTGAATCTTCAGACATAGTAATATTCATTAAGAAATTAGAATGTTTATCTGAATCTTTATATGAATATTTGTTTCCTAATACTAAAAATTCATGTGGAGAATAACAAAATACTTCAACTCCTAATTCATCTTGTTTATCTTTTAAGTTTTGTAATAATTTTCTACAATCGACTTTATATTTTTGATTTTTTCTAATATCATAAAATGATTCTGATGAATGCTGATAATGTAATTCTTTATCATCTAAATAATACACACGATAACATTGAGGTAATTCATTATATATGTTTATATACATTGCACCTAAATAATCATCTGTATGTGAATTGAAATTTGTAAAAATTTTGGTTATATCTGATTTTAACATTAGTAAATTTATTTAAAAATTTTTAATAAATAATATACGAAAATTTTAAAATTATATTATTAATTGTAATATAGTTTAAATTTTACATTTGTTCAAACATGGCTAAGAAAGACATTTTAGATAAGGAATTTGGAATAGACAATGAATTGGAATCTGTGTTGAAGGAAATTAAAAAGCAATACGGAGAAGGTACCGTTATGCTTTTAGGAGAATCAGACGTAATGGATATTGAAGCTATTCCTTCCGGTTCATTGTCTTTAGATGTTGCTTTAGGTATTGGTGGATATCCTAAAGGAAGAATTGTTGAAATCTATGGACCTGAAAGTTGTGGTAAGACAACACTTGCAATACATGCTGTTGCTGAAGCACAAAAGATGGGTCTTAGAGCTGCATACATTGATGCAGAAAATGCATTCGATAGAGATTATGCAGCAAATCTTGGGGTTGATGTAGATAAGTTATTGTTTGCACAACCTGACTGTGGTGAAGACTGTTTAGAAATTGCAACAAAGTTAATAGGTTCAGGAAAGATAGGAATCTGTGTTATTGACTCTGTTGCAGCATTGATACCTAAAGCTGAACTTGAAGGCGCGATGGGAGATGCAAGAATAGGTCTTCAAGCTAGATTGATGTCTCAAGCATTACGTAAGATGGTAGGTATTATCAAAAAATCAAACTGCTTATGTATATTCATTAATCAAATTAGAGAAAAGATTGGTGTTATGTTTGGTAATCCTGAAACAACTACAGGAGGTAATGCTTTGAAGTTCTATGCATCAATAAGATTAGAAGTACGTAAATCAACTGCTGTTAAAGATGGAGAAGAAGCAATTGCAAATTTGACAAAAGTTAAAGTTGTCAAAAACAAATGTGCGCCTCCATTTAGAAAAGCCGAATTTGAAATTGTGTTCGGCAAAGGAATCAATAGATTTGGAGAAATATTAGATAAAGCAATTGAATATGATATTATTCATAAAGCAGGATCATGGTTCAGTTATGGAGAAGTTAAATTAGGACAAGGAAAACAAGCGGTTACTGATTTATTGAATGATAATCCGGAACTATTGGAAGAAATAGAACAAAAGGTAATTGATATAATTACTAATAAGCCACGTGAAGGTGCTTACGAATTAGATGATATATTAAATTAATATAAAGAGGTTATGTATTTTAAAGTTAAATTAAATAGAAACGTATATTTACACGGAAGAGACAAAAGAGTTATTGAAACATATTTTACTGAAGCTCAACATTTTGCTGATGCAGGTATGAAAGTAATAAAAGGTCTTGGAACAGATATTGAAGTTGAAGATATATGTTTAATGAAAACATTTAAGCCAGCTGCAAATGAATATTATGAAAATAGTAAAATATTTGCAGTAAAAGTTGCTGAAGACATATACCAAGAAGATGGAACATTAAAGACAATCAAGTATGCTTTGCCTGTATTTGCACAAACAAGTGATGAGGTACATGAAATTATGAAAGCATATATTGCACAGGGTTTAGAAAATATGCGAATAACTACAATATCTGAAACCAAATGGATTTGGATTTAAACACTTATGATAGAAATTGAATATATTGAGGCTGTAGAAAAAGTATTTTCATTAATATCATTCAAAGATATTAAAAAGTTTTTAGGTATTAAGAAGACTCATGCTTTAGAAATATGGGGAAACTATAATGCATTTGAAAAATCTTTATTGAATCCTCGTAGTGAAATGTGTATGCTAAGGAATATGTATGCAAGTAATTCAAAGTATAATTATGAAAGACTTGAATATATTAATGCATACATATATTTGGTTGGTAAACTTGGATATTGGAAATCATTTTGGAAAAGATTAATTGCAATAAAAACTTTTTATAAGTATAGAAACGATTTGAATATATTCACAAGACTTTATTTATTAATTGTTAAACTGACAAGATCCTCAAGATGGGTAATGCAAATAGAATTGAAAGAATATTGGAATAATGTTGAATATCATAATGAAATAATTAAATCATTATTTGAAGATGATAAGATAACAAGATTATATTTGTATAAATACAAAAAGGAGCTCGAATGAGCTCCTTTATTTATCCTACAAATTTGAATGTACCTTCTAATGTTGCACCTTCAATTCTAAATGAATCTCCAATATTAAATGTTCTTGCTGTAAATGTAGCTATATTATCTGTAGCAGTTACTGTTTCAATAAGTTGTTCTGTTAAATCATTGATACCCTTTACATAAAGTTTGAATGTATCACCATCATTTGAATAACAAGATACTGTTTTTGATTCACCGCTTGTACTCTTAATTACATCATTTCCACAAATATGTAAAAACTTTGTACTAAATGTATATGAATCATTTGTTGTTTCACCTTCAACTCTTATAATATCTCCATCATTATATGTTCTTGCTGTAAATAATACAATATTATCAGATGCAGTTACTGTTTCGATAAGTTGTTCTTCATCATCATTTACACCCTTTACATAAAGTTTGAATGTATCACCATCATTTGAATAACATTTAATAACTCTATCAATATTTTTTACATAATTTTTTTGACAAATATGTACGAATTTTTCATCACTCCACCATGCTTTATAAATATAGAATGTATCCTTTTTTGTTTTATGATCTCTTTCAACAAGACCTTTATTATTAAGATATCTTTGCTTATCATCATTGGCTGTTGTTACATTATCCAAACATATAGTATATCCTTCTTCTCTCTTTTTTGCATTACTTACTGCAATATCAAATAACATCCACATTGATGTAAATATTAATTCAGGATAATTTTTAATAGCAGCAATATGACCTTCATGAAGCCACATATTATATTCAATATCATGTCTTGGTTGATTTGTACCTTTTGTTGTGGTTGTCCATGGATCTTCAGAGTGACAATAACGAACACCACCACATCCATATTCTGAGAATGCAAAAGGTTTTCCATTATTTGTTATAAAATTAGTCTTACGAGTATTAATTTGACCTGATGGATTATTTGACGTCTTATCAACATACCATCCTACATATATGTTACATCCAAACCAATCTAAATCAGGAGTTCCAAATGAACTTGGATTATTATAACCATGACTCATAACAAATCCAACTAAACGTGAATCATCTAATGATCTTATATATGTTCTTAATGATTCTAAATATGTGGCAGTATTGACAGCAGTACCTGATGTTATCTCATTAGCTAATCCCCAGAATATAATACATGGATGATTATAATGCTGCATAACCATATCATATAACTGTTCTTGAATAGCTGCTTTTCTTGTATCACCTAATGATGATTCAGATGTATTAACCCAAGGAATTTCTGTTTGAACAACTATACCTAATTTATCACAATAATCATATATTGCTTTAGGATGTGGATAGTGAGCAAGACGCATAAAATTACAACCTAATTCTCTTATAATATCAAAATCATTATTAATATCATCAATTGTAAGAGCATTTGCTTTATATTCAATATCGTGATGAGTATTGACGCCTCTAAGCAAATATTTTTGTCCATTCAATAAAAATCCTGTATATGGCGCTTCAACTGTACCAACTTTTTCAGTATCATTAATTACATATTCATAATATCTAAAACCATATCCTCTATTTAATTTATGATATAATTCTCCATTATAATATATTTCAAGAGTAATATCATAAAGATGTGGATCTAATGTACCATTCCAAAGATGTGGATTATTAATAGTTGTTGTAAACGAAATTACACCCTTTCCAAATTTTCTTTCGGTAAAATTATATTCAGCATCTTTAATATGACATATAACATCTGCATAATTAGGTACTGATGTTTCAATTGTTATTGTTGCAACTGATGCAGTAACTGTTGAACGAATATGGAAACCATCATATCCATATTTCATATCAGGTAATACAGGACTAGTTAATAATTTAACTTCTCCTAATGTTGCATTATAATTGAAATCACCATCAATAGGTACAGATCCTTCGTTATAAGGTTGATTAGATACTTCTACTTTTACATCATTTGTTCCTACTTTTATATAATCTGTTATATCTACAAAGAATGAGTTATAATTAGCTTTATATATTCCAACTTCTACATTATTAATATATACTTTTGCTGCTTGTGTTGCATATGTAAACCATAAATATGTTGGTTGTATTTTGTGAATAGTAATTGTTGATGTAAATGCATAATTTCTTTTTGTTTCATAAGATGATGTATGACCATCATAAGCATTAACAGAATAAGGCAATGCTACATCTTTACTTACTTTTGTTATTGGATGAGTAAATACCCATGGACCAACAGCAGTTGATGCTCTAAGTAAAGGATATATATCATATATAGATTCCATTGATGTCAATGGACTTGTATTCTTATTATCTTTTGTAATTATTACTGTTTTCATTATCTTTATTTATATAATATAATTTTATTCTTCAACATAATCTTCTATTGTCCACCCGGATGGGTAGCCGCTAACATTATTTGGCCAATTAGTCTTTAATGGCGATTTTTTAAATGTACCAGAAGAGGAAACATTAGATAACCAATTGTCACAAACGCCAGAATTATCTGTTTTAAGACAAGTAACTTCAATTAAATTACCATTACCTTTAAACATTTCTTCATAACAGCCAGTCGCACTAGTTGCACAACGTAATATAGGTGATTTTGTCATCTTAGGTGTTGTTAACTTAGTTGTTCTACTCATACAGAACATGCGTTTACAACAGTTTTGTGACATATTAACTAAATTAATTTCAGGAGCAGTTTCGAGATTAATGCAACCTTCAAACATTGAACTATAGCAATCTTGTGCAGAATTTATTGCTGGTAATTCAGGAGCAGTTGTAAGATTTGTGCATCCCCTAAACATTCCATTATAACAACTTGTGGTACATATAGTTGCCGGAAGTATTAGATCACTAGCATCTACAAGAGTTGTTGTTCCATAAAATAATCCGCATAAATTATGTGTAGAACCGGTTTTAAATTCAGGATGTGTTATAAAATTATCTCCAAATAATAATGACATTGCATTACCATATACATTAAAGTTTTTAGATGCATTAAATCTATAATAACTATCCCATGAGGAAGCAAAGCTATTATTAATACCTTTAAATATAATTTTATCTCCTGTATTAATAGTAGTAAGTTCTATACCAGTACTTATAGTTAAATTTGTCCATGTAGAACCATTATCTGTCGAATATGATAGAGATAGATTAACAGGAGATTTAGATTTGCCAATCTTAATTGTATTATTATCTTCTAAAGATTCAATTGTAAAATATTGAAAATAATATTCATTTGTTATTGTATGAACTTTACCCAAATTATTTGATGCAAATGAAATATTAGGTATAACAATTGTTTTACCTAATCCATAATCATTTTTAGTATTTTTAAATGTTACTTGTCCTAAATTATCAGAAGAAAATGATATATTAGGAATTTTTATATATTTTCCCATGTTTAATAATCTATAATTGTTAAATTACCTTCGGCGTCAGCACCTTGAGCACCTTGTGGACCTTGAGCACCTTGTGGACCTTGAGCACCCTGTGCGCCTTGTGCTCCTGAACCACCTTCATCACTACCACTTATATTAATTGCTTGGAAACCATTTGCATCTAATTTAGCACCAATATTACCATCTTCATCGGTAAAATATAAACCATCTTCCTGTGTATATAAAGCAGATTGTTTAAGTGCAAGAATATCCGCTTCTAATTTTTCAATGTCTGCTAATAACTTTGTTTTTTGTGGTTCTGTAAAAGATACATCTTGTAAATTATCATATATCTTTTCAATAGATTCACTATATGATTGAATTGCATTATTTATTCTAGCATATTCAGCATCAGATATTTCTATATATCTTTGATTAACCATTTTTTGCAAATTATCTGCAATAAGTTTCTTTTGTTTATATTCATGTAACAATACTGTTTTCATTACGTATAATAAATAAATTTTTCTATTTATTAAAAATAACAAAAGGAACCTCGTGGGTTCCTTAATTATTTTATATGTAAATATTTTTTTCCTGATAATTCGAAGACTTTATCTGACATTACATTATAATATGTACCGTGTTTTGTATCTTCAAATTCGATGATAACATCATTTTGATGAACATCTAATTCTCTTTGTGTTCCTAAATATGAAAACTGTATTTTGTATTCAAACCAATGTGGTATACCTTTTTCTCCATCACCTTCTCGGATTTGTTCAATTTTAAATTCTCCATTTGTTAGAAACTTTTTTACTTCATCAGTATTTAAGCCAGTAAATTTAATATACTTGTTTGACTTCATAAATATTTACAGAGATATATTTATTATTCATAAGCTTTAATTATTTAAAGTCCTTTTCAATTTCTTTCTTTAAGTTGTTCAAATCATTCAAATACATCTGTTTTTCAGTTGTGTTTCGGATATATTCAAGTTCTTTTTTCATTGCTTCATTTTGTGCAAGCAGTTCATCTCTTTCCTCAATAGTACATTTTGACATAGGTGTTCCAATCAATTCCATTGGAAGCTTATAACTGTCCATGTCAACTTTAATATCTGCTTTTGCTCTATTACGAATCTTTAGTTTTCCTTTACAAACAAGTTCAATGAATTTTACTAATTCATCATTCTTTTTAATTCGTTCTTCAAGAATCTTTACAAGTTTCTTTTTACGTTCTGTATAAATTGTTAAACGATAATTTGTAAAATACTCAATTACTTCATTCTTGTTTGCAAAATTCTTTAACTTGTGTTTTTCATCAAGCAGCCAAAGCAAATCATCAGGAAGTTGTTTAATCAATTTGAATTTATTTGCAATTCTCTTTCCTGAGCGATCCTTTTTAATTTCAATTGCAAGTTGTTTCTTTGGGAAGAAAATTTCATAGTTTACTCCACCATCAACTGACTTGTCTTTCCATTCCTTTATATAACCTTCGTCCTTATACTTGTATAATAGTTTTTCAAAATCTTCATATGATACATCGGCAGGAAGATCAGTAACTATCATCAAATCCTTTGATTGATTAAGTTTCCATTCTCCATAATTATACCAAGCACCTTCTTCAAATCTCCAATTTTCCTTTTTAATACCTCTTATATAAGGTCTTACAATTGTTTTGATTTTATCTTTCTTATCTGCTCGTGCATTCAATACTTCCTTACAAGCTTCAATAATATCAATTGGGTCATATGCTTGATTATGCATTGAATAACCTACAGCAACACCAATGTTATTCTTACATAATACTGTAGGAATAATTGGGAGATATGTCATAGGTTCAACATATTGTCCTTCTTCAAATATATGTTCAAGCAAATCATAGTCAGTCTTATAAATCAAATCCATATACTTTGAATGGCGAACATACAAATAACGAGGAGCACCAGCAGAATCAGGATCTCTCAATGAACCTACCTGTGAATCAGATTCTAATGGATTCAAGTTATCATTAAAACCTCTACACATTCTAACAATTGTATCATTCAAAGAAGCATCACCGTGTGCATATAATGATACTCGCATTGCATCTCCAGATAATGCTAATAATTTATATAGTTTCCCATCTTTTGTTGTACCTGCTAAACTTGCATGCATTATCTTACGAGCACCTGGTTTAAATCCATCAATTGCTGATGGTATTGCACGTTCCTCAAGTACAGAGAATGCATAATTAAGATATTCAGTATTAAGAA
>Ga0326511_10000859_pt1 | contig 26246 bp, 31 predicted proteins | sample 0_2496_0518_D_FD_203701 | JGI IMG/M metagenome (GOLD analysis project Ga0326511, IMG submission 203701) | Bovine rumen microbial communities from UC Davis, California, United States - 0_2496_0518 | ecosystem: Host-associated > Mammals > Digestive system > Stomach > Rumen | place: USA...
CATGCGGGAAATTGAACGGCAGAAAAAAATCCGGAGTCTTTGGTTTACCACTTATGTAAACAATGAAAAGGACATGGATCCCAGTATTGATAAAAACACGGTTCCGCACTTTATTTCAAAAAGGGAACCCGGATCCCCCAAAGTGATTTTTGAGACCGTCCGGATGGCAAGACGAAAAAGCGCACTCCGGAATATTCACCGCATAAATGAAAGAATTTCCGAGTTAGAACGCCGGGTAAAGTAAAGAAAGGAGAAAAAGCTATGGATGTAAAGGTATATGTGAGAGGAACCGAGTTATTCTTAATCTACGTTGGTTACATGTCATTACAGACAATCCACGACACACAAGCGGATCCGATGTTTTTGGTGGTGGAAGAGAATAAAGCGTAAATAACATGGTATCAAGTCGGGGACATAGTAAAGGTAAAGAGTGCAGGAAACAATTTTCACAAGCGCAAAGCACTGGAAAAGTGCAAGAAAGGAGCACACTATGGCTAATGAAAAGACTATCGCAACAATGGAAAATTGCACCGAAAACAAGGATTTCATTGCGTACCTTGCCAGCATGAATTACACGTTGGGCAAGTTTAAGAAACTCAGAAAAAGCTCCCGGGAAATGCTCATTGACAGCTACAATAAAACGCTTTCCACGACTGAGGAACCGACAGAAACTCCCGAGGAGACCGAAACCACGACAGAAACCACCGAAACGACAGAAACCACGACAGCAGGCGAAAAGAAACGCAAAGCAAAGGGCAAAGCAAAGAAAGATCCGAAAAAAGAAAAAGCCCCGAGAATTACTGTGAAAATGCAGGCGGAAGAACGTATGAAAAAGGTACCGGATAATTTGTACACAGTCGACACAAAAGGAAGATATAGATTTGCCGGTTTTTACCTTGTTTTCCAAAAGGATCGTGTGAGACTTTGCCCCGGTAAAACGTTCAGAAAAAACCATTCGGAAATTGCCTGGGAAAGTCACCCGGGCTGGGCAAATGAGTTTTCCACAGCGGTTCCTTGGTCTGTGATAGAGAACGCCATAAATGAACTGTTGGCAACGCCCGCAGAGGAAACGACAGAAACTCCGGAAGCCGGGGATACCGAAACCAAAACCGAGGAATGATCCACAGCCCCCACCCGATAAAAAAGGGTGGGGGATTTCTTTGAATTAAGAACCAGTTTCTCTTAAAAAATACTGAGCATGATTATTAGTAGTTGTCACGAGATTTTTTGAGTATATTATGCTATTAGTTGTCACGATTTTTTATCTAATTACGGTTTATTTATTGTCTATACGATGATTTCTATGGTTTTTTGTGCATTATGCATAATCGAGTAGGTGTTTTGCATAGGGGAATTTTTTCATTTCTTCGTCATTTTGCACAATAAAAAGGTGATTTGTTGTTCGCTGAAAGACTGATAAACTGGTGTTTTAAGGTGATTATCTTGTGTTTTTATTGTATTATGTAAACTAATATGCTATATTTAGGTATATAGAGGTGGAAGATGAATATAAATATACGGTTACAAAATCTTATTATCCCGAGTTATGATTCGGTATTTGCGGATATTATGAGGCACAACCATGTTCATTATGTTCTTAAAGGAGGACGTGGCTCTACTAAATCGTCTTTTATAGGTGGCATAGTGATTCCTTTGCTTATTATGCGATACCCGAATGTCAATGCTGTGTGTTTTAGGAAGGTAGGAAATACTGTTCAGAACTCAATTTATAGCCAAGTTACATGGGGAATATATCAGATGGGACTTGAATCTCTCTTTCATATTCCTAAAACATATTCTAACCCGATAGTTTATAAACCGACAGGGCAAAAGATATTCTTCATGGGCATGGATGACCCGAATAAGGTGAAGTCGATTAAGGTAGAACGTGGCTATATTGGCATTACATGGTGGGAAGAGCTTGACCAGTTTGCGGGCGAGAATGAATTGCGTAAGGTATTACAGTCTACTATGCGTGGCGGTGACTTATTCTGGGATTTCCGTACCTTTAACCCACCGATAAGCATTGATAACTGGGCTAATGAATATGCAGATGAAGCAGAGGACAAAGAGAATACGCTAATCATTCATAATACCTATCTTGATGTGCCAGAACATTGGCTTGGGCAACAGTTTATTGAAGAAGCAGAGGATTTGAAACGCATTAACGAACGTGCGTATCTTCATGAGTATATGGGTGAGCCTGTGGGCACTGGTGGCTCTGTATTTCCTAATGCGTGTGATTTGGACATGAATCAGAAAGTGCCTGTATATGACTTTGATGGCAATATACTCGAACATACTCCTATGTGGAAAACCTTTGACCATATCTTTAATGGCATTGACTGGGGCTTTGCTATGGATCCTTTTCGCTTTACCCGGATGCATTTTGACCAAAAGAAACTTGACCTCTATATCTTCACGGAATACTCAACCGTAGCGACAAGAAATCAAATTGTATTTGACATACTCTACAAAGAGAAGAAACTTATTAAACTCGATGAACTTGTGACTGCTGATAGCGCAGAGCCTAAATCTATTGCTGACTTCAAGGCATATGGCGCATATATCAGAGGGGCGATAAAAGGACCCGACAGCGTAAGGTATGGCATTAAGTGGCTACAAGGGCTTAATCATATCTATATTGATAAACGAAGATGTCCTTGTGCATATAAAGAGTTTACTCACTATGAGTATTGCCAAGACCGTGACGGCAACTTTATCAGTGATTATCCTGACGAAGATAACCACAGTATCGACAGCGTTCGCTATGGACTGGAAAGATTCTATAACAGAAGAGGTAACTAATATGGCGAGAAAAACAGGAGCAATGATAAAACCAAGACACAAAAAAGAGATTGTTGAGCAGGATACTTCTAATGTGTATCGTGGCGGAAACAATGGCGCAAATAAGGGTAAGCGGTATAGTACAAAGGATGATGCATTTAAAAAGACTAAGGGCTACGATAAAGTAACAGATACAAAACCCGAAAGAAGAGGAAACAAAGGGGATTCTGCTAAACATCGTAGAGGAAATGAGAAAAGGAATAGAAAATAATGCCTCAGCTTTTAAATACCTCTGTGCGTGAATATCGTGGAGTGGGTGAGTATAACATTCCTGCTATTCAGCCTGTATATGAAATGCCTGAAATAGACTGCTGGCTTGAATTTGAGAAAGCAAAACGACTTAGAAATAAACCGCTGAAAACAGGGGTACATTTTTTTGAGTTTGATTTTAAGTTTGAGTGTTGCTGGAATTTTCCTGACCGCTATGCAGAAGTGCTTTCTGCTTATGACGCTATTGTTACTCCCGATTTTTCCTATTATTACGATTTCCCGAAGGCTTTGCGTATTTATAACAAATATCGTATGCATTGGATAACCGCATATTGGCAAGAAAAGGGCTTACGAATGATACCGTTGATAAGAGTGGGTCCTGAAGAGGACTGGGACTGGTGTTTTGACGGTTATCCGATAGGCAGTATTGTAGCTGTGTCCACAGTGGCAAGTGGACGCTCTCAAAAGCTCATAGATGTAGGACTTAGGGCATATGATGAAATGATGAAACGACTGCAACCGAAAGAAGTTTTAATCTATTCCAATAGTTTTGATTATTTTCCCGGGAATGTTCGCTATATTAAGTACAATATAGATAAGCATATAAAAGGCATTGATGATATAGAGGAGGACGATAATGATTAGTTTCTCTCAAATTATCCAAAAATTAAAGGAGGTTTTTCACAAGATGGTTGGTAATAAGGCTATTGAAAAAGAGATAGGCATTTCTCCTCTGATTTCAAACCAAATGGCTGCCGCAATTCAGACATGGGAACTCATGTATAAAGGACAATCGCCCTGGCTTAAAGCTCCAACATTTAACGATCCTACCGAAATAGTTGGGTTAGGACTTCCTCAAATGATTGCAAGCGAAAAAGCACGAACCGCATTATTGGAGTTTAAGTCTGAGATTACTACACCGATGAAAGAGGTGGAAACCCCAAGAGAAGAAGCGGGGCAAAACATTGTTGATAGATATAAAACCGCAGAAAACGGCAATTTAAGTGCTGATTCTGCAAAAAATACGCAAAATCAACCGATAAAACGTGGTTCTGACCCATTTAGTCAATATAATACCCCGATGTTCCATCCAAGAGAAACGGTAAAAGAATTAGTTCCGAAAGGACCTACTGAACGTGCTGAGTTTCTCAACAAGACTTATCAGAAAAAGGTTATTCCTAAGCTGAGAAGAGAGATTGAATATGGAATCGCACTCGGCGGACTGGTGATTAAGCCGTATGTGATTGTTAATGAGCCAGTTGAAACAACAGATGACGAAAACGCACTTACTCTTAATACAAAGATGGACAAAGCTGAGATTGAGTTTGACTTTGTATATGCTGACCATTTTTATCCTCTTGCTTTCAATGGTAGCGGAGATATTACAGAAGCGGCGTTTATTGAACACAAGGTTGATAAGAACATCACATATAGCAGACTTGAACACCACAAATATATTAGTAGCACCCATCAAGTCATTATAACGAATAAGGCTTTCAAATCTACCGCTCAGACAACCGCAAATGAGGGTGTAGACCTCGGACAAGAGATTCCGTTGAAGCAAGTACCCGACTGGGAAGGCATTGATCCTGTTGTAACTATCAATAATGCCGACCGTCTTATGTTCGCATACTTCAAAATGCCAGAAGCAAACACCATTGATATGTATTGCCCTCTTGGTGTAAGTGGTTTTGATAAAGCCATTGAACTAATTAAGCAGGCAGATATTCAGTTTAGTCGGCTTCTTTGGGAATATGAAGGTGGAGAACTTGCTATCAACATCGACAGGGATGCACTGAAAGATACAGAGGTGCGTGATAATGATGGAAATATCATCATGGTTAGCAAGATGGGACATTTACAACAAAGATTGTATCGTCCGGTTACCTTTGATGATGGAAACACTTATGAACCGTATGCACCCGTTCTTCGGGACGCAAGTTATATTAACGGTCTAAACACCATTCTTACTCATATTGAGGACGTAACTGGTTTAAGTCGTGGTACGATTTCAGAAGTAACAATGAATGAAGCAAGGACTGCCACAGAACTTCGCATCCTCAAACAGAGAAGCTATCAGACAAATGTGGATATTCAGAAGGCTATTCAGAAATGTCTGGAAGACCTTGTATATGTCATGGACGCTCTTTGTTCTCTGTATAAGATTACTGCTGAGGGAGAGTATGAAACTTCTTTTGAATGGGATGACAGTATTCTTGTTGATGTTGATACAGAGCTTGGCAAACGCATGACGCTTGTGCAGAATGGTATCATGAGCAAGGAAGAACTGCGTATGTGGTATATGGGCGAGACTGAACGACAGGCGAGAGAAGCACTACTCAAAGTGCAAGAGGAAAACCGCATAGCGGTTGAAGATAATCTGATGACGCAAATGGATTTCAGAATGAATAACATGGACAGCGCATTACAACAAAGTCCTGATAGTTTTAGAGAAGGAGGAAATGAACAGTGATAATCAATCTGAAAGACAAGGATAAAGAAGTAACAGTTGAACCTCTCAATGTAACAGAGAATGGAACATATACTGCACCAACTGGAAAAGCATATTCTCCTGTAACTGTAAACGTAGGAGAACCCTTCCCACCCGTCATAAAGCGTGTCACAGGCAACCCCATCGAGCTGACGGATGCGGCGAGTGCTCCCCTTGTTAAGTGCGTGACAGAGATACAAGGCTCACAGGACTTGCATGGTTATGATAAGCCGTGGGTAGGGGGAGCAGGGAAGAATAAACTTGACAAGGATGGGTATGTATATACTGACCCAAAGACCAACATAGCAGTAAATATTGGAACGCTAAATGTAAAGAGTGGAGTAACATACACTATAAGTTGTGTGCAAGATTCTGCGCTAACAGAGGCAAATCGAAATACTCTGATGTGTAATGTTAATGGTGGTGACATTTATGAAAATGCAAGTTCCGGTTATCATAAAGAAGCAGGACTTCATACGTTAACATTTACGGCAAATTCAGACCAACTTGCAACTGTTAGATTTTGGAATCATGATTGTTCTCCAACTATAACATATTCACACTTTATGGTTGAAATTGGTTCAACAGCCACCTCATACGAACCCTACTCCAACATCTGCCCCATAACGGCATATACGGAGGGGGAGATTGAGGTGAGGGGAGAAGGAAATATATGGGACGAGGAGTGGGAGAACGGCTCTTATACGAATGGACAAAAGACAACGGATGCAAGTAAAGTGCGTTGTAAAAATCCTATATCGTGCTATCCGTCAACTACCTACTTTTTCGCCGCTCCGTCCAATGCAAATGTGCAATTCCTTAAAGAGAACGGGACATATATATCAAGTGCGGGTGTCCTCGGTAACACCACTTTTACAACACCATCAACGGCAAGATATATTGTTTTTAATATGTATAACGCTTACGGGAATACATATAACAGCGATATCTCAATCAATAGTCCGGCAACGATTACGGGATATAAAGCATACAACGGCACCACCCACACCACCACCTACCCCTCTGCTATATATAGAGGGAGTGAGGATGTGGTGAATGGCAAGTGCAGAAAAATACAAGTGGCTAAAGTGTTTGACGGAACAGAAACATGGGTGGCTGAATACGATTATAACTTTTACTCACCATCTGGAAGAGGTCCGGGTTCCAATGAAGCCAGCACTATTGTTTGTTCCCACATAGTTAATCAAGGGATAGGTGGAACATCAACCGATACAGCTAAAATGCCGAGTTTGTTTATATCACCGACAGGAAATGTCAATGTGCAAAGAACAGATATTGAACACACGGGAGCCGCTATGCAAGCGTGGTGTTTAGCACAGTATCAGAACGGTACACCATTTACAGTTGTTTATACTATTAACAATCCAACGGATGAAGATATAGCAATCACCAACCTCCCAATCCGCACCCTCTCCGGCTACAACCACATAGAGAGCAGTACGGGAGATATGGTAGTCGATTACATTACGGACGCATATCAGAATTTTGTTGATACCACAGAAAGCGCAATCCCGAACACACGCAAGGGAGGAAGCTCGAAAGCGATGGATATTTTCATGACTTTAGAGAATCCTTATTCTGAACCCGATAAAGATTCTGTCGAAAAGGAAATAAAGAAATAATGCTGAAAGATAACGAAATTGATAATTTAATACAACCCTTTGTGGACAGACAAGAACAGCTTAATAACTATGTGATAAACAAGATAGCGCATAGAGTAAAAGAGGTGGGAAGTCTGTCCAAAGGGGATGTATATAAACTTGTTCAGATTAGAAAAACCGGAGCAGATGTAAAAGCGATAAATCAAGAAATAGCAAAAGTAGCAAACATACAAGAGAGTAAAGTAAAAGAAACTATACGAAAAGTCGCTATAAAGACCTATACAGACGCTAAACCGTTCTATGATTACCGACACAAGTCACAAATACCGTACGAACAAAATACAAAGCTACAACGCACGATAAACGCTATTAGCAAACAAACAGAAGGTACGTTTAAGAATATATCTAACTCCAAAGCAATTGGGTTTATGATACGAGACTTAAAGAATCCGTCAATGATTAAGTTTCAGCAAGTTTCCCAAACTTATCAATCGGTTATAGATGAGGCGGCACAAGCTGTGCAAACTGGTGTTATGGATTTTGACACGGCTATGCGTAGAACATTACGACAGCTTAATGACAGTGGATTACGAAGAGTATCGTGGGATAGCGGATATACTCGCAGACTTGATAGCACGGTACGCATGAATATCTTAGGTGCAATACGGCAAACGAATCAACAGATACAACAACAGATTGCACAAGAGATTAACGCTGATGGAATAGTATTATCCGCTCATTCATTTTCTGCTCCTGACCATGAACCTATACAAGGTAGGGTGTTTACAATGGAACAGTTTGAACGTATGCAGAATGAAATGGATTTTGAGGATACAACAGGCACAAAATTTCCGTCTATGCGTAGACCTATCGGTGAATGGAATTGCCGCCATTTTACCGAAGCGGTCATTATAGCAAAATATAAACCGATATGGTCTATACAGGATTTGGAAGAATTAAAAGAACAGAATGAAGAGGGTTACACCGATTCAAAAGGAAATCATTACACAATGTATGAGTGTACTCAATTACAGAGGAAGTACGAGACAGAGATTCGGTACGCAAAAGAAGGTGTAATGATGGCAAGAGAAGCTGGAAATAAACAGCTTGAAGAAACATATCAGACAAAGTTAAATCGTTTAAACGCTCAGTACAGACAATTCTCGAAAGACTGTCATTTAAGCGTAGATAGAAAGCGAACATTTGTGCCTAATTTTAGTATTTAGTGGTTTACATAATAAATATATTATGTTAACATAAATGTTGAAAGATTGTTGTTTCCATATCTTTTATCTTCCACTCTCGGTGTGGGAAGTTCCTGCACCGAGTTCAGAAGTTCTTGTCGAGCATAAAGACGTTAAAACAAATGCCATTCAGTCCAAACTGTAATGGACGTTTAAATAAGACAGATATAAATGGATGAAGGAGGATTGCTCTATGACAATCAAGGAAATCTTTGACAAAGCAACTGGACCTATCGACTATGCTACATTTGAAAAGCTGATGAGTGAGAATGGTTCGAAGTTTACAGACCTTTCTGAGGGAAAGTATGTAAGCAAGGACAAATTCGACAATGAGGTATCGAGCAAGGAAAGCACGATTGCAAAACTCAATGAAACACTCAAAGAGAGGGATAAGGATCTAAAGAATCTGAATACTCAGTTGCAAGAAGCCGGAACAGACAGTGAGAAACTTGCTGAATTGCAGACACAGTTTGGAAATCTTCAAACTCAGTACAAAGCCGATACAGAGAATTACAAGACACAACTTAGTAAGCAGGCGTATGAGTTTGCAGTAAAAGAATTTGCAAGTGGCAAGAAATTCACAAGTAATGCGGCAAAGAGAGATTTTATCAATTCCATGATTGCTAAAGAGTTGAAAATGGAGGGTGACAAGATTCTCGGGGCAGATGATTTTGTAACCGCTTATTCCACAGATAATGCAGATGCATTTGTTGTGGAAAAACCTACTGAATCGACACAACCGACACAGCCGTTGCCTACTTTTTCAAAGACAGTAAATCCTAATACACAGCAACCGCAAACAAATGGCGATAACCCCTTTGGTTTTCATTTTTCCCAAGTAAGACCAAGACCAACAAATAATATGTAAAGGAGAAAAAATTATGCCTACTTCTTATGTAGCTCCCGCTAATAACGGAACAACTGGTACTAAAGATGGTACTTATGCTATTGGCGCACTGAACTATGCTGACGAATATCAACGTGCGCTGGAACAAAACTTCCCGTATGTACTTAACTATGGTGCGCTTTATGCTACGCCGAACAACGGTAAGTACAGATGGGTAAACAGCAAGACAATCGAAATCCCGTCTATCAGCACGACTGGTCGTGTGGATGCAGACCGTGATACGATTGCATTTGCTCAGAGAAACTATCAGAACGCATGGGTTGCCAAGACGCTTTCCAATGAGCGTAAGTGGTCTACCCTTGTTCATCCCCGGGATATTGATGAAACCAACATGGTAGCCACCATTGGCAACATCACCCAAGTATTCAACGATGAGCATAAGTTCCCGGAAATGGATGCTTACTGCATTTCTAAGATTTTCTACGACTGGACCCATGCAGTAAACCCCGACACTGGCGTAGCTCTTACTCCGGACACTACGGTTCTCACTACCGCAAATGTTCTGGATGTATTTGACAGTCTGATGCTCAAAATGGATAATGGTCGTGTTCCGGCTAACGGACGTATTCTGTATGTTCCGTTTGAAATCCTGTACATCATTAAAGAGGCACAGGGAGTTTACAGGCACCTCGGTGTTGAGAGCGGACCGAACGCAATCGACAGACGGGTTAATCGTCTGGATCAAGTACAGATTATCGGTGTTCCTTCTACGCTGATGAAAACTCTGTACGACTTCACGACTGATTATGCTATCGCTGATGGTGCTAAGCAAATCAATATGTTCCTCGTTCACCCGATGGCGGTTATCACTCCGGTATCTTATACGTTCTCTCGTCTGGATGCTCCGAGTGCTATGTCTGAGGGTAAGTATGTTTACTACGAAGAGAGCTTCGAGGATGTATTCATTCTTAACAACAAGGCTAACGCTATTCAGTTTAACGTAGCAGATGGTGGTGGAACATCTACTTCCACTTCTACATCTACTTCCACGACTTAATAAGGAGAATACCCATGAAGGTACGCAAGGCAAATAAAATCATGCAAGTGACGGAGAATGAACTTGATAAGTACCTCTCTAAAGGATATGTGCTGATTGATGAGGTTCCTGCTAAACCGCAGGAACCTAAATCAGAGGAGCCTAAATTTGCAAAGGTTTACAATAGTGAACCAAAGCCTCAGCGTAAGCGTAGAAAATAGTTAAAAGGCGGTGGAATCAATGTACCTTACTTATACAGATTATCAGAATATGGGTGGGACGTTAGACGAAACCGCCTTTAACAATTTTGAATATGAGGCAGAGACTTATGTAAACTGGTACACCTTTAGACGATTAGTTAATGAGACAGAATATCCAACAGAACTTGCAAGATGTATGTATCAGCTTATCACACTGGCAAAACTGAAATTCGATACAATGCTTTTGGGTAAGCAGACCACAGTCGTTACTGACAGTGAAGGAAACCAAACCACAACCGAAGTTTCAACCTATATCAAAGGACAGTCAAATGATGGAGTATCAGTGGATTATAATGCTGTTGATGCTGGAAATCTTTTCAATCTTCTCGCATCCACAAATAAAGGAAATGTTATCGAAGATACGGTTCGCAGATACCTTAGTGGAGTAAGACGAAAGAGTGATAATCGACTTTTGACATATAGGGGGTTATACCAGGATGAATAACGATTATTATCCTGAATGGTGGAACACAACTGTAACCATCTACAATAAATTTACCGATCCTCAAACACAAGTTGTGAGGTGGTATAGGACCGTCATTGATGGTACTTTTTGGAAATATATTGGCGATAAGATTATGGTTGGTAACACTGTTCTCGAAACGAACAATATCATTTGCCGTATCCGAAAAGATGATAGGTTCAAAGAGCATCAGGACTGGGTAAATATACCGAATGATGAAATGGAAGATTATTTCACTTTGAATAAAGGCGATATAATCGTAAGAGGAGAAGTTTCTGACACCATTGATGAATACACAGCAGGACATAGGTCAAACGACTTAATCAGTAAGTACAAAAATTTACAAGGATGTATGAGTGTTGAACGTGTTGCAATCAACGTAGGAGCAGGAAGATGTGATGAACATTATTACGCAAAGGGTATATAGATATGGCTAAAAATACTGGTGAATTTTCATTTGATGTTCGACAGCTTTATTCACGGAGAATGGATCATCTGTTGTGGATATTGAACAGCACAAAGACACGAACGGAAGTGAATAAACGTATTGAGCAAGCTATCCGACCATTTGTTCCTAATCGTGGTCGTGGTGATGGTCCTTTGCGTAAAGATGTTAAAATTTATCCTACACGAATTGTATGGGGTTCTAAAGGTCCTTCTCAGGATTACGCTCACTATCAATTTATGGGACATGTTTATGGTCCTAATGTGCCTGGATATTTATTCGGCACTGGTGTTATGCGTTCTCCGAGAGGTAAGAAGAAATTCGATACTGGACGAGATATTGGAGCAGTAACAGGGTATCATATGGTTAGACCTAAATGGGTAATGGATGCAAGCGGTACACGCAAAGCAAACAAATCCGATAAGTCATTCAGATGGTATTTTGGGTACAGAACTCCAGGAACAACACATCACTGGACAAAAGAATATCGTGGTTCTGTAAAGATGAAGGCGAATCTGGAAATCACAAAATACCTTAAAGGGTTGTGTAAAGCAAAGGGGTTGAGCGTATAATGGACAAAAATCAAGCTATAATTGATTATCTTATTCAATGCCCATATATACAGAACAGTCCTCTGTATTTTAACCTTGTCAATGCAAGAAATGACGATGTTCAGATTATCACTTCGTCCGAGGATGTAACTACACGAACTCCATATATTGATGGGAGTATTCCAAAGAAATACACGTTTACACTGATTACCTTTAAATCTATAACTGATATGGCAGTGGTTAAAGATTCTCAACATGTGAATGAGAATGTGGACGATTTAGCAGATGTTCAATCGTTACTTGATTGGATTCATGAGCAAGAGGATGCACATAATTATCCGGACTTTGGTGATGACTGCTATATAGATGACATTCAAACCACAACAGATGAGCCACAATTCGATGGTATCAATGACGAACTCACACCGCCATTGGCTATGTATAGTATATCAATTATTGTTAATTACATTGACACACATAAAGTATTATGGAAGGAGAATTAAATCATGGCAATTTCTCAGTTTAACCTTAATGACAAACAACGGGCAGAGCGTAAACTGCTCATCACTGTTGCAGAATGGAAAGAGACTGAGGGTACTACAACCTCTACGGTTCGGGAAATTCTTGGTACTCGTACCGAGGATTCTTCTATCGAGTATAATGCGGATATTGAAACCACAACTGATATTCGTGGAATTAACTATACCGATGTGAACAGAACTCAGCCGCAACAGGATTTTGATCCGTACCTCATTCTTGGTGGCTCTAAACTCGGTGCTTTCCTCAACGATAAGCGTAGACGGAATGCCGTAAGTGAGCTTAACGACTTCACTGTCTATGTCATTACCGCATTTGTCGGCGAGACTGGAGCTTATGAAGCAGAGTGCCATACCGGATGCACAATTACTTACACCGCTATCGGTGGCGATAGTAATGTAAATATGCCGATTTCCGTTTATCTGTCTAATGACTATAACGGAAGTGGAGCACCTAAGACTGGCACGGTTGATAAGCTGTCTGATGATTTCGTGTTCACGCCTGACCAGGCATCGTAAATAATTAAAAGATGGGAGATAAAAGAATGGAGACAAACAAAACAATCGTAGACTTATCGTTTTCGGAGAAACAGCAAATCCGAATTGATGGGGATGATAGTCGTATCATTGAGTTGAATACTTCGGATATGGGTATTGTCGAACGTATCAATGGTCTATCCGACCGAATGGTGGAATTATCAAATCGCTTTGTGGATACAAAGTATGATGATGAACTGAACGAACGACTTAATTCTGTTGCGCTTGCGGAAGAGATTAAGAACATTGATACAGAAATGCGGAAAATCATTGATGATTTATTCCAGTCAAAAATTGCTGATATTTGTGTGCCAGATGGTACGATGTTCGATATGCACAATGGCGAGTTTACCTATGAGATTGTCATAAGGAAGTTGTTAAGTCTTTATGCAGAGACTATCAATAAGGAAACTCAAAATACGCTTAATCGTATTCACAAACATACAAATAAATATATTCCACAAGACCATAAAAAGAAATCCTAATGTTTGAATTACCCATAAGCATTACGATAGGTGACAAAGAATATCCTATTCGTAATAATGGCGATTTCAGAATGGTTCTGGATTGCTTTACTTGTTTACAAGATGTGGAACTTGATGAACAAGAACGTGTCATAACCTCACTGTGTATCTTCTATGCTGATATAACCTCCATTGAAGGTATTAGTGAGGTTTTTTCAACAGAGGAAGAATTATGTCAGGCTATATCAGAAATGTATAATTTCTTTAACTGTGGACAAAAGAGCGTAGGTGCGAAACAGAATCATAAACTCATCGACTGGGAACAGGATGGTCAAATGATAATATCTGCTGTGAACAACGTGGCAAAGAAAGAAATCAGAGCAGAAATTTATGTTCACTGGTGGACATTTATGGGTTACTACCTTGCAATAGGAGAATGTCCATTATCAACCGTAGTAAGTATTCGAGATAAAATTATTCGTGGGAAAAAACTCGAAAAATGGGAACAAGATTTTAGACGAAATAACCCTGAGTATTTTATATGGAACTCAAAATCAGTGGAAGATAGAGAGGCGGAAGAGTACATTATGAAACTCTGGAATAACGGTGGTGATTAAATATGTCTAAAGCTGATGTAACCTTAACAACTGATATGAATGTGGAGCCAGCGTTAAAGCAGGCTCGTAGACTTCGTAAAGGAATAGGCGATGAGTTAGAGAATATGAAGGTTCCCGACAAGGTATCGCCTACATTACAACACAGCATTGATAACGTAATAAAAAAATTGGATGAAGCCCGAAACATATCTCAGCAGATTCGGAAACTTCAGGAGAATCCAATTAAGAGTAGATACTCAGTAGAAACTGAGGAATATAAAAAGCATAAAGAAGAAGTTGCTCAGCAGACCGCAGAGGTTGCAAGATTTCAGAAACAACTGGACAAAGCGAAAGAATCTTGGGAAAAATTTCAAATCGGAAAACGTATAACCACTGATGATATACAAAACGCACTTCGTAAATATGAGCCTGGATCAAAAGAAAAAATTACAGCAAAAGATTATACCATATTTACAAAATTAAATGAGATTGCAGAGGCGAAAGCAGGACTTCAAGCCGCAAAAGACGAACTCGACAGTATGAAATTCAGTGGCGAACAATTCAGAGAAGTCATTGTCACTACTGAGGAAGATATTCAAAAATTAAAGCCAGCTCTTGAAAAATCGCACAATGAACTTTCTCAGATGTATAGTAAACTCATTCGTTCCAAAGAGTGGAAAGAAGAAGTATTACCATATCAAACTTCCGCAACACAAACAGATGAGACTATAAAAGAAGAAGGAGAATCTGCAAAAACTACAACTCAGTCGCTTGCATCTTTGGATGGGCAGAAGCAAAAAACTAAAGCATCTAATGCAGAATTGGGTGATGAGGCTGAAAGAACAAAGAACAAGTTGTTTGGAGAAAGCACTGTCAGCAGAGAATTAACCAGTACATTAAAAACTCTTGGTAATGCTTTAAAAAAGGCATGGAGCGGAATGAAGTCTCTCGCTAAACATGCGAAAGACCTTGTAAACCGTATGCGTGGTATAAAAGTAAATACTGATGGTGCGACTAACTCTATTAAGGGCTTGCTTAAATTTGCCATGAAGTATGTTCTCGGACTTCGTACTTTATTCATCCTATATAAACGATTAAGAAGTGCCGGAGTAGAAGCATACAAAGGTCTTGCAAGTCAATTTCCTGAGTTGCAAGCGGAATTAGACCAACTGAAAATCAGCTTCTTCCAGTTGAAGAATAGTATTGCAACTATGGCGCAACCTATTCTTTCTTATCTTGTGCCAGCTATTAAAACTCTCATGGGTTGGTTAGTTGCGGCTATGAACGCTCTCGCCAACTTCTTTGCTATTCTCACTGGGGCTAAATACATCTATAAAGCCACAAAAACAAATAACGCTTTAGCAAAGAGCATAAAGGGCTCCGGCAAAGCGGCTAAAGAAGCAAACAAAGATATTGCCGAGTATGATAATCTTATCCTTATTCAGCAGAACAACGATAATGGCGGTGGCGGTGGAGCAGGAGACTTAGACCAGTACGCTGGAGCATTTGAAAAAGTTGCGGCAGAAAGCGACTTTGCACAAAAGCTCAAAGATGCGATTAACAAAGGCGACTGGGAAGGTGTTGGCTCTCTATTTGCTAAAAAGGTAAATGGCTTAGTATCGAAGTATGATAACTGGATTAACAATGTTCTCAGACCGAAAGGAGTTATGTGGTCTGAGAGAATTGCCCGTATTCTAAATGGGTTTGTCGATAACTTCAAAGGTACAGAGTTTGGAGAAGCTATTGCAGATTCGCTGAATACTGTTGCTGATATTATCAATACTTTCTTTACAAAGTTTGATTTCAGAAAGTTAGGTGTTCGGGTCGGAAACATCATTAACGGACTTTCAAAACGGCTTGATCCTAAACTGATAGGCAAAACGATTGCTAATCGGTTCAATGCGGCAATTCATTTTGCAAGCGGTCTATTAAAGACAACGGATTTTGGAGCAATCGGCGAGTTTCTTGGAACTACTCTCAGAGAGCTTATTGAGACGGTCGATTTTGCAGAACTCGGGGAAGATTTCTCATTATTGGCGAATGGTGTACTTGAATCGGTAAATGCCTTCTTTGAGTTTAGTAATGCTGGAGTAACTATCGGTAATGCTATCAACAGACTGCTCAGCAAAATAGACTTTGCAAAACTCGCCAAAAATCTGTCTGAGTTTGCAATCAATCTATTGAACGCTATTGCGGATGCCATTGAAACGGTTGACTGGGTTCAAGTAGGACAAGCTATTGTAGACTTCTTAACTAACATCGACTGGACAAGATTTTTGTCAGCACTGGTTAAAGTTGCATGGGCTTTAATCAAAGGTCTTGGCACAGCATTGTTACAGATAGCAACCGATCCTGAAGCTCTTATGTCTATTGCTACTCCGCTGTTAGTGATTTTCGGTGCGAAGTTTATCTGGAATAGAATCACTGGTCTGTTCAAGTCAGGACTTACAAATGCGATAAGCGGTGGACTGAGTGGAATCTCACTTGCTAAAATAGCCGCTGGCATAGGCGCATATGAACTTGGTGGACGAATTGGTAGTGCCATTATGACTAATCTCGGTGAAGCATTAGACTGGGACAAAGACTTAGTAAATGAGTATAAGAAATTTGGTGATGCTCCGATACTCTATACTCTTAACACCGTTAAAGAAGCTGTCGAGGCAGCTTCGGAATACTCACAAACAACTGGCAAAACTACACTCGGTAATGCTTGGCACGATATGTGGGCTGGAATTACTGGTGATAAAACCACATCTGAAATGGCAGTAGAACAAGCAGAAGAAGCGGCAAAGGCGGCATCCGATAAGCTGGAGCGTTTTCAGTTTGAACGTAAGTTAGGACGTGCGGTCACTGATGCAGAGTGGTTCGCTCAGAAATATGGAACTATTGTAGATGGCATGACAAAGGTCAGTGATGATGCTTTGTTGGGTATGGGCGAGCTAATAAATGCTGTTGTGGACGGAGCAAAGATGCAAGTCGAGATAGGACGTAGCACTCTAACTGAACTTGAAACGGATTCTAACCATTATGCGGAAATCGCTAAGACTAATGCTGGAGTTGCAGAACAAGCGAAGAATGAAATGATAGAATCTTCCAATCATTATATTGCTATCGCAAAAGAAAACGCCGGAGTTTATGACCGTATTCAAAAAGAGCAGGAAGAATCGTCTAATCACTATGTTGCTATCGCTAAAGCTAATGCAGGAATTATTGAGACTGACACGGATAATATGGTTAATCATATTAAAGAAGCGGTTTCTCCAATTCCTGATGAGTATAGTCAAGTATTCGACAGTGCAAAGAATAACGTAGAATCTGCCTTTGGCGGAGTATCTTCATTTTTTGATAAGGTTGCTCAAGGTATTAAAACTCCGTTTGGTACAATGAGCGAATTTTTCAAAGACACATTTAGTACATCATGGAATAATGTAGTAAGTGTATTCAAAACAAATACACCCGAATTTCAATCTATTCAGGATAGTATTAGTGGTTCATTCAAAACCATGATTAACGGAATGATTAGCGGTGTTAACAACTCCATAACCAGTCCGTTCTCTACTTTGAAAAACTTAATCAATCAGATGAGAGGATTTGATGTTGGCGGTTCAAAGATATTCCAAGGACTTCCGTCTATTACAATACCGAAAATACCGCAACTTGCACAGGGAGCAGTATTACCGCCGAACAATCCGTTTGTTGCGGTTGTTGGGGATCAAAAAAGAGGCACGAATGTTGAAGCTCCTCTTGATGTGATTGCAGAAGCATTACGACAAGTGCTGTCCGAAAATAATTCTTCAAATAATCAGCCTATTGTGTTACAATTAAATGGTAATCAGATAGCACAAGCGGTATGGGATGAAGAGAATAAGCGGTACAAACAAACAGGATCGAGATTTAGGTTTTCATAAGGAGTTACGTTAAATGGCTTGGCAAGGATATTTATTCAAAAAAACCATAACAGTAGGAACTTCAACGATAGATGTTATCTTTCCCGATAGGTATATCGCACTTGAATCGTGGGACAGTACCCCGAATCAACGTGAAGAAATCAAGGCTTATCGGGATGATAACACTCGTGACCTAACTCGTATCACCGCACAGGGAAAGAAGTCTGTATTTCGATTTACCACAAGAAAGCACTTACATCTTGCTGAGAAACAAGAAATACAGAACTTCTTTACCGCATCTGAGAGCGATCCTGACCAAAGAAAGATTTATCTCACTATTTGGAATGAGGAGACAAACGATTATTTTTCTGCTTACTTCTATCGTCCGAATATGAAGTTTCCCATCTACAAAATCAGCGACACAGACATTATCTACAATGAACTGGCATTTGAACTTATTGAGTATTAAGGTGAGCAAACATGGAAGTGAATTTCAATCGAACAACAATTATATCATTTCCTGATAACAGTGACTTACCCGATATTGAAACGGGTATTGCGGAAGGTTCGTTGCTCATTGACGAGGTTCTTTTTACTGATAGGTTTACAGTTGGAACGTATAACTCGAATCGGTTTGAGTGCGAACTGTATGATTTTCCTCTCATAGGAAATGAGAAGATATATGTCTATCAAGTCGTGGATGAAGTAGAAGGGCAACAACCGATAAATGTACCTCTGTTTACAGGCTATGTTGAGAGTTGTACCACAAACAGAGGACGGTTTGAAGATAGCAAGAAGATTGTGGCTTATGACGTTCTCTATTCAAAAGGAACATTAGATGTTGCTGAATGGTGGGAAGATGTATTTGACGATACTCCAAGAGTTACAGTTAAAACGCTGAGAGACAGTCTATGCACTTATGCAGAGATAACATGTGATGATGTAACTCTTCCAAATGACGATGTACTTATCACACAAACACAGCAACTGGACAGCATAAGTTTTCAGTCTATGCTAAAGTACATACTGGAAATCAATGGTGTAAATGCGAATGTAGGACGTGATGGTGTATTACATTTTATCACCATTTCAAATAACTCTCCTATTGCTTTAGACACAACCTATGCTCAGAATACATCCGAGTTTGATGTACATGAAGTTCCTGCATATACAAGTGTTGTCATTGTCAACTCAACAGAGGGAATCGTTGGTGGGTTAGGTGGTAAAGAAAATAGGTTACAGATTACAGATAACCTTCTTCTGTTGGATAAAACAGCAATTCAGCTACGAGCCATAGCAGAGAACATATTCAATGCCATACGGTATATCACATATCTTCCAGCGCAGATTGATATGATATACTCCAATCTGTCTGTTACAATCGGTGACAGGGTAAAGATAGGGAATAAGATATATCTTGTATGTGAGAACATATATAGTGGACCTCAACTGGTAGACCAACATATATGCTCAACTGGTCGCAGAGAGATTGAAGAATCCTCAACAACCTACAATGCGACACAGAAAGATATGCAGACCAAAATACAAGGCAGTTCTATGAAATACTATCGCTTTGTTAACAAGCGGGCGATGGAAATAGGTGATGATAGAACATACCCGATTATCAACATTCGCCACACCTCTGCTAATGAGGGCGTGATTATATTTCATGGATGTGTCATAATTGATGTGGAGTTAGTGGATAGCACACAACCTGGAACAGTAGAAATACAGTATGTTCTCAACAATACTCCAACAAGAGAATATACTCCAACAGAGACATATCACGCTGACGGCAGACATACACTAAACCTACTTCATTTTTGGGAGGCAACAGCAAATAACATAGATTATTTCACTGTTAAGCTCACAACGAATAATCTAAAAGTCGCCATAGGAGCTTTCAAGATTGAAGCGTACATGGAAGGTATGGGTCTTGCCGGTGAAGCTACGTGGGATGGAATTATTGATGTTACAGATGATATTTCATCTGTTGACTTTAGGACTTCTGTTGCTGAGATTGACAGCTTTGGAGAAGATGCGAACGTTGACTTACAGAATGTCATTCGCATTGAGGTTGAAGATTCTGTTGATGAAGTTGACCTCGATACAATGCCAAAACCATCACCATATCAGTCAATCATATATATCAACAAAGAGCCTATCAGACAACTTTTGTGGCGTGATGTTGGTGAGTACACATGGCAAGAAATACTCGATAATTATGTGTGGTAGGAGGACATATGCAATATACAACGAATTACAGTTTGCGAAAGCCACAATTAGGTGAGCCTGCTAAAGTTGAGGATGTTAACTATAACTCGGATTCTGTGGATAACCTTATCTATCAGAACCGCAGAATGGTTAAGGAATATGAGTACGATTCAACAAAACAATACCATGCAGGCGATACAGAAATCTATGAGGGAGTTTATTATAAATGCCTTGATGATACCACTGGTGTGTGGGATCCTACTAAATGGGAGCAAACTGACTTAACCGCAGAAATTGAAATTGCGAAACAACCGGAACTCCCCCCAACAACAAGTGCAAGCGTTGGTGATGTGGTAACACTCGGCAACAACGGACCGGAATGGGCGGCTCCTGCTGGAGGCGGTGGTGGAGCGTTTATCGACACTTCCAACGTGATACAGGGTTATACGAAGATCCTAGAGTATGCGACACTTAACTACACAGCTACACAGGATTGCTGTGTTGTGTTTGAAATTTATCCAAGTTTGAACGGACTCAATTCAATTATCATTGATAACATAACGGTCAAAGCGGTTTTTGGAGCTTTAGGGAATAGTGGTGGATATGGTGTAACGGATCATGTGTTTTTAAAAGCAGGACAATCATTAGTAGTACAGTATAATGGGCAGAATTACTTGGGTCATTATTATGTTTATGGCGTAAAGTAAAGGAGGAACACCATGAAATTAAGTGATAAAGTACAATTAACTCCTCTTGGAGATATTGATGTTTCTAAGGTTCACGGACACACAACTATTCTATTAAAGAATGTTAAGACTGGAGAAGTTGAGAGATTTGAAGATGATAACATGATGACTAATGCTATTCAATCATATTTCACGAACTGTGGCTTCTTAAACTATCCTAATCTTGACAAGAACACTCTTGTTGAAACGCTTCTCGGCGGTGTGTTGTTGTTTGATGATGAGATTACAGAAAGCGCAACACAAGTAAGAGTGCCGTCTGGAGTTAAGATGGTCGCTAACTGTTGTGTCGGACAGAATTCAGCACTTGAACCTACTGAAATGGGTATATACTCAGAAGAAGAAAGTGGGTGGCAGAACGATGGCTCATATCAACAAACATACGACTGGACTACATCACGGGGGAACGGTACGATTGCATGCGTGTGCCTGACTGGAAAAGCACATGGGTATGTCGGTGAAGGAAATTCAACTTCTAATGTCAGAACATCTTCTCGCCAAAACGATTTTGGTTTGACTGGTTCTGTAACCACACAGAGTGGTATCCTTGGGGACATATTTCATATTGACCTTACCGACAGCTCCTGTTACGCATTTGACCTTACCGATGCGGCTACTAATGGATATGGTGTGCTGAGAAAGTATCGTCTACCCATTAGCAAGCTGAGACTTGATGCTACCATGTCAGCTCCTGTGGTATTGTCAGAGACACAAGTACAATTAGACGAGTATTTCATCGGAGTGTTAACCACTAATGACTACTCAATTCGAGTAGAACCTAACGATGGCAAGTTAGTATTATGGAATATCCATAATGTAATATCCGTAAGTACACAGCCAGACTGGGGAACTACTTGGACACAATATGTTTGGGAGTTAACCCATACTGGCACAATCACTCGCACGACACTTCAAAATAACTCTGGACTGTCTCTTAAAGGATTGCAAGCGGCACACTTTGACGGCAACTATATCTTCTTTGTTGATGCTTTCGGAAGTAATCTGTACCGAAGTCAAGTAGATACCACGACCATATACATATATAACCGCACATCGAATGCGATAACAGCAGTCACGAATCCAAATGGTTATGCGGCTGCGGCAAGTTATTATTCTGGTATGTGGCAAGGACGACTGGCCAGTGCGGGATGGACACTTCGTAGTAAGAGTGGTGATGGTAGAATTATAACATCTGGAGATTTCCCCGTTGTGGTCGATGGTGCTGGAACAGTATTTGCAAATAATGCTGATACAGATGGAACACAATTCTTTCCAGTGTCTGGATTGATTTCTCAGAGCGGAGCAAACCTCTATCGTGACCAAGCATATATTGCCACCATTAACAACCTTGAAACTCCGATAGTTAAGACGGCAGAAAAAACCATGAAAGTCGTTTACAAAATCACATTTGACGAGGAGGAAAATAACAATGAGTAGTATTCAGGAAAATATCACCGCACTTGTAAATAAGGCGAAAAGTCAACTTGGTTATAAAGAGCCTCACCATAACAATTATAACAAGTACGCTGAATGGATTGATAAAACTTACCCGCCGACAGAGTGGTATAACGGAAGAAAGAATGTAGGCGGAGACTGGTGTACCATCTTTGTAGACTGGTGTTTTCTGGATACATTTGGTATTACACAGGCGACAAAGATTCTTAACCGTGATAGTCAATATGGCAAACTTGCGGCAGTTGTCCAGTACATGTATCGTTGCTTACTCGCAGTAGATAGAGTTGGCAAAGAACCACATGTAGGAGATATTTGCTTCTATCATAACGACAAATATACAGGACTTGCACAGCTTTCTCATGTAGGCATTGTAGTTAAGGTAGAAGGAGATTACATTTGGGTTGTAGAAGGTAATGCAGGACCTAACTCTGATTCTGTATATGAGAGGAAAATCCGTAAGAACTATGATACAAAAGCGTGGGGAATTTATGGGTTTGGTTATCCTGATTACAAGTATGGCAACATTAAACCCGAACCTACCCCTGTTCCACCTACACCTTCTAAATACCCGTCAACTCCATTTGCAGTAGAAATACTGGAAAGTGGTAAGACTGGTATAAGAGCTGGCAGATATTCGAGTACGCAGTATCTCGGGGAGATTAACAAAGGTATTTACACAATCAATGAAATCGGCGGTGACTATGGTAAGTTAGATAGTATGCCCGGTTGGATTTATCTGATTGATAAGAATATCAACATTCTCGGACACACCGTTAAAGGGTTCACTCTCGGCAATACCTACCATGTAATTTGCAGAGAACCGCTGAACGTAAGAAAGTCCCCGAGTATTCATGGTGATTTAGTTACCTCTTTGAAGAAAGGAACTGAGATTCGTTGTAGGGCAATCACGACAGATAATGAAGGTAATATCTGGCTGAGAATTGATAAACCCACAAACGGTTGGATTTGCGGTATCTATCATAATGAGATTTATGTAGGTTGACATAAGATAGTTAACATAATATACTAAATAAAAAAGGAGTTTTACCATGAGAGATAAAAAAGATAGATACAACGAAACAGTTACCACAGAGACTAAAGAAGAGGTAAAGGTAACGAAATCCTTTACCCCGTACAAAGTTGAAGCCACCATTCCCAAACTTCGTGTAAGAGAAGCTCCGAACAGTGAAGCAGAGGAGATAGATACGATTTCTCTTGGACAGAGCGTGACCATTGTTGACGAGGTTCGTGGTTGGGGAAAGACAAAATTCGGTAACGGTTGGGTAAACCTTAAATATGCCAGGAGGGTATAATGGATCAGCCTATCACGTTCACACCTCATCAAGTCCTTGAGTTGATTCTGTGGGTTTGTGGAGCTATTGTCTCTGTATCAGCGGCAATCACGATTATCGTGAAAGTTGTGCAGAAAGCAAAGGCTCCAGAAAGAAATCAGAATGAGCGTATCGAAAAACTGGAAAAGAAAGTGGAGAAGCATGACCAGTTTTTTGAGAATGATAATCAACGACTGAAAGCACTTGAAGAGGGCAACATAATTACTCAGCAAGCTATACTCGCATTACTATCTCATGCTATCAATGGTAATGATGTGGACAGCTTGAAGTCAGCGAAGAATGACCTTGAACGATACCTCATAAGTAAAGGAGGGTATAAGCATGAAACTCCCGGATAAAATCTATAACGTCTTAAAGTGGATTGCTCTATATGTTCTTCCTGCTTTAGCTACATTTGTTGGTACGGTTGGAACAGCGGTAGGTTGGAATGGTACTGGAGTTGCAGTCACCATTATCACCGCAACAGCAACTTTCATCGGTGCTATCATCGGTGTATCAACTGTAAGCTATAATAGAGGAAAAGAGCAGAAGGATGAATCGAATCAATGACTTTGTAGAATGGGAACTGAACATGTTTCGTAAAGAGTGCAACTTCTCAGATGAGGAACTTCAATACTTCAATATGAGAGCGAAGGATAAATCGAATGTAGAGATTGCGCTTACTATGAATGTCTCAGAAAGCAAAGTCAATAAGCTCGCCAAACGTGTTAAAATAAAAATGCTAAAGGTACTTTAGTGCTTTTCCTCCATTGGAACCCCTGTGTACTTGCCATGCACAGGGGTATTTTTTGTGCAGAAATCGTACATGTTACGGTTTCTTTTTTAGTTTACACTAAAGAAAATCACGAAGGGAGCGTAGACAGATGTTAGATATTAGTAACGATTTAGTTTACATAATGTCAGAAAAAGCATGTTCATCTGTCCACGCTCTTTTTATGCTGACGGAGGATAAGAACCATGAATCAAATGTTTCAACAGAATCCTTACCAAAGGTATCTACCGACAAACAACGGAATCATATGGGTACAAGGGGTTGAAGGCGCTAAAGCATATCAGCTTATGCCTAACAGTAATACTGTACTTCTTGACAGCGAGAATGAAGGGCTTTTCTATATCAAAACCAGTGATAATGTCGGTATGTGCAATCTCAGAATTTTTCATTATGAGGAGGTTACTGAGAAGCCCGCACCTCAGATTGACACATCCCAGTTTGTGACGAAAGCAGAATTACAAGAGGCAATCAATCAGTTGAGAGGAGGACGAATGAATGAACAGTCTGTTCCAGCAGTTAAGCAAAAATCAAAAGCTACCATTACCGAATAATAAACTGAAAAACATGTTGAAAATGATTAAGAGTGGAAGTAACCCTAAAGCCATGATAGAATCTATGGCTTCTAATAACCCTCAAATTCAGCAAGCTATTCAACAAGCCGGCGGAGACCCTCGTAAAGCGTTCTATGCTATGGCACAACAAATGGGTGTTGACCCCGAAGAAATTCTTAATATGATGAAATAATTTCCTGCAGGAATTATGAATATGAAAGAAAGGAGGATAAACCTATGGCTATGGAAAATGGTGGACTTTCTGCAAGTGATGTTGCTTTGCTGAATGGTGGAGAGTTTGGTGGTAACAGCTTTATGTGGATTTTTGGTCTGTTGATTCTTATGTCTATGTTCAATGGTAACGGTTGGGGAAACAATGGTTTCAACAATGCAATCGGATATGAAAACCTTGCAACACAGGCACAAGTTGACCGAGGATTTGACACACAGAACATGATGGCAAATCAGCGTGAAACGCTTGCCGCTGTGACTAATGGTACTGCTCAGACAATCGCCGCAAGTACCGCAAATGCGTCAAATGCCATCACAGCTATCAAAGATGGTAACGCCTCTCTCATTAGAGAGTTTGGCAACGTAGAAACCGCACTTACCGCTCTCAGCGGTAAACAGCAGGAGTGTTGCTGTGATATTAAACAACTGGTACAGGCTACATCAGCGGTAACAGATGCTCAGATAGCACAGAGCAAGTATGATACTTCTATGCAGATGGCTCAGATGGAGCAGAGAATCATGTCCAAGATGGATGCTAACAAGATTGAGGAACTGCAAAATCAAGTCAATCAGCTTCAACTTGCACAGGCTACAAACGGTATGCTGAAATTCCCTAACTCATGGAGTTATGGTGCTGGACCATTTCCCCCGATTTTCGGGTGTGGTTGCAACGGAAATATCTAACGTCCTACTGACGAGGTGATAACGAGGTAGGGGAAACTCTACCTCTTATTTTATAGAAAGGAGAATATAATCATGAGCAAGTCATTGATTCAAACAAGTAATCAGTCCTCACAGACTGTTGTGGTTGGTAGTATTATCGCTCCCGGCACAGTTATCAGACGATACGGATGTAATTGCAGATTGAGTGGAAATGCTATCGAGATTGACG
>Ga0326511_10000860_pt1 | contig 26246 bp, 30 predicted proteins | sample 0_2496_0518_D_FD_203701 | JGI IMG/M metagenome (GOLD analysis project Ga0326511, IMG submission 203701) | Bovine rumen microbial communities from UC Davis, California, United States - 0_2496_0518 | ecosystem: Host-associated > Mammals > Digestive system > Stomach > Rumen | place: USA...
TAATTCCATCCGCATCAATTTTAATATTATTTTGGTCTTGTAGCCCAATTATTGCTCCACTCGCCTTAAAAAATGCAACTTTTGTAGCTACTCCATCCACGCTTTGATATATCGACATTCCTGTATTATCAATCTGGGCGTAGTTGGTAATAGGGTTGGACTCCGCATGAACCTTGATACCATTTGTGCCGTCCGCAGTGATATATTTAGAGGCAGTCTGTGATGCTGATGTAATTCCTGCATCTACATCCTCTGGCGCAGGAGTCCAAGTTGTACTTTTTTCACCTTCCTACAACTTTATCCCACATATCTATATATATCCTCCAGCAGGTACATTTGAAGCATAGACATATCCTGCTGAATAACTGTCTCTTTGTGTACCAGTTAAAGTAGCTCCTTCATAACTAACGTATTGCCAATTGGTAGTAAGTGTCATATTAAAAATTTTACTACCAGTTGTTTGTCCGTTTCCCCATATTGGCTGGGGGGCAACCTCTGAAGTAAAACTAGTATTTGCTCTAATCCAAAGCCCCATACTATATTTTTTCCCTGTTATAAAACGATTGGTTAATCCATCTTGCGCTATTCCAATTCTTGCAGCAGAAGTGCCCGAATTTGTACACCTTATTCCTCCTGTTATTCCTGCCATAGGGGGGGACGATATATCAATATGAGAAGCGGTTCCACCAGAAGATCTCCATCCTTTTATTCCGCTACTAACAAAAGGCATGCTTGCAGAATTATATAATAGATTTCTTCCACCAATTTCACCACTTAAATCTCCAATATTAATAGCACTAACGTCTAACTTACCATTAGTTATATTAATTCCACCAATTTCTCCTGAGGTGGCGGTTATTTTACCTGTTAAGTCAACACCAGAAGCATATAAAACTCCCGTATTAGAAACACCAAAATTAGAACCTACTGCTAACATTAATCCAGTTCTTGATGCTCCCGCAATATTAGCAGTCTTATCACTGCTAGATAAATAAAAACTGGAATTTGAACCTATAGTTCCATACTAAATTGTTCCAGAGGTTAATGTACCCATCTTTGATGCAATAGCTGATAATTTATCTACATTAATTTTTGCTGCTGTTACAGCATCAGCCGCTATATTATCCGCCTTAACTTCCCCCGCTTTAATTTTTGCAGAAGTCACGGCATTAGCAGCCAATTCATCTGCTGTAATAGCATTCGCAGCTATTTGTCCTGCTGTAATACTATTAGCAGTTATTTTACTACCATTAATTGTAGCAGCTGTTAATTCGCCACTTACATTTGCAGCAGGTACTGTTAAAACTCCAGCGGCAGTTAATTTCATACCTCCAATTTGGGCACTTCCATCATTCCATAGCCACCATTTTCCTCCTGGCCCGCCAGAAATACCATCATTATTAATATAAACACCCGAAACATTACTATTCCAAGCAGAATGCCCATTACTATACAAAGCAGAGTTTATCGTAAAATTACCAATCTTACCTGCGCTAGAAACAATAACACCTTTAAAATAGCCATTAGTTGTATAGATACCCCATCCTTGAGGAGTAGTACCTTCAACAGCACCTAATCCAGATAAATTTCCAATTCTTAAATTAGGATCTGCAAAACCTCCACTTGAACCAGCTGTTGAAGTCGCATTACCACCACCGTAAATATCAATAAAAGTTTTACTATTTGGTCCTAAAGCCGTTATATATATACCAATAGGATAAAAAGTAGAACCATCTGCCCTTTGATATAAAGAAATTTTCAACTTACGATAAGGTAACCCCGTTTTAGTACCTATTTCACTTAAAATATTAGATGCTAAATAAGTTGACGCACTAGAAGTTTCCTTTTTATTAGTCGTAATTTCTGTGACATTAATTTGACTAGCAGTTACTGTACTCCCTAACTGCCCCATTAAAGTACCAAAAGGAATATACTCACCATTTACTTGTACTTCTCCTGTAACCAATACCTTAGATCCTGTTGTCCACGCCATGTTAGCATTAGAAGCATTTAAATATAAGCTATCAATAGCATAATTAGCTCCATGGAAAGTTAAAGATGTAGCAGTGGTGTCAACGGTTCCAGAATCACTTCCAATAGTAGGAGTGATATAAAAACTCCCATCAATAGTAGCAATATTAGAATTAGTCCAACTGTTAGTATGTAATTCGCCTTGAACGTCTAATAAACCAACAACAGTAGCTTCATCAGCTTTTAATTTTTTTATAATTGCGGAGTCCGCTTCAAACGCAGATGTTTCTAGCTCCTCCGCATATACCTTATTTAAAAATCTGCTTGACCCATGAACAATTAAATCTTTTAAAATTGCCATGTGAAAACCTCCTTTCTATTAAAAAGGAGGCCTCAAGCATCCTTTTCATTCTATTCAAAAACAGAAAGTATATCTAAATCATCCATATTTAAATTACAATCTATATCTAATCTATCCATTTCCGCCTCAATATCAATTGGAGTAAAATCAAATTTTTCTTTAGTTAAAGCTAATTCATTTAACTTCCCATTAATTTCAGTAATTTTATTTTGATAATCACCTAAAAATTCATCTTTTACTTTTTGAGCGGGAGTATCATTTCCATTTTCATCCTTAACAATTGTTTCTTCACTCTTCTCATCAGTAAAGAATTCATCTCTTAATTCTTTTTCTAAATTCTCCTTAAACTCATTAAAATAATCAGTTACTTCAGAAATCTTTTTCATATTCTTTCTTAATGCCCATAAGGTTTTCACAGACAGTCCATTTAGCTTATTCTTATCCTGTCTAACCTGATTATACCAACCGTTAATATTAACACATTCCATTACTAAAAGTTCTTTAGTCATTTTAAATCTCCTTTTTTCTCAATAAAAATAATGTTTCTTATTATCTATTAATTTAAAACGATAATAAGGCTTCTAAGTTGTTCCAAAGAATTTCCAATCAATCCAATCAAGCAAAATAATTGCGGCCGCACATATCACAGCCCAAACTAGAGTAAATGGTAAGCATATCTGGCCGCAATAATTAAAAGGTAGGTTTCTATAATCCCATATATGATAATCTTGATTAAACAATAGTCCAAAAATCAACTACATAAAAGTTGAGAAGGCGGTACAGATTAATGTTTGGATTCCAAAATCTGTATCAAACTATAAAACAGTATTGTTAAGAATACAGATAAATATACCTACAACAAAAGCTAGAATAAACATTGTATAATCTGTCCGCCCTCTAAAAAATAACTATATGGAAGTATAGACTATACCGGAGAATAATCCAATAAAAAATAATTGAACTAATCTTTTAAGTCTATTCATTAGTTTCATCTGCGGCAGCTGGTATATCCGGGAAAAATCTAGTTCTAATTGATGTAATAAGGGCCGCCGCACTTGTAATAATATTCTAGTATTGCTCTTGATAAGATTGAGGTAACTCTGAATCATATTTAATTTTCAACATTTCCTATTTATCATTTAAACTTCTAATCCAATTATTTAACATATTTACCCTTGTTTGCTTTTGAATAGAATTTGCCTGGAGTCCCATATATATTTTTACTATATCTGCCGCAGGGTATAATCTACAAGGTTCATGATGGGAATGATAAGGAATCAAAGTAGTTAAATCTTGAACTAATATAACTGTATATAAAGCAGAAAGAAGATTTAACTGGTCTTCAAAATTATAAGTAAATCTAGCTACGGTGCCGTCTGTCAATTCAACATCAACTCCGTCAAAAATTTCTTGCTGTCCTCTTGCGCCAAACTCATCTGTTAAATATTTTTTATACTCTTCCGCAGTCATTGAATCTATATCAACAACCTTATTAACGACTTTATCAAGTTCTTCAACCTTTTCAGCTAAGTTCTTTTCTCCTAATCTAACTTTTAGAACATCAACAAACTTGCCTCTTTGATCGTCAAATATATTACTAAGATATTCAATTCCTTCATATGTATTATATTGAGTATATGTTGCTACCTGTTGTTCATCATAAAAAATTTCAATTGTCTTTAAATCTTTTAAAATTTCTGATACAGTAACTAAATCAGAAGTTTCTAATATTAGGGAAGGGTCTCCGCGGAAAACTGAACCATCCCAGCTTAATAAATCGAAAATATATTCATTATTAATCTTACACGTAATATTCATTTTAATCTCCTTATATTTCATAAAATTGATTTGCATCAATATAATCTTGCCCAATATAAAGTTTCTTTTCTTTGTCTGTTTCAACAAATGGTGTTGTTGAAGATATGTATATTGAATCAGATGTGGCAGGAAGCCAAGGAGTAGGTTTTGAACCTTCTTCAAGTTTCCATCTATCTATATGCATACTTCTTGTTCCGTCTGCATTTCCAACAGAATTATATATATTTAACCACAAATTGGCAGAACCAGTTCCTGTAGCTTGGGTGCTTGTTACAGTAAAAGTTCCTACTAAATAATCTGCATGCCCATTAGTAAAATATGAAGTGCCATGCCAATACTTCATTCGAAGACTTCCTCCGCCCCAATACACATCTATTCCTAAGTCAGTAGCTGACTTTGCACTATGAGCAACATCTACATTCCATAATTGGATAGTATATGTTTTATTAGCTTCTAAGTTTTTAATCATGTTAAATTGATATGCGCAATAAGCAGAAGATGAATAGGTTCTAGGAATATATTTTAATAAATTTTCTTTAGTTTCATTCCCATCAGCAGTCCAAATTCCTTGTTTTGTTATATTAACTCCCATAATCAAACCTCCTCATATACAGCACCATAGATATTACCTTGATTATCTATATATGCAGAATTATTATAAAGAGATTTAACGTCAGCAGCAGAAAGAGCGGTTGCATAAACACGGAAATCAGATTCATTACCTTTAAATGCCTCTGAAGTAATTCCATATCCTGCTAAATGCCAATAATCATCTGCTAACCCACAGGTTAAATAAGTTCCAATACTTGTCTAATTTTCTGTGTCAATAAGTTCTCCATCAATGTAGCTATATACATACCCCTTATCAAAAACAATGGCTATATGATGCCAAACATTATCGGTTAAAGTTTTACAAGAAAATGTTTTTCCTCTTGCTTGACCTGCTACTCTTATATAATACCAAGCAGATGTTGCAGATGCTAATCTAAAACGGAAAAATGAATTTTCTCCTAAAGATACTAAATTTGGAGCAGTAGAATTAAGGGTGTTTGTTTTAAACCAAATTGCACAACTCATTGCATCAATAGTTTGTCCTACAGAATAACATGGTCCTACTGTAATAGTATCTGCATTTTCATCAAAAACTGTAGATACATTATATTTTGGTGTATCAGAACTATAAGTCGTTCCCACTTTAGTTCCATTATTACCATATCCACTTGCATCATACTCTATATCATCATTTAGTCCCATTGTAATTGCAAGAGCATCAGAAGAGTTTGGACACCACGGGGTTGCCACAAAACCTTCTTCTATTTTAAGATTTTTAATATAACAATCTGTATTTTGTGAACATTGTATAAAATAAAATATAGTAGCATCAGAGGTTAAATTAAGATAACTAAAAGACAATCTAATCCATTTATTTGGTGTTGTATAGGCGGCGGCATTAGAACCTGCCCAATTATAATTTCCACCATTTAATTCTCCTCGAAACGGAACAGCTTGAGAAGAAGTAGAATAATAATCACAAGATATTGTATAACTTTTTCCAGAGGTAGCACTAAGCATACGATACTGTCGGCCATTGCCACCATTATTATGTAAATGTAAGCATTTAGTAGCTCCTCCGATATTTGATACTATCTCTTGTGCACCACCATTCATTTGATTACTAAATAACGTTACTGCTCCATCAGGATATCTTAAAAAAGAAGTATCATATCCTGTAATTAAATTCTCCTGCCCCCAACCATTTCTATTTAAAGGATAATGTAATATTAATCCTTTTGAAATTTCTTTAACCTCAAGAGGAGAAAGAGCATGGTCATAAACACGAACATCGCTTATTTTTCCATTAAAAGCGTTACCAGAAGTAATACTTCCAACCCGAAAATAATCAGCATTTGTATAAGTAATACTACTACTATCTATTACTCTTTCACTTTCTTTTAATCCATTGATATAAATAGACATATAATTATTACCTAAGACACCACATAAATGATACCATTTTCCTGCTTGTCCAATAGTAGTAGAATAAACCCCAAGACCACTCGTAGTTCCAGTTTGACTTACAAATAATCTTAAAGTATTATCAGATGCAATATCTAGATGTGTTCTAGTATGAGCACCTATCCCAAGTATTCTATACCAAGAACCGGATGTTAATACAGCTTCATTTAAATAAACCCAACAAGCAAATGTAATTTCTTTCCATCCTTCTCCAATTTGTTTGTTAGATTGAAAATAGTGACTCCCATCAAAACTATAACATCCACCCAACTTTCCATTCGCATCAAAAGTAGCACCATTATTTGTAACCGTTACATCATCTAATCCTTGGTTTCTTAAATCCTTTGTTAAAGGTAACCAAACCCTTAAACTCACATTAACATCCCTCCTTATGTTAAAATATATAAATAATGCGGGCACCCGCTCACTTCCCTCTTTATGCTAAGTTTTCTCATTTCACCATCTCGTTCAAACCTTTCACACAACGAGTGCCCGCATTATTTTTATCAAAAACTAAATACCAAAGCTCCTAGAGTAACATCATAATTGATGTTACATTTATCTGTACCAGAGCTAGGTTTAAAAGTAACCGCCGCAAGATCGCTAAATGTTTTACGACCCGAGACTGTTTGTGTTGTATCTATTGTTACATATTTTGTAGTAATATCATTTCCATTTTTATCTGCTGTTGCTTTTGCTGCTGTACCAGAAATTGAAATTCCCCATGTACCACTAGCGCCAGTACCGTCTGTTGCAACCAAAGTTTTGCTAGTAGATGGAAAAGTATATGACTGTCCGCTTGTCCCATTAATTTTAAAATACCATTTCGGGTTATCATCAGTGGCATTACCAAATGATGTTCCTCCAAAAGTAATAGTAGGAGTATTATATGCAATATCTAATAAACCTCTAGTGTCAGAACAACCAAACACCATAGAGCTAGAATAAGGATAGCTATTCCATGCAGCAGGACTACTATTATAAGCAATTGCAATTGAAGGAGAATTGGCTCTACCGTTTAATTGAGCCCATCCTCCTGAAGCAAGACTTCCTGAATAAGCTTTTAGATTAATAGGCTTATCTGTTATATTATTCCAAGCTACTGAACTTGCAGTAGCAGCATTTCCACTAATAGAAATACCCCAAGTCCCACTTGCACCAGAACCAGTTTTAGTAACAGTATAATTGGTATAATTACCACTAGAAAGTAGTGTTTGCCAAGCTCCCCAATCAGTTCCATTCTCTCCTCCACTATCATTTTGTCGATATTCCAAAGTAGTAGTACTATAAGGATGAAGTTGAAATTTATCAACCCCACTGCCAACTTGTAATCCAACCCAATCTGTATCATCCCAAGGAGCTCCAGATCCTTCGAAAGCAAATGATCCAGCTATGTTATCAATAGTAGTTGAATTTAAAGTTTTATTTGATAAAGCACTTGCTGTAGCAGCATTACCATTTAAACTTCCATTAAATTGAGTAGCTGTAATTTGAGCTGGAAAAGTAGCATTCTATTCTGAATCATATGAATATAAATGACCAGTTCTTGCCATATTAGAAGGAGTGGTCCATCCCATACCACCATAGCCTTGTATTTTTACAATTTGTAAACCAATGTAAGAAGTATTACCTCCATTTGCCTTAAAAGTAAATCTAAGGCGGCCATACTGTGTTCCAGGAGTATTCCCATATGTAGTTAATGGACTTATATTAATTACATTCCATCCACTCCAACCGCTAATTGGTACATCTGTCACAACAGAAACAAAAGAAGTTGGTGTACTTTGTAAAGCCTTTTCCATTGTTATAGTACAATTAGCACTTCCATTCGTACTTACATATAAAACAATTTTATTTAATGCTGTATACACTTGAGCAGCACCCGTATCAATTAAAATTCTTAATTGGTATTTGTTACTATTTGCAGTTGCTTTATTTGTAGAGTCGGCCTTACCTATATTAAAACCAAATCCATTACTAAATAATCCTCGCTTTTGTGTATTACTAGCGTTATAATCAGTCCAGGTTGAACCTCCATCTCTGCTGTATTCAATAGTAATTCCCGCAGGGTTTAAAAAAGCAAATCTATTTGCTCCTAATTCTGAAATCATAGCAGCATCAATAGGCCCATAACTATCTGTAAAATTTTTACCTCCCCAAGATAAATAAGCTTCAGGAAAACTATCTAAAGTATGAGTATGAGTTCCAGTTGCTGTAATGTGTCCTTGTGCATCATATGTAATATAAGGAATTGAAATTGTTCTATCTGAACTAGATGTCGCACTAGAAGTTCCAGCAGTACCAGCAGTAATCGAATTAGAATGATTAAATGTAGTTCCGCTTAAACTTAATCCAGTCCCTGCACTATAAGTAGTATCAGTCCAAGGAACATTAACATAAGCCTTCTAACTACTTAATTGTACTGCATAATTCTTCCCAGAAGTACTATATCCAATTTGAATACCACCTCTGGTTCCACTAGCTGCAAGAGGAAGAGAATAAGTTCCCGCGGGAGTCGCCCAACTACCATCTCCTCGTAAAAAACTTGTAGTATTGCCAGGAAGTTTAGTAACATATCCATCTTGAGCAGTTGATACTTTATGCCAAGTATCAGTAAACACTGCATTGCTAGGAACGGATTTTTCAATAGTATAAGAAATAGCTACTGGTTTACCAGCATTAGCTCCATCTGCAGGGAAATAAACTGGTTGAGTTGCGCTTCCTCCGTAGGAAGTTAATTTCTGTGAAGATGCAACAGAAGATGTTGAAGTAGCAACAATTTCTACAGAAACATCTTCATAATCATTTGTTCCAGTCCCTTTATATACTCTAATTTTACCATTAGCTCCTTGACCAATTCCAGTAACTTGTTTTACATTTAGAACATTACTTAATCCAACATCTGCATTTGTTAATGCTCTAAAAGTTGGAACTCCAGCCTGTGCGGCCGGTGCTGCTAGAACATACCTAGCTGTCTTTGAACCATATGGATTCTTAGTATCTCCATATGCATCAGCTAGACTAATCGTCGTAGAAGCCGCTGCCGCAGTTTGGTTAGTAGAAGTACTAGATACCACTGGTCCAGTTGCATCAATTTTAATTGAAGTAATACCCGAACTTGTTACATAAGTATTTGTATCAAGAGTCCAAGTATTAGCAGCAGTTTTCTTTAAAAATCCACTTGTTCCAGTTAAAGCTTCAATTGCTTTTAAATCATCATTTCCGCTTGTAATTTTAGACCAGGCTAAACCAGGTATATCATCTGCACTTAAAGCAGCAAATATATTACTTAATTTTCTTCTATGATAAGTAGTAGTTGTAGTACCACCACCAGCATACTGAGCAACAATATAATCTCCCCTAGTTGCAGGACTTGAACCTTCTCCCAATCCATTAATAGCAGTTGATAAATTTAAACCAATTGTGATAGTTCCAGAAGTTGTAATAGGACTTCCACTAATAGTAATTCCACCAGAACCAGAAGCTACTACAGAGGTAACCGTACCAGTATTAGAAGTTTTACTATTCCAATTATCAATATCAGTTTGTTTAATAGAAGCTGCGGCACTCGCTTTAAACACTGGATCAGTCTAGGTATATGAAGTTAAAAATGTAGTTCCTTTAGTAACAGTTAACTGGCCTCCAGATGCGGTAATAGCAGTCACCGCATTACCATTACCAGATGTAGTTACTGTAGTCACCGTATCAGTAAATTTAGGACTAGACCCAACCGCAACTCCATTAATAGTATTAACTTGAATATTATTAGTGAAACTAGAATTACCTGTAACAATTAAGGCTCCCGCAGTTAAATCATCAATAGAAACAGAATCACCAAAATTAACTGGTCCAGTTATATTACCACCAGTTAAAGGTAAATAAGTAGTTGCAATAACCTTTCCATTTCCATCTTGAGTTGCTTTTGTTGCGGCGGCCACTGTTAAACTAGATGCATTTACCCATGTAGGTACACCTGATCCTCCTGAAGCTAGAAGCTGTCCAGAAGTACCGGCCACATTTGATAATAATGTTTTAGGATTTGTATTACTTACATATACAATTGCTCCTGATGTATAATTAGTATTTCCAGTACCACCATTAGCTACTGGAAGAGTCCCTGTTACACCTAATTTAATAGGTGAAGTTGAATTACCACTTAAGGTAGCGGCAGTTGTTGAAGCTAGATTAGCCTGCAAGGTAATGGCGCTTCCGCTTTTATTTAAGAAATTACCACCCACCTTTATAGTACTATCTGTTGATAAAGCACCAGTGACATTTAATGTGCCACTAATAGTACCACCAGATTTTAATAAATAAACTCCATCTGTACCACCAATTTGGGTAGTATTACCACTATCATCCATAATATAAATATTTTTAGCATATAAACTACCATCATTAGTTAAATAAAATTGGTAACTCCAATAATTACCACCAGAATTATCATTTATATCATTTTGTAGATTCTCAAGAGAAGTAGATGTGGAAGCATTTCTAATATACAAAAATTTATCTGTTGCGGATGTCGGTACATGTAACCCAGAGTCCCAGTACTTCCCGTTATAACTTGGATAATGTAATCTAAAAGCTTCGTTTGAAATACTATCATCATTCCAGGCTGTATGGATTCTATTAGTAGAAAGTCGCCATGTTGTATTATCTCCAAGTTGAATTGCAGCAGTACCGTGGCTTCTAATCATGGCGGATTGACCTTGATTATAATCTAGGTAATTACCGATATACCAATAGTTACTGCTATCTTCTAATCCTATAGTTCCATCATAAGCATAGATAGATCCTCTTATGTAAGCGCCATCTGTAATATTATCATTACTATTATTAACTCCAAAATTAGGAGTAAAAATATTACCATTTGATAAATCAAGAAAAGTTCCTGTTAAAGAGTATGGAGCAGTCCCCGCAGCATAATTAGATGATTTAATAGCATCTGTTGCTAGTTGTGTTGCTGTAATACTATGTGCTACTAATTTACTTGCAGCTATTGTATTTGCGGTAATTTTATCACCGTGTAAGTCTTTAATCTTAGCATTAGTAATAGCTAAGTTAGAAATAGCATTTTCTTCAAATTGTTCTTGTTTCCAATGTCCGCTAGTTACATTTGAATAAGAACTGTCATAAACATACATTACAGTTCCATTGGCAGATTCTTTAAATAAAGTGTCTCCATCTATATAATTCCCACCTGTTGGGAAAGTTGAACTATAGTATATTCTGTTTTTACTGTCTGCAATACTAATAGCCTCTATTGAATTATCCTTAGCCTATTGAGCTGTAGCTGCTGCCAAGCTTGCTCTTTCAGCAGCTTCTGTAATACCTAAATCTTTATAAATTGTAATACTAGGATCACCAGAAGTATAATTTATAGTTGTTTTTACCCAATAATTAGGTTTTTCTGCATCATATTCTGGAACATTAGAACTCCAGCCTGAATAACTTTGTGCTGGAGTCCCATCTCCATAATTACAATATAATGTTACAATAGATGAAATACCGTTACCTGTATTTCCTTGAGGTCCTGTTTCACCTTTTGATCCAGTAATACAAACAGGACTCCCATATTCAGGAGTTGGGACATCCTGTTTTTTTATTACTGTTCGTTGCCAAACAAAAGTTCCATTCTACCAGGTAGGGATATTCTAGCTCCATCCAGTTTGAGGGGCGGCCGCAGAACTATTGCTTTTAGCATACTATACATAAAATCTCTATATGTCATTAGTATCAACAATAGTTATTGAACCATAACTTATTTGAGCCATTTTCTCACCCCCTTAACTTGCTGTTTCATTTAAAGTAACTTTTACATCTGCCGTAATTTTATTTTGAACTAAAGTACCATCTATATAAATAAATTGACCTGTTGTAGCAGGTTTTGTATCATTCGCTGTAAGCGGTACATTATTAACATTTCTATAAGTCCATTCATATGTGCATCTTCTTGAAGTTTGAGCAACCCAAGTAGAACCATTATATTGCATCAATTGAGCTGATCCAGTTTTATTACTTGAAGTAGGTTTTGTTAATTTTACAAAATAATCACCATTGTTTGCAGTTGTAGGATTATCTACACTTGCTACAATATCTGTTGGTACTGGATCAATTTCTGTACCATCTCTAGTTACTCTTACATATAAGCACCCAATACCTTGTGCATTTTTAATTTGAGTTCCTATAGTAGAATGAACACTAACTTGCAATGGGTCAGTTTTATCTACTAAAGAAACATATTCTTCATAAGTATTGCTATTATAAGTAACTGCAATTTTAAAAGAACCAAAACCATCAACGAAACTTCCATTCACTTTTAATACTGTATGCCCGTTTTCAGTTGTCACATAAGCTGGGCTAGAAGAATTTGTTGATGTAATTTTTATATATGTTCCAGCACTAGAAGAATAATTAAAATATTCATATGTAATATTTGTAGCCTCATTTGGGCCATCATATAAAATACCTCTAATAGTTAATGTTCCTTCTCCGTTTTCAAAAATAGTTCCATCTGGAGTAACCGCAGTTAATATAATTGCATTAGCTCCATCGTTAGCTGCTTTACTTCTTACCCAAGAATAAATTTTAGATAAAGTAACAGATTCATTTTTATCAGTTGCAATAGCAAAACTGAAAGTTATCGTACCTTTTTCTGGAACTGTTGCTGTTATTGGAATTGTATATCTTACATAGCCAACCTATGAAGCACTCGCATTTTTAATAGAAGGTGCAATATCTGTAGCAGTCCCCCATACATCCTTACTTAAAGTGGGTGCTGTTGTTACAGTAGTTGCCTTTTTAGTAATTCCTTGATAACCTTCAAAAGGAAAATCAATAAGAAAACTCTGAAAAGGATGTCCTTTAGTATCACATGGAATTACATCGGAATCATTTTGAGTAGTTAAACTCACTGCACTAACACCAGGATCTCCATGCTCACCTTGAATACCTTTTGCGCCATCACTAACTACAATAACTGTCTGGCTATCTAACTAAGTAGTATTAGAACCAGCCTCATATAAAACCGCTCTTAGTCGAGTAGTGCCTAAATTAGCTTGAAAATCATAATCTCTTTCATCTCCATCTGATGTCATAGCACCAGACATTTCATCCCTTCCATTTAAATAAAATTGAATTCTACCATTATAAGGAGTTTCTTCTGTTCCTGTTTTTTGCCATGCTGTAAAAGTTACTGTATTGGGATTCCTAGTTGTTGTTGCTACAACATCACTATTTTCTACATAAGTGTGTGTTTCTTGTACTACAACAGAACTAGCTTTTAATGAATATATAGTAGGATTAACACCATCTGCACCAGCTTTAACTTTTAATAGAGAAAAAACTTTAGTAAAAGTAGGATAATCTTGGTCAGAAAGAGTTCCATCTAAGTTAGGCATTTTACCTTCTTTGGAGCAAGTAAAAGTAACATTACCAGTTGCACCTGGCATTGCTGTAATAGTTGCTTTATTATCTTCAATAGCACTATCTGTTACTCCAGTTGATACTTTTGTAATATCCCATGTAGAAGTTTTATCTTTACCGCCTTCATAAATTGTCAATACTGTTTTAGCATCTGCAAAAGCTCCATCTACAGGATTGCCGTTTTTATCAGCTGGAATCATTTGGTCATCATTTGATAATACTGCTGAGATTGAACTTTGAGCATCTGCTCCATCTCTAAGAATTGAAATAGTGAAAATATCATAAGTATTAGCATCTGTTGTTACTAATCTAATTCTTACCATTTCACTACCATGCTAACCAGCTGCCGCAACAACAGGAGCATCAGTATTATTAATAGTTAAAGAATTCGCTGTTCCGCTATTAGGATAAGTTATATATTTATCTGTAGTCGGATTATAATATTCCCAACCTGCAATACTTACATTACTAACATTTGCATTTAATACAATTTGGGAATTAATATAGTTCCCACTTGAGTTAATTTTAAAAACATTATCTCCAGTAATTTTAGCAGTCTTAGCCGCACTACCCTGTCTTACAAGAGAAAAATCAATCTAACCTATTGCCTACAAGACAGTTCCATCTACTGTATAATGAGCGGTACATACATAAGTAATTAATCCACCTGTAGCACTTGCTAAAACATTTTTTGTAATCTCTAAATTATTTCCTACAACTTCTTCCCCATCTATTAATGCGGAAGCCGCTCCTCCGCCATTTCTTCTTTGCCATGTATAAGTAGCAGAAGTGGTAATATTTCTGCCCGCATAATAAGTAACTGGAGAAATAATAACTTTAGTTCCACCTGCTGAAGTATCCCAGTTTGGCATATAAGAATTCGCATCTGGGTTATATATTTGTGTTTTTGATGCATTTGCTCTTGGGTATACACTGAACTACCCAATATCAGTTACATCAACAATGGTTATTGAACCATAACTTATTTGTGCCATTCTTCATTCCTCCTTTTTAAATTTCTACCTAACAAGTAAAAACTGCTTTTTGAGTAACATCTGCGGGAGAAATTGTTATTGACCTACCTTGTGCTAACCTTCCCCAATTCTCATCTAAAAATCCATCTCGATCTCTTTTAGACCATTTAAAAGTTTTTACTTGATTTGTAATATCTTTGCTTCCTTTATAAACTGTTGCAGTTAAAACAGTATTTACATCAGGACTTGTAAAAATATTACCTGCACTTGAATCTATGTAAACAGTAATAGGAAGTTCTTTATCAATTTTATCAATTTGTTTATCAACGTAATCATCTACATTTTGATTAATCTATCCTTTTAGAATAGCAAGAGGAATACCTTGAGTTCCTTTCTGTCCCTTATACGTTAAATAAACATATCCAGTATTATAATCTTGATATAAACCTAAATTATTAATATCTAAATCTAAACTCTAAACAAAAGTAGTAAGATTATCTACTTTACTATTAATCTAAGCGGCATCCGCTTTTGTTTCTTCAATTGAAAGTAAATTTTCATCTATCCCTTCAATCTTATCCTTTATTTTTCTTAAATTGGTAGTAATATCTTCTTCTTTAGTATAGTCTATATCACCTACTGTTGCTTGCAAATCAAACTTATTCTACATAGAAACATTATGCGCGTCAATAGCTAAAGGGATGTCGCCATAATAAGAGCCATCCTCTTCTAAGATACGAAGATATTTTAGCCTTTCTAATTTATTCATGTGCTACATCTCCCTTCTTTAAAATATAATTATCAAAGAATATTTAAAATTCACTTTTTTATTTTAATTTTATTTGACCTATGCGGCGGCCGGTCTGTTTCCACTCTAGCCTCATAGGCTCATTGCACCAAGATCCGCATTCTTTATTTGTTTTTTTATAAAAAATTTATTATAATATATATAAGAAAATAGGAAGGAGAAAAAAATGAGTTCTTATATCAGTTTTTATTTAAAGGTAGAAGATAAATATTGTCCTTTAGGTTCTTATTCAAGAAACTGCTCTGAGTATAGATTTTTTAAAGATTTTGTTCCTTATGAAAAATTAGGTCCTTTGACTCTTGACAATTTAAGTACTATAAAAGAGGATGTTGATTTCTCAATTAAAAACAAAGAGGAGGCTATAAAAAATTATAGTAATAATATTGAACTTATAAAGACTTTTAATAATTCAGCAGAAGATAAGTTGCAACTAATAGGACAAAATCTTGAGGTAGTAGAAGAATTTAAAGAAGGTTTAGAAGAAGATAATAAATGTCTTACTTTTATAAGCTTTTTAATGAATATACTAATAGATGCTAATTATGATACATATGCCAAAGACCATGGTATTAAAGCGGATAATTACCTTTGGGCAGGGATTGAAGTAAGTGTAAAATAATTTGAAATTTTATAAAATTTTTAATATAATATATTCATAAAGAAAAAATAAAAGAGGTAAAAAATATGGCAACAAGATATAATGATGATGGATGGGAAGGCCAGTCTCAAATGACTAGACAGCGAGATTTGGTACTATCTACTAATGAGTTTTGTTTTCTCCAGTCTAAAACAAATGGTGCTATTAAAACATACACCGGTCCTATTACAATGACAATTTCCGCACAGGAATCGCTTGTTGTTTTTAATGCAAAAACAAAGAAATTTGAAGAAACCCAGGATTTTGAAAAAGCTAAGCAGTTATTTATTTCTGCGCCCGAGGGTTGGTATGTAGTATTAAAGAATCCTGCTACAGATAATTCTCATCCTGAGGCGGCAAAGGCTGTAAACAGTCCTAATCTTGAAATTGGACGTAAGATTAATATTGCGGGTCCTGTTTCGTTCTCTCTTTTCCCTGGTCAGATGACAAGGGTAATTAGAGGTCATAGACTTCGTTCTAACCAGTATCTTTTGGCGCGAGTTTATGATGCAGAGGCCGCACGAAAAGAAATTGGAACTGCAACTATTGTAAATACTGAAGGCAAGGAAGTTATTGCAACTCCCGAGGAATATTTCGTTGGTCAGATGATTGTTATTAAAGGTACAGAGGTATCTTTCTATATTCCGCCAACAGGAATTGAAGTTATTCCTATCGGAAATAGTAATGAATATGTGCGTGATGCTGTTACTCTTGAACGTCTTGAATATGCTATTCTTAAAGACGAAGATGGCGAAAAGAGATATATTCATGGTCCCGCAGTTGTCTTCCCCGAGCCTACAGAGACATTCGTAACTGCTCCCAAGGGAGGACTTATTTTCCGAGCTTTGGAACTGTCCCCTATTAGTGGTATTTATGTAAAAGTAATTGCGGCATATGATGAAGAAAAAGATGGTAAAACTATTCATCATCCTATCGGAGAAGAGTTGTTCATTACTGGTAATGACCAGATGATTTATTACCCTAGACCTGAACATGCAATGATTCAGTATGATGGAAAATATATGCATCATGCTATTGCTATTCCCGAAGGTGAAGGCCGCTATATTCTTAACAGACTTACAGGTGAAATCACTACAGTTCGAGGTCCTCAGATGTATTTACCTGACCCCCGCACCGAAGTTGTTGTTAAGAGAAAATTGACGCCAAAAGAATGTGCTTTGATGTACCCTGGTAATAAAGAGGTTCTAGCATATAATGACGGATTAAGTGAACTGGCAACAGAAAGAGCAGCAAGAAAAGGTTTAACTAATTCTACTGCGGTTACTGATTTGCTTAATAATGTTTATACTACTAGCAACCAGGAATCTACACTTGCTATTTTTGAGGCAAATGCTAATATCTCCCGTGGAGTTAGTTATACAAAGCCTAGAACAATTACTCTTGATACTAAATATGAAGGTGTTGTTGCAATTGACGTTTGGGGTGGTTATGCTATTAATGTGGTTTCTAAAACAGGAAATAGAGAAGTTGTTATTGGACCTACAACTAGACTTCTTGATTATGATGAAACAATTGAGGCTCTATCTCTTTCTACAGGAACACCTAAAAATAATGAAGTTACACAGCCAACCGCTTTTCTTCAGATTGAAAATAACAAAGTAACCGATATTGTCACAGTGCAGACAGCAGATTTTGTTAATGTTGGAGTCAAAATGGTTTATTATGTCAATTTCTTGAAGGAATATCAGGATTCTTGGTTTGCAATCAATGACTATGTAAAATATTTGACAGACAATATGCGTTCTCTTATCAAGAGAGAGATTAGAAAATATACTATTAAAGACTTTTACGCTAACGCTACTGAAATTATTAGAAATATCATTCTTGATGTTAATACAGAAACGGAAGCTACTGATGAGCCTAAGCCTTTTGGCAGATTTTTCCCTGCAAATGGTATGCTAGTAAGTGATGTTGATATTATTCAAATTAGTATTGCGAAGAATATTGCAGCAATCCTTGAAAAGCATCAGAATGATATTATTCAAAAGGATATTGAACTTTCTGATGCGGAAGCTCGTTTGAATGCTGCTAGAGAGCTGGCTGAAATGCAGAAGGAAGAAGCCAGAATTAAAAACGAAGCTACACTTTTCGAACTTCACCTTAAACAGGAAAATGAAAAGCAGCAAATGGATAATGAAGAGGCTCTTCAGGCAAAGAAACGCGAAGCAAAGGCCGCAGAAGTTCAGGCTAAGAAAGATTTACAGGAAGTTTTGTCTGTAATCCAGACAGCAGAGATGGAAAGACAGAAAGAAAAGCATGATGCAGAAATTGCATATGAAAAGGAACTTGCCGAAATCGAAAAGAGCAAGAAGGAAGCATATGCAAATACAGTTAAGGAAATTATGAGTGCAGTATCTCCTGACCTTATCGCCGCTCTTAGTGCAAAAGCTAAAGCAGATATTTTGACAGAGGGTATGGCTAGTATGAGTCCTTATGCTCTTGCTAATGGTGAATCTGTTGCGGATACGGTTAATAAACTTCTTCGTGGAACAACTCTTGAAGAAATTATCAATGTAAAAGATTGATATATATTATAAAAGGGGCAAGATAAAAAATTGCCCCTTTATTTTTTTAAAAATTTTTATTATAATATATATATAAGATAACAAAAGGAAAAAAATATTTATAATACCAAAAGGAGCTGATAAAAAATGAAAATGTATTTTAAAAAGGACGAATCTGAAGTTGAAGTTTATCACTTTTTTGAAAATAACACCGCTTTGATTTTTTCTCCTTCTCTGGCAGGTAGACAAAATGGGAATGGTTGGAGCAAAGTAAAACTTGGACAGCTAATCCCTTTAGAGTATTTTAATAAAGAAACCAATGGTTTTATGTCAAAAACAGCACGTAATAAAATTAAAGATAGGCTTACTTTGACAAAGGCAGTATGGACCTGCTCTGATGGAGAAAACTTTAAAGATTGTGATAAAGCAATTGCACATGAAAAGGAAGTAATGGAAAAGGAGGCAGATAATAATGCTGAATAAAGATGGGAAAAGAGAATTGGCTTATGTAGTTACTATTGACAAGATTCTTCCAATCGAGGGTGCTGATAGAGTTGAGCAGGCGGTTGTCGGTGGATGGCATATTATGGTTAAAAAAGGTCAGTTTGAACCTGGGGCTGCCGCAATTTATTTTGAGATTGATTCAAAGGTGCCTGAGACTGAACCTTTCAAGTTTCTTGAGGCTAAACATTATAAGGTCAAAACCCAGAAATATTTTAAAGGAAAAGTAATTAGCCAGGGTCTTCTTATGGCTGCTGAAGATTTTGATTGGACAACACAGGTAGAACCTCTTGGAGGAGTAAGAACTGAGATTATTATTGATGATAAGGGTAAAGCGCATTATCCTGATGATGAATCTCGTTTCCTTACTGAACAACTGGGTGTTACTTATGCTGTAGACGAGGATAATACTCGTAAAGCGGCGTCCGCAGATAAATATAAAAAAATGGCACAGCGTAATGGAAAACTATTCTCTTATCAGCCTTTCCGTTGGCTTATGAAAAGAGATTGGGGTAAGAAACTTCTTTTCTTTTTCTTTGGAAGAAAGAAAGATAAAAGAGGTGCTTGGCCTTCTTGGATTAAGAAAACAGATGAAGAGAGAGTCCAGAATATGCCTTGGATTCTTGAAAATAAAAACCCTTGGATTGCAACTGAAAAAATTGATGGAACTTCTACTACTTTTGCTATTAAAAGAGGAAAGAAGCTTTTCGAGAAAGATGAATTTTATATTTGTTCTCGAAATGTAGTATTTGATACTCCTGAAAAAGGATGTTATTATGATACCAACGTGTATGTTGAAATGGCAGAAAAGTATAATATGAAAAAAGTTTTAACTACTCTTCTTGCTAATTTCCCTTGCGCCGACTATATTATCATCCAGGGCGAGACATATGGAGCAGGAGTCCAGAAAAGAGATTACTCTAAGAAAGACCATGATTTTATGGCTTTTAATCTTATCATGTCTCATACCGGAAGATGGAATACTGTAGATATGGAAGAGTTATTGAAGAATTATAATATTCCTTGTGTGCCTATTGTAGATAATCATTTTATTCTTCCTGATACAGTAGAAGAACTTCTTGATTACGCAACTGGCAATTCTGTGGTAGATGGAAAAATGAGAGAAGGTATCGTATTCCGCTCTCTTGATGGAAGCCAGTCTTTTAAGGCTGTTTCTAATGAATTTTTAATTAAGTATCACCAGTAAAGGATAAAAAATCAAGCAGATTTTTTTCTGCTTGATTTTTTTTTAATTTTTTTATATAATATATTTATAAGAATAAAAAAGGAGATGATTTTTTATGATGAGAATTTATAGAGTGTTTTTTCTTAACTCTGCCGGAGTAAAGCGAGAAATTGGACGAGGAAGAACTATCAAAGAAGCTAAGAAAAGAATAGCTAGATTTCTTGATGAAAAGAAATATAAATCTTATTATTGGCGATTTTGGGAAGAAGATGGATATATTTGGGTTGATGTCGGTTCTTGGTCTGAATTCTTCCTTATGAAAGGAGAGCTGATTTAATATGGCAAGGAAAACAAAAGATATTCGAAATGTCGCCCTCAGCGATTTTTATTGTACAAAATGTGGGATGAAAGGAATCCCAGTATTCAGAACAATAGGCCAAGAAAGAGAACCTGGGCACCTTAAAAAGCTATTTTGTTTACATTGTCAAGAGGAGACTAATATGGCGGAAGTTCGTCCCCGTGGCAAATATACCCTAGATGATTTCTGGATTGAATACCAGGGTGGTAACTTCACATCAAGCGGCGACCGCATTGAACCTTGGAAAATTTTTGTAGCTAATTATAAAAAAGGAGGCGATTAATATGATATATTTTACAGCAGATTTACATATGTAGGCCAAAAATATATAAATATTTTATTAAAATTTTTAATATATATTGATAATAAATATATATTAAGGAGAAATATGATTATGATTTATAACGTATACAAAATTTAGAATTTAATTAATGGAAAAGTTTATATTGGGTCTAGTCAAAATGTTTAGAAACGTTGGATTGCACATAAAAATGCTGCAAATAATCCAAATAACCCTCATTATAATTATCCTTTATATCGAGCTTTTAGAAAATATAAATTAAAAAATTTTAATTTTACTATTATTGGCACTTATAATACTAAAGAAGAGATGGAATAGGCAGAGTATAATTATATTATAAAATATGATTCTACTAATAATTAGAAAGGGTATAATCAAACTTTATTTACAGAATGTGCGTTACGAGATCCAGATATTATGAGAAAAATACTAGAAAAAAAATCTCAAAAATGTGCTTTAGTAAATGAAAAAGAAGAAATTATATAGATTTATCCCTCTTACCAAGAAGCCGCTAGACAAAATAATATAACAAATGGAGCTAATCATGTCAGATTAGTGTGTAAAGGTATACAGCATTCTATTAATAACACTTTATTTTTTAGAGATTTAAATGAAAATAATCAAGTTGTTCATTTAAGTAATAATATTCTACCCAAAAATTATAGAAATAGAGAAAAAATAGTTGCAATTTCTGCTGATAATCCAAATGAAATAAAATATTATAATTCTATTTATGAGGCTGCTAACGAATTACAAACAGATAGAGGTTCAATTCATAGTTGTTTAAAAGGAGATACTAGACACTCTTTAGTAAAAGGTTATATTATTAGAAGAGTAGACTAGAATAATAATATAATTGAAAATAATATTAAAATTTCAGACAAACTTAAAGAGTATAATGAAAAATTTCCTTTAATTAATGGAGAAAGACATACTAAAACTGAATGGTGCCGTATTTATAATGTAAAATGGCCTACAATTAGAAATCGTTTAAAAACGTATGATATAACTTTTGAACAAGCATTAACAACATCAAGAGCTAAATTAAGCTCTTTTAAAAGAAGGGAGTGATTTTATTATGAGTCAGACTTTTTTTACATCTGACTTACATTAGTCATATCGGGCACGATAAAGATTTTATTTGGGAAGAAAGAGGATTTTCTTCTGTTGAAGAACATGATAAAGAAATTCTTAAAAGATGGAATGAAGTAGTTAAACCAGAAGATATTGTTTATATCCTTGGAGACCTTGCTTTAGGACAAAATGAAAATGAGTGGGATAATATTTTTTATGATTTAAATGGGAACATATTTTTTATTCAAGGTAATCACGATACGAATCGAAGAATATCCATTTACCAGGCAAGATATATAATGAATTATTTAGGAGCAGCATCTTTTTGGAAATATGGGAAAAAGAGTTTTTATTTATCTCATTATCCAACTTTAGTTGCTAATAAAGATGATAAAAAATTTCTTTGGAATCTTTCTGGACATACTCATTCCAAAAACAAATTTGAATATGGTCAATATCATGTTTATAATGTAGCAGTAGATGCCCATAATTGCTATCCAGTATCTATTGAAGAAATTATAAAAGATATTAAAAACTATAATAATATACAAATGTAAAGGGGAACTTATGAAACTGTTAACGTCAGAATATGATTATACTACAGAAGCTGCACAAGTTGAATTGGAACATAAAGGAAAAATTTACAAAGGTTCAGCTCATTATAAACCAAGTGAGAAAGATTTTCCTAATAGATTTTTTGGACAGCGGTTAGCCGAAAAAAGAGCTATGATAGGGTACTGGAAAGAGCAGCGAGATAAAAACAGAATCAAAAAGTAGGCTTTAGAAAGTTTTAAAAAAGATTTGCAAGCAAGTATTAAGAATCCTTTTGTTCCAGATTGTATTGATGAAATTTTTGGTAAATTGAATCAACATATTAAATATTATGATAAAGAAATGATGGATTGTAAAAAAGCAATTGAGGAGCAAAAAGAAAATATTAAAAAAGATATTCAACTTCGAGAACAGCTTATGAAGAAGGTCAATAATAAATAAAACTTCTTTAATAAAAATCACTACTATTAGGATTGAAACTAATAGTAGTGATTTTTTAATTGAAAGAAGGGACAGACTATGATTAGAGGTTATATTCCTGGGTTCAGCCGGCCTGGTAGCGAAGTCCGCTATGGTGATGTTCAAGTTATCATAGATGAAAAGAAAAAGATATGCCTTGTTATTGATGGCGGCTGTGGGAAAGGAACTACAAAACTTATCGCTTATTTAAAAAGAAGAAAGATTTTTAAAGTATACCTTGCAATAAGTCATGCACATTATGATCATATATATGGCATCCGTAAAATTATAAACGATAAAGACTTTACTGTTTTAGGTTTATATTGTTATGATCCAGATAGTTTAACAAAGGGTTTAAGTAACAATAGAGGAAGCTAGGAAGTGCGGACTGATATTGCATCAATGAAAACTTTATTGTCTGAGGCTAGAAATAAAAATATTAAAATTACATATTTAAAACATAATGATAAAGTTGTTCTTGGAAATATTAAATTTAAAGTTTTCCGGAAACAACCTAATCGCGTTGCTGACAGCGATAAAAATGGATGGGACTATATTAATAATGGAAGTCTTTGCTTTTATTTTTATGAATTATATTATTGGACAAGTGGAGACGGACCGGAAAGTGCCTACGAACTAATAAAATCTTTAGGTATTAAAGTAAAATTCTTTAAAATTCCTCATCATGGAAACAACTGCAATAATACGCAGGCGAAAGGTTTAAAACAGCTTGGCGCAATCTACTGTTGGTATAATGATCTTGAACCAACAGGAATTGGAACTACAGATTTCACACAATATGGCGCAAGAAGATGTAAAGAAAATGGCTTAACTGTATTTGAAACGGTAGGAGACCTTAACTGGGTTGCTCAGAGCGGAAAGATGATTATTTACAAGAGTGGTAAGAAATATGCTTATGATGTACCATTCCAGCCTAAAACAACTTTGAAACAGCCTACTGCTGATATTATTAGAAATACTTTTATGAATAAATATGGTGCGGGAGACACAAGAACAAGTAATTTACTTGATAAAGGTTTTTATCCTGCTTCCGCGCAAAATAAAATTAATTTAGTTATTAAAGTGGCAAAACAAATTATTAATGGACAGGTAAACTATGGTGCGGGAGATGCAAGAATTTAGGCCCTAGACAAAAAGTATGGAAGTGGATATGGACAATTAATTCAAGATGAAATTAATTCTCTATTAAATGCCAAATCAAAAAAATGGTAAAGGAGGATTATTATGACAACTAAGAAAGTTATAGATATATCTCAATTTAACAATGTTACAGATTGGGCAAAAGTTAAAGCAACTGGTTATCCTGTTATTATAAGAATTGGATATAGAGGAAGTAAAACGGGAATTATTACATATGATCCAAAATATAAATAGTATAGAGCAGCTTGTGAAAAATATGGAATTGAGCATTCTTTTTATTTCTTCCCCTGCTCTATAACAATAGCTGAAGCTCACGAAGAAGCTCAATTTGTAATAAATGAAGTAAAAGACTGTAAACTTAATATGCCAGTTTTTTGGGATAGTGAAGTTGTACAAAGAAATAAAAGCGGACGTTCAGATAAATTATCAAGAGAGAAAAGAACTAAGATGTTAAAGATTCTTTGTGAAGATTTACTTGCGGCGGGCATCCCTTGTGGCGTGTATGCATCTAGATCTTGGCTATATAATAATCTAGATATGAGTCAAATTCCAACTGCCGCAGAGTATAATACTTGGGTAGCGGAATATGGCGTCGCTCAAAACAAATATAATGGTAACCAGGTTTTATGGCAGTATACTTCAGGTGGAACTGTCAATGGCATCGGCGGCCGCGTTGATTTAAGTTATATTATAAATGTTTTTAATATGAACGCTGCGGAAAGTAAACCTTTAGAACAGAAAGAATCTAAACCTATTGAAAAGTCTGAATGGGAGAAAATTTTAGAAGTTGCTAAAGAAGAATTAGGATATTTAGAAAAGAAAACTAATTCAAGCCTAGATAGCAAAACAGGTAACGCAGGATATAATAATTATACCAAATACTGGCGAGATATTAATACCTGGTGTGGTAAGAATTATCAAGGTCAACCTTGGTGTGCTGCTTTTGTAACTTGGTGCTTTACAAAGGCATTAGGTAAAGCAAGAGCACAGCAATTATTAAAGCATTATCCATATGTTTACTGTCCTACTCTTGGTAATTTATTTACTAGAAATGCAAATCCTAAAGTTGGTGATATTGTAATTTTCTGGAAAAATGGCACTTTTGCCCATACTGGTTTAGTAATAGCTGTAAATGGAGATCAATTTACTACAATAGAAGGAAATACAAGCGGCGCTTCTTCCGTTGTAGATAATGGCGGTGGAGTTTGTCAGAAAACTTATTACAATTCTAAATTACCTGGCACAAAATTCTGCACCCCTGCTTATAATTCAACCTCAATTTCTTCTAATGTTAATAAAGTAACAGTAGCAGATGATATGCATACAGTTAAATGGAAAGGTTATGTTACAACAGGTAATGCAAATTTAGCGGTTAGACTAGAACCAAAAAATAATGCAAAGGAATGTTCTTTTAGTCCATTAAAAAATGGAACAGAAGTTGGGGTTTCTTATGAAACTGGTAACTGGTATTTAATTAAGTATGATGGAAAATTCGGATATGTAAATAAAGCATATATTAATAAAACTAAACCTGAAACTAATTCTTCAAAAACAATAAATAATACTACAGATGATATTCATACAGTAAAATGGAATGGTGTAGTAAAAACAAATGGCGGCACCCTTAACGTTAGAGTACAGCCAAGTACGAATGCAAAAACTTGTAGTTTCGGTCCTTTAAAGAATGGTACTTCAGTAGGAGTCTGTTATTAGAATGGTAAATGGTATTTAATTAAATATAATAATAAATTTGGATATGTTTATTCTGATTATATTATAAAAAAATAAGGGGGAAAGAAGATTGAATATAGAATTAGAATTAGTTGTAACAGTTATTATTGCTATAATAGGTTCTAACGCACTATGGGGATTTATTCAATTTCTATTGGAACGTAAAGATAAAAAAAGTGATTGTTCAAAGAAAATTCTTGCATCAATTTAGGAATTAAAAACTAAACTTGATGAAAGAACAGCAGTGGGATGCCGTATTCGTATCCTTAAATTTATGGATGAAATTATTGAAGGATGGGAACACTCAAAAGATAGTTATAATCAAATAATGAGAGATATTACAAACTATCTTCAGTATTGTGATGAACATCCTTAGTTTTTAAAT